>Ga0214474_1000344_pt1 | contig 23713 bp, 27 predicted proteins | sample RVTome_2_FD_187335 | JGI IMG/M metagenome (GOLD analysis project Ga0214474, IMG submission 187335) | Soil microbial communities from uranium-contaminated site in the Upper Colorado River Basin, Wyoming, United States - RVT95D214 HiSeq ... | reverse complement strand
GTCATCACACCTGGCGTCGTAAGGGAGCTCGATAAGGAGGACATGGGTAGCAGGCTCGAACTGCTGCTCGCAACCCGGGTCAGAGTATCCTCACCATCCGACCGGTCGCTGAAGAAGGTCGAAGAGGAAGCGGAGAAGACGGGCGATGCGAGGAGGTTGTCGCAGACAGACAGGGAGATCCTCGCTCTCGCGCTCGACCTGGGCTACGAGCTCATGACGGATGACTATTCCATCCAGAACATCGCCAGAGTGATGGGCATCCCGTGCAGAGGCCTGGACCAGAAGGGGATCACCGAGATATTCGAGTGGCAGGCGAAATGCAGAGGCTGTGGGAAGTTGTTCCCCGCAGACGTGCGCGTGTGCGACGTGTGCGGGAGCGAGACCAGAACGAAGAGGAAACGGAGAGGCTAGAGCCTCTCGAGAAGGTATATCGTGACAGTGTCCTTGTCCTCAGGCGGGTCGTTCCTCGCGTACCTCTTGGCAAGCTTGTTGTAAAGGTCTCTCCTGGACTCACCCTTCTTCGCTTCCAGGTCGTACTGCAGGAAGGTCATGGGTATGTCCTTCATCTTCGTTGTGCAGGAGTAGAGCACGTTTGCGTTGAATTTCTTCTTGGGGCTCACAATTTCGACATTCTCGTCCGGAGAGAATTTTAGCTCTCCTTTGTCTATCCTGATGGTCGCAAATACGCGGTCGTCAAGCTTCTTCCAGTCTTGTGAGAAGTCCATCGTTCGGAATCTCATCCAAATCTACCTGTCAAGGAGTATCAGTAACTAGACTTAAGCGTTACTCTCGAACCAATACACCTTTGCCTCCGGAACCGGAGTCTCGCGGTCAAAGGACGTAGAACACTTTCGTGCATCGGATGGCCCGCGCGAGCCCTCTCCGCCCGAGTGCCCGCATTGCGAACTCAGTGCGCCTGTCCGATGGGAAGAACAAATCGCCTAGCCTTTTGGTCCAAAGGGAATTGGCCAGTGGTCTGCCCAGGACCGCCCTCCACCTGCGGTCGTAGGCTTCAAGGGGCACACGGTCTTGGATATGTTCCTTGATAGTCCTTCCAGCGATCCTTCCAGCAATCATTGCGATGGGTATGCCTCCCCCGTTGCTCGCCATGACCTGTCCCGCTGCATCACCCACAAGCAGCGTACTGTCCTTCACGGTCTGCTTCACCGGACCTGATTGCGGGACGAACCCCATGGTGAGGTCCGTGTACGAGGAGACTCCGATCTTCGCTGCAAATCTCTCAAAGAGTTCCGTTGGCCTGTCCTTCAAGAGTTCTGGCATGAAGCCCACGCCCACATTCGCGCCTTCAGCCTTGGGTATGATCCATCCGTATCCTCCGGGCGCGAGAGAGCCGAAGTACATCTTCACCACGGGTTCGAAGTCCCCTTGTGCCTGACATGCGATTGCGGGATACCTTGCGGTTGGGCGCTGGAGCCCCGAATCGCGCGCGGTCCTCGAGTTCGGACCGTCCGCACCCACAATCACCCTAGCCTTGATGTCGCCGATTGTTGTTGATGCGACTCCGTTCTTGATCGATTTCATTGAGGTGTTGGTCTCGAGCCTCGCCCCCGCCTCGACGGCCAGCCTGGCCAGGTGCTTGTCAAAGGCCCTGCGGTTGAGAGTCATCCCCTCGAACGGGCACCTGTATTCCCTGCCCTTCGGAGAGATAAGATCGATCGAATGGGTAACGGACTCGATCAACGAGTCGTCGACTGTCAGCAGTTCCTCCAGCTCGATTGTTTCGGGGAACATCGAGTACATTTCCTTGATGGCAGGCAGGAACTCGCCACACTGAACCGGATAGCCGATCTCCCTGCGCCTATCGATGAGAACAACGTCGAGGCCCTTTCCCGCACAGTATTTTGCAGTCGTGCTGCCTGCAGGACCCGCTCCGACAATCAGGACGTCGACTTCCAAGGTTTCTTCCCCCTGGTCATCGACGCTCCTTTCATATCCAAGTATTCGGTGGTCACCTCAGAAAAACCCGTCCGCTTCATGAGGTCTTCGTAGACCTTGGTGGAACCGAATGCCTCGTACGTCTCCAGGAGCTTGACGTAAGGGTCCCTCGCCCATCTCTCCTTTGCAGCGGCCGGTGCTGCGACGCGGGCAAGAGGCGGGACCATGCGCTTCACGTGAATATCGAGCATCTTGGCGAGTGGGCCCGGCGGAGGCTTCGCCATGTCGACAATGACTGCTTCTCCTCCTTCCTTGAGGACCCGGTGCATCTCGCCCAATCCCTGCTCCTTGTCGAAGAAGTCGCGGAAGGAGAACACGCAGAAGACCTTGTCGATGCTGCCCGTGGCAACGGGTACCTTCTCCCCAACCCCTTTCAGAAAGGACACACGCTCTCTATCGACGTTCTTCATCGCGCTTCTGGAAAGCTCAGCGGAAGGCTCGAGCGCGAAGACATTCTTCGATGACAGGTGCTTCGTGAAATTGCCAGGACCGGAGCCTATCTCAAGGACCGTGTCCTCAGGCCCAGCAAGCGCGGCGACCTTCTTTCGCCACCGGTCGACCATGCCGAACGTGATCAGCCAGTTGACGCGCTCGTAGTACGGCCCTACCTCCTCCATTGCATCCATCAGATCGTACCACTCACTGGTAGACATTCCTTGTGGGTCCAATCACATCACCTACGAGTCCCGCTCGAGTACTCTCTTGACGAGGTCCCTGAGGCCGACGCTGTACTGCGTGCTGGTCAGACATCCGAGGTGTCCAAGGGCTTCCATGCCATAATACTCACTCATTCCTTTGGCCTTGTCAATCGCCCCGGACTTGATAACAAGCTTGGCGCACTTCTTGACCTCCTCGCTCGAAGGGCTATCCTTCGCGATTGCTTCGAAGACGGCCTTCTTGACTTCTTCAGAGCCCTTGATAGCGAGCAGGGAAGGGAGTGTCAGGTTGCCCTCCTTCAGGTCGTTCCCCGCAGTCTTCCCGGTCTTCTTCTCGTCCCCCGTGAAGTCGAGGATGTCATCTATGATCTGGAATGCAATGCCCAGGTCCAGGCCGAAGTTGCCCAAAGCGGCAATCTCTTCGGCTGTCGCGCCTCCGAGGTAAGCGCCCACCATCGCGCCCGCCTTGATGGGCTGCGCGGTCTTCCTCTCAGCTATCTGTAGATACGTGTCGACATTGAGGTCCTTCTTGTGCCTGTACCTGTTCTGTAAGATCTCTCCCTCAGCTAAGGCGACGCAAGCGTCTGCAGTGGTCTCCACAACGACCTTGTCGAACACGCCTCCCAAACGGAAGGCCTTGACGAAGAGGAAATCACCTGTGACCACGGCTGAGTGAAGGCCCCACTTCTTGTATACCGTCTCCCGGCCTCGTCTGGTGGAGCCGCCATCGTTGATGTCGTCGTGAACGAGCGTGGCCGAGTGTATGAGCTCAAATCCAGCGGCGATGTCGACTATCTTCTTGATGTCCGTGCCCCCGAAGGCCTTGTAGGCTAGTATCGTCACTATCGGGCGGATGCGCTTTCCACCCGCATCGATGACATGGAGCGAAGCCTCCGTCAGGACCTTCTCCTGGGACTTCACCATTTCATGGAGCTTGTCGTCGACCAACTGGAGCTCTTTCTTGATGCCGAAGTCCCATGGCGATGTCGTCATGGCGATGCGCATATAACCCAATGCATACTTAAGCGTAATGCCTTCTGGCTAGCACTGTTTTCGGACATCTGGCTTGACGAAAAATGGGGGACATTTAGACGTCGGTTCAGGGCCAACCGGAGGGCAGACCAGGACCCGCGAAGGCTTCGGCTGCGGTGCGACACACTTCAACGAACGGGTCGGGGAATAGGCCGATGCCAACCACCATGACGACCGCGAAAACGATCGCCGCCGTCAGGATCGGGGGCACCTTCACCGGCGTCTCAGGTCCCTTCTCCATGTAGATGAACTTGATCACGCGCGCGTAATAGTACAAAGAGAGAGCGCTGTTCAGGACTCCTGCGACGGCTAGCCAAACGAGCCACGAGGGGCCTGGGTCGATCGATGCGTAGACAGACGAGGAGAAGAGCACGAATTTGCTTGCGAATCCCGCCAAAGGCGGAATGCCTGCGAGAGACAGAAGGAACAGTGTCATGCTGAGCGCCAGGAACGGAGACCTCTTGCTCAGCCCTTTGAAATCGTCCAAGCGCTCGCCAATCGCGACCGCGCCCATCGCGGCGACGACCATGAACGCCCCTGACTTCATGAAAGCGTGCGTGAGGATATGGAACAAACCACCCGCCAGCGCATATTGGGTCCCGACGGGAAGAGCTATCAATATGTAGCCCGCCTGGGCAATCGACGAATACGCCAGCATCCTCTTGATGTTCGTCTGCGAGACCGCGATCAGGTTGCCCACGGTCATCGTGATGATCGCGAGGGCAGCTATGGCCACTTCCCAATCGGTCTTCGTCAGGATCATGCCTATGAGGAAAATCTTGAACAGGGCTGCGAACCCCATCTTCTTGGAGGCCGCCGCCAAAAGGCCGGAGATGGGCGTCGGGGCCCCCTCGTACACATCCGGAGCCCACATATGGAACGGGACCATGGCTATCTTGAAACCGAGTCCTGCCATTAGAAGGACTGACGCCAGTATGAGCATCGGCTCAGCGTCAATCCCGGCCGGGTTGCCCGCAAGGAAGGGCTCGATCCCAACAATTCTCGTTGTGCCCGCGATGCCGTAGATGAGCGTGATCGCGAACAGCGTGAGGGCCGAGGAGAAGCCTCCGATTATGAAGTACTTGGTCGCCGCCTCCGCGGACCTCTTCTCGGTCTTCCTGAAGCCGGAAAGCGCGAAGGACGATATGCCTGCGATTTCGAGCCCCACGAAGAGCGCGATCAGGTCGGCGGACTCGGCAACAATGGTCATGCCGGTTATGGCCAGAAGTATCAGCGAATAGTACTCGCCCTGGTTCCTGTCGGTCCTGATGAACTCCGGAGACCCGAGCACGACGACTATTCCGACGAACAGGAAGACGAGCATGAAGAGTCCGGAGAACGCGTTGATCTCGATCACGTTCAGCATGCTTGTGGACAACGCCCAGGCATCTAGGAAGAGCCACCCGACCAGTAGTACAACGAGGGACACGAGTGGAACGAGTGAAACGAAGGCGAGCACCCGCTTGTCCTTGAACAGGTAGTCCAACGCGGGCAACACCAGCGCGAACACTATCAGCACGAGCTGAGGCAGAAGCGACTCGAGATAGTTCCAGACAGCCATCTCATCCACCTCCCGCAAACAGCACTTGGACGATCCGGACCGCGGGATCGATATACTGGAACACGACCAGCGGGAATACGCCAAATATCGCAATGAGCACGATGAGCGCGCCCACAGGAACCCCCTCGAACCAATCGATGTCGTGGATGTGAGACGTGTCGATATTCTCCGTCAAGGGTCCGAATATGGACCGCTGCAAGGCCCACAGGTAGTAAGCTGCAGTGATGGCAACGGCTACCATCGGCAGGAGCAACCACAGACCCCATGTAAGGTACACGCTAGCGAAGACCATGAACTCGGCCGCGAAACTCACCAGGCCCGGCAATCCCAAGGACGCCAAGAATCCTATCGTCATCATCGCGGCTGCAGTCGGCATCTTCTTCGAGAGTCCTCCGAGGCTGGGTATCATCCTTGTACCCGCATGGTGTTGAACCACGCCGCACATCATGAACAGGACGGCTGTCACGAGACCGTGCGCAAACATCTGGAACACGCCCGCTGTAATCCCGAGCTGCGTGAACGTGGCGTACCCCAGAAGCACGAAGCCCATGTGGCTGATCGAGCTGTACGCGACCATCTTCTTCAGGTCGCGCTGAGCCAGGCAGACCATGGCCCCGTACAGGATGCTCGCAATCGCGATCACCGCCATAACCAGCTGCATCGCATCCGCGCCCTCTGGCAGTGTGGGCATCGAGACGCGGATGATGCCGTAGCCTCCCATCTTCAGCAACAGACCGGCCAGGAGCACGCTCCCTGCGGTAGGGGCCTCGACATGCGCGTCGGGCAGCCAAGTGTGGAAGGGCACCATCGGCAGCTTCACGCCGAACCCGAAGAAGGTCGCGGCGAAGGCAATGATCTGGAACGTGCGTCCGAACTCGGAGAGCCCAGCCCGCCAGATGTCCTCCATCCCGAACGAGTTGATGCCCGATTGGAAGTACATCGCCATTATGGCGATGAGCATCGCGAGGCTGGCGATATGGGTGTATATGAAGAACTTGATCGCGGCGTAGTCCTTCCTCGGGCCGCCCCAGACGCCGATCAGGAAGTACATCGGAATGAGGACGATTTCCCAGAAAACATAGAACACGAAGTAGTCGAGCGTGGTGAACACGCCGAGGACGCCGACTTCGAGTATCAGCATCAGCCCGAAGTACGACTTTGGCCGCTGCTTCGTGTCCCATGAGAACACGATGGACAAAGTAGTCAGGAGCGTGGTCAGCAAGAACATGGGCAGGCCAATCCCGTCTAGGCCCACGATATAGCGTATCCCGAGCGACTGAATCCAAGAGTATTCCTCATAGTACTGGAAATCGAAGAAGCCGTTCCCCTCGTGGTACCCTGTGGCGGAACCATCGGGCTCGACCATGAAATCGACCGCGACGAGCACCGAGAGTACCAGGGCGGCCAGCGAGAAGGAGAACGCGACCCATTTCGCGTACTTCTCGTACTTGCCGAGGCAGAATGTGGCGATGGCCCCTATGAGAGGCAGCAGTATGATGATCGAGATGATCGGGATGTTCTCGAACATGGCTCACCAACCTCCCCACGGCACGACGAATAACAGGAGTGCGAGCAGTATGACAATCCCCACGATGATCAGGCTCGCGTACCTCTGCACGTTGCCGCTCTGGGCCTTTCGTATCACTCCGCCGGTGTTGGCGCCAAGGTATGAGAACCCGTTGACGGCGCCGTCTATGACGCGCCTGTCGAAGGCGTCGCAGACGAGCGAGAACCCGTACCAGACCTTGTACGCGAAGTCGTCGTAGAACCTGCTTATGTACCATCTGTTCTCGAGCGCCCTCTGCAATGTGCCTGCGGTGCCTCTGCCGAAAACAGATCTGTCGAACCCTGGCATATAGTACATGCGATAGGCCAACAGGATTCCGACTATTGCGAGGACGAGAGACACATAGGTCAGCGGGTCGGTGAATATCTCGACCGCAATGTCGATCGTCGATTCATGGCCCGCGATGACATGCTCCTCTATCGGGACCTCCATGAACGCCTTGAACCCGTCTCCCGCTAGCAGCGCGAAACCAGAAGTGATGGCGAGTCCCGCCAATATGATGAGCGGTATGGTCATGATCTTGGGCGACTCGTGAGCGTGATATGTCGACCGAGCCTCTCCCGCGAAGGTCATGAACCACATCCTGAACATGTAGAAAGCCGTCATGAACGCTGTGACGATTCCCAGGACCCACAGCAGCAGGAACGTCGGGTCGAGGTCTCCGGCATGGTAGACGGCAGCCAGCACCTCGTCCTTGCTCCAGAACCCGGAGAGTGGCGGTACGCCCGCGATAGCTAAAGCTCCGATGAGCATCGTGGTCGATGTGATCTTCATGTGTTTGCGCAGCCCGCCCATAAGACGCATGTCATTCGTGCCGACCGCGTGAATGACGCTGCCAGCGCACAGGAACAGGAGGGCCTTGAAGAAGGCGTGGTTCATCATGTGGAATGTCGCGGCCGTGTATCCGTTGGGGTCCTGCAGGTGGTAAACGAGGTATCCACCGGCTCCCAATCCGAGGATCATGTACCCGAGTTGGCTGATGGTGCTGTACGCCAGCACCCGCTTGATGTCGTTGGCGGCGAGAGCGCAGCTAGCAGCAATCAGTGCAGTGACGCCGCCGATGACTGCGACGAACAAAAGGCTCTCGGGCGTCTGCACCAACAGTGGGTACGTCCTCGCCGTCAGGTACACGCCCGCCTTGACCATGGTCGCGGCATGGATGAGCGCCGACACCGTCGTCGGGCCTTCCATCGCGTCCGGCAGCCACTCGTGTAGTGGGAATTGCGCGCTCTTGCCGATCGCACCGCCGAATATCAGCGCAGTGGACAGGATGAGTATGTCCGAGGGCACCGTGGGAGCGCCCGGGGCACCACTGTTGATATCGAACAGGACCGCGAAGTCGAGGTTGCCGACATACTTGAACAGCAGGATGATGCCTGCCATGAACATGATATCGCCCACGCGCGTGACAATGAACGCGCGCTTGGCCGCGCTCGCGGCGGAGGGCTTCTGATACCAGAAGCCGATGAGGAGGTAGGAGCACAAGCCTACCAGCTCCCAGAAGATGAACATCTGGAGGTAGTTGTCGGCTATGACAAGGCCGTACATGACCGAAATGAAAAGCATGATCTCGGCGTAGTACCGGCGTCTCGTCTCGCCCTCTTCGTGCATGTACCCGCCCGAATACACTACGACAAGTGTGCCGACTATCGACACGACCAAAAGCATCAGGGCAGCCAACTGGTCTATCCAGATGCCGAATGTGACCTGGTAGTCGCCGATGATCAGCCACGTGGTCCGAGGAGCGTCTTCGGTCAGAGTATGGCCGTTCAGCACCTCCCATATCACGAGGAACGAAAGTACCAGAGCGCCTCCCGCACCTGCGATGGCGTATCCCCAGCCGTCCTCCCATCCGAGGGTCCTCTTCGGAATCAGGGCTATCAGGATGAAGGCGATGAACGGGAACACCGGTATGAGCCACGCGTACTGGAGCACGTCCATCCTACCACCTCAGGATGTTGATCTTGTCAACATCGATAGTCTGATACCTTCGGTAGACCGACAGCAGGATCGCGAGTCCCACGGCGACTTCTGCCGCCGCGATCGCGATCGAGAAGAGAGCGAACGCCTGACCCGTTGCGTCCGTGCCGAGAGCGGGGTGAAGCGAGCTGTAGTATGAGCTGAATGCGACAAGGTTGATGTTCGCGGCGTTGAGCATGATCTCTATCGACATCAGCACGACGATCGCGTTCTTTCTGGTCATGACGCCATAGATACCAACGACGAGCAGGAGCGAGCTCAGGATCAACCAGTACTCGATCGGTATCATTCCTTCTCCTCCTTCGCCAAGAACACTCCGCCCAGCAGCGCTACCAAGAGCAGCAGGCCGATGAAGAACATCACGAGTCCGTATCCGGAAGCGTCATCTGCTCCGAACAGAGCGTTCCCGACGTCCTCGTTGGTTGTGTTGTCAATCGCTTCCGTATCGGGCCATGAGACCTGGAGGATGGCCCCGACAAACAGCAACGCGAGCGCGAGCACAAGCAAAGCTCTCATCGTGCCGGTGCTCATCTCTTCTCACTCTCCATTATCTCGCGCCTCGTGAGCATGATGCCGAAGAGTATGACCACGACAACTGCCCCGACATAGACAAGTATCTGAACGATCGCGACGAACTCCGCGCTCAGCATAATGTAGAGAGCAGCGACTGCGATGAAACAAGTGGCCAGGCCGACCACGCTGTGGACTATCTCTCGCGCCCTGATCACATAGATAGCTGAGAGTAAGGCGGACGCCGACAGGAACAGGAACACGAACATCTCCCAGTCCAGGGTCACTTCCTCACCCCCGGCCATTCGAGCGCTTCGAACTTGCAGGCCCTGAAGCACTTACCGCATCCGACGCACTTCTCAAGGATGAAGACCGCGCGCTTTTTCGGCTTACCCTTCTTGCCATCCTTCAGCACCTTCTCCGTGCCTGGCATGTCTATCATGTATATGACGTCTGCCGGGCAAGCTCTGGCGCACGCACCGCATCCGGTACACATCTTGAGCAGGAACTTGGGCTCTGGCATCTCGAAGTACGATTCGTAGACCTCCTCCATCTTCAGCGCGTTCTCGGGGCACACTGCCTCGCACTTCTTGCAGGAGGTGCACCTGCCGAGGTTGATCTCCGGCTTGGTCCTCCCGACGCTCTCGATCGGCATCATCGCAATGCACATCTCGGGACACTCACCGGCACACTTCTCGCAGCTCGTGCACTTGGACATGTCGAGGATAGGCAGCAGACGCTTCTGGCGCTCCTCCTTCACCTTGCCCGCGAAAGCATCGTCTCTAAGTTCCTTCGGCCCGTATTTCAGCCTAGAGCGCTCGCCACTCGCGAGCTCGAACTCAACGCTCTCATGAATCGCGACTGTGGGACAAATCTCAACGCACAGGCCGCAGAAAAGGCATCGGCCGTAGTCGACCCCTGGCCTCTCGATCTTACCCAGCTCAGGATCCTCCAGCTTCTCCATCCACATGCAGTCGTTGGGACATATCTGAACGCAATTTGAGCAACCGATGCACCGCTTGAAGTCCACTATGTGCTTCCCGCGGTAGCCTATCGGTAGTTCCAGCTTCTGATATGGATATAACACGGTGTTCGGCTTGCCCAGGAAGAGCGACGTGGCCACCTGGCTCCCCGTGCGTCTCATCGGCCGGACGACCAGGCCCAAGGAGTCCTTCTTCTTCGCCGCGGCCATCAGAACCACCCCATGGACTTGAGAGCCACAGCGATCATCAGGTTGATGATTGCAAGCGGCAGGAGCCGCTTCCAGCCCAACCCTAGTATCTGGTCGACCCTTACTCTCGGGAGCGACCAGGTCATCCACTGGAAGACTACGAACACGATGTAGGCCTTGATGAGGAACCAAATCTCGTCCGGGATGAGCGAGGGCCCCTGCCAACCGCCTAGGAACAGAGCGGTTGCAAGAGCGCCGCCCGCGTATGATCGCACGGTCGTCGTCATGTAGAACAGGCCGAAGCGCATTCCGCCGTACTCGGTTGTCCAGCCCTCGACGAGTTCGGCCTCAGCCTCGGGAAGGTCGAAAGGAATGATCTCGACCTCCGCCGCGAGGCAGACGAGGAAGACAATGAACCCGATGAACAACGGTATGCCAAACCACATGTCGTGTTGGGCGTTCACGATGTCCACGAACCCGAAGCTGCCGGCCAGGAGGAACACGCTGGCAACCGTCATGAGAAGCGGGATCTCGTAGCTCATCATCTGAGCCGCAGACCTCATCCCGCCTATCAGTGTGTACTTGTTGTTCGAAGCCCATCCCGCCAATAGGATGGAGAACGGGGCGATTGCGAACGCAGCCAAGGCGAACAACGCGCCGGCTGGGACATAGTCGCCCGATTTGTTAGTCGAGACGCCGAAGTCGACGCTGAACGGGATGGTCGCGAGGATAAGTATCGAGGAGCCGACGAAGATCACCGGCGCGAGAAGGTATCCCATTTTGTCGGCCTTCGCGGGAACTATGATCTCCTTGACGAACAGTTTTATTCCGTCCGCCAGGTTCTGGAGCCAGCCGCCGATCCTGTATCCAACATAGTACGGGCCATAGAAGTCGAACATGCGGGCCATGAACTTACGGAATATCCAGAGGAAATTGAGGACATTGATGAGCGCGATGACGACCACGACAACCACCTCTAGAAGAATCGTCATTACGGACAGGTGGCCCTGCGACGCTGCGAAATCCCCGACGGCGTCAAAGAAGTCTCCGAACCACCAAGGCAGAAGGTCTCCCAGCCAGTACCACAGGTGGTTGACGAGGTCCACGAGCCAGTGGATGATTCCGTAGCAGAATTCAAACAGGTTCATGGTTTCACCGATCGGTCTCCCCTATGCACATGTCGAGCCCGCCCATGATCGCGACAACATCGGCCAACTTGTAGCCGATAAGCATCTTGGGTGCCGCAGAGACAGTCACGAATATCGGGCTCCTGATCTTGACCCGGTACGGCCTCTCGGAGCCGTCCCCTACGACGTATATCACGCCCTCGCCTCTGGGGTCCTCAACCCTGGCGAGCCCGGTACCGACGGGGGCGTTCCTCGGGGCGACTATCCGCCACTTGCCCTTGGGCATCTTCTGGAGAGCCTGCCGCATTATCTTGCAGCTCTCCCACATCTCGTCCATACGGACGCGGTACCTAGCATAGCAGTCGCAGTCCTTGTGAGTGGCAACATCGAAATCCATCTCCTCGTAGACGGAATAGGGCACGTCCTTCCTGAGGTCGTATGTGACTCCGCTTGCCCTAAGGGTCGGACCGGTGACGCCGAGATTGATAGCGTCCTCCTTCCTCAGAATCCCCACGTCCACGTTCCTCATCATGAATATCTTGGACCCCTCGAACATGTCCTCGTATTCCTTGAGGCGCCCCTCGAAGTACGAGAGTGCCCGTAGCGAGTCCCGCTCGAAATTGGGGGGCAGGTCGTGGGCCACACCTCCGATCCTCGGGAAGTTGTAAGTTATCCTCGCGCCGGTCAGTGATTGGAATAGATCGAGGAAGACCTCCCTGTCCCTCATGGTATACACAAATCCAGCGGCCAGACCAAGGTCACCCGCGTACGCTGCCAACCACATGAGGTGAGAGACGATCCTCTGCATCTCGATCGTGAGCACGCGGATGTACTCCGCCCTCTCGGGGACCTCGACCCTCATCAGGTCCTCGACTGCCATGCAGTACAGGTGAGACCAGGTGAGCGACGAACCGTAGCAGAGTCTGTCTGCAAGCGGGATGATCTGTGGATACGACTTGCCTTCACAGAGCTTCTCGATGCCCCTGTGCAGGTAGCCTATCTCGGGCTGAGCATCGACGATCGTCTCGCCGTCGACCTTCACCCTCAGGTTCCAGAGCCCGTGCGTCATCGGGTGCTGAGGTCCCATGTTGATCCACATCTCAGCCATCCATCAGTCCCCCCTGAAATCCTTCCTGAGCGGATGGTACTGGTAGTCCCTGGGCAGCAGGATCCGCTCAAGGTTCGGATGGCCGTTGAACTTGATGCCCATCAGGTCGTAGGCTTCTCGCTCCTGCCAATTCGCACCACCCCAAATCGACGAGACCGAATCCACGCTCGGGTCGTCCTTCGGGGTCCTGATGATCAGCTCCAGCAGGAGCTTGTCCTTGTAGGAAGTGACGTGGTAGACGACCTCGAACCTGTCGTCATACTCGACCGCCGAGATCATGGAGATGTGCTCGAACCCGAGCTCCTCCCGCAGGAACTTGCACGCCTTGAACAGGTCCCTCCGGTCCAGCCGTGCCCTCACGAGACCGTTCCTGACCTTGAGAAAGCCGGTGATGGCCTCGGGGAAGGCGTTCATCAAGGCCCGGATCAACCTCTCCTCCGGGACGGAATCTATTCTGGAGGGAGACCTCTCAATGTCCCCTTCTTGACCCCGCTTCCCCCTGTCCGCCATTGTATGTACCTACCTGATTACTCACTTGCCAGTCAACAGACCCTTCTTGTTCTCCTTGATCTGAACCTGAAGCTTCAGGAAGCCGTCGATAAGCGCCTCTGGCCTAGCTGGACAGCCTGGAATGTAAATGTCGACCGGTATGAACTGGTCCACCCCGGGGACGACGCTGTAGCTTTTGTAGAACGGCCCCCCGGAGATGGCGCACTCACCCATCGCTATGACCCACTTGGGCTCGGGCATCTGGTCGTAGAGCCTCCTGAGGGCGGGCTTCAGCTTCTTGCTGACCGGGCCGTTTACGAGCAGGACGTCGCACTGCCTAGGGGACGACCTCGGAATGATCCCGAATCTCTGCTGATCGAATCGCGGAGCGGAGGCCACGGCCATCTCGAGGGCGCAGCACATGATGCCGAAGTGAAGGAAGTAGAGGGAGTTCCTCGTCGCCCAGTTGAAGAAGTCCTTGGTGATGTAGTCCAGCCCGCTCCCCACAGGAGATCTTCTGAGGACGCCCTCGAGAACCTCATCGCACCACTTCAGGAAATCCTTTGAGCGGAACGCGATGACCTGGCCTGCGGTCGCACCGCTGCGGTCCTTCATATCCAGACTATCTCCTCCTTCTTCAGGGCGTACGTGACCCCGACGAGAAGTATGCCGAGAAACATGAACAAGAACAGTTTCGAGAGCTCTGTCAAATCCGCGAAGACAAGCGCCCAGATAAGAATGAAAACAGTGACTATGTCGAACGCCACGAAGATGATGGCGTACATATAGTACTGGAAGTGGAACTGGATCTGTGCGTCACCGATGGGCTCCTCTCCGCACTCATACGTCGTGGCGCCTCTTGGATCGTGCTTGTCGGTCCTCAGATATCGCGAGAGGAAGAACACGAGGGTTGGAAAAAGGAGAGCTACTATCGCAAAAACTGCGACGCCCATGTAGTCCTCTGCGAGCATTGTTCGGTGATTTTCATGCTTGTATAAATCGTTTTTCGAATTGGACGGCATTCTGTCGATACGTCAGTACAGCGTCAACGCTATCGCGTGCGCCATGTTAGCACCCCCATTTCCGGTGGAGCGGCTAGTCTATCGCACCCTCGCGCCGCACTTCTGGCAGAAAGCTCCTGAAGGGTCTAGCGGAACGCCGCACCTCGGACAGTTTGTGAGCGGTGCACCTGGAGGTCCCGCCTGCATCGGCGGGGGCGCGTACTGCGGGGCTGCTGGCTTCTTGCCCTTCGCAAGCACGTACACTACCAAGACTATGATGACCACGATGACAACTGCGATGATCACGACAGCTATCAGTATCGTCCGCCAGATATCCTCGAACAGACCCTCTCCTCCCCCGAAAGGCACCCTGGTGGCCTCGTAGTTTATTGTGACATCAACAAGCTGGTTGTTCGTCCATGTTAGAGTGTAAGTGCCGTCCATCGGAGCGGTGTACAAGCCCCAGTCGTTCGAAGACACGCTAGAGTCCTGAACGGCATTGTTCGGATCCCGGAGGACGAACGATAGAGCCGCCGAGGAAGTCCAAGAGTAGTCGATCCAGTCGCCTTCATCCACTGTAATTTGCTTGGTGATCGTCTCCGCCGGCGACAGCGTGTCGTTGACGGCCAACGCAAGCCCTGAGATAGACAATGCTATCGCGGCTAACACCAAAGCTCCAAGTGCCAAACGTGTGCTTCTCATGATGATCGCCTCCGAATGTACTTCCTTTCGTATAAAATGCTCCGATATTCAGTTCCACAGCTATCTGAAGACACCTCACACGGCCACCGGACATGAGAAATGTAACATGGTAGATTCTAATATCCGCGACCCTCTTGCCTTCCAGGATGCCACGTCCAGACCTGATGCTTCTCCATCCGCCGAGCGTCATGGACTTTAGGAAACGAACCCTGCTCCTAGGGCCGGTGAGCGACCTCATCCCTTCAACCCCGGTCTTCGAAATGTATCCAATAGGGTTCACCACATTGGCATCTCACCTCGAGTCGAAAGGATACGAAGTGCGGATTTCCAACATCGCCACACGGATGCTCTCGTCGGAGAGATTCGACCCTGAGCGATTCGTGAAATCAGTCGACGCCGACGTGTTCGGAATAGACCTCCACTGGATGCCACACGTACAAGGGGCCCTCGAGCTTGCGGCTATGGTGAAGAGACACCATCCGGACAAGCCCGTGATCCTGGGCGGCTTCAGCGCATCGTATTATCACGAGGAATTGATGAGCAAGCATCCGCAGGTCGACATGGTCCTGCGAGGGGACTCCACTGAGGTTCCGATGGAGATGCTGATGGGTGCTTTATCAGCCGGGAGACCTCTCGACGGCATTCCTAACCTTACATACAGGGATGGCGCAAGGACCAGAGTCAATCCGCTCACACATGTCCCTGAGACCCTGGATGAAGTGGTAATCGACTACGGGCTACTGATCCGCAAAGTCTTGAAGTACAGGGACTTGGAGGGCCATCTGCCTTACAAGAACTGGAAGTCAAACCCGATGTCCATCGCGGTCTCAGTCAGGGGTTGCACACACAACTGCGTCAACTGCGCGGGCTCGTGTGACTCGTTCGCCAGGAACTTCGGGAGGAGCAAGCCCGCATTCAGATCGCCCTCAATGCTCGCGGACGATATCGCGCGGGCTGAGGAGTATGTCAAAGGAGCGACCTTCGTAGTAGGAGACATAAGGCAGGCGGGTAAGACCTACGCTGACGAATTCCTGGAGGAGCTAAAAGAGCGCAGCATCGGGAACGAGGTCGTGTTTGAACTGTTCACGCCTGCTGGCAAGGAGTTCGCAGTTGATGTCGCATCCAGCGTCGACAGGTTCAGCATACAGATGTCGCCTGAGACGCACGACGAGGCGGTGAGGAAAGCCCAGGGCAAGCCGTACACTAACGCTGCACTGGAGAATACCGCGGAGGCTTTCCTTGACAGAGGATGTGGTCGATTCGACATGTTCTACATGATCGGCCTCCCGCTCCAGACTCCAGAGTCCGTGGACGGGACTGTCAACTATGCAAAGAGACTCTATGAGAAGTTCAAAGGAAAGCGCCTCTTCCCGTTCATCAGCCCGCTCGCACCGTTCCTGGACCCCGGGGGAAACGCGTTCGAGAACTCAGAGAAGCTCGGGTTCAGGCTGTTCGCATCGTCAATCGAGGACCACATCAGGCACGCGACGATGCCCAGCTGGAAGTATGTTCTCAACTACGAGACGCGTTGGATGACCAGGGGGCAAATCGTCGATGCCAGCTACTCGTCCGGGCTCGGCCTGAACGCCATCAAGAGGGACATGGGGCTTGTTGACAATGCGGTCGCCGACAGGACGGAGGAGCGCATACTGGCAGCCCGGGAACTGTCGCAGAGGATCGATGCCATCGTGGCACGGGGGAAGGCGAATGGGAGCGAAATGGAGCAGCTCAGGGACTCCGCGAAGGCGCTGAGCGAGTCGACGGTCTGCGAGAAAGGGGAGCTCGACTGGTCCGAGGACTCCATATACGCCAGTATACCAAGGATGATATCATCGTTGGTCAGACGACGGTGAGGGTTCAGAATCTCTTTTAAGCCTCCCAATCTGTTAGGGCTGCGGGAAATCCGAATGATAATTGGGATCTACGGCTACCAGGACTCGGGAAAGACCAAGTTGGTCGAGCAGTTGGCATCGGCAATGGTGAAGAAAGGCTACTCGGTCGCCTCGGTGAAGCACACGGCGGGAGAATGGTCCCTGGATCAGAATGGGAAGGACACATGGAGGCACTGGAAGGCCGGCAGTGACCCAGTAGTGTTCTCCTCAGCCTCGGAGACCTCAATCATCGTCCACTCCCCCACGAGCCTGGAGGACATCACGGGACTCCTACAGAGAGAATTTAATCCTGATATTATTATAATTGAAGGCTATAAGAAAGGTCGTTTCCCAAAGGTGGCTGTCGGCGGAATCAAGCCCCTCAGCGGCACTGTCATGCGAAATCCAGACTTGAGCACGCTGATCCGGTATGTCGAACGAGAGGTCAAAGTCGAGAGGGCCCTGCGTTCGCTGCCCGGGCTAGATTGCGGCAAATGTGGTCTGGACTGTGAGAAGCTGGCGCGCGCAGCAGTCGAGGGGAAGAGGAGACTGTCCGCCTGCAAGGAACTCGCCCATTCCCACGTCCGGATAACCATCGACGGCAAGCGCATAACCACGGGAAGGTTCGTGGCCGAGGTCGCGGACAAGACCGTGAGGGGCATGCTGAGCAGCTTCAAGGGGTACAGACACGGCAAGGACGTTGAAATCCGTCTCGACGTTAAGAAGGCAGGTTCGAAAAAGGTTAGAAAGCGCAGGTAGTCCTGTAGTACGCATTCCGATGCCACTTCGTTATGTTTATCAAGGCCGACGCCATCCTGAGCGCCAGGGGCCCCAGAGATTTCCTTGGCGCAGGGTTGCGGCAGAACATATTTCCCACCCTGCACACAACATGTCAGGTGACATTTCATGAGGAAGATAAACGAGATCGAGAAGGACCTTTACGCCTGCTTGCAGTGCGGCTATTGTAGAGACACCTGTCCCGTGCACGGGCAGATCGGATGGGAATCCGGATCGCCCCGAGGGAAAGTGTACTATCTCAAGCAGATTGCGAACAGGACCCCGATGGACAGGCTCTTGAGAAGAACTCCTGAGATAACGCCCGAGTTCGTCGAGAGGGTCTTCCAATGCACATCATGCGCAGCATGCGAGCATAACTGTCACGTTGAGATTGATTTCGCCCATGTCTGGGAAGAGGTCAAGGAATGGCTGATCGACCAGGGTTACGGACCGATGGAGGCGCACAAGAAGATCAGAGAAAAGGTCGTCGCCAAGCATAACCCATACGACGAGCCCATGGAGAAGCGCGCCGCTTGGTTGCCGCCGGAGATCAAGCTCTCACCAAATCCAGATGTAGTGTTCTTCACAGGCTGCACAGAAGCTTACAGGATGCAACCGCTCGCGGTGGCTACCGCGAAGCTGCTGGACAAAGCGGGCGTCAAGTTCAATGTGCTAGGAGAGGACGAGTGGTGCTGCGGCTCGCCACTTCTCAGAACCGGTCAGAAGGGCATAGTCAGGGACGACATCGCCCCGCACAACGTCAAGGCGATGGAGAAGCGCGGATGGAAGGCGATGGTCACAGCGTGCGCGGGCTGCTACAACACGATGAAGAACGACTACCCGCACCTTACGGGAACACCGGGCTACAAGCTGTACCACGTGTCCGAATACCTGGAGAAGCTCATCAAAGAGGGTAAGCTCAAGTTCACGAAGGAATACAGGAAGAAGATCTTCTATCACGACCCGTGCCACCTCGGAAGGCATGCGAAGGTTTACGACGCCCCGAGAAATGTGCTGAAGGCGATCCCGGGCGTGACCCTGCTCGAGACAAAGGCCGAGAGAGAGGAGTCACAGTGCTGCGGAGCGGGAGGCGGATTCAAGGCCGCCTTCAACGAAATGGCCGAAGGCATTGCGGAGGAGCGCGTGAAGCAGGCGGTAGACGCGGGGGCCGAGGTCATCGCGACATCGTGTCCGTTCTGTCAGGTCAACCTGAACGCGGGCGCGAAGAAGGCGGGCCTGAACATCAAGACGATGGATGTGGTCCAGATAGCACTCCAAGCGGTGTGATTCTACTATTCACACCAACTAGCCGAAATCCAGGGGCTCTAGATTCCAGTCCACGGCACGCCCTTGTGAGCGCTCATGACGATTTGAGTGTCGGTCTCTTTGATACCGTCCATCTTCAGGAACGTATCAATGAACTCCTGAAGCTCGGTCATGCCGACGAAGAGGGCGACGACCAACAGGTCGTACTCCCCCGTGACCCTGTAGACCGCCACGACCCTGTTGTGGTTCACGATCTTCTGCACGACCAGGTCGAGCTTGTCGGTCACGGTCTTCACGTGGATGTATGCCTTCACCGTGTTCTCGATGAGTCTGTAGTCTATGTGAATAGAGAAGCGCATGATGATGCCCTTCTCGATGAGGTTCTTTATCCTGCGCCTTACGGTGGCCTCGGTCACGCTGAGCTTCTTCGCAATCTCGGAGTTGCTCATCCTGGCGTTGTCCCTGAGCTCGCACAGGATCCGGATGTCGGTCCGGTCTATAGGGAGCATCTTGAGGTCCAGGCCCTTCCATCTCTCGTACAGCTCGCAGGGGAGGTCGTCAGCGTCGTTCTGCATCGGAACACCGCCCCTTCAATATCCAAGTCATACTTCAAACTAACGGAATCCACACAAAAAGTGGACAAATACGCATCCATTTCGTATGGTTTCTGCCCATGAGCTGACGATTGATTGTCAACGAATCGCCGAAAAGCAATCACGTACCATACCGTCGCTTCCTAAGCTGGTACGCTCTGACCGCCCTCAGGAAATCTATCTTCCTGAACCCAGGCCAGTACACATCCGAGAAGTAGAGTTCCGAGTATGCGAGTTGCCAGAGCAGGAAGTTCGAAATCCGCTCCTCTCCTGAGGTCCTCAAGATGAGGTCTGGGTCAGGCATGTCCTTGGTGTACAGATATCCGGTGAATGTCTTCTCGGTGATCTCGTCGACTGACAGTTTCCCCTTCTTGACCTCACTGGCGATCTTCCGGATAGCCTGCATGATCTCCTCCCTGCCGCCGTAAGCGACCGCGAGGTTGAAGAAGTACTTGTCATAGTCCTTCGTCTTCTCCTCGGCGACCGTGATCGCCTGCTGGACATCCTTGGGGAGCATCTCCTTCTGGCCCAGGACCCTCACGCGAATCTTGTGCTTGTGGACCCTGTCGTCCTCAGACAGCCTCCGGAAGTTCTCGACGAACATCCGCATCAGGTCATCCACCTCGGCCTTGTCCCTGCTGACGTTCTCCGTCGAGAAGGCGTAGACCGTCAACATCTTCACACCGATCTCCATGCACCATTCGAGGATCTGCTCCAGCTTCTCCCTGCCCTTCTCGTGGCCCTGGGAGATTTCCATCCCGAACTCGCTCGCGTAGCGCCTATTGCCGTCCATTATGATGGCGACATGGTGCGGAACCGACCGCGACAGGACCTCCTTTAGCAGCCTCTTCTCGTAGGTCGAATATGCAGTCGAAGAAATCGCTTTCGACAGATCGGATGCCATGTGACAGACCGTCTGGGCTCCCAATATGCCCGTCCCATTTAAAGCTATACGTGCTTGAAGTCCTCGGGCAGGCCAGCACTGTACAGCCCGAGGTCGAAGCAGCCTATCGCCGCCAGGGCTCCTATAGAGCCTCGGCGTCCGGTTATCTCTATCAGTTCGGCCTTGGTCTCCCTTGCGATGTGCTCCGCGTCGTGAATCGAAAGGATCGCCTCTTTCGCGTCCGCCCCGTACCTCACGAGCTTCTTCGGTATATCCAGGCCCTCGAACACCGCCATCGAGGTCTCATCAGAATAGGTGCCCTTCCTGACATACTCCTTCGACCAGTCCACGGCCTTGGAAACCTCTTCTGGCCTCACTGCGAACGCAACGCCTGTTGAGGCACAGTTCGTTGTTTTCTGAGGGGCGTGCGGATTCAGCTGCACGATCTTGTGGGTCAGGAAGATCCCGTGTGGCATCTCCCTCCCGAGCTTCAGGCCAAGGACCCAGGTCGCTCCTTTCTCCTTCGTGTCCGTGTCGTCGATGCCGATGATCAAACGCTTGTGCAGAGGTGTGGTTATCCTTATCTCCACCCTGCGGCTGCCACCCACGAGCTGGTCGCTGAGGTACTCAGCCTTCTCGACGCCCTCAGCCTGCGGGAGGCACGCACCCACGCCGACACTCGCGCCTGCGAGCCCTATCCAAGTCGTCTCGACCTTGTCTCCGTTGACGACTAGGGACTTCAGTGCCTGTCCGCCCGTGTCCTTGGACGCCGCCCCGAACTTCACCTCGCCCTCGCCCACTCGCGCATCCATGATAAGAGTCGTGCCCATGACCTCAACGTGCTCGACGACGCCTTTCGCCCTGAGCCTGTTCATAGCGTCCCACTCGACAGGACCCTGGGCACAACATTCCTCGACTATCCTCGCCTTCCCAGATGCCTCTTCTACCATGGTGATGAGGCGCTTGGAGAACAGGGGGCCATGCCTCTGCCTGATTTCAGAAGGCGTGAGAATGGCGGCCATGTCGGATCAGACTTCCATCGATTCCCCGGGCTTCAACAGGACCGTCTTGGTCTTCGGGGACGACTTCTTGACCATTCTCTCGAACTCCTTCGGGTCGACCTCTATCGGAGGCCAGGTGCCATAGTGCATCGGGACAACGCTCTTCGGCCCGATGAGCTTCGTCGCCATCGCCGCCTGCTTCGGGTCCATGGTGAAGAACCCGCCTATGGGCAGCAGGGCAACATCTGGCTTGTACATGTCCCCAATGAGCTTCATGTCTCCGAACACGCAGGTGTCCCCGGCGTGATAGACAACCTTGCCCGAGTTGATGATGAGCCCGACCGGCATGGCGGCCGAGAACTCCAACCCTGGCGCGCCTATGCTCGATGAGTGGAATGCGGGGACCATGGTGATCGCCGTGTTCCGTATCTTGGCGGTCCCGCCCAAATTGAACCCGACACTCTTGACGCCCGTGCGCTCGAGGAAGTTGGACATCTCGAGTATGGCCGCCACCGTGGCCCCATTCCTCCTGGCGATCTCAACGGTGTCCCCGAGATGGTCCCCGTGACCGTGGGTCACGCATATGATGTCGCAGCCAACTTTGTCCGCGGTGGTAGAGGCCTTGGGGTTGCCCGTGAGATATGGATCCACCAGGACCCTGTCGTTGCCCTCAATCAGAAAAGCCGAATGGCCGAGCCAAGTTATCTTCATGCTCTCCCTGGGCAGCTCAAACGCATGGTGGATATTTCTGTGTTTGGCTAGCCTGTTTCACGCGATGTGTCTGGCCAAGAAGCGCGCGGGGAGGTCGGACAGATTGAGTGCCTTGAGTCCCTCCGACTCGTACACCATCCACTTTCCCTTGATGCCAACCCTCTCGCCCCTGTGCCTCCCTGGAGAGGGCTCCAATCTCGGGACCTGCCGGAGAGGTAGGTCGATCGGATAGCGGGTGAGCCACTTCAGTGGCTCAGGCTTGAGCTTGAAGGCCTCTCCGAGAGTGATCCTGAGCCCTTCGAGCCTGCCCTCTATCCCCATGGTGTCCACAGGTCTCGTCAGGTTGTGCAACAGGACTTCCTGTCTGTAGAACTGCGGGATCCTCAATCTCGCGGATATCTTCTTCTCGGTCTCCCTCGCCTCAAGTCGATCGGGGAACTTGCCAATCACGGAGTACGCGTCTGCGCCCTGCTCAATGAGCCTCTTGTCAATCCTCCTAGAGGAGCTCATGCCGACCTTCATGCGGGTGTCGTAGAATGCGATGTACAGCATGTGCTCCCGTTTGCAGAACTCCCAGTCGCACTTCTCCCCGTGGCACTTTGGCTCGAACAAGCATTCTTGATCCGGGATGAAGAACTCCCTGGAGCACTCCTGACATTGGGCGAACTTGGTGACTGGGGTCTGCTTCGGGCAGGGTCGGTAGCTGCCTTCGTCGTCCCATGAACCGATACAGACCTTGTTCTCGCTGACAGAGAAATCTACGTCTTCGAGGTCGAACTCGCACTCTTCGTGCTCCGAAGTATCGTAACAGAGTAGGTGCGGTTCAAACTCCTGCCAATGGAATTCGAGCGCGTGGATCGTTTGCGACTCTTTGCTGAGCCAGCCGGGCGCGGGCTCATCGCTGGGTATCATACCATCAAGAAGTCTTCGCCCAGACTATTAAGCATTCTGCCAGCCGAGCGAATGTATTGCCCTATTCCTCTGGGGGCAGCTGCTGTACGGAGTCCTCTGCGGGCTTCTCCTCTGGCTCCTGCTTCCTGCCCGCCCGAGGGGGCTCTGGCGGGAATTCGGTGAGATCCACCTCTAATTTCGTCAGGTACTTCGGGGGCACGTCGGTCGTCAGATAGACCGTCCTCCCGGCCTTCTGGATGACGATGCCGTCCTCTGTGGCGTTCCTGGCGTCCACTTCGAGTATGATCGGCTCGGGGGTCCTGACACGTCCCGCGTTCACCGCATCGCCAATCCCCCTGCTCAGGTGCACCATCTTCCTGTCCGAGGGCTTCAGCCCGACTTCGAGGACGATATCGACCTCTTCCTTCGTTGTTGGGTAGTACAGCTTGTCCGGGGTACCTCCCGAGGGCAGTTCAAGGTCGACGTTGAACGAGTGGGCATAGGTCGCTCTTATCATGCCATCCCTGTACTCGTAACGTCCTTTGTTGTCCGTCTCAATGATAGCAACGATGTGATGCGGTCGCACCCAGTGGTAGCGCCTCTGCTTCCTCTGAACAGCGTTCACGAAGTCCCTCAGGCTGACGAACCCGTGGCTGTCCATCTGGAGGTCGAACCGCTCGGGGAAGTGCCTCAGAACGCCCGCCATGGTCCTGCTCAAGCGGTCGAGCTCCTCACCGTTCATGAGGAATCTGCCCTCGTCTCCGCAAACGGGACAGAACTCTGCGCGGAAGTAGCCGTGCTCCCTGCACTCCTTCAAGCCTCCATCCTGAGAAGCGTTCTCCATCGGGTAACCTTGGAGA
>Ga0214474_1000343_pt1 | contig 23713 bp, 20 predicted proteins | sample RVTome_2_FD_187335 | JGI IMG/M metagenome (GOLD analysis project Ga0214474, IMG submission 187335) | Soil microbial communities from uranium-contaminated site in the Upper Colorado River Basin, Wyoming, United States - RVT95D214 HiSeq ... | reverse complement strand
TACAACCATATCCATCGACGACAGGAAGGGAAAACCCAACAGGATAGATGAGAAGGTAAAATCAATAGAAAGAAGGATTGGAAAACCTCTCAAAAAATAGTTGATGTCAACAATAAGTCACAGTAGGCAACAATGTCACCTCCTCTGTTCGCACATTTGGCCTGTGCAATGTGTAGACCTGAACCTCGGGCTTTTTCGTACAAAGATAGCCAAAGCCTTATCCGTGTAAGAACAGCCGTTGAAGAAATACTTGATAAAGACTTGCCGGAGACTTACGCCAAGGATTTGTTCCGCTTGAAGTCAGATAAAATTTTTGAGCTTGTCTTTGATGCTCTGCTTTTACTGTAGGCTATACCGCGGCCCGCCCCCGCCTTCCGGCAGATTCCAGACGATATTTTCAAAAGGACATTTCAAATCGCAGGTCTTACAGTGCAGGCAATTACTGAAGTTCACTTTTATTTTATCATGTTCCAGTTCATAGACGCCGGCAGGGCAGAACACCGTGCAGGGCGCTTTATAATCTGAAATACATTTTTTGCATACAGCTTCGTCTTTCAACTGGATATGGCTTTTCTGTCTTTCGTCATGCGCTGTGCCGGAGAAATAAACATCCGTTAATTTGTCGACAATGATTTTGTCATCCGCCTTTGGCAATGGTTCGGGTGATCTGTTGCCGTAAAAACTCTTCATATCCTCGGTTGTCGAGTAATCGGGGTTTGTTTTAAGATCACCCATTGGTGCGGCGCCGCCGGCAACGATCTGAAATGCAAGGAGCGGCCCGCCCGGGAAAGGAACACCCATAGCAACCGCGGGAGTAAAATTGCGGCTCTCCCTGAGATCGGAGTATATCCAGCTGTTTTTCAATTTCTCTTCATATTTTGCCAATTGATCTGCCGAAAAATCATTGCTCTTGAACGCTTCAAAGATAACTTCAGCCGCAAGCATTCCCGATTTTATGGCCGTATGCAATCCTTTCAGTTTTCGCGAATCGACAAGGTTCGCGGAGTCGCCGGTTATCATAACGCCGTCTGATGTGAGTTTGGGTATGGAGAAATACCCGCCGCAGGGAAGAGTCCGGGCACCGTAATGCGTGGGTTTTCCGTCTTTGATGATATTGGTAATCAACGGATGCTGTTTGTATTTTTGTAGTTCCTTGTGCGGATCGAACTGCGGGTCTTCGGAACTGAGATGGGCGATAATCCCGATGACGACCCTGGTTTCGGAAATACAATATATAAATCCGCCGCCGGAAAGTCCTTTACGGAACGGATATCCGAGTGTATGGATACATTCCCCCTTTTTGAGAGGATTACTCTTCAGTTCATATATCTCTTTTACGCCGAGCTCATAGATGGAAGGGGCCTTGCCTTTATCAAGATGCAGTTTTTCAACCAGGCTTTTACGCAAAGTACCGTTGCTCCCCTCTCCCAGAACGACGACCTTTGAGTTTAGAATATAACCGGGGGTCTCATATTCGCCGTTCTCCAGAAGACGTTTGTCGTCCGTTCGGACGCCGGTTACTTTGGTTTCTTCATAGAGAATTTCAACTGCGGACGTTCCCTCAAGCATCATCACTTTGTTCTTCTCGGCAATTTTAGAAAGCCAACCGGCAAATTTGGAGAGCGAAAGAAAATAATTGCCGTGATTATTCAAAAACGGCGGAGTAAATGGAACTTCGATCTTTCCCTTTTTGGTCAAAAAATAAATGGATTCCTTGTTTACCTCTGCATCAATGGGGCAGCCAAGCTCTTTATGGCCGGGCAATAGTTCCGAAAGAACATCGGGAATGAGCACCGCACCGGAAATGTTATGCGCGCCGAAATATGCGCCTTTTTCGAGAACGGCAATTTTGTCTTCGATATCGATTTTTCCGCCTTGCTTTTCCCCGTCTTCAATATCTTTATTATGTTTATGTATGAGGTTTGTCAGGTGAATTGCACTGCTCAGATTGGCAGGCCCGCCGCCTACAAAAATAACATCGAACTCTATTACTTCACGTTCCATATTAATTCTCCTTCCCTATTATTTGATAACGGAGTCATGCCTTGATATAATTGCCAAGAGTATTCCCGTTCAGTCTTCGACCGACTCAGATTTATATTCTTGTTCGGACAGCGCTAAATGCACATGCCGCACGCCACGCATTTGTCCCTGTCTATTATAAATTAAGACTGTTACTATTTTACTTTTGATATAACAAACTTCTCCTCATCTTCTCGAGACTTTAACTGGCCTCTTAATTTTTCTTCGAGGAGTTCCTTGAGAATCTTCGAATAAGCAGGCCCTGGCTGTATACCCATTCCTTTCAAGTCATCTCCCTTCAGGATTGTCTTTACCTTCCTTAATTCAGTCAAATACAGTGATATTGCCTTCTGTTTCTGCCTGTCCTTGCTTAAAGCCATTGAGAACAGAACCATCTCGAGCTTAAAACTGCTAAGCAGGTTATATATCTCTACCGGGTCACCGGGAGAAAGCCTTCTCAGGATATCCCTCGCATGAGACATGCCCTTGATAATCATATCTCTCGCCCTCGGTGGTGGTGATAATCTTTCTATGACAGCCTTTACATCTTCATCCTTCAGTCCGGACAGCAGGGCCATCAGATATAAAATCCCCCTGTCAGTCTTTTCTTCGAGGAAGAGTAGATTAAACCATGTTAGGGTGTCATGCATTGATTTGAATATTGCCTCAAGCTCCTCATTGAATATAAGGTTTTGGTGTATAACCTTCAAGAGTCCAAAATCAGAAAGCTTCTTAAGTGTTCTTACAGGTTCGGTCTCATTAAATGATAGGAGGAGTTCTTCATAAAGTCTTGGGCCTGAAAGCCTGTCAAATAAGTTCATCTCTATTGCTGATTTAATAAGATTTTCTGTATGTTTGCTGATCTTAAATCCGAACCTCTCAGAAAACCTGACAGCCCTGAATGCCCTTGTCGGGTCTTCGACAAAACTGAGGTTATGAAGAACCCTGATTGCTTTCTCTCTCAGGTCTCTCTGGCTACCAAAAAAATCTATAAGAAGCCCAAAATCCCTCGGGTTTAATTTTATAGCAAGTGTATTTATTGTAAAATCTCTTCTGTAGAGGTCTTTCTTGATCGATGATGTCTCGACCTTTGGAAGGGCTCCAGGCGACTCATAATATTCGGTTCTGGCTGTTGCCACATCAAGCTTTAAATTATCAGTAATTACCTGTGCAGTCCCAAATCTCTGGTGTGACCTAACCTTTGCATTCAGTTTTTTACCGAATACCTTCGCAAATGAAATTCCCTCACCCTCTATGACTATATCAATGTCGAGATTTTTTTCACCTCGCAAGAGATCCCTCACTGACCCTCCAACGAGATAGGCATTAAACCCTAATTCTTCTGCCACCTCTCCGGAAAGTTTTAGAAGGTTATAAATTTCTGACGGGAACCTTTCCTTCAGCCATGAAGACAGACTTCTACCAATATGCGGTTTTTCCTTCGTAACAGTTTCTTCTATCTTTCTACGCCTTAGAAATTCCTCATAAAGTGTGCGAAGCAGGTCTGTCCTTGTTATTGCGCCAATAATTTTCCCATCTTCTACGACAGGCATAAACCTCTGGTTCTGCTCGATCATCAATGTCTCTATTTCTCTGATCGGGGTATGCTGGTTTACAGTTATTGCGTCTGTGGTTGAGAATTCGATTGATCTGCTTTTCCCGAAACCGTGGTAAAGGGCTTTCTCCACGATCTCGCGCGATATAAGCCCGATAAATCTTTCTTCTTTCAAGATTGGCAGAACGTTGACGCCGTACCGGGTCATCATTGCCTCTGCCTCCTTAATAGAACTATCCCACTTGATACTGATGACAGGACTCGTCATGATATCAGAAGCAACCTTGCCGGGCTTTACATGTTTATACAGCAGCTCTTTTAATCTCTCTTCAACTACCTCGAGCGATGCCTCTTTTATTGTGGCTGAGGCTGCTGTCGGATGTCCCCCCCCTCCAAATTCCTTCATTACATTTGATACATTGAACTCAGGTACCTTACTTCTTGCGACCATTAATATCTTCCCTTCCATGTCAAGCAGGACAACCACAGCGTCAATATCTTCTATCTCCATCATCCTGTGGGCAAGGTGTGCTGCATCTCCAATATAACCCTCACGGGATGCCTTTGCCACTTTTATCCTTATGCCTTCAATAACCATCTCTTTTGACGACTGGATAAGTTCATTAAGCATATCGAGTTCTTCCATGCTTAATTCCATTTTTAAAAAGCTCGAAACAATATTAAGGTTTGCACCTCTTTTCAGAAGATACGGTATAGCAAGTAAGTCCCTCTCTGTTGTTGAAGGGAAAAGCAGACACCCTGTCTCCTCATATATGCCTAAGGCAAGGATAGTAGCCTCGATAGGCGCCGGGTGTAATCTCCTGCTCTTCAATATCTCTGTAAAGATAGTTGCAGTGGCGCCCACACTTTCAATCCTCTCAACCTCTCCCCTGATATCACCTTTACTGAATGGGTGGTGATCATAGATGTGGATCTTGATTTTTTTATTGGAAAGCAGTTCTTCAAACAGGCCAATCCTGCCCGGTATCTTTGTATCAACTATAATCAGCTTAGTAACCTCTGAAAGGTCAATGTCCTTTATACGCTTTATCTCTACCGGATTGAACGCCTCTATAAAATCTCTCAGTTTCTTTTCCTGAGAGCCGGGGAAGACTATCTGTGCTTCAGGGTAAAGCTTCTTTGCAGCAACCATCGAGGCAAAAGAATCAAAGTCAGCATTCATATGACAGGTTATGATTTCCACAATTTATTTTAAGCTTCAATACAAATTTTTGCCAACTGTTTTCAAACCTTACTTACCAATGACCAATAATCAACCCAATTTGTTTGGTTATTGTTATTTGGTTAAACGTAGCCTTGCTTATGATCCCATTAGTATCTGGTTATTATAAATTGGTTATTGGGCACTATTTAGCAATTCATTCATTTTAAGGTAGGCATATATGCAGAAAAAGCTTTACCAGCAGCACCTTTGCAAGACACATGATATTCAGAGAGCCTGAATATTTTCATCAGTAACGATTGATAACATTGAATAACCCAATTCTGCTTTGTAAAGGTTTTTATGCATATATGCCTGCTTTGGTCATCAGATAATTGCAGTTTTCGGGTTAATTATTGGATAGCCATATTATAAAGAAGGATATACGACAACCTGATTGCGTCCTTTATTTTTAGCTGTAAACAGGGAATTATCAGCAAAGGTGATAAGATCATCATAGGTCTTTATACTTTCATGAGGACAGCAGGCTATGCCTATGCTTACAGTAATACCGTTATTTTCCTTGAGGGCCTTAAAATGATGTTCTTTCAGAGCATTCCTGAGCCGCTCTGCCTCGGATATGGCACCTTTCACGGGTGTCTGTGGCAGGAGTAATATAAACTCTTCCCCTCCGTATCTTGCAAAAACATCTGACTTTCTTATATGCCGTTTCACGAGTTGTGCAAATTCTCTGAGTATAATATCGCCAATCCTGTGGCCATAAGTATCATTTATATTTTTGAAGTAGTCTAAATCAAACATCATACAACTTAATGGAGTTACGTACCTCACCGACCTACTAAACTCCTCTTCAATCCTGTGATAGAAGTACCTTATGTTATAGATGCCTGTAAGATAATCTGTTATGGCAAGCCTCTCAAGCCTTGTCTTCTCTTTCCCGAGTCTGTCATACAGGAAGGCATTATAAAGGGCATTTGCAGATGCATTGGCAATAGCAGTACACAGCCTTATCTCCCTCTTTGAAAAGGTGTAATCCGACCTTGATGTCCTCAGTAATAATGTACCTATGACCTCATCACGAAAGATGACCGGCACCACAAGAATGGAGCGAATACCTATCGGCGTTATTATATCCCTTACTTCTTTCATTAAGGGATCTTTTAAAGCATCTTTTATAATTACCGGCTTTTTAAAGGATAAGGACTTTCTTATTTCAGGATATTTTTGGAGATCAAGTCTTATATTTGTTATCTTAGGGTCTTCAAATGTTGAGATAACATGTGCGCAATTCTTATCCTCAACATCTAAGCTGATCATGGAACTTCTTGTCACTTTTATCATATCTGATATCTTTTTCACAACAAGATAGAGTAACTTTTTAGGGTCAAGGGTTGACGACATAAGGTATGTAAGCTCTAAAAGGGCCTCAAGGTCTTTCTTCTCATTGAAGAGGCTCTCTAACCAGCTCTTTTTCTCTATGGCTAACTTAATTTTAGTTTCAAGGTCTTCTTTATGAAATGGACTAAGCAGATAATATTCTACATCATATTCAACGACAGAACGAATGCCACTGGTTACATTATGAAATATTAGAGCTATTACAGGGCATCCGACCTCTAAGGGCTTTATCCGCTTAAGCCCATCAGGGCTGCTAACAATCAAAGCAGCAGGCTCTCTTTCCATAAGTTCTCTCTTTAATGCCCTCTTATCTTTTATAAAGCGGGTCGAATAATTATTCCTTCCTTTAAAGAAAGACCTGAGGAATTTCAGGTTCTCCTTATCTTCTTCGTAAATTAGTATATCGTTTTTCATTTTCCCTATACTAAGCTTATTATAAATTCATAAGATTATCTAAGTAAATTTTATAATTATACTTTATGTCTCATCCCTTATTTTTCCTTAGTGCCTTAATTAGAGAAGTATAGCTCAGGGTATTTAAGATATCCTTCTTCTCAAGCCAGCCCCGTCTTGCAATTGATACCCCATAACCCATGTAGTCGAGCTGGCTGATTATATGAGTATCTGTGCTAATTACTATTGGTATACCCATTTCCTTTGCCATTTTTGCATGTATATCATTTAAATCCAGCCTGAGGGGATATGCATTTATCTCGATAGCCGTCCCTGTCTCTTTAGCTACTTTAAGAACCTCATTCATATCAACATCATAGGGATCCCTTTCTCCAATTAATCTTCCTGTAGGGTGGGCGATAATAGACACATAAGGGTTCCTCATGGCAGATACCAGTCTTTTTGTCAGTTGCTCTCTATTCTGCCTGAATCCTGAGTGAATTGATGCAACAACGATATCCATCTTTTTGAGGATTTCGTCCGGGAAATCTATTTCTCCGCTACTCCTTATATCCACCTCAGTGCCAACAATCAGCCTGAATCCCTTTAATCTTTTATTTATTGCATCTATCTCCTTCTTCTCTTCCATCAGCCTCTCTGCACTGAGTCCCCTTGCAATAGCGAGGCCCTTTGAATGGTCTGTTATTGCTACATATTCATACCCTCTCTTCTTAGCTTCATCTATAAGCTCCTCAAAATCATGGCTTCCGTCACTCCATTTACTGTGAACGTGGAGATCACCTTTTATATCGCTCAACTCTATCAGCTTCGGAAGCCTTCCCTCAATAGCTGCTTCGATCTCTCCTGAGTCCTCTCTTAACTCAGGTGGTATATAAGGAAGTCCAAGTATCCTGTAAATATCTTCCTCTTTTTCACCACCAAGTTTTTTCTCATCTTTTTCCCTGAATATCCCGTATTCGTTTATCTTCAAACCTGATTTCACAGCCATTTCTCTCAATCTTATGTTATGGGCCTTACTGCCTGTAAAATATGCCAGTGCGGCGCCAAAGCAATCTTCCTCAACAACACGAAGGTCAACCTGAAGCCCTTCATGGATTATGACACTTGATTTTGTTGGTCCGTGCATCAGGACATCTTTAACATGAGGCAGGTGGACAAAGGCATTCATAACAGCCTTTGGATCCTGCGATGTGGCGAGTACATCTATATCCTTAATCGTATCCTTCCATCTTCTTATGCTCCCGGCAATACTCAGTTTTTCAACAGGCGCTTTGCTTTTGAGGTGTTTAAGGATATCATTGGCAACAGGCAGCACCTTCCCCAGTGGTTGCCTCTCCATCCCCCGTTTCAGCATCTCAATCCCCTTGAGTATATTCTCCTCTGTCTTTTCCTTTATTCCCGGCAGGCCGCTGAGCTTATGCTCCCGCGCAAAGCGTTCAAGGTCTTCCAGGTTTTTTATTTTCAATTTTTCGAAAAATAGTTTTGCTGTCTTTGGACCGAGACTGGGGACTGAAAGTAACAAACTGAGACCTTCGGGCACCTCTTTCTTCAGGTCTTCATAAAACTGGAGTCTGCCTGTCCTGACATATTCTTCTATCTTGCCTGCAAGATCCTGTCCTATCCCGGGGATTTTTATAAGTTCACCTTTTAATGCTCCTGCAACATCTTTTGTAAGACCTTCTATATTCAATGCTGCACGTCTGTAAGCCCTTATCCTGAAAGGGTTTTCACCCTTTATCTCGAGCAGATCAGCAATATCATTAAAGATTCCTGCAATCTCCTGGTTCTTCATAAGAAAAGTATAGCAGAAAGTACTCTTGTAGGGGCACGTTGCAACGTGCCCCTATTCCTTATATGGATTCTCATCGTCTTCACCCCACATTGCAGGATTTCGAACAATGTATTCACGTATCTTATTCAATTCATCTTCATTGCGGATAATGTGCTCGTAATAATTGCGCTGCCATAATCTGCCAGAAAATGGTAGCCAGTTATATTGTTTAACACCGTGAATATATTCATTAGTTGTCATTGTTTTAAACCATTGCACAATTCTATGTAGGGGCGAACCCGTGTGTTCGCCCTGATTTATGTTTTTATTTCTATTATCTGGGCAGACACACAGGTCTGCCCCTGCCCCTACAATATTTATGATTCCGTGGAAATGGTTTGGCATAACAACGTATCCATCCAATTCGATAAACTCAAATTTTTCAGGCAATTTACACCACCATTTTTCAATCATTTTCCCTGCATCATTTAATGCCATAACACCACCAGCGATGTCCCCTAATAAACAGACTTTGCCTTGAATGCATATCGTTACATAATAAGCCCCGGCTTGCGAATAATCGTAATCCTTCAAACGTATTGATCGACGATGATGGATGTCAGAATTATATTTATTTGGCATGTTGTATTACTCTAAACACATTTTGACGTAATAATATAGATCGTTTCATTTTTGGTAGGGGCTTCCTGAATAAGCCATGTCACAATGTCAAAATCTGTTTTATTGATATTTGTTTTTGTAGGGGCAACCCTGTGTGTTTGCCATGTTTTATGCTATCTTTTCACCCCCTCTACCATCTCTCCCAGAACCTGCCCTGCACTTTCTCTAAAAAGAACTGTTGCAAGAGAATCATAGGGTGTTTCAGTTCGGTTGACGAAGATCAGTTTTGCTCCTGCTCTATGGGCTTCTCTCGGTATCGAGGCTGCTGGTTCTACTTGAAGAGATGAACCAATCATCAGGAAAAGGTCACATTTAAAGGCACATTCGTATGCCTTAAGTATTTCTTTTTCTGGCATTGACTGGCCGAAGGAGATAGTTGCCGGCTTTATAAATCCATTGCATACATCACAATGGGGGTCAAGATTTCCTGTTTCCAGAATAGTCTGTATCTCTTCTATCGGCCATATCTTTCCACACATCACACATTTAGCCTTTCTGTTTGTCCCGTGGAGCTCTATGACATTGGTATTCCCTGCTTCCTGATGGAGTCCGTCAATATTCTGAGTTATAAGACAATCAAGTTTACCAATCTTTTCAAGTTCGGCAAGAGCCAAGTGGGCTTTATTCGATCTTGCATCCTTCATTTCATAAAATAATTCTTTTTTCATTTTCCAGTATTCAACCCGTGCATCATGGCTTGCGAGGAATTCCTGATATGTGACAATCCTGTATCGATCCCATACTCCTCCGGGACTTCGGAAATCAGATATACCCGATTCGGTGGATATACCTGCACCGGTAAAGGCGGAAACCTTTTTTGCATCTTTAAGAAGATTTACTGTCTCTTCAATCCTTCGAGCGTACGAATCCATTTTTTGAATTACTTACTAAGACGGCTAGAAGTAAAGCTACATTGATGTCATTCCCGCTTGTCGGGAATCTTTCTGAAAAAACCAGAAGGATTGCGGACAAGCCGCAATGACAAAAAGTGATAAGAATGTCGCCTTATTAATGACCGCCTTAGTAAATGGTTGCACTCATAACATCGTGCACTAAATCACATTTTTCTTTTTGTAATTGTAAATAAAGGAGCAATAATCCGACCTTTAATTGGGAAAGAGAAAGCTTTGGTAATATTTTTACCCCATCTCTTCAATAATCGCTGCTGCTAAAAGCGGGAACATTATCTCATGATGCCCTGTGAGTGCATAAGCAGAGCCCTTTCCCATAGTAGGCCTGCGAAGGACATTTTCTCTCGGCCTGTAATGCTGGATAAAATCCATATTTACAGTTGTTATGTTATCAACTCTGTTTCCAAGATTCCTTGCGACTGCCAACGCTTTTAAAAAGACCTCCGGCATGATAACAGCAGAGCCAAGATTGATGTATACACCGCCCTCAAGGTCAGAGACTACCGAGGCAAAAAGCTTGAAGTCCCTGAAGCTCCCCTCACCAATAGCCGAACCATCGGTATCGGGATGCATATGTATAATATCAGTACCTATAGCGACATGCACGCTTATCGGCAAACCAAGTCTATAACCTTCTGAAAATATGCTTCTGTCCTTATATTTGAATTCGCCTTTGCAGATAAACTTTCCTACAGACTTTCCAATGCCGTAACCTTTTTTTATGCCGGTTTTTATTGCAATATTGAGACCCCTTCCTGTTTCCCTTGCCATCCCAAACATACCTCTGCATAGCTGTGTGCCAACATCTTCAGAGGTATAACCTATAAGAGAAAGTTCAAAGTCATGGATAATACATGCACCATTCGTTGCTATTGAGGTTACAACTTCTTTTTGCATAAGGTCTGTAATCACAGGTGATAGACCTACTTTAATTGGATGTGCGCCCATGCCGAGGATTACCGGCCTATCGTTCTGTCTTGCTTTCACAATAGCCTTCACAACAGCCCTGAAATCGTTTACAGCAAGGATGTCAGGGAGCTTATCTATAAATGTCTTAAACGTATCGCCCTTTAAAGGTGGAGAAGCAAAGGCAGATAAAGAAACTTTGCTCTTTCTCTTAGTTATAGAATAGGTCTTAACTGATTTCAGTGATATCGGTCTATATTTTTTCATGAAATAATCTTAACATAAAATCCCTTTGGAAGCATTTAAAATTCATTGATTGTTTATTGAAAAAAACATAAGGGTACTGTATTTAAAAAGATAAATTAAGTATAATTTTAGAAATGCCATTCCAGGATATATTAACAAGACATAAAGATATCGGGGAAACAAAATATCGTCATGAAATACTCGTGAGCGGATCAAACTTTGATACCTGCAAAAAAAAGGTGTTGCATTTCTTCCAAAATTACCAGTTGGTCCGTTACTCTCACATTAATATACTGGAAGAAGACTCCGTGCCGGCTTCAAGTCCGGTGTTCCCGGACAGGGTGGAAAAAGCAATCCTTAAAAACCGCCTGACAGTACATGACCTGATAAAAGAACTCCAGGGAGAAGGCGTAATAACATTGGATGATTTGCAAGAACTGCCTCAGGGTTATAAATCAAAGATGCTCCACACCGTCACCCACTTTTTAGACGGCTTTTTCGGGATTGATACTTATTTCTACAACCTGGGAGAGGATTCTCATTGGGTCTCGGAAGAATTACATAAAAAAATAGAAGCCTCTCCATACGGTTACTGGCTTTTGGCCCTGGAAGCCGACCTGGGATAATGACAATTCGTTAAACAATGGAATATTGATTTTTTAACTTACTAAGACAGCTATAAGTAAAGCTATATTGATGTCATTCCCGCTTGTCGGGAATCTTTCTGAAAAAACCAGAAGGATTGCGGACAAGCCGCAATGACAGAAAGTGATATGAATGTCGCCTTACTAATGACCGCATTAGTATGTAGTTGATTTAATAACCTGTTTTATGGTTTTATATATAAACTAATCAGGAGGATTTGAATTGCCAGCTAAAGCAAAACCAAAGAAAAATCTATCAGCCATGAAGAGGGCAAGACAGGCTGTAAAACGAAATCTTCGTAATACGTCTGTTCGGAGTGCGGTTAAAACTATAATAAAGAAGGTCGAATCAGCCATAAGCTCTGGAAATAAAGAAGATGCAGGCAAAGCCCTTATCGATGTAATAAGGACTCTTGATAAGGCTGCATCAAAAGGCGTTATCCACCGAAATACTGCCTCAAGAAATATATCACGGCTAACCAGGAAGGTGAATTCCCTTTCTAAAGCCGGAGCAGCTTAACCAGAAGATATTCCATAGGAAAGGTTCTTCCAGAGCTTTTTATATCGATATCAGCCCTATTTAGAAGCTCGAATAATTTGAGAATGTATTCATTTCCTGTTGGTCTGCCTCCGGAAAGCAGAGCACGTCCATAATGCCAGTTAAGGACTCCAATAAGGCTGTAATCCTCTGCTGTCTCTTCTAACGTTTTGTATATCCTGAATACCTTTTCAACATCTTTTCCTCTGAGCGCGTTTACAAGGTCGAATATACTGTAAACCCTGCCTCCTGCAATGATGTCTGAGACATCACCAACATCTATCCTCTTCTTCCCGAGTAAAGAAATCTTCTCAATCTCCGCTGAAAGAAAACCCATGTCAGGACCTATAAGCCCTATTAAATAGTCAGTTGCATCGTCAGATATTTCTAAACCCTTCATTCCGGCTCTCTGCTTTATCCAGTAAGGAATCTCTGACTCCCTTATATCAAGAGATATGGGTTTTAACACACTGAACATCTCTTTCATTTCTTTCTTTAATGCCCCGTCATGAAGTATCACAAAAACTGAACCAGGTGCTGGGTTTGAGACATAAGCATCTAATCTTTTAATATCTTTTTTAGAAAGTTTCTGGAGGTTTCCTGATATCACAACAAACCTTCTCTTCCTAAAGAAAGAAATTGTATTTGCCACATCTAATATCTGTTCAAATGAGAGGTTCTCTTCTTTTGACAACGAAATATCGAATATATGGAGATTAAAGTCTCTCTCCTCGTCAGGTACAAGTCTTTTTACTGCCTCTATAGCTTCTCTTTGAAAAAATGGTTCGGATGAATAAAGCAGATAAACTGCCGAGGGCAAGCCTTTTTCTATCTCATTGAGAAATGTCTGAAAGCTCATCTGTAAATAAGGACAGCAACTATTTCCATAGCCATATCTTTTATAGCCTTTTCTGACGCAAGTTCTTTAGATGCGATCAGTTCATCCAACGGGCCCGAACCTGAAAAAGAGATAATGAATGGAGAGCCTATGTTTTTGAACTCTTTAATATTTCCTGAAGGGTCTATAACTTTGAAATCCGCTTTAATAATTACTTCGTATTCTGTTGCTATGTCTGACTTCTCAGCCAGCATACGTAATTCAAACTGATTTATCGAACCACTGAGTTTATAACCGGCATTGGGATTCACTTCAATCCCTTGTTTAAGAAACTCCTCTGTTAACGCCTTATGAAGCCTGTCCTGGAGTTTTGGTTCGAGGGTAGTATTTTCTATCTTACCAATCTGTATCGAATCGAAAGGCAATAATGCCTTACCATGTATTGTATAACCACAACCATAAGCAGTAAGCAGTAAGCAGCAAGCAGCAAGCAGTGAGGAAATTAATATCTGTGTTTTCTTCATAATCTTCAATCTCTAATTTTCCTTATCCTATTCGTACACTATTAATGCTGTCTCTCTTACTACCTCTCTCAGGCTCTACCGTTTGAGACCTCTATTCCATAGTCCATGTCAGGACAAACCAACTGTGCATATAATAACATAGCCCAGCCTTTTTATAAGTTACACCTGCTTATCCTCAAACGTGGCATAGTTTTTTCCATATTATTTACAAATGTGCTTCAAATCCGATTGTGATTGTTTCAGCCAAAAATCCTCAACTACTTATAAAGGAGCACCATACAGATTTCTATGTGTACTGTCTACAACTAAAGAAAGCATTAGCCACTTCCCCTGGCACACCGTCATTATTGAATTTCCTTGACGAATTGTTCACGGACATGATATTGTAACCATAAGATTTTAGAAGTTTTTGCGTTCACAAGAGGCCTCAAAGACTTTTAGCTTTGTGGCCTCTTTTTTTGAGGTCTTCTGAGATTTTAGTTTACAGATAAGGAGGTAAACAAAATGGCACAAGGAACTGTAAAGTGGTTCAACGAGAGCAAAGGTTTTGGCTTCATTACTACTGAAGACGCAGGTGATGTATTTGTCCACCATACGTCCATCCAGGGATCTGGATTTAAGACCCTTGCTGAGGGTGACAAAGTCAGCTTTGATACTGAACAGGGCCCAAAAGGTCCCAAAGCAATAAATGTCGTCAAACTCTAATTAGCCGGGTAAGGCTCCCTCCGGTGGAGGGAGCCTCTCATTTGAGAGGGACATGAACAACAAAATAGCACTGTTCTTTAATCTTACGATCAATTGAGCTATCAGAAAAGTCCAATAACTTTATAAAGATTTGGCTCTGTCCTTATTCCGGTACTCTATCCCACAATGACTATATTAACCAATTTACCTCTTATTACGATAACCTTTTTGATTGCCTTAAGACCAACAATTTCTTTGATTTTTTGATCTTCAAAAGCCATCTTTTTTATCTCATCATCAGGAGTGCCCGGTGATATCATAATCTTTGACCTCAGTTTACCATTAATCTGTATAACAAGCTCTATCTTCTCTTCTTTTGCAGCATCCTCATCCCAGTCAGGCCATTCTTGCACAAATATACTCGGCTTATTTCCTATCGTCTCCCATAGTTCTTCTGCGATATGTGGAGAAAATGGAGAGAGCAGGAGCAGTAGTCGTTCTATTGCAAACTTAAATGTTGCCCGGTCTTCATCGGATTTGGGCTCAAATGAAGTCATCTCATTCACAAGCTCCATTAATCCGGCTATTGCAGTATTGAAGTGGTACTCACGCTCAATGTCTGTTGTAACCTTCTTAATTGTCTGATGTGTCTTACGGAACAAGCGTAAAGCATCAGGCGTAAGGCGTGAGATATAAATAGGGTTTTCTGCTGTTTTACGCTTTGCGTTTAACGCTTCATGGTTTTTATATACAATACCCCACAATCTATTTAAGAACCTGTTTGCTCCTTCAACCCCCTTGTCTGACCACTCGAGGTCTTTCTCGGGAGGGGCAGCAAAAAGAGAAAACAATCTCGATGTATCAGCACCGTATTTATCTATAAGATAATTGGGGTCAACAACATTGCCCTTTGACTTAGACATCTTTGCACCATCTTTTATAACCATACCTTGTGTAAGAAGGTTCTGAAAAGGTTCATTTATGTTCAATAGCCCGAGGTCCCGCATAACTCTTGTAAAAAACCTTGAATAAAGGAGATGGAGCACAGCATGCTCAACACCGCCTATATACTGATCAACAGGCATCCAATAAGAAGATTCGGAGTTATTGGCCCGGAGTTCGGAAGTCAAGTCAATATCACCTTTCCTGAAACAGTAACGAATAAAATACCACGAAGAATCCACAAAGGTATCCATGGTATCCGTTTCTCTCCTTGCATTACCGCCGCATTTCGGGCATTGAACCTTGAGGAATTCTTCTAACTCAAAAAGGGGTGAGCCTCCCTTTCCGGTAAGCTTCACATCCTCTGGTAATACAACAGGAATGTCCTTTTCAGGCACTGGAACTATTCCGCATTTATCACAATAAATAATAGGGATGGGTGTTCCCCAGTATCTCTGCCGTGAGATGCCCCAATCTCTTATTTTATAATTGACTACTGCTTTCCCAAGCCCTTTTTCTTCTATAAATTTTGTTATCTGCTGCCTGGCAATATCACTCCTCATGCCTGTAAACTGGCCTGAATCAACAAGTACACCTTCATCCTCATACGCCTCGGTAAGCTGGGCATCGAGAGCTTCACCCCCTCCCTTACCCTCCCCCCTCGATGGGTAGGGATGGGTGGGGGGGCCTTCTTCTTGTGGTTGTTCCTCCGGCACTATAACTACCTTTATAGGCAGATCATATTTCTTTGCAAACTCAAAATCCCTTTGATCATGAGCTGGAACAGACATAATTGCACCTGTCCCGTATTCCATGAGAACGAAATTTGCAATATATACAGGCACCTTAACGCTATTTAGTGGGTTAATAGCGTAATGTCCTGTGAAAAGCCCTATCTTCTCATCTTCCTTGCCATATTTGCCTTTTATGGTTTCAAGCTTATCAATATCTTTAACCAGTTTTTCTGATACAGGATGTCCAGGGGCAATACACATAAAGGTCACACCAAATAATGTGTCAGGTCTTGTTGTAAATATTCTTAACTGTTCATCCATTTCAACAATGGGAAAATCCACTTCTACACCTTCACCTTTACCAATCCAGTTTTTCTGCATCAGTACTACCCTTTCAGGCCAGCCCTTTAACTCGCCACAGCCCTGCAGTAATTCTTCAGCATAATGTGTTATCTTGAAAAACCACTGCTCAAGCTTCTTCTGAATGACTATACTGTCACAGCGCCAGCATTTTTCATCAATCACCTGCTCGTTGGCAAGGACAGTTGCACAGGAAGGACACCAGTTCACATAAGAATGTTTTCTGTAGACGAGCCCTCTCTCAAGCATCTTCAGGAAAAACCATTGGTTCCATTTGTAATATTCAGGGCTGCAAGTTGTTACCTCTCTTTCCCAATCATAGCTGAGTCCCATACGGTTAAGCTGTTTTTTCATATAATCAATATTCTTATATGTCCATTTTGACGGATGCACACTGTGTTTTATTGCAGCATTCTCTGCAGGCAGTCCGAAAGCATCCCATCCCATGGGATGAAGAACGTTGTATCCGCGCATCCTCTTATACCTCGCTATTACATCGCCGATAGCATAGTTCCTTACATGTCCCATATGGATTTCACCCGATGGATAAGGAAACATCTCAAGGCAGTAAAATTTCTTTTTTGAAGGATCTAAATCAGTCTTATATATCCCCCTTTCAGTCCAGTATTTCTGCCACTTTAGCTCAATTCTTCGAGCATCATATCTTTCTTCCAAGTCGACTACCTCCTGAAATCATTAGAAAAACTAACACAAACTCAGGTATATCGGTAAAATTACCCGAAGGGTATTATAGCAAAAACGACGATTTCAGATAATTTAGACATTCGGTAGAGCTGATATTTAGAAAATATTGTTAATAGAGTTAAAGGTTAAACTGATAGGTGCTCCATTTTTTACAATTTGTGCACCTTCCTGACCATTCAGAAGACATGTAACCGCAATCTTTGCATCTGTATGACAGACTGAAAACGGGTTTATAAACATCTAATGCCCTTTTGAATTCATATACAGCCCTATCTATCTGGTTCCTCTTCATGTAAAGGTTGCCCATCAACTGATGCAGATCTGGATAGGCAGTGCCTCCCGTATCAATAGATGTCAGTGTTTCAAATGCATCATCTATCATTTCGAGCCGGTAATAAAGCTTGCCAAGGAAAAATTTCATTAAAGGGTCCTGTGGATTTTTCGAGAGGTTGTTTTTGTAAATCCTTATAAGTCTTGCCGGTTCACCAACATTAATCAGTAAGTCCTCAAGCCTTGAAAGGATGACCATGGATGAAGTTTGTTCATAACCCTTCTCAAGGAGATTAATTGCCTCCTCAGTTTCACCTTCCCTTAAAAGCACTTCCGTAAGCCCTAATGTTGCAGGAATAAAATCCTTTTCTAATCTTAATGCTGTCCTGAATGCCTTTTTTGCCTTTTCAAGCTCTCCGTTTTCAAGACTGTGCCTGCCATATTCATATTTGTATCCAACAAGGTTTTGCCTCTCACGGTTTCTATCCTTTTCTGTATGTTCATTTTTTAATATTGCCTTCTGAACAAAGATAAGGTCATCCCACATGTCCAGCCTTTCAAGTATATCCCTTTTCTTGTACAGAGCTGAGAGGTTCCCCCCGTCTATCTCGAGTATCTCTTCAATATACCTCAGGGTATCCGGCCACCTACCTGTTCTTTCCATAAGCCGTTCCAGAGCAAACAATGCTTCAAGGCTCTGGGGATTAAGATCCCATGCCTTCTGATAGTATTCGCGTGCCTTCTGGAAATCTTCTTCAGAAATGGCAATATCGCCAAGCCTGAGTAATGCATTTAGATATTCCGGCTCCTCTGTTAGAACTTCCCCAAGCAATTCTTTAGCCTCATTCTGATTATGATGAGCATGCAGATAGTTCACCGCCTTTGAGTATAATTCCTGAACCTTTGCCTCTTTCTTATGTTTTTTCTGGTACTGCCAGCTATCCAGGAATTTTTTTGTATCTCTTACCACAAAAACCAAAAGCATTACAAGGGCGCCTACTGCGCCTGATAATAATACTAAGGCGATTGTGGGGGTTTCATAAGTCTTACCGAATGGTATTTTTACAGTGGTAACTTCTTGATTGAAGATAGCAAATACGGCAAGTGCTGCGATAAATAATACAAATATAAAGATAGCAAGTTTACTCATTATTGATTATATTCTTGGCCGCCGCCGATCTCAGATAACTGGATTCTTTTGGCATCGATCCAGAGTTTTTCAAGCTCATAAAATACCCTCGTCTCCTCTTTAAATATATGGATAATAATGTCTCCATAGTCTATAAGAACCCAGTGGCTATATTTTAATCCCTCAATCCCGAGAGGTTTAATACCCATCTCATTAAATTTTTCTTCGATCAGTTCTGCGATTGCTTTTACCTGTGTTGTACTTTCTCCAGAGCAGATAACAAAAAAATCTGCCATTGTAGTCAGGTCTTCTAAATCGAGGATAAGGACATCCTTTGCTTTCTTATCCAGGGCTGCCCTTGCTGCTTTGAGGGCTTTATCTTTGCTTTCTAAAGGTTTCCCCTCCCTTCAATTCTTTACTTTTCCTTCCTCATTTCTTAATTCTTATTTATTACAATACAGCTTATTAGCAATTATATAGGATTCAACCTCTGCTGGCAACAGATATTTTATGCTTTTACCCTCCTTCAGGAGTCTCCTGATTCCTGTTGACGATATCCCTATTGGAGTAAGTCTGAGAAAGGTGGCATTCCTGCTGCTTTTAAGTTTTATCGTATATGTTTCAATCTCTGCATTATCAAGCCTTTTTAGAATTCTTCTGTTGATTTTAATATAGGGTGATATCTGCAGATCAATGAATCTGAAGTCAGGCCTTGAGATAATAACAAAGTTGGCAAGTGTGATCAACCTTTCAGGGTGCCACCAGTTTGTGACGTCGAGAAAGGCATCTATCCCGAGAATAAAGGAAAACTCTATCTCAGGATTATTTTTTTTCAACTCCTCAACTGTTTTTACAGTGTATGACTTTCCAGACAGCCTGCATTCTATATCTGATAGTTCAAAAAGACGGTTAGTAACAATAGCAAGCCTTGTCATCTTGTATCTGTGTTTTGCATCTGCGAGCTCTTTTATTTTTAGGGGAGGACTTCCAGAAGGGATAAAAAGAATCTTGTCAAACCCGAGCTTTTCCCTAACCTCCTCAGCAGCCCTCAGGTGTCCATAATGTATAGGGTTAAATGTCCCGCCGAATATGCCTACTTTCAATATTGTCTATTCCCTTAATTGTCCACTTCCCAGAACTATAAACTTTGTACAAGTAAGTTCCTCAAGCCCCATCGGCCCCCTTGCATGGATTTTATCAGTAGATATCCCTATCTCTGCTCCAAGACCGAACTGGAAACCGTCGTTAAGTCTGGTAGAGGCATTCACAAAGACCGCTGATGAATCAACCTCCTTCAGAAATCGCATGGCCTTATCATAACTATTTGTCACAATCGCATCTGAATGTGCGGAGCCGTATTTTGCAATATGTACCATTGCATCATCTATACCTTCTACAATTTTTACATTTAATATAAGGTCAAGATATTCTTTGTAATAATCCTCTTCCCTAACATTCTCAAGAGATGCGTCTACCTTTTTCGTTAAAGGACATCCCTTCAGTTTTACACCTCCCTCTTTGAACTTCTTTATCATAGCAGGCAGAAAAGCCTTTGAAATCTTCTTATCAACGAGCATCGTCTCCATTGCATTGCAGGTGCCCGGCCTCTGCACCTTAGCATTAAAGCAAATCTCTTCTGCCATCTTTAAATCAGCATCCCAGTCAACAAACACATGACAGACACCTTTATAATGCTTAAGGACAGGAATCCTTGAATTTTCAGTAACAGCCCTGATCAGCTCTTCACCGCCTCTCGGTATTATCAGATCAACAATTCCTTCGAGCTTGAGCATCTCCATTACTGCCTTTCTGTCAGATATATCTATAAAGGTTACAGCGCCTTGATGAAGCCCCTGTTGTTTTACAACATCTTTTAAAACGGTTACGATCGCCTTGTTTGAGTTAATAGCCTCAGAGCCTCCCCTGAGAATAATAGCATTCCCAGCCTTAAGACACAGGCCTGTTACATCTGCTGTAACATTTGGCCTTGACTCATAGATAATCCCGATAACACCGATGGGCACGCGCATCTTTCCGACGGTCATTCCATTCGGTCTCTGCCGCATCTTTATTATTTCGCCAACAGGGTCAGGCAGGGCTGCGATTTCAACAAGCCCTTGTACCATCTCATTTATGCGCTTATCGTTCAGTGTAAGCCTGTCAAGCAATGCCTTTGAAAGACCCTTCTCTTTAGCAAATTTTATGTCTTTCCTATTCTCAGAGATAAGTTCCTTTGCCCTTTTTTGCAATGCCTCTGCCATCTTGATAAGTGCAGCATCTTTTTGCCTTGAAGATGCCTTTGCGAGTGAGTAGGCACCCTCTTTTGCCTCTTTCGCCTTTTTGAGAACATATGCCTTTATGTCCATAGATTGCCTCCATTATACAATAATTTGTCGTTTATAAGCCCGCCTGAAACAGACTGAAACAGCCTTTCCCAGTCAGTATTTTAAGTATAAATATACCACAGATTGACTTACTGTTGCCCTACTTTTAAAATGTCTTATGCCACAGATTAAGATCCTTCCACCTGATTTAAGGAATAAGATTGCAGCAGGCGAGGTTATTGAAAGACCTGCCTCTGTTGTTAAGGAGCTGATAGAAAATTCAATCGATGCTGACAGTAGTAATATAAGGGTCGATATTCTCTATGGTGGCAAGCGTCTTATAAGGGTATCTGATAATGGATATGGCATGGATAAAGAAGATGCTCTGCTTGCATTCAAAAGGCATGCTACAAGCAAACTCACCACCGAGGATGACCTCTTTAATATAAAGACAATGGGGTTCAGGGGTGAGGCCATCCCATCCATTGCATCTGTTTCAAAGATTAAACTCATCACAGGTCTTAAAGGATCCTCCTCTGGTGTATCTGTTGAAATACATGGCGGTGAAGTAAAAGAGGTAAAAGATTCCCCTCTTATCGGCACGACTGTTGAGGTCAGGGATTTATTTTTTAATATCCCTGCAAGAAAAAAATTCCTTAAATCAAACAGCACGGAGCTTTTTCACATTATAGATACAGTTACAAAAGAGGCCATTTCTCACCGGGAGATAGGTTTCAGGCTTACTTCTGATAATCAGGAAACTATCAATCTGCCATTATCATCAAGTCCAAGAGAACGTATTATGCAGATATATGGGGAAGAGTTTCTTAATAGCCTGTTAGAAATTAATGTTGAAACAGAAGGAATGAAGATGAAATCCTATGTCTCAAAAGGCGATAACTTCAGAAACAGCAGATCCCATCAGTTCATCTTTATAAATAAGAGGCCAATAAAAGATCAATCCCTTTCTCATGCAGTATATAATGCATGCGAGGGTATTCTCCCTCGTGATAAGCACCCTGTCTTTTTCCTATTTCTCGACATTGATCCGGGGAAGGTGGACTTCAACGTCCACCCTACAAAACGCGAAGTAAGGTTTGAGGATAAAGAATCCATTTATCGTTTTGTAAATTCCAGCATTAGAGAAGCTGTAAGAGAAGAGCGAACCGAATATATAAAACAATTTACTGAAATACCCGCTTCATCCCCTTACCCCTTACCCCTTACCTCTCAGGAGCTTACGGTGTCAGAAGCCCTTGAATTTGCATATAAACCTCATCTGCCTTTTATTTATCTCGGGGACACTTTTATTGCTATTTCAGGCAAGGGAGGTCTTACACTCGTAGACCACCACGCTGCCCATGAGAGGATTCTTTATGAAAAGTTTTTAAAAGGAATTAATCTTAATTCTCACCAATTATTATTCCCACGGCAGGTAAAATTATCGCCAAAGGAATATAGAATCCTACTTAATAATGTTTCAATACTCAGGGATTTTGGAATAGAGGTAGATGATTTTGGACATGAGACTGTTATTGTCCGCTCACTCCCTGATGTCTTAAAGGAAACTGATATCAGAGGTATTCTCTCGGATGTTTCGTCATGTATTATAGAAGGCGTTGCTCCGGATAAATCCCTTAAAGAGGTCCTCGCTGCAAGGATTGCCTGCCATAGCTCGGTAAGAGGTAAAGAAATCCTTAATCAGGAAGAACTCTCAAATCTTATCTCTGATCTTGAGCAAGCAGACCAACCTGATCAATGCCCTCACGGCAGACCAACAAGAATTTTCCTGTCCCTTGATGATCTGAAGAAGATGTTTAAGAGGAAATGAATAAAGTCCTTATCCTCCTTGGCCCTACTGGTGTCGGAAAAACCGGGGTCTCAATCCTTCTTGCAAAGGCATTAAATACGGAGATAATTAGTGCAGATTCAATGCAGATTTACAGGCATATGGACATCGGAACTGCGAAGCCCTCAAAGGAAGAAAGGGCTACAGTAAGACACCATATGATTGATATTGTTAACCCTTCTGAGGCATACAGTACAGGGAAATATATTGAGGCGGTAGTGCCCATTATTGAAGGGTTACATAAAACAGAAAGGATTCCGGTCGTGGTTGGTGGAACAGGGCTTTATATTAAGGCCATGACAAAAGGTATCTTCAGCGGACCACCTGCTGACTGGACATTAAGAGAATATCTCCTTTCTATGGAAAAAGAAGAAAATGGATCTTTATATAATTACTTAAAAGAACTTGATCCTGAAGCTGCAGAAAAAATAACACCTAATGACACGCGAAGGATTATAAGGGCTTTAGAAGTCTGCCTGAAAAGCAAAGAACCTGTGTCAGAGATGCAGAAAGAACTCACCAGGCCGCTCCCCTATCAGTTTATTAAGATTGGCCTTTCAAGAGAGAGAAAAGAGCTTTACAATATGATAGAAAAGAGAGTTGATAAAATGATAATTGATGGGTTAGTTAACGAAGTTAAAAAGGCAATAGAGATGACAGGAAATTCAGAGATTCCCTTACCCTCGATGCAGGCGATTGGATATAAAGAGGTTGCAATGTATCTTCAAGGGCAGATCACTTTAGATGAGGCCATCAGACTCGTAAAAAGAGGAACCAAGAGATATGCTAAGAGGCAGTTCACATGGTTCAGGAAAGAAGAAGGCATCCACTGGTTTGATATAACAGGTATAGATGACAGCCGTGAGGCTTTTATGCGTGTTAGTTATATTCTCAGGGATTTACTGTGAAAAGTTAGATAGAAACTCGAAGCTTGCAATATTAAGAAAAATACTTTATGGTAAAAAGAAAAAATAAGAGGAGAAAGGGCTATGATTACTGCCGGTAAGTCCCTGAACCTTCAGGATAATTATCTGAACCAACTCAGGAAGGACAAAACCCCTGTAGTTATCTATCTTACTAATGGA
>Ga0214474_1000342_pt1 | contig 23732 bp, 16 predicted proteins | sample RVTome_2_FD_187335 | JGI IMG/M metagenome (GOLD analysis project Ga0214474, IMG submission 187335) | Soil microbial communities from uranium-contaminated site in the Upper Colorado River Basin, Wyoming, United States - RVT95D214 HiSeq ... | reverse complement strand
AAAGTCAACTCATCAAGCTTTAATCAAGGGGATCAGATTTTATTTAAGAGAGGAGAAACTTGGAGAGAACAACTTATTCCCCCATCATCGGGCACTCTTGGATATCCTATCATCTTTGGGGCATACGGGAGTGGGAATAAACCCAGATTATTCGGCTCTATTAACAAGAATAAAACGACTGACTGGTTTAATGAGAATTCGGATATTTGGGTAATTGCCTACCCTGAAACCAGTGAGGAATTACTATCTAATCCAAGTTTTGATGTAAATGATAATGGCTGGTATTTTTACTCTAATAGCTCGAATCAGGCAAATGCTAATGGTAGCAGAGATATTTCCGTATACGATTCTTTTCCGGCTAGTTATAGTGTAAAATGCGTAAAAAGTGGTGTATCTTTTGACGATCTTCAATTAAACACGAAACCATTAGCTATTGAAAGCGGGGGCAGCTACAAACTCACTTTTCGAGCCAAGGCTACAATTCCTTTTACTATACCCGAAATCTATCTGCATAAAGACTCATCGCCCTGGACTTCTTATACCTCGGATAGATATAAGCCAGCCCTTAATATAACCCCAGATTGGAACACGTATACGGTTTTATTCAGAGTCAGTACAAGTGCAGATGATGCTCAAATAACTTTTTATTTAGGAAGTGCCCTTCCGAGTGGTTCTAATTTTTATATAGATACATTAAGTTTCAAAAGAATAACAGATTTCATATTAGCCGACGTTGGGAACATGATCTTCAATAATGAATCTTTTATAGGAAGAAAGGTATGGAGTGAATCTAATTTGATTAATCAAGGTGACTTTTGGTATGACGAAAATAGCTTATCTCTAAAGATTTTTTCCACATCCAATCCAGGTAGCTATTATTCAACGGTGGAATGTGCTTTAAATAAGCACATCATTTTAATCGATTCCAAAAGTTACATTGTTATTGAGAATTTAGAACTACGTTATGGAGGGGCACACGCCATATATTGCTCACAGGTTGATCATATCACCATCAGAAACTGCGATATTTCCTATATCGGCGGAGCAAGTCAATATGGAGGTAACCAGAGGGTAAGATATGGAAACGGCATAGAATTTTTGGGTAGCGCAAGCAATTGTGTTGTCGAGAAGTGTAGACTCCGGGAGATTTACGATGCAGCCTTAACTAATCAGGGATCTTCCACTAACAATCAATCTAGTATCTATTTTCGTTATAATATTATTTGGAATTCTGAATACAGTTATGAATATTGGAATGGCCCAGAAACATCTACAACTCAGGATATACATTTTGAAAACAACACTTGTTTCAATGCTGGCGGGGGATGGGGTCATCTCCAAAGAACTGACCCTTCCGGAAGGCATTTATGTTTTTATATAAATACGGCGCAGACAGTCAATATGTATATCCGCAACAATATTTTTTATAAGGCTAACGATAGCCTTCTCTATATTTCTTCTGGAACTTGGAATGGTCTAAACAATCTTACCCTAGATTACAACTGCTGGTACCAACCCTCAGGAATTTTAATCAACTATCAGGGAACTACCTATACCCCCGGTCAATTTTCAATTTATCAAATTCAAAAAGGGAAAGACATTCACTCTATCCAATCAGACCCGAAGCTCATAGATGTTAATAATTATAACTTCAGGCTTCTCTCAAATTCTCCCTGTATTGACGCAGGTATAAACATTGGATTAACCACTGATTATGATGGCTCCCCTGTTCCCCAAGGGCCTGGTGTAGACATTGGCGCATTTGAGTATTATGATATCACGCCCCCTAAAAATTTCCGAGTTCCGCCATAAAGAAATTCTTGGATATATCCGTTATTGCCTGTTGCCCATCAATCTAACCCTTTCATATACTTCCAGGGTTTTCTCAGCTATTTTGTTCCAATCAAATTTGTCAGCTATCATTTGCAGCTGTCTCTCTTTTTCCTCCTGGGTAAAAGGTGTACTGATAAATTGTTCTATCATCGTTGATAATTCCCTTGGACTGTTAGGAGTAAAATACCTATCTTCATTTAAACCTATATTTCTGCTTGCCGATATGTCCGAAGCTACACAGGGTAGGCCATAACTCATTGCTTCAAGCAAAGCTATTGGAAGCCCTTCGTAATAGGACGGTAGTACAAAAAGGCCAGCATGACTATAAAGTTCCTGTAGTGGCTTTCCCGTGAGAAACCCAGTCATCACAATATTTACATTCGAGCGTGCTTTTTCCCTTAACCCTGAGCTATAACTGTCTTCGTGATCCGCTCGACCGATGATTACCAACTTCCAGCCGTTCGGGTGAAGCGCGTTAAAGGCCGCGATAAGGTCGTGAAACCCTTTTTCAGGAACAAGCCTGCCTACCGATAACACATACCGTCCCTTTGTCAGACTATACTTGTCAAGAGAATCCTGCGTCTCGCATAGCTGTGGCAGGTTAACGCCATTGGGAATAACTGTCACCTCCTTGTTATGCCTTTGACGGATGTTCTCCGCGATAGGATCGGATATACATATGACTTTGTTGGCCCATCGGCTGCCCAATCTCTCTCCTAGTCTTAGAATACCCTTGGCGAGCCTGCCCCACTTATCCCTGTTGTAGTCAGGTCCATGGTTGGTCATCACCACCTTCAACCGCAGAAGCCTGGCAAGGGGTACAAACAATGAGGGGCCGATACCATGGATATGGAGGATATCTGGTGACAATCTTCTGGCAGCTATCACTCCAAACAATGTGTGAGAGAATGCCTCAAGAAATTTATTCTTAGGACAACTCAAGGGGATCAAATCGACACCTTTGTATGTTTTTTGATTTACGTCGACATAAGGCTTCCGAGTAAGGACGATCACCTCCCATCCCAATTCGGCGAGACGTGGATAAAGATTCTCGCAGTGGGTCTCGATGCCCCCCTGGACATTTGGGAAGCCTCTTGTGCCGAGAACGACAATTCGAGAATTCTTAGATGGAATCAATGTCTTTACCTAAGAACAATTTTCCCTTGTTCTTCAAAACCCATAGAAGAGGTCCGAGCGGATGCGAATAGATAGCCGGTGCGGCACTACCGATCATCCAGCATTTTTTTGGGCAAAGCTTAACCATCGACCGCACCTCATCCGCACGCTTGCTTTTCCAGATTTCATCCCAAGTATGTGTTTTGAGATTCCCTAAGGGCTCTTTATTGTCCATACCATTACAAACTAGAACGTCGCCGAAAGGATCAAGGAAAAATCCATTCCTTCCCATTCCACAAGGAAGAAGACGCGGATTTCCCCGAATATAGTGCATGAGCCCATAGTTAAAATAACCCCGAAACCATTCCTTAGCTTTCCTAGAGGTTAACAACTCCACGGTCAATTTTTTCAACTCGCAGATCAACTCATCTTTATGCATAATTGTGTTATCCCACTTATGAAAATAGTGAGAATTGTGCACGGTGGCTGTCGCAAACTCATATTTTAGATCATGCGCCATTCTGTATAACGGGAGAAGATCCCTATAATTGACGTCCTGAACTGTCATGGCAAAACCGATATCCTTCATGCCCATGCTCTGCAGCTCTTTCAATGTACTCTGTGTCCGGTTATAGCCATCGGGGATGCCACGAATAATGTCATTTGCCTCCCGCAAGCCTTCAATGCTTATACGAATACCAAGGTCCGGATATATCTTGCACAATTCGATAATTCGGTCTGTAAAGAATCCATTAGTACTTATGACAATCCGATTCGCCTTTTTTCGAAGCCCTCTCACAATATCTGGCAAGTCCTTGCGCACGAACGGCTCCCCACCAGTGATGTTAGCAAAAAACATATGCGGCAGTTTCTCGATGACATCCAATCCGAATTCCTCTTCGGGCTTCGTTGGATAGTGCCACACATCGCACATCCGGCATCTGGCATTACAGCGGTAAGTGACGATAATCGAAGCGTGAAGCTTCATTCTCACTAAGGCTCCCCTGTTGGTTTTTTACGGAAGGTAGTCTGCCGATTTCTGTCGTTGCAAGGCCGCTTCGTAGATAGACATCAACCCTTGATAATGTTTGTCAGCATCGAACTCTTTTTCAACGAACCTCCGAGCCTTCCTCCCCATTTGTGATATGCTATCGGTATTGTTCAACATATATTCAATTTTTGACCTCAAATCATCGGGATTCCCCATTTCAAATAGAAAGCCTGTCTCCCCCTCCATAACTCTGTCTGGAATCCCAGCAATCCTCGCACCAATCACGGGTTTCCCCAGGGCAAACGACTCTATAATAGTAAGGGCGAATGGCTCATACCACTCGGAGGGGACAACAACAAACATCGATTTGGCTAATTCATTTTTCAAATCCAGCCCTGTGCGATGACCCAGAAAACGGACATTCTCGATGTTTTCCTTCTCAACAAAATTCTTCAGGGTTTTCTCCATGGGGCCTTCACCGATTATCTTAAGAACAACGCCTCTTGTTCCTTTCATTGCCTTGATTAAAGTGAGTACACCTTTTTCTCTTGATAATCGCCCAAAATAAACAATTGAATTCTCCTGCCAGTCATACTCGGGCTGAAATTCCCCTAACCTCAGAAAATTCTGCAAGTGCACAATATTTCTCTTAAACCCCATCTCTTTTAGCTTGTTTTCAAAGTAGTTGCTGTAAGGAGAAACAAAAACATCAACCGCATCATATATCCTTAGAATGTCCTGATGGAGGTACATCTCGAAGGTATTCAAAAGACTCTTCATCCGCGAATTCTTGACACAACCCTTCAAAAAACAGTAGTAATACTTTCCATCTTTGCACGCCTCACAAATTTTCCCGGAATTCAACATAGAATATGAGGCACAGACCATTTTATAGTCATGCAGGGTCATCACCAGCGGAATGCCGAACTTCTTCAGAGAATGAATGATGGAAGGAGAGATTTGATGATAGATATTGTTTAAATGGGCGACATCCGGCCTTTCTTCCCTTATTAAGCTTTCTATCTTCTTCCTTGCCTCGAACGAATAAAGGAGTTTTAACGAAGCGTCCACCTTGGCCCAAACATTTCCTTCGTATTGCACGCCGGAAATAAAGTGCTTTTCTTGTTCACTGAATAGGTTCTTCTCATCCCTCATCGAGAAGTAGATTACCTTATGGCCTTTAGCCTCGAGTATCTTTGCGGTTTCGAACATCGAGATTTCCGACCCGCCCTTGGGGTAAAAGTATTTATTTACAAAAAGAACCTTCATGTCTTCGCTGCTTCCTCAAATGTGCTGATCAACTGGGTGAAATGCTTATCTATGTTGAATTCTTCTGCTACGAGTTTCTGCCCGGCTAATCCAAGTTGTCTTGCTAACTGCTCATCTTCCAACAAACAATCTATTTTGCTTGCCATCATCACGACATCTTTGTACGGAATCAGGTAACCCGTTTTCCCGTCTTTCAACCATTCTGAAATGCCTCCTGTATCGAAACCTACCACCGGCTTCGCGTGTACCATTGCCTCAATACCAGCAATTCCGAAGGCTTCTGGCAGTATAGAAGGCACGACGAGAACAGTCGCATTGCTGAGGTGGATTGAGATTTCCGCATGCGGCAGCCAACCCAGAAAAAAAACTTTGTTCTCCAGACCCAGTTTTCGTAACAGTTTCTTGCAGTGGTCAAGATACGGCCCATCCCCTATTATCTTACACGTGAAAGGCCTGCGCAAGAGAACAAGGGTTCGGAGAAGGAAATCCACCCCTTTATACCTGTCGATTCTCCCGACGAAAAGTATCGAGCCCCGGTTTCGAGGCGACTCTATGTGACTGGGCGGTGGTACTCTTGTGTAGAGGCTGGTTTTCTGCACCTGCTCATCTTTAAATCCATGCTGCAAGAAAAGGTCTTTCATGTACTGGCTCGTTACCAAGTGTTTCCTGATTTTGGAATAAAGGGCAACCAATTTTTTCCGATCTGAAAGGCTGTTGTAACGTAGTGGAAATCCCGCACCCTGTTCCCGCTTTTTCAGGAAACATCCTTGCCTGTAACAACCGACCCCCAATTTCCTGTAACAGGCATTTCTACTAAAATAAAGGGTCCTGGCATTCCTCAGGCAAAACAACCAGCCGTGATGGGCCATGGAGACTACCCTACCGAACTCATTCAGCAACTGAAGCAACGCAAAGTTTTTTATGTCACTTAAGAATATGACGTCTGGGGATTCATTCTCCAGGATTTTGGTTAGCATGTTCGAATACTTCTTGTCCCAGCGGGTCTGATACTCAGTAAGAATCGGAATCTCATAGCTTGCGATACTCGTGGAGAGATTTTCCGACGGTGGTCTCCCTGTAAGCTGTTCATATACCAGGAAACAATCATGACCTCTCTGGGGCAACTCTCTCACCAGGTCGATCAGATATTCTTCTCTCCCGCCAAAATACCCCAATAGAGGATACATGAGCAGGATTTTCATTTTCCTCTATTCCAACGTGTTAGAAATTCGCCGCGATTGCTCTGCCGTAGCAGTTTGTCGTACAGAGAACACAAGTCAGCAGAAATTATCTCCCATGAATATTCACGTTCCACGAACATTCTCGCACGTTCACCCAGTTGATACCTCCTCTCTCTATTCGACAATAATTCCACCACTGCCTTCCCGAAATCCTCCTCATTATCTGCAACAATCACTCCTTCCTGCTCTCCTGCTTCTATTCCCTCTAGAGCGACAGCTGTACTTACAACTGGCATTCCGAATGCCATTGCAGTCACAATCTTAAGTCTCGTCCCTGTACCGATACGTATTGGAGAAATAAACACCATTCCCTTCCCTATTTCCGTTTCAAGTTCATCCACAATCCCTCGAAAGATAACACTTCTGTCTTTATATCTTTCAATCATCCCTTCATCTTTAGCACCTACAACTATCACATTACATTCCCTTACCTTCTCCTTAATCAACGGGAAAACATTATCCAGAAACCAAATCAACCCTTCCCTGTTCGGAAGATACCTCAAAGTTCCTAGAGCTACTATATGGTGATCGCTCTGGGGTATTTCATTAACGCGAAACTCCTCAACATCCACACCACTACGTATTATCGTAATTCTCTCTATATGGAGCCCATAATTGACCAATTTCTGTCTGTCTACTTCAGACATTGCGATTATGTGATCAAATGTCTTCAGCAGTTTTCTTTCATACCTCATGCTTAGAAAAGCTTGAATTCTGTACCATATTTTACTAATCCGATCCGCGTAATCCGCCATTTTATTTAACTCTTCAGCTATCATTCCATGCTGAACCATAATCGTTTTGCTATCTTTCAAGAGATCGCTCACAAACGGCAAATATTGACCGGTCACAATAAATTCAAATTGTACTAGGTCATAACGTTCCTTTGTCAGAATTTCGCGCAACTTATCCCGGAAAACTGGATGGTAAAATACTATGTTTCCATATGGAGCGCCCCTCAACAACATGTGACATCTTTGCCATAGTCGCGGCCACTCTTTTGGTCTAAAAAACAATGTGATCTTCTGTATCTTCTTTCTATCCGTCACAATCGGTACAATGTAAATGTTCTTGCAGAAGGGCCTAAGTTTCTCAGCGTTTCGGACTAACTTGATATCCGACATGCAGATAAGCGACACCTCATGCACATAGGATATGCGCTTGATGAGATTAAAGATTCTAATATCTCCGCCCGTATATACAGGGTAGGGTATGTTTTTACAAACAATTAATATTTTTCTTTTTTGAGTCATGCTATTACCATTTTTGCCATGATTTACGGGCCTAATTTCACCAGAGTGGATAATATTCTCATCCACCAAAATATGATTTCCATCCAGTATTGTCCGAACAATCATGCCTCATGGGGTATGATTGTTCGGACAGCAGTGAATTAACTTTATAATTGTAAAGGTATCCGATTACTGCTAAGCTTAGCAAACAAACTCTTTATGAGACGTTTTGAAATACGGACCATATCTGAAAGGCTGCGCTTTTTTGTAAGCTTGCTATATATGCTATTAACTTGTCTAGCTTTTCTCGCCAATCGCAATCCTTCCTTTCTGTCTTCAATCGGAAACGCATCTGTCTCAAACACAGGTATCTCTGTAAGAAAATCAAAACGTGTGTAATCCTTGCTAATAAACGCTCCTTCTTTTACGGCATAATTCCATAATTCAGTACCAGGATAAGGTTGTGCCAGGTGAAAGTCAAAAGCATCCAACCGCTGTTTCTTTGCATATCTTATAGACTCTTTTGTAGTCTCTAAATTATCTCCTGGATTCCCTATCATAAAATGGCCATGTACTTCAATCCCAGCTGTTTTCAGATATTTAATCCCCCTAGTGATATCCTCTATTGTTTCGCCTTTTTTAATATTTTTTAGGATCTCAGGGTTTGCACTTTCTATCCCGATGCTTACGGTAGTGCAGCCAGACCTTACCAATAAATAAGCCAGTTCCTGATCCACATTATCGGCCCTGAAGCTCCAACACGACCAGCTTATGTTGAGTCTTTTCTGGATAAGTAAATGACAAAACTCTTTAGCTCGGTTAATATTTACATTGAAGGTATCGTCTAATGCCACAAAAGGCTTTTTCCCCCACTTTTTAAGGATAAATTCTATCTCCTCAACAATATTCTGCGCACTTCGACTTCTTACTTTTCTTCCCCAAATTATGCCAATTGCGCAATAAACACAACTAAAGGGGCATCCACGATTCGTCAATAGCGGGTATCGCCCGTATCGATACTTCTGGAAGTTATGGTGCGCTGGGAATGGAAGACTATCAAGGGATTGAATCCACGGTCTTGGAGGATTAACCACCACTTTCCCTTCTCGCCGGAATATCAAACCATTTATCTGGGATAAATCATCTAATGAATTGTTTTCTAGGGCAGTAACCAAATCCGTTATTGTATTTTCCCCTTCTCCATAAACCGCATAGTCAATGGCCGTCGTCTTCAACACATCTCCCAAGACGAAATCTACATGAGGACCACCTACTACTATCTTTGAGGACGAATTTGTTTTAATAGCATCGGCTATTCTTATATCCTCATTGTACGAAGGACTTGTAACAGTGATACCAACTAAATCAGGAGAAAATGGTTCTAGTGAACTCAGGCGGTCCAATTTTAGATCAAGATAAAAACACTGATGCCCTCTTTCTTCTAGGAAAGACATCATGTAGCCAATTCCAATATGTGGAAGACGATTTTCTTCACTTAAGTAGTTCCGTCCGGCAACAATGAAAGCGATCTTCATTTAGTCCTTTTTAAAATCGATCGTGGCCCTGTGTGGATATCTCGTCACCATATTAAGAATAATCCGCTATAATTTGAAATTGACTGAATATACTAGAAACATTTTTCATCGGTAACCCTCCTTTGGTTGTGGAATGGATTTATTTGCCGAAACCAATTTACGACAAACCAAGTTGAGGGCTTATCGATTTCTAAACCCAATTTCAATGAAAGCGACTGGCATTGATTCACATAAGTAAAAAACTCACTTTGACAAAGTCACGTTCTCTCTGGGTAGCATCCATACCCTAAGAAATTGGACCCATCTGTAAGTTATTCCGTTAAACATCTCCTATCTCTATATGACAGTATTCGATTGGCATGTTCCTTTGACAAGCCGATATGGTCTTCCAATATTTCTTTCAAACCCTTTGAATAACTCACCAACATATTTTCTTCTTGTATTAGCGCCTCCTCTCTCTCCATCTGACCACCGTTTATCATCCTCGTGTACCCGAAGCACAGTTTTGTGCATCCAAAAAGCATCATATAATAAAAATTTGTTAAACCAACCATTACACAATCAGCCTTCCATGTAGAAGCAACGTCGGCGGGTTTCTCCCACCCAAGTTCATTCATAATGGTTTCCTTTATTTTCTTTCTTTCCCAGGGTATATAATCAAATACACGGATTTCTTTTATGTTATTAGTTTTGAAGATAGGATCGAATCTTCGACTCAAAACATTCCTCCATGAAACGAAAAATTCTGCCCTTTGCAACAGCCGGTAAAACTCAGCCGCATAAAATTCCTTTCTTAGAAGCTTCAAATATTTCAATTTATGCTGCCTTATAACTTCGAATGCCTTCCGCTCCATTTCCGCTGTCGCCTCTTCTCTTGATTCTCCCCAAAGGATTAATGGTATCCCGAATTCTTTTGCTTTTCTATAAACCACACTTCTGTAACCATAAGTACAACCGGCACACTCCCTAAATTGCCCGAACTCCGTTGCAGCCATTATGCTATGTTTTGCGATCTTCCTGACGTAGGCTCTCTTGGAACGGACTGAAACAAAATCTACGTTTAGAGTTTCGCAAGCTCTCTTTATGTTAGCCATCGCATACGGTGGCGCAAATTCATTATCATAATTTACAGCTAAGGTTTTCAAACCAAGGAGGCTTTTCGCCATAAACAGAACATATGTGCTATCCCTCCCACCGCTTATCGGAACTATACAGTCATACACGCTCCTTTTTCCTCTCGCGTACTCCATAATCCTGCATAGTTCCTTCTCCCCCAGATAGCTCTCAGGTTGATAACTTTGGCAGTAATTACATACTCCCACTTCATTAAATGATATCCCGGGTACCGTCGATGGCATAACACATCGCTTGCATCTTTTCATGTCGTCATTCCTTTCAATCAAATACCACCTTTATTACCTATCTCGTGTCGCATCGCAAAAATACGTTGACAAAGTCGTTTAATCTTTTCCAGAGCTGAATCAGCTGTTGCAGTCCAGATAAAAGGTTGAGTTTTGAGATTATATTGTTGCACGAAACGCTCGATTTTTGACACTTCTAAATGTTCCGCGACGAATAGCTCTTTGGGTTAATACAAACTGATCTCTGCTTCTTCTTAGCATCTCAGGCTTCTTTTCAGGTTTGAACTCAATACCCACTTCTCAACTCATTTATGAGCATCGTCGATCGCTTTTCTTTGATTTCATCATACCCTCTGAAGAAGCCAAGACAAACACAGAAATACAGATATTCTGCTGGTGTCCTCAAGAATATCCCCTGTGTGTCTACAAGCAGCATTTGGACAAGAATAACTACGGTAATCCCGCCTAAAAAAGCAAACTGAGTTCCTTGGTCACGATTCTTATTCCTCCTAGTGCATGCTAGAAGCAAGGATATATACCATATGATATAAGATATTAAACCTATTACCCCATTCTCTACCAGCATGGCCATATATCCGTTGTGCAAGCCAACAGTATATAGATCTTCTTCGCCAGCCTTCAGAAGAGTAGTGGCATATTTATCTCCATTACCCCACCCGACGCCGAAAACTGGGTTCTTTTCTAAGGCTCTGGCCCCGATTTTCGGCATCAAAAGCCTAAAAGGTAGACTATTTTCTACAAGGTCCTCGTATGAAAACCTTCCCCTCCAGTGCTCGACCACGGGTGAAACTGCTACGGCCACAACTCCTATTAATGCTATTAAAGTCGGAACATATAAGCATGTCTTTCGATACCTTATGCCATAACGGTGACTTATTAAATATAGGATAAGGGGTGTCATAATAAACAGACCGATCAGCCCAACCCTCATTCCTGACAATAAGATGCATAAGGGAGAGAGAATCAAGATCAGGTACGTGCTAACAGCCAGGGCCTTACTGCTCGCCTCTCTTAGGTTCGCAAATGCGATTGCCACCGGGTAGATTATCATTACGACCCCAGCCGCAACGCTAGGATAGTTGAAAGTTCCAAATGCCTTTCTGGCTATTCCATATTTTTCTATGGGTGTCTCTTCGACACTTTTGTATACAAAACCCACAATCGTCATGAAGTCACCACTTATCCACTGGTACATCATAAAACCAAATTGCACCAGAATAACGAAGGCAAAGGAAACCAACACCACTCTGAACTTCTCGACATTCCTGAAGTAGTTATAGAAATAAAGGAAGACCAAATATCCCTTAATCACACAAAAGAGCGAAAAGAACCCTGCTGACTGGTAGCTGGAATACTTCGGTGCGATCGCACCATACGAAAATATGAGACTCCCAATCAGAATCAAGAATCCTTTATTCCCCGCCATAGGGAATCTTAGACTTGTTTTTCGGGTCCAAATCCGCACAAGCTCAATACTGACCATCACACTGAAAACCAAATCCGAGGGCGACACCCAAGGCAGCAAATAACCTATTTCAGGTAAATATCTCGCCACATTAATATTTAGAGCTACAAACGACAGAGAAACTATAAACAGGAAAACCAGGAAGTCCTCTTTCCTCTTCACGATAGCGAATAGGCATCCTATCACGAAGGATAGCTGCATCAACCACGCGTAATTCGCCTTAAGTATGTTGGGCGCAACCAATATTAGGAAGGCAGTTACACAAACAACTAATATTACTAATGCAGACCGAAACATGTCCCCCCGATTGCTGCTTTGTCTTCAACCATTCCATCTCTTGCAGCAGAGATTCTTTCAATTCACCATAAGCTAAGAACGACGTCTCATCCCTTCCAGTAGAATCGTCATATCCTTCCAAGTAATCACCGACAATCCTAAGGAAAGCGCTACAAATATTAATATCAAGCTAAGTTTGAATCCAACACCTATAGATCCATAAACCATGTAGACACTCCCGCATGCCCCCAAAATCACAATGGGTGTAATATATTTCCTCAAATTGACCTGCAAACCGCTTTTGTTCACAAAGAGCACGTAGACTGGGTTGGCAACAATGCGTGCCAAAAGAGTCGCATACGCCGCCCCCACGAATCCAAAAATAGGAATCATGATGATATTCCCGGCCACATTAGTCATTGCGCTTAGCATGTTAATTTTCAGGGGCTTATCTGATTTACCAAGCGCTACTAAAGCCCCCCCAAGCATATATTCAATAGACCCCATGCTCAATGCAACTGTAAGGATCCAAAGAGCACTCGCGCTTCCCAGGTATTTATCCGAGAATAATACACTCACAACATCCTCTTTAAAAAGCAGTATGACCAAAGCCGCCATGGCAGAAATAACTGTGACTATCCTCAAGGAATTGTTTAACATCTTTTCCGCCTCTATTTGATTCTTGCGCGCTATGAGCTCCGACATATTGGGGAAAAAAACGGATTGAAATGATTGAAGTAGCCGATACCCATTCTCCGGAATCCTTGAAGCCACCTCGAAGTAAGCTACCCCCACCGGACTTAACATCGCACCCAGGATTAACCTATCCACTCTTGAGAATGCAAAAGAAAGCAGACGGTTTAGTCCCAAAGGAAATCCAAACTTAACCATTTCCAAAAAACAACGGCGGCTCACCATCAACCTCTTTCTTGACGGTATGCCAAAATAGAGGGTTACGATTGACGCTAGAAATGATAAATAGAAAGCATAAATTAGACCAACTACATTCATTCCTAAATAAGCTAACAAAATTAAGATCAGTAGAAATTTCACTAAACCATTTATTAATTGCGAAACTGCAATTATCTTGTATTGGTGGAAACCCTGCAGAATATATATCAAAAGCTCGTTGAAGCTATTCAATAGAAAAAATACAGGAATGTAAACTGTTAACTCAGATAATCTCTCTGATTTAAGCAAAAAATACATTAACGGTTTGCACATAACAATCACGAAACTAATAAGCACCCCGATGATAAAATTGAAACACAATGCAGTGCTCGCGACGACGAACTTTTGTTCATCATCGGCGCCAACAATAAACTTTGTAACTGAGACATCTTGAACGGCTAAATTCCCGAGTGCGATGAAAAATGAAGCAATAACCTGGAGAAGGACAAACACTCCGAACTCTTCGCTCGAAATAAATCTAACGGCTACCATTAAACCTGCGAGGCCAAGAATAATCTGTAATAAGGTACCAACGCCTATGGATAACACGCCTCGCACAAATCCTGCTGCAAATTCAGTTTGCGTTGACTGTCTAAGCATCTTCCACCATGACCTCCCAGTGGCATTTCTTTGAGGTCTTAATGAAACCTAAGTAGTCCTCCTCATGCAAAAAGTAATCCATGCATCGTGTGCTCTGTTGCGTAGGTTCCACGGAATGAGTCTTAGGACCCGATAAACAAGGCAGGAAGGGTTTTGGCTATTATTCTGAAATCTAGCCATAAAGACCAATGGTCTATATACTCTTTGTCCAACTCCATCCATTTTTCAAAGGGAATCGAATTTCTGCCGTTTACCTGCCAGAGACAGGTTATTCCAGGTCTCATGCTTAAGCGTCGGCGGTCCTTTAGAATATATTCATTCACCTCACTTGGGATAGGCGGCCTTGGGCCAACAAGGCTCATATCGCCCTTAAGGACATTTATTAATTGGGGCAGTTCGTCAATGCTTGTTCTACGAAGAACTCTACCTACTTTTGTAACTCTTGGATCATTCTTTATTTTAAAAACAGGCTTCTCCATCTCATTCAGTGCTAAGAGGTCTTTCTGAAGTTCCTCAGCATTCTCGACCATTGTTCTGAATTTTAAGCAATTAAAAACACGCCCGTTATAACCCACCCTCTGCTGCTTAAACAAAACTGAGCCTTTGGAAGTAGCCTTAATGAGAATGCTCACCACAGCAAAGACAAGGGAAAAGAGGACAAGCATGACTGTTGAAACAGTTATGTCAATTAAGCGTTTAACGAAAAGCTGCCAACTCATTTTAGGGCTCGTGTATAAATCAATAACAGAAACGTCGCCATAGAGAGAAGTAGTTGATTTGGCTAATCTGAGACTAAATAGATCGGTGGGAATTTTCACTTCAACCCCAACATCTTCGCAAGTACGGAGAACCTTCTCAATTTCTGAGTAGAAAGATTTTATAGGGAGGAAGATAAACACTTCGTCCACTACCTGGTCACGCAAAATCCCCTCCAAATCACCAAGCCCCCCCATAAGCTTATAGTTTGGAGAAAAAGTAACATCATTTTCCCCGTTTGGGGCATCAAGAAAACCAAGAATGCGAAGACCAAATTCAGGTGACTCTTCAATCTTCTTTACTAATTGGTCAGCACGATCATTTCTACCAACAATCAAAATCTCTCTAAAGTTGTAACCTCGCCTTCGAATATATTTAAGAATCTCCCTAAAGGTGAAACGGAATAAGATCAAAGACCCCGTCTGCAATACCCACAAGTAGACAAGGAATATACGACTTAAAGGATATTCCCGAACAAAAAATGGTGGAATTGTGGCTATTGCAAGACATATTGTCGTTGTCTTGCAGACATCCAATACTTCCTGATTGAACCTGGTCAACCTCTTTGAACTATAAAGCCCGAAGCGGTTGGAAAAGTAAACCCAGGCGATCAGAAATGTGACAAACAGGATTTGGTAATGTTTGGGGAATGAAAGGATGTTCAGACTCTCTGCTCCTAATCGAAGCCCATAGGCAACATAAAATGAACAGAGGATGATCAAAACATCAATGAAACGAAATGTGTTCGCAAGCGGTTTTTTATATTGTTTCAACATAATCTTGGTCTACCAATTTTGCTGACTGATTTAATTCATTAACGAATTCACTTTACCTTGTCTTCAATTGCCCCGAATGATGAGAAGACCATGACCAGCAGATCAAAAAGTTTGAAGGTTTCGAGAAGGATCTTACGGCGGAGAGGAATCATGGTTCTTTATAAAAGTCACAAGTTACAGGTTGATCTTTACCCAAAGTTTCAAGTGACGAGTTTAATTAACCTAACCCTACAGCATGAGGCTTAAAGCCTGAGACTTGTGACATGCTTTTTATAATCTTTTATAGATAAAATCTGGAATGTAATACCGCCTTTTGTTAAGGACGATTCCCAAAATATTTCCACCACTCCTCTTGATCCTATCTCTGACGTTTTCTGCCACTGGCCAGCGTGTCTTTTCAGCCTCAACGACCAAAACAATCCCGTCCACTTTAGATGAGATAACCAAACCATCCGTAGATGTAGTAGCAGGTGGTGAATCAACAAGGATCAGGTCAAACCTTTGCTTTAACTTTTTCCAGAAAACATCGATGAGTAAGGAATTAAAAATTTGCGGATTGGAAGCGAAATTTTGAGAACTCGGGCTGATAAACAACCTCGTTCCCCCGATCTGGCAAAGGGCCTTATCAATAGATCCATTATCTCGTACCACCTCCTGCCATCCACACCCCGGGTGAATGTTAAAAAAGAGGTGCTGGGTTGGATGGTACCGATCTGCATCCAAGAGCAGAACCAATTTGCCAAATTTTGTGGCCGAGACCCTGGCAAATTCCCGAATCACTGTGGACGTCCCTTCCCCTTCCCGAGAACCTATAAACTGAACGACCTTTTTGGTGGAATCGGAGATCACAGCGGCAAGGTTCTGGTAAACGCGAATTTCCTTCTCCACGACCAATTCGGAGAATTTCGAAGAGGATGAGCTAACGCTAGGACGAGATGGTAAAATTTCAGGTGACCCATTTAACACTTCTATTTTTGCGTTTTCCAAAGCTTCGTAGATTTTAGCCATTTCCTATTGCCTATTGCCTCTCACCCAGTGCCTATTCCTTTTCTTTAAATCTTGGGAAAATAATTTCCCCTCCAACCGGGATGTTATTAATATCTTTGATCCGGGGATTGTTTTGCTTGACCCACGCTACCAGTTTATCATCTGCATAGCCATAAACTTTCATGGTAAGCCTAAAAAGATTATCCCCCTTTTTTAAAATCCTGCTAATTGTAGGAGATGATGCTTTCGATGGTTCTGGGATAATTCTTTCTTCTGTGGGTTTCATCTCCTCTTTGCCTGGTATACTCTGCTCGGTTTGAGAAATGTCCGGTTTATCTTCCGAAGGCTTCATCTCCTCTTTGATCGGGTTTAGCTCTTTGGTCTCAGAAGGGGCTGGATTTTCAACTTTGGGTATGGAAAGGCTTTTGTTTGGAAAAATGATATTCTCCGCCCTGGATAAAATCAGGTCTTTATTGACATAGAGAAAAAGAAGAAAGACGATGAAAAGAAGGAGCGTTGCGGAAGTGATAACCCATTTCAGAAGAGAGGGTTCTTTTTCTTCTCCATTATAGTCAGTGATGACTTCGTTAACTATTTTGGCGTTAACCGGTTTTCTTTTATATCCGAATCCGGTAATCAGCGTATTATCACAAAGGATGTTGAGATTTCGTGGAATACCATTGGCTTCCTTGACAATCCTTTTCAAAGCTCCTCTGGTGAATACCGGACTCCCATTAGACGCCGCCTTTGCCAATCTATGCTTGATATAGGCCATACTCTCCTGCTCGCTGAAGGGCAGGATGGTAGAGCGCATGACAATCCGTTGCTTGAGTTGCCGCAATTTGTAAAGATTGAGTATCTCTTCAAATTCGACCTGGCCGATGAGCACAATTTGGAGGAGTTTATCCTTGGATGTTTCCAGATTAGAGAGCATACGGAGGTTTTCCAAAGTTCCAATCGGCATGTTTTGAGCTTCGTCGACGATCAGTAACACCGTATTGCCCTGCTTGTATTCCTCCATCAATATCTGGTATAGGTCGTTTAACATCTCAACCACATCATCTGTTTTTACATGAATTCCAAGCTCTTTGTAGATCGTTCTCAAGAGGTTCTTAAAGGTGACATTGGAATTAAAAATGTAGATTATCTTCGTGTTTTGTTTAGCAACCCTTTCCAGATAGGAACGGAGGATCGTTGTCTTTCCGACCCCCACCTCCCCTGTGATCACTATAAAACCTTTTCTATTTTTTACGCCGTAAATAATCGAACCCAATGCCTGTTTATGGCTGGGGCTTAGGAATAGAAACTCTGGGTCCGGTGTGATATGGAAGGGTTCCTTTTTTAGATGGTAGAACTTTTGATACATGGCTACTCCTCCTCTTTATAGGGAACAGTACCAAGGATCGGGAGTCCCAAGCGTCTTTCTGCGCCTTCAGGGGTAGAAAGGCCCTGGTTCGTATACTCACTGAAAAAGGCAAGACCCAGTCCGGAAACCGCACCGAGGATGATCCCCAGAGCGATATTTAATGCCTTCTTGGGTTTGATCGGCTTTGCGGGAACAGCAGCGGCCTGGATCACGCTGATGTTAGCCATCTTCTGGCGATTCAAATCATCTGAAATAAGGGCTTCCTCTACTTTCTCTAAATAGGTCTTGTAGTTCTTCTCGTTCGCCGCCAGCTCACGCTTTAAGTTTTGGAGCTCGTTTTCCCTGAGATCGAGGGTCTGTATCTCTCTGTCGAGTTGAGCAATTTGTCCCTGGAGGGTATCCCTTCTTGCCTCCTGGGATGAGAGTTCGGCCTGTGTTTTGATCATTTCCTTCTCGATATCTTGATAGACGATATTTTGCCCCGTTCTCACTTTACCTTTCAGGTCTTCCTCCTGCTTCTTGATGAAATCCTGGACGATCTTTATCTCTTTACGAACATTGACCACCAGGGGCGTGTCCTCATTATACTTTTGTAGAAGCCCCTGTTCCTTCAGCTGAAGACTGAGGAGCTGGGCTTTGGCATCGTCAATGATTTTGTAGCGCTCTGTTTCAGTATAAAGGGGAACATCTTTTGAGACGGCCCTCATCTGATTTTTCAGGGATAAGAGTTTATTCTGAAATTCCCTGACCTGGTTCTGGGCTGTTTTCAAAGCGGTATCCAGGTCTGTGCGTTGCTTGAGAAGGAGGGTCCTTTGCTCTTCGAGGGAGAAAACCCGATATTTTTGTTTAAATACCTCCAATTGATTCTGTGATTCTTTGAGCTTCTTTTCATAGGCTGCGAGCTGCTGTTCCAGGAAAGAAGATTTGGGATCACTGTAGACCTGAAGATGCTTTTCCTTGAGAAAGTCAACGAGCAGGTTCGCAGCTTTCGCAGCTACACGAGGGTCTTTGTGCTGGAAGGAAATCTGGATGACGCTTGATCTTTTGACGCCTTCAACGGAAAGTTTCTTCTCAAATTCCAGTATAGCAGCCTCCAGGGGGGTGATCATTTTGGAAGGGTTTTCGACTAAGTCCGGATAGATGTTCTCTACGTTTATAGTGTTGATGACCTTTTCTATCAAGTCCCGACTGGTCAGAATTTGCATCTCAGAATTGATGACCTCTTCTTGGTTGAGAGGAATCAGAGGCCTCATATCTGAAGAAACCCTCTCACCCACTTCAGGACGGTAAATATACTCCCTCCCGAACTTAACGAGCAGGCTTGATTTGGCTTCATAGGTGGGTGGGAGCAAAAAGGAGCCAATGGTGACAACAGTGACGACAGTGAAAAAAATGATCAGGATTGTATTTTTATGCTTAAACAATACTGTCAAAAAATCTCTCAAACTTCCTGCCTGATTCTGCTCTTCCATGGGAATATCCTGCAATTCCTAAAAAGAGTAACCGAAGCCTGTGCTAATGGGAATGGGGATGTTTTTGCGTATGTATTGATCGACCCAGATATTGATATCGGCAATAGGTGATCGGGGCACATAAACAATATCGAAAGGTTTGAGGGTGATGTCCTGGCTCATGTCCGTACCGTTGATTACCTTTCGCAAATTGACCTGAGAAACAAACGGTTCATTGTTTTCGCCTCGCCGAATGATAACCACTTCACTCGTGCGCGCAGTATCTTTCACTCCACCAGCCTGAGAGATAGCCTGTAGAACCGTCATGAATCCCATGAGGGGAAACATCCCGGATTTATTAACTTCACCATCTACGTAGATTTTGTGTCCACCGAAGGAACGGACGATCACAGTGATCTCAGGCTTTTTCAGTTCGGGAGCATATTTTTTGGTGAGGGAGCCCGTTAATTCATCGGGTGTTAAGCCTGCGACCACAAGTTCGTGCACCAGTTGCAGGGAGATGCGTCCGTCAGGGCGAACGGTAACCTGTTCGTTCAGTTCAGGATTATAGAAGAATTTGACGTCTAATTGGTCTCCTATTTGTATCCTATATTCTTGCTCCGTATAAGGACTGACCTGGACGGCCTGACCATGAAGAGGGGCAGGATTTCTTACGACGGGAGCGCAAGCGAATAATATTAACAAAATAAATGAAAATTTGATAACTGTTAAGCTCATCATTCTTGACATGGATGGGCGCCTAAAAGCAAAATGACGCTCCTGCCCTTCGATTCATAAAAAGCATCCCGGAAGCGATTTTTAGTCAATGAATCCCAGAGTCGGCCTTCCGGGTGGCTCAAGATAAAATATCCAACAAATGGTTATTGTTAAGAGAGTAATAATACACGATATCTAATTCCCATTACAATAAAAGAAGCCATTTACCAACCACCCACATTCGGCCACTCTTCCATCCTTTATAAAAGGCTCGCCGCTTTCCATCACCCTTGATGGAAGGTTTGGCATTATCGGGATTTGAACATACCTGTTCTTTATATAAAAATAGCAATTTTTACGCCAAACTACACAATTAATATAAGTTCCTATTATTACGTTGTTTTCTCAAACTTTTATATTATAAATAAGAAGCCAAACTGCAATGGATTTCCACAAAAGCCTCAAATATTTCCTAAAATGTAAAAAGGTTTTCCACTCTCCAAAGGATGATCCCCAACTCTCAGGTAAAGCGTTCCCTAACTTGATGGTTTACATAACGAGCCTGTAGAAAAAGTCACTTTTTTAAAAACTGCTACTTCTGCTGGATTAAAAATAGGAAATTATTTTCTGCCATCGAAAGTTTTTACGATCCTTGGTGAAATGTTCGTCTTTCCATGATATTTTTCTTACCCCAATACCCTATCACCTAATCCTGCCCCGCTCACGCAAACTCCAGACCGTATCGATGCACTTTAAAGAGATTGTGTACCGCACAGTAGAGTAACCACTGGGTGGTCACTTTTCGCTTTCCTCGAAGGGTAAATCGGTTCAACCCTAATGTAGAACAAATATTCCCAAATACAGGCTCTGCCGTCCCGAGTCTCCGGTTGTAGATGAGTCTACCTTTTACCGAATCGATCTTGCGCTTCATCTTCTGGGTAAACGTCTCCGGCTTGGACCCCACACTCCCCTGGAAAAAGTACACCTGTCTTGCCTCCGTACGGTCCGGATGTCTCAGACATCTCTCCCGTAGTTCGCAGATCCGACAGTCGGTCTTTCTCCCATGAAATTTGATGGCCCTGTTGCCGTCCACGATCACGTTGCCCCCGTTACGGTACATCCGCTTCCCCCCAGGACAGATGCAGTGCGTCTTGTCTTCGCTGATCGTAAAATCCCTGCGCGGCCTGTATAAGTCGGCCGTCCCGTAGTACACAGCCCTCTCTTTTCTGAATCGCTCTTTGTATTTGTCAACATCCGAAAACCGAGGGTCACGCTTCCGAAACTGTGTGTCTGCAATATAGGCATCAATCCCCTGTCCCATGACCTCCTTCATGTTCGCCTCGGTATGAAACCCGCTGTCGGCGGTGAGCTTTGCTTTCTCGAAGACATCCTGTGTATTGCCGATGGCCTCGAAGTTCTCCCTCGTTCCCTCGATCATAGGGATAAGTAGATCATGTTCCTGCGCCGACCCAAAGGCTTCCGCATGCACAACCACCTGGTGCTTTCCGTCTATTACCGCTACCCCATCATAGCCCTGGATCACTCCATGTGAGGTCTTCATCTTTGCGCTCTCATTGTCCGTGATGTTGCTCTTCACAGGCTTGCCGCTCTTGCCAGGTTTGTCGTCGTTTTCCCGCAGCCATGCCTTGATCTTCCTTACCTTCCCCCGAAGGGTCTCCACATACTGCTCCTCCTGCTCCATCACTCCCCGGTCCGCCTCCCTCACATCCACTTCCCGATGCCGCTTGACGATCTGCCGGATCACCTTCTCCATCTTCTCTCTTTTCTTCCGCAGTTCCTTCTTCGTCCCGCTCCATTCCTTAGAAGCATTGGAAGGTAGCTTCACCCCGTCCACTGCAAACATCTCTTTCCCGATCAGCCCCATCTCATCGCAGATCATTAATATCTCAAGAAACAGATGGATGATCTCCTGGCCCGAGGTCGAAATGAAGTCTGAGATCGTCGTAAAATGCGGCTGCGTATCTGCCGACAATGCCATGAAGATAACATTCTCTTGACAACACTGCGCTATCTTTCGGCTCGAGGTGATTCCTCGTGAGTAGGCATACAGGATAATCTTTAATAGGATGGCGGGATCATATGCTGGCGCTCCGATTTCGTCGTTTCGGTACCGGCAATCAAAAATCGACAGGTCTATCTCCTCGTCAATGAGGTAATGTAGGCTATATTCAAACGTCCCGGGTAAGATCTGTCGGTCAAAGTGGATCGGTATGAACTTGCCCTGCGAATAATCATAGTCCTTATATCTCGCCATATCTCTCCTCTTCTTACTAAGCTGTCTCTTGCTAAAACACGATCAAGTATATGGCGATTCTATCATGCTTTTAAGACTTTTTCTACAGCCTCAACGTCAATTCTGACTTTCGCACCATACCTGAAACCTACCTCCATAAAAGAACGGAGGAAATATACTAATGCTATTCCAAGTTGCAAAAAATAGTCAAGTTCTTTCTCATTCAGCCCTCCTTCGGATTGTTTAATCCTAAGAGAGAGCTTGGAGCTCTTCCATCAACCGGGCATTTTCATAATGCAAAAAAGTCTTGACGGGAAGAAGGTGATACCTTAATCTATTTTTATAGAGTTCTTCCTGCTTTAACGGCTCAGGAACCCCGTTTTGGAGCAATCAAACTGTGAATTCTATCAAATTTTCAATCATTGTGCCTGTATTCCACGAAGGAGACAGGATCAACGATCTGATGGAGCACCTGTATCAATTAGATACGGGAAAAACCTGTGAGATCATTATCGTGGATGGGGCTCCAGAAAGGGATACCCTAAGGGCTATTCATCATAACCATGTAATCAATATCTCCACGGAAAAGGGCCGTGCTAAGCAGATGAATGCCGGGGCTTCTGTGGCCAAAGGAGAGATTCTAATCTTTCTCCATGCTGACACGGAACTGCCTATCCTGGCCTTTGAAAAGATCAGCGCTGTCATGAAACAGAGGGAATACATTGCAGGAGCTTTTGATCTGGGCATCAAGTCAGACAGGTTGATTTTCAAGATCATTGCGTCCTTAGCTTCTTTACGTTCCCGCCTGAATAGAATTCCTTATGGAGATCAGGCCATCTTTATCCGAAGAGAATATTTTAAGAAGATAGGTGGTTACCGAGAGATTCCTTTAATGGAAGATATGGAATTGATGAAATGTATTAAGAAATCAGGACATAAGATTTGGATCTTCTATGATCGAGTGAGGACCTCTCCAAGAAGGTGGGAAGAAGAGGGAGTGATTTACTGCATTCTCAGAAATTGGATTCTACAAGCTCTCTATGCCCTTGGCGTGTCACCTCATAAACTGGCAAGGTTTTACAAGAGTGATTACACCAGAGGAAGGACTGAGGCCTAAAAGATGGACCTTCTGACCAACAAATACGAACCGACGATCAGACTTGGATTTTTCTTTGGCATTCTCGTCATTATGTTTCTTTGGGAACTCATCGCTCCTCGGCGCCCTTTAACCACATCGAAGATAGCGCGATGGTTCAGCAATCTTGGCTTAGTCCTCATAGACTCCGTTGTGGTACGCTTGGTTTTTCCAACAGCATTGGTTGGCGCGGCTCTCCTGGTTCAGCAACGGGGGTGGGGTTTATTCAATCAATTTGAGTTGTCCACCCTGCTAAAAATCATCTTCAGTGTATTGATCCTTGACCTCGCCATCTATCTTCAGCACGTCATGTTTCATTCCATCCCCCTGTTCTGGCGGCTCCATATGGTGCACCATTCAGACATGGATATCGATGTCACCACAGGAGTTCGCTTTCAT
>Ga0214474_1000341_pt1 | contig 23755 bp, 20 predicted proteins | sample RVTome_2_FD_187335 | JGI IMG/M metagenome (GOLD analysis project Ga0214474, IMG submission 187335) | Soil microbial communities from uranium-contaminated site in the Upper Colorado River Basin, Wyoming, United States - RVT95D214 HiSeq ... | reverse complement strand
TGGAGTCCAGCTCAGCCTCCACCTCCAGCCTCTCTTGCATCAGGGAAATGAAGCGCTCTTCATCCGTGTACCTGCTCTTGCGCAGTTCCGTCTTGATGTTCATCAGCCGATCGAAGAGTTGATAGGCCTTGTTCAGATCGGTGTAATGCCCCGTTCCTACCTGGAGGACGGCGATAGCCTCATCGACGCCGCACAGGATCGCATGTTTTTTTTGGAAGACCTGCATGGTGACGAGGGGATTACGGCGGTCTCGTTCCAGTATCAGCTTTTCCCTCCAGAAGTAGACATCGGAACGATATCCCCTCCTGATCTCCTGGATGGGGAGATCGAAGAAATAGAAGGGGAGCGCAGTCACAGAACCCCCTTGCTTTTTCCCTTTAGAGCCAGTGCTCATCGCGAGAAATCCGCTCCTCCAGGTCTATGTGATAAAACGCCTGGAGGGGGACCAAGAGCTCCCTGTTGTTCTCGTAGACGGTCTTGACCGCCGCCCTCACTATTGCCGCGGCCTTGGGGGTCATCCGTCCCAAGGGGGGCCGGCAGGGTCCCGCCGGCATCCCCAACCCCCTCATCAGGGTCTTGATGGCGGAGGGGTTTCTGAACTTGCAGGGGACCTGAAAGCCCTCGTACTCCTCCATAATCTTAACGGTGACGATCTTAAAAAGGGGATCCAGGGCCTCGGCGAGTTTCTTCCCTTTCGTCATGTCCCCTCGGCTGAGGGCGGCAGTCATTTCGGCCAGGGCCCCGGGGCATATATTGGAGATGACCGATACAACCCCCTGGGCTTTGATATCTTCCCTCGTCATCATTGCAAAGGTCATGTCATCGTCCCCGGACAGAATATCGAACGCATCACCGAGCAGTTTCCTGGTCTTGGCCATGCGTTCGAGATCGCCGGTGGCATCTTTAATTGCCCGAACGTTTTTATACTTACGATGCAAGATAGCCAGATCCTCTACCTCCAGTTGGGTCCCGGTCCTGGCCGGGATAACATAGGGTGTGATGAAGGTTTTTGGGAACTCCTTGGCGACTACCTCATAATATTCCGTCCTGAGCTCCAGAGAGGAGGGCCCGTTATAGTAGCAATCCATCAGCAGGACAGCCTCCGCCCCTACCTCGACGGCATGTTTGGTGCCCCTTAAGGCCTCTTGCGTGGAGTTGCTCCCGGTGCCGGCCATTACATACGTCCTCCCTTTGGCCAGCTTCACCACCTCTTCAATGATCTGGTTGTGTTCCTTCCAGTCCACCGTCGGAGACTCCCCCGTGGTGCCTGTGGGGATCACTTTGACTCCCCCCTCAATCTGAAAGTTCACGTTCTTGCGCAGGCCCTCCAGATCCAACGCTCCCTTCTCTGTAAAGGGGGTAATGAGGGCTGTCCAGCACCCCTCTAATCGCTCAAATGGCATAATCCTTCTCCCTTAAATAAAGATTACCTCAGATCTTTCAAAAAAAGTAAAGGAAAGGAGGGGAAAAGTCAAGTTCAGAAAGGAGGAGGCTTATGGCTGAGGGTTATGTGCCCTCTGCCGAATGACCTCGTAGAGGATAATGGACCCGGCCACAGAGGCGTTGAGGGAGTTGGCATGCTGCTTCATGGGTATCGATACGAGGAGGTCGCATTCCCTCTTGATCAATGACCTCATCCCTCGCCCTTCTCCCCCGATGACCACGGCGACGGGGATCGTCAGATCTTGATGGTAGAGATCCGTTGGCGCCTCCGCAGCGGCGCCTACCACCCATATATCCCTTTCTTTGATCTTTCTGAGGGTGGAAGAGATATTGGCGACGCGGACCACAGGGATGTGAAAGACCGCCCCGGCAGAGCTCTTTGCGACGGCAGGGGTGATCCCGGCCGCCCTGTCCTTGGGGATGATCACCCCCCAGACTCCGCAGGCGTCGGCGGTGCGGATGAGGGCCCCCAGGTTTCTGGGGTCTTCAATCCCATCGAGGACCAAAAGAAAAGGCGGGTCGTCTCGCCGTTGGAGGACCTCGTCAAGATCGGCATAGTTAAATTGATCGGTGAAACTTACCACCCCCTGATGCGGGGCGTTTGCGGTGAGGGAGTCCAGCTTAGAGCGCTCCACTCTTATAATAGGGATTCCCTTTGCTTCAGCCATGCCGATGATCCCCTCCAACCTCGCGAGGCCCCTGCCCTCCGCCACCCAGACCTCTTTGATCCGGCAGCGGCTTGATCTCAGGGCCTCAGACACTGGGTTTATCCCGTAGATCCAGAAATGCTTCATAGTCTTTCCAGCGCTCTAGTGCAATGGTATCTAGAAAGTTACGCCCTTGCAAGGGCTTTCGTCCGCCGCCTCTTGCCAAAAACAACAAATTTTGCGACAATTAACCCTGAAAAACTCAAACAACTCGAGGAGGTATTCGATCAGAGACCTTATAGGGTCCTGAACTAAAGAGTCCCTCGAGGGATCTTTAACGATCGTGAGGAGCGTACTCTTGCATCTGGCTGAGAGGTATTCATCGAATTAGATCCGATGGGACAGTTGACGACAACATTGGCTTGGGGGCAAAAATGATCTCTGCGGTCATATTGGCTGGCGGGAAGGGAACCAGGTTTTGGCCTCTCAGCAGGGAAAACTGCCCCAAACAGATGCTCAATATCGTCGGGGAGGATACGCTTCTTCGGCAGACGATCAAGAGATTACATGGATGTATTCCATTGGATGATGTATGGATCATTACAACGAATACCTTGGCGCAAGATATCCGTTTTCATTTGAAGCCCCTGGGCGACGATGCAGAGAGAATCCGCTTTATCATAGAGCCATCGGGCAGAAACACCGCCCCTGCCGTCGCCCTCGCTGCAATTACCCTGAATAAACTTTCATCCGACTCTGTAATGGTCGTGATGCCCTCGGACCATATCATCACGGATACAAAGCAATTTCAGAATAAACTCCGATTGGCCATTGAGGCTGCGGAGGAGGGGTATTTAGTTACCTTTGGCATTGTACCCACCAGGCCTGAGACTGCTTACGGATACATCAGATCAGGAAAACCCTTGCGAGACTCCGCCCAGGACATCTTCCATGCAGAAGGATTTTTTGAAAAACCTGATTTAAAAACCGCAGAGGCCTTTCTCCAGCAGGGAAGCTATTATTGGAATAGCGGCATCTTTGTATGGAAGACCGCGAAGATCCTTAAAGAGATTGAGAACCATCTCCCCTCGCTTTTCGGGCAATTGAAGAAGATTGACGAATTGAATGATTTGAAAAGTGAACCCTTTAAGGAGATCTATTCTTCCCTGGAAAACATCTCCATAGATCACGGTGTGATGGAAAAGAGTCGCGATGTCCTGATAATACCCGCTGACTTTGGATGGTGTGATTTGGGGAACTGGACGGCCTTGAGCGATGTCTTGGCAAGGGATGAACAAGGGAATATCCTCCAGGGGAACGCAATCGATATCGGGAGTGAAAATTGTACCGTGATCGCTGGTGATCGTGTCCTGGCAACCATAGGGCTCAAGGATATGGTGGTCATCGATACCGCTGATGCCACCCTTGTCTCATCAAAGGAAATGGTCCATGAAGTTAGGAAGGTTGTAGAGACATTAAAAAGAAATAACCGGGAAGAGCATCTGGTTCACCGGACCGTGGAGAGACCGTGGGGGAGTTATACCGTATTGGAGAAAGGCGATCGGTATAAGATCAAGAGGATCGCCCTTCATCCGAAGGCTAGATTGAGTCTCCAAATCCACCGTCATCGAAGTGAGCATTGGGTGGTCGTCTCCGGAACGGCCAGGGTGACGAGGGGTGAAGAGGTCTTTGATGTCAACTCCAATGAGAGCACCTTCATACCGATTGCGGTGAAACACCGTTTAGAAAACCCAGGTCTTATTCCCCTTCAGATCATAGAGATCCAGAATGGGGATTATGTAGAGGAAGATGATATTGAGAGATTCGATGATGCGTATGGAAGGACATAGCGCCCTAAAAGGGCGGACAAGAGAGGAACTCAAATAGATCGAAAACCTGCTCAACAATGGATCTTGTAAGTTCCGGAACTATAAAATGCCTAATGAAGTCTTTGACGAACATGTTGCACATGGTTCTTGAATCTGACAATAAAGATTTTAAACGGGAAAAAAATCTTCTTTTCTTGTTAACAAAGAAGGACGTAACGTTAACGTATAAAAAAACAGTACTTGGTATTTTTTGGTCGTTATTAAATCCCATCCTTCTGGCAATAGCGCTTTTTGTTGCTTTTGAAATTTTTGTGAGAATTCAAATGGAGAATTATATCTTCTTTCTCCTCTCTGCCCTTTTCCCTTGGAACTGGCTTTCTGCATCTGTCACTATTCCCCAAGAGCCACTCCCGAGAAGATCGTCAGAGAGGGGAGGAAGGAGAGTGTAGACTATCTGGTTATTGAGGGGAAGGGAACGGGAATCTCAGGATCTTTTGCCCCTTTCGAGTAGAAAGGTGAGCAGGAACTCGTCCTTTGCCATCCCTATAGCAAGAAGGGGAAGACAATGTATGTCTATAAGATGAAAAAGTAGAATGATCCTTCTCAAAAGCCCTCATAAGATTCTGCCGCGATCTATACCTTGCCAAACCCGAGACAGACGTTGTTCCCTCCGAAGGCGAAGGAGTTGGAGATGGCAATCCGTATCCCTTTTTCCCTGACCTCATTGGGGGTATAGTCGAGGTCGCACTCCGAATCGGGGGTGGTATAGTTGATGGTGGGAGGGATGACCCCCTCGTGCAGGGAGAGAAGGGTAGCGACTGCCTCGATGACCCCTGCTGATCCCAAACAGTTTCCGATCATCGCTTTGATGGAACTGATAGGTATCTCATAGGCCTTCTTGCCGAAGGCCATCTTGACTCCCCTAGTCTTCACCACTTCGTTGAGCGGGGTCGCTGTCCCATGGGCTTTGATGTAATCCACCTCCTCAGGGGCGATCCCCTCATCCGCCAAGGCCAATCTAATGCATCTAGCGATCCCTGTCCCTGAGAGTTCGGGGGTCAATAAAGAGGTGTCTGAAGATCATCTTGGGAAGGCGATTAAAACCATAGAAACCTACGATTAGGTTTTAAAAAAGAAAGGAATCCGCTTTATTTTTCTTCCGATCCCGAACAAGGAGAATATTTATCACGATTATCTGCCAGACCATCGAAGGCCTATTTTTTAGAACAGCTGATTTTGGAGTTAAAAAATAGAAATACCAAAACTGTTGATACTCAAAAAGCCTTTGAGGATGAATACAGAAAAGATTCGGCCATGCTCTATTTTTTCGATGATACCCATTGGAATTCAAAGGGTGCACAATAGGCAGCAGATCTAACCGCCCGGTTGATCGAGAAGAAAAATGACGGATCCAGTTCTACAAGATGATTCCTCCTGCCACCGGCCTTCCTTCCTTTTCCAGTACAAATCTTCCCATCTCAGGGATATGATTAAAATGGTCCACGACGGCCGGGGCCTTCAGTCGTATCATCACATCCGCTATCTCTGCGTTCTGGATGGACGAAACATTTTTTTCCGTTAATTTCATTGAGGCGGGATCGAATTTCTTATAAATCTTTTCAATCCGGCACGGAATTTCCTGGGTCACACACTTGAAGAGAAGTGTTTCCCCTCGTTGATAAACACTTTGTTCCATCCAGAAGATATTGGTTCTGATTCTATCGGAGATCGTCGAGGAGAGATTTCCGGCGATGACCTGTCCCCTCTCTGCTTGAGATCTACCCTTCAGGATGATTCCGATCGACTCTTCACAGCCGGCCTCTGTTATACCTCGGGCCAAGAATTTTTTGATACTCTTTACTATTACCTTTTTCTTTTCAGGCAAAAGAAATAAATTCTCTCCCTTCACAAGATGACCCGATTCGATTCGGCCCACCAAAATCTTTTTCCCATTCATTGTATAGCGATCCTGAATAGGAAACCGTAATGGCTTCTCTTCGACTTTTAATTCGCGAAAGGTGTCCAGGGCCTGCAATACGGTAGGGCCATTAAACCATGAAATTTTTTCCGAGGGTCTGGCCACATTATCACCATGAATGGCCGAGATGGGAAGGATAAAAGTGGGATGGACGTTTAATCCATTTAAGAAATCGGTAATCTCCCCCTTCAACCCCAGAAATTTTTCTTCAGAATAATTGACCAGGTCTATCTTATTTAATAAGACACATATCTGCTTCAGACCCAGCATGCCTAAAATATAGGCATGCCGTTTGGTCTGGTCCCGAATCCCTTCAAAGGAATCGATGATCAACAAGGCAGCCTCCGCCTGGCTGGAGCCCGTGATCATATTTTTTAAAAATTCTTTATGTCCGGGCGCATCGATAATGACATATCTTCTTTTTGGCGTTTTAAAAAAGGTTTGGGTGGTATCGATTGTGATTCCTTTTGATCTCTCCTCTTCGAGGCAGTCCATCACAAAGGCGAATTCTACGATCTTGCCCAGCATCTCAGAGCTTTTCTGGATTTCAGAATATTTGTCGGGGGGTAAACAACCCGTATCATAGAGCAATCTGCCGATCAGCGTGCTCTTCCCATGATCCACATGTCCCACAATCACGATGGGAAGGGCTCTTTCTTCACCGTTCATACAATTTTTCCTCCTTCACATATACCCCAGGGCTCTCAGCTTCTGCATCGTATAGATATTCTCTTTGTCCTGGGCCCGGCCGGACCTTTCCGAAGTTTTTGAGGTCCTGATTTCTTCAACGATGTCTTCAATCGTTTGAGCATTGGAATCGATGGGGGAACAACAGGTCTCGCAGCCGATGCTTCGGAACCTTTTTCCATTCCTGCTAAAGTAGAGCGGTACAATGGGAAGTTTCTCCCGTTTCACATAGTCCCAGATGTCATATTCCGTAAAATGAAGAAGGGGATGAATTCGAAAATGTTCCTCTTCTTCCACCGTGGACTGGTATTGATCCCACAATTCCGCGGGTTGATTTTCATAGTCCCATTTAAACTGGGAATCCCTCGGAGAGAAGTACCTCTCTTTTGCCCTGATACCATGTTCATCCCTCCGAATCCCCAAAAGGATCGCTTTCAGCTTATACTTTTTGATCACCGATTTTAGCGCATTGGTTTTCAGCTCGTTACAGCAATCCAGCTTGCTTCCCTGACCCGGGCCCATTCCTTCCTTTAATTTTTTCTCATTTCTTCCGATGATAAGATTGAGATTCCATTCTTTTGCCTTTTCATCCCGGAATCGGTACATCTCCGGGAATTTATAGCCGGTGTCAATATGAATGATGGGAAAAGGGATTTGACCGAAGAAGGCCTTTCTGCAAAGCCAGAGCAAGGTGGTCGAATCCTTGCCCACCGACCAGAGCATGGCGATATTTTTGAATTGATAATAGGCTTCACGAATAATATAGATGCTTTTGTTTTCCAATCTTGTGAGATGATCCATAAATCATTCTCCTATTGCGTATAATATTGAATAATGTGTTCCGTTAGATTTTCGATAGACGGTTTTTTTGAAAAAGAAATATCTTCTGGAAGAATGCAGAAGGCGTCATGCCAGGTATGCATTCCTGTCAAGATGTTTTTACCAAAAAGAGTATTCTTCCCCAAACTGCCTTTTAAATCATATCCATCTTTAGGGAGGCAGACCAGATCCGGAGCCATACGGGTCTGGGGGCCTTGATAGATCTCATTTTTTTCGAATATCTTATCAATGACCTCTTCCCCGTTATTCCCTTTCATGTTCCTCAAGACCCCCTTGATCTCCCCTAATAAATCCGGCCTCTCTTCGCTTGTCACGGGACCCCGGCGATACCGATCCCGATCATGGATATGTATCCGGCCAGGATCCAGAACAAAGGCGCGGCTCTTGGGGTCGACCCTTTCGTAGAAGTCACCTTCGCTTCTCAGGGTCAGGTATCCTTCCTCTTCTAAAAACCTATTGAGATAAACTTCTTTCTTAATCGGAGCGAATCCATGATCGGAAAGGATCATTAAAAATCCATTCTCCGAACCTTTTTCGAAAAACGTATCATACAAATATTTTATATAGTTATCCAATTCAATGTAGAACCGAAGAAATGATTCATAATAAGGATTTTCCTTGTCTTTTGAAGCGTCAAAGAAGAAATGGTGAAGGCGATCTGTCTCGGTGATGCAAGCGAAGAAAAGGTCCCAAGCTTCTTCCATAAAAAAGTGAGAGATCGCTTTTTTACGAATCTCAAAACATTCAAATAGGCTCTTCATAAAGGCGGTTTTATCTTCTCTAGCCCTTTCAGCCTCCACATCGATGAGGTAATTCATCGAATGAAGATAGGTATAAGCAGATTCAGGGAAGCTGGCCTTCTTCAAATCGATGGCGACAAAACCGGAGACCAGTATGCCGTTCATCGGCAAGGCAGGATAGGTATGAGGGACATTAAAAATAATGGATCGATAGGAAGAGCTTATTTTTTTAGGATATTTTTGGGACAGGGTCGAGGTTTTATTATTTGTCTTTCCGATCATTTCCCAGAAGGTGGGCGCTTTGACGTCCTTAGAATTTGGGAAAGATAAGGAATAGTTTTCCGGATCAATATCGGTAAATCCATAGATTCCATGTTCCCCGGGATTAACTCCGGTGTTGAAAGATGTCCAGGAAACCGAAGAAATGTCAGGGATAGAGGCATTCATCTGGTGAAGCGTAAAATTTTGGCTCAAAATCTTTTTCAGGTTCGGCATGACATCATTATTTATGTAGGTGCTTAAGAGGGAATAGGGAACCCCATCGATCCCAATGATAAGCGCCTTTTTTTTCTTCTTAGAAAATAATTTCATCTTTAAGTCACTGGTTGAATCCCGATTATCCCGTATTTTTGAATTTTAACTTATTTCTCCTGAAATGTAAGCACGGGTTCTTGCATCTTGGGGGGAGCTGAAAAACTGTGCTGCAGGGCCGTGTTCGACCAACTCTCCCAGGTAGAGGAAAATCACATAATCGGCTATGCGCCGTGCCTGGCGAAGGATATGGGTGACAACCACAATTGTATAGTGATTTTTCAGGGTCTTAAACTGTTTTTCGATCAGCTGCGCCGAAATGGGATCAAGGGCGGATGTCGGTTCGTCGGCAAGGATGACCTCGGGTTCGACTGCCAGCGCCCGCGCCAGCGCTAACCGTTGCTGTTGGCCGATGGAAAGCTGTGTTGCCGGCGCGTGCAGCCTCTCCCATACTTCATCCCAGAGGCCGGCAAGACGGAGGTAGTATTCGACCAAATAGGCCATCTCCGGGTTTTTCCTGGATCTCATTTTTTCCTGTCTGCCGTTCGGACACAATGAATCGATGGGGATATGTTTTTCCAATTCATGAATCTGTTCGAGAAGGTCCTTTCTGTTCATCCTGTGAATTCTGGGTCCGAAAGTAATATTATCTTGAATAGACATGGGAAGAGGGTAGGGCTTCTGAGAAAGGAAGCCCACCTTTTTTCTCAGGGCCAGGAGGTCGGCTTTTGCGTCATAAATATTGACACCGTCAATTCGAACCTCTCCTTCCACCTTGATTTCCTCATAGAGGTCAACCAGACGATTCAGGCTTTTAAGAAGGGTTGTCTTTCCACAGCCGGAGGGTCCGATGATCGCGGTGATCTGGTTGTTCGGAATATCCACGGTAATATTTTGAAGCACTTTTTGATTTCCATAAGCAACCAGTAGATTCGACAAGCTAATATGCGGCATTTAAGTATCCTACCTTACAATGTGTTTTGAGAACCGGCGGCTCAATAGCCTTGAAATAAGGCTGACTAGGAGAACGATGATCAACAAAATGAGGGCTGAGGCATAAGCCCGTTGCTGAACTTCAGGGATAGGAGTGGCCACCTGGAAAAAAACGGCAAGGGGGAGAGAGGCCACCGGGTCGAAGAGAGATCGGGGAATGTAATCGGTGTAACCGGCCGTGAATAGAATAGAGGCTGCGTCTCCGATCCCGCGGCCAAAGGCAAGGAGAACTCCCGTAATGATCCCTGGCAGCGCCTGCCTCAGGACCACCGTGAGGGTCGTCTCGATTCTTGTGGCCCCCATGGCATAAGAGGCCTCTTTCAATTCAGGAGGGGTCATACGAATGACTTCTTCAATGGATCGTATCATGATGGGCAACATGAGAAGGGTCAGGGCAATGATTCCGCCCAGCAAGGAAGCCCTCAACCCGAGGTAAACCATAATGATAAAACCAAAAGCTCCATAGACGATGGAGGGGGTTCCCCAGAGGATGTCCAGAGAAAGCCTGGTGATTTGAGCAAGTCGGCGGCCTAAATATTCCTTTTGTAAAGCGAAGGCGATGGGAAGCCCAAACAGGAAGGATAGCAGCGAAGCGCCAAACGCGAGACAGAGAGACCCGACGATGGCATTCGCGATTCCGCCTCCTTTGCCGAGGTAGTAACCCCCTTCCGGGGTTTGGATAAGCATCGCCAGGTTGAGAGAGGAGGCGCCCCGCATGACGATGACGATCAGGATGCCTGCGAGGACAGCGAGAACCGATGTAATGGAGGCAATCATGAGAACCTTGAACACGGATTCCTCAATCTTTCTTGATTTCATCTGTGGTTACCTCTTCTCGATCCGCATGAGCGTGAGATGGGCGGTGATATTAAAGGCGCTGACCACCAGCAACAGGATCAGGGCCGAAAGCAAGAGTGCGGAATTGTAAAGGGGGATGGACATCATCTCACCGTAATTATTAGCCAGCAAAGCCGGAAGCGGATACGCAGGATCAAAGACCGAAGTCGGGACCTTGGGGACATTTCCCACAATCATCAGGACGGCAATGGTTTCACCAAATGCCCGTGCAAATCCAAGAACGATGGCTGAAAGAATTCCATGAAAGGCGTGCCTCAGGACGACATGTTTGATGGCTTCCCACCTTGTCGTTCCCAGAGATAAGGCCGCTTCCCTGGCCTGGAGAGGCACGGTTCGAAGCACCTCCAGCGAGACAGAGATGATAATGGGAGAGGCCATGATAGCAAGAATGATTCCTCCGGCCAGTAGGCTGTAACCGGTGGTTGGGGTGTCAAACATCTTTCCGAGAGCACACACAAAAGGTACGACGACGATCACCCCCCAGAGTCCGTAAATGACGGAGGGAATGGCTGCCATGATATCAACGGTCACACGAGCGAGCTCCCGAAAACGGTGATGCGCATATTCTGAAAGATAGATGGCGCTCAAGAGACAGACCGGAATAGCCAGGATCATGGCGATGGCAGTGACTTCCAGCGTTCCAATAATGAATGGATAAAAGCCGAATTCACCTTTCAGAGGATGCCAATTTGAAGAAAGAAGGAGATGGAAGATCGATTTCTTTTCGAGAATAGGGATTGACTTGATCAATAAGCCAAGACCGATCAAGAGGACAATCGAGTTGGCAAAAGCCACGGCTAAAATCATGGTTTTAGCAGCAAGCCGATCCTTGACCTGTCTCCAGACCATATTGTTAGATTCCCCCAATGTATGTTTATGGCTGCCGAAAAATGATTTTTTTCAAATTGCCCAAAATTGAAATTCTCGTACAGGGACAATTCATGAATTGCCCCGCCATGAATTAATCCCCCAGTTTTTTCAAAGCGGCATTGACCTGGGTTTTTGTCAATTGAATATATCCTGTTTCATCGACATATTTCTGACCATCCGTCAAAATCCATCGGATGAATTCCCTGGAGAGATCCTTGAAACCATCCTTCGTCAGGAGATAGAGATCTCTTGCCGGAGGAGAAGGATAGACTCCGGAGGCAATCGCTTGAATGGCTCTGCTTTTCGTTTTTAAATCTTCTTTGGGATCGATCTTTCCATTTTCGTTTAAATCAATAGGAACGACACGGAGCCCTTTGGGCGGAAGGCCTGACTTAAAATCGAAAGCATAATTGAGATTGTTGAATCCAATTCCAAGCGGATCTTTTCTGACCGCCTCGGCCAAGCCGGGGTCCCCATAGACGCCAATGCCCTGAAGGTCTTCCTGGTTTTTCTTCCCCAGGTATTGTGCCCATGTCTCAGCAGCGCCACAGGAGTCTGACCTTGTGTAGACATTGACCTTATATTTAGCGTTCGTTGTTTTAGAGTCTGCCTGGACAATTTCGCCCCAAGTCATCTCCCTTCCTTTTATCCAGAGGTCCATGAAGATCTGTTTCTTGATCCCTTTTTGTGACAAACCCTTATGGAGGATGAGGTTCTCATTATTCATCATCGGGAATACTGCATCTTTCACAACGGGGACATAAACGGCGCCCTGTTTGATTTCTTCAGGGGATATTTCCCTGGATACCATTCCAATGTTCACAAGGCCTGACAGGGCATCGGCCGCTCCCTTACCGGCGCCTCCGGCAGAAATATCCACCCTTATATTGGGATGAACCTTTTTGAACTCCTCTCCCCACTTCACCATCATCGGGTAAAGAGCCCAGGCACCGGATACTCGGATGGTCCCCTGAAGCTCCTTAGCTGCATTAGGAGGCGCCGGCCTGTTTGCTTTCTCCTGCCCAAAAGAGGAAGACGTCATCATGAGGAAAAGACTCAAGGCGATGCTCAAACCAATTAATCCGATTTTGCCAATTTTTAGCTGCATACTTTTAGCCCTCTCTTTCATGAAGCGTTGAACCCCTATTATAAATATCCGAGCGATTTTAATCTCTTCTTAACCAATTCAATTTCCTTTTTTGAGAGCGAGGGTTCTTTTTCAACCGTCCTTGAAGAGATAAGATCCCTGAGAATATAGACGATAAATTCAGTGACGGAATTGAAGCCGCTCCCCCCGATAATGTTACTAAGGTTATCATAAAGGGGCCTGGGTATCTTGATCGTGACCTTTCCCTGTTCCTTCTTCATATGGACTCCTATAATACTCTTATAGGAGTGCACCCCCTATTTGTCAAGTTTTTTTTATGAGAGGCTTAGAAACGACTATACGCTCCCTTGATAAGCTATCTAATCAGTGATTTCTGGATTTTTTCAGAAATCTATTATATCATCAGTGATTATGAACAGATACTATACGCACCTAACCAGTGAGGAGCGGGACATCATAGCCGTTCTTCAGGCGCAGGGAAGAAGGCCCAGTGAGATTGCACGGATTCTGGGGCGCAACAAAAGCACCATCTGCCGAGAACTCAAACGAAATAAATAACCTGTGTACACTGTCTATGTGACTCATCGCGACCATGAGCGGGCTGGTAAACGCAAAGGGCACGCTGCCCGCAGAGGGCGGCTCAAGAATGAGTTGATCATGGGCTACATTATTAAGAAGCTCCATCTGGGATGGAGCCCTGAACAGATAGGCGGCGCACAGACATATTTCTGTGAACCGTATCTCAGCTGGGTAAAGCGCTCGGCGGAACATACCATCGAGCTTATCAGGCGCTCCTTGCCAAAGAAGATAGATTTTGCGATAATTACATAATTACCTTAGGGCAACTCAAACGGATCGAACATTTACTCAATAACAGACCTCGCTAGGTCCTGAACTAGAAAACTCTCAATGAGATCTAGAGGGAAAGTGTTGCGCGTGCTTTTTAGCAAAAGGGCAATCCGATGATACCGTTTCTTCTCACCTGGAAAGAGGCCCTCTTTTTTACCGGTGCCCTTGTTGTTGTTCTAACCCCCTGGAGCAAGGATTTTCGATGGCAGCTCCTGTTGGGACTTTTTATCTATCTGTTGAACAAACCTTTGATTGCCAACTTCCACCCTGGGGAGGTGGGGTGGTGGCTGGAAGACCCCGCTGCCTGGATCACCGCGGCAACCTGGGTGGGGGCTGTGGTGACATCTTTGTTTTGTCTCAAAGGTATAAAAGGTCAAGGGGTGTGGAATGCCCTCTTAGGGGTATCGTGGCAGCCCCACCTTATCGCTTTTTCCCTTATAGTATTGGCAATTTTTCTCTTCAATCTTGTTGCTATCTCCCCACAGTTTAAGGTTCGTCCCGACTATTCTTTCGTTATCTTAATCGCTAATGTCCCCATGCAGTACTTCATAGGACTCTATCTTTTGAAGCCATCTGAAGAATCTGCCAAACATCTATTCTCCCTCGTCGTAGCAGGAGTTTTGCTCTTTATTCTTTCTGTGAGCTTTTTGTACCTGCACGGGGCGGTTTCTGAATACAGAGCGCTGCTCAAGATCCCACCGACTCAGAGGGGGGTTTCTGAATTGATAGGGAGATGGGAGTCCTTGCTGGAGAGGAACACGGTGCCCTCCATCGGTGCCATAAGGGTGACGGCCTACGGTAGGATAGGGGATTTGAAGCTCTCGCTCGGTGATTTGGAGGGGGCGCGGCAAGGATACAAGAAGGCATTGCGGGAAGCGCCCGATGATGTTACGGGCTCTATTGGTCTGGCAAGGCTCCTGATCCGGTCAGGAATATCAGAAAAGGCGAGAGAAGCCCTTAAGAAAGTGATAGACTACCATCCCTTTCTCTCCTGGGAAAGGCTAGCAGAATTGTTTCCACCTCTCCAATTTCAGGAGATCTGGATATTGGCAGCGGCCTTGGAGGCGGAAGGCAGGCAGGAGGAGGCCTTTCGTGCATATAGAGAGGCCTGGCAGATACAGCCTGAAGATCCCCTGGTGAACCTCGGCTTGGGCAGGATATACCTTGCCCGAGGGGACTATGAGGAGGCCATTGGGGCCTTCAAAAAGACACTCGCCAGGTTACCCCGCCACCTTTATGCCCTCTCCTCACTCATCGATACCCATGAACAAGAGGGGAGGCAGGATCTGGCTCAACACTATCGTGAGATCATTCTAAGGGATATGGTTACCCATCGCATCCGACCCTCAGAGTGGAGAGGCAAGGCTGGTGGGAACCTGTATTGGAATAAGGCGGGGTGTCATGCCCAGGTAACGTTGCTTCGGGGCAGGGTGTTGTTTACGATTCAGGCCCGGGGCACCCCAGCCCGGGGGATATGGCCCCACATGGTGGTCATGTTGGACAAAGAGGTCATTGGAGAGGCCGATGTGACGAGCGCAGAATGGAAACCCTATTCCTTCACCAAGGATGTGCAGACAGGTGAATATCTGCTCTGGGTCTATTTCACCAATGACCTCTGTTTGGTACAAGAGCGAGATGGTAAAAAGGTCAGGGAGGATAGGAATCTGTTTGTGGGGGCCGTGGAGATGACCTCTGTGAGATGATGGTACATCTTGAGGCTATATCCCTGTGGGGGCTGCGAACTTGACACAAAGAGATTTTTTATGTATTTTATGTGAAAAATTTATCTTGTTGTTTGAAAGAACAAGGATTTTGGGCCTTATAGAGATTTAGCGTTAAGGCAGTAGAAACTGTGCGCGCGAAAGATTACAGTGTGAACGCATGAATTTTGGGCTGACGGTAAAGACTCCCTTGAAATCAGCGGGTATTTCCGGAGGCACACAAGATGCAAAATGAGGATAGGGCAAGAGAACAGCTGATGCATGAATTGGCGGAATTGCGCAAACGGGTTTCCGAATTGGAGGCCGCAGAAGCTGAGCACAAGGAGATGATGGAGCCATTGTCGCAGGGTAAGGAGAACTATTACGATTTCTTCAAGAACTCAAAGGACGCGCTCTATAGTACCGGACGAGATGGCAGGTTCGTTGAAGTCAACCAATCTTTTTTGAACCTCTTTGGTTATACGAGAGAAGAGTTGGGAAATCTCAAGACACAGGAGACGTATGTTAATCAGAGTGATCGGTACAGGTTTCAGCAGGAGATAGAACAAAGGGGATTTGTATTGGATTATGCGATGAGACTTTGCAAGAAGGATGGGACAGAGCTGGACTGCCTAGTTTCTGCAACGGTGCGGCGGGCAAATGACGGAAACGTTCTGGGATACCAGGGTATCATCCGGGATACCACCGAACACAAGCGGGCTGCGAAAGAACTGCGTATAAAAGAGAATGCCATAGCATCTTCCATCAATGCTATTGCTATGGCTGATCTTGAAGGGAATCTGATATATGTGAATCCTTCTTTTCGTAAGCTGTGGGGATATGAGGAGAAGGAATTGTTAGGCAGGCCTGCCGTCGAATTTTGGCAGGAAGCCGAAAAGGCATTGGAGGTAATAGAGGCGTTGCGTGAAAACGGAGATTGGCTAGGGGAGCTCACTGCAAAGAGAAAAGATGGCTCTGCGTTTTGCGTTCAGCTCTCCGCAAACATGGTTGCCGATGAGATTGGTAATCCCATCTGTATGATGGGTTCATTTGTAGAAATCACCAAACAGAAGAGGGCAGAGGAGGCGCTGAAGGAGAGCAAGGAACGGTTCCGTTCTCTGGTCGAAGCTACCAGTGACTGGCTATGGGAAGTGGATCAAAACGGCGTCTATACCTATGCCAGTCCGAAAGTCAAGGAGCTACTGGGATACGAGCCTGAGGAGATCATCGGCAAGACGGCGCTCGATCTAATGCCTTCGGATGAAGCTGAACGCGTTGGCGCACTGTTCCGCGACATCGTGGCTTTCCAAAGGCCCCTTGAGAGGTTGGAGAACGTGAACCTCCACAAGGATGGCAGACGAGTATTCCTCGAGACAAGTGGCGTGCCGATCTTTGACAACAACGAGAATCTTTTAGGCTACCGGGGCATTGACCGGGATATCACCGAGCGCAAGAGAACTGAAGAGGCACTGCGCGAGAGCAAAGAGCTTTACCGCGTCCTTTTCGAGAACGCACCGGTGGGCATTGGTATAGCTGCCCTCGATGGACGTATCGTGGCCGGCAATAAGGTCATGCATCAGATAACCGGTAACTCTGAAGAGGACATTGGGAAGCTCAATGTGAGAGACATCTATGTGCATCCTGAAGATCGCGACCTCCTCTTGAGGCGGTTTCTAAGAGATGGGTCGGTGCAAGAGTTTGAGACGAAAATGAAGCGCAAGGACGGCACAGTCTATGATGCGAGCATAACCGTAAACCGGATCATTGTAGATGGCGAGAACTGCATTCTGGCCATGCTCAGGGACATTACCACGCATAAAGAGGCAGAGAAAAAGCTTATAAACTATCAACAACAGCTTCGCTCTCTGGCGTCTGCATTGTCTTTGGCCGAGGAGCGGGAACGACGGCACATCGCCACGTATCTACATGACCATATCGGCCATTCCCTGGCAATATGCAAAATCAAGTTGGGCTTGCTGCGAGAATCACTGGCACCCCTTTTTCAAGACGGATATTTAGATGAGATCAGGGAGCTTATCGAGCAAGCGATTCAAGGCACGCGGTCTTTGACATTCGAACTCAGCCCTCCTGTCCTCTATGAGATGGGGCTAGTACCGGCATTGGAATCACTGGCTGAAAACGTCGGTCAACATTGCGGAATCCGGGTCAAGGTTAAAGATACCGACCATCTCATGAAGCTGGGAGACGATCTTAAGATTCTACTCTTTCAAACAACACGTGAGTTGCTGACAAATGTTGGCAAGCATGCACAGGCACGAAACGTAGAAATAGATATTCGGAGATACGAGAAAAAGGTACAAATTAGGATTCAAGACGACGGCGTCGGATTTGACACAGCCCAACTGCTATCCGTCAGCACGAAAAACGGCGGATTTGGTCTCTTTAGCATTCGGGAGCGATTACATCATGTCGGGGGGCATTGTGATATCCAATCTCAGCCCAACGGTGGAACATGTGTGACAATTGTTGCGCCCCTGGAAACCAAGGAGTAGCGCGGTGAGTATCAGAGTACTTCTTGCAGACGACCATACGATTGTTCGCGAAGGCATCCGTGCATTACTTAATAGGAAGCCCGACATAGAAGTGGTGGCAGAGGCAGAAAGCGGACGCATGGCACTACAGATGGCCCCCGAGGTGATGCCCGATGTAATCGTCATGGATGTCAGTATGCCTGACTTGAACGGGATTGAAGCTACTCGTCAGCTTATCGCCGCACTGTCAGACGTTAAGGTGATTGCCTTATCAATGCATTCAGACAGTCGATTGGTGGTGGAGATGCTCAATGCGGGAGCGTCAGGGTACCTCTTGAAGGATTGCGCCTTTGAGGAGCTGGAAGCCGCAATTTATGCCGTGATGAATGGTCAATTCTACTTAAGCCCTAGGATAGCCAAGAATGTTATTGAATATTATAAAGGGCTTGACTTGCCACTAGATAAATCAAATGTTTTTAGCGTTCTGACAGTAAGGGAACGTGAGGTGCTGCAGCTTCTGGCTGAAGGCAAACATGCGAAGCAAATCGCATCCTACCTCCAGGTGAGCCCAAAAACCATTGAAACGCAACGTCGTCGAATTATGAAGAAGTTGAATATCAAAAGCATAGCCGAACTCACCAAATTGGCCATCCGTGAAGGGCTAACTGCCCTCGAAGACTGATTGCCCCGGCAAAGGCAACGGACCTCCTAACCGTTCCTACCTTATTCCAAATATCACTTAAAGGCATTTCGAAGGCAAAAATCAGGGATTGCCTTATTGACAGTGGCCTTATTGTGTGCATAGATAGTACAAACAATCCACCCCTGATTCTCTAAAAAAGTATAACAATACCAGCGAACCTTTGTGGAGTGGGGGATGAGAAAGAAGGGTTTTCAGCAGGTGGTAACAGGAGTTCCAGCGGGATAGAGACATCCTGGGGGCTTTTTTTCATTTATCACTGAGGGAGGAAAAGGGGGAAGGAGGGAAGGTATTATGAAGAAGGTTATATGGCTGATTATCTTGTTTCTGGCCTCCCTGGCCTTGGAGGATAAGGGGTCTGTGTGGGCATAGATGACGAGGATTTCATTATATATAATAAATAAAAGAAGGCGGTAAAGAAAAGAAATGAAAAAATACGTTTTGCTTTCAATCCTGTTTTTATTGAGTTGCATTTTAACCCGACCTGTCTATTCTCAAACCGCGGCCCTGATCTCCGACCACCTGACCGCACAACTATCGCTGATATCCGAAGCAGACGTGGCGTTGGCCAAAGCAACCCTGCATATCGCCTATGGCCACACCTCCCATGGCAGCCAGCTCATAACCGGCATGGAAGGGCTGCTCTCATTTAAACCAGGGTACGACACGTTATACGCCTTCAACCCTGGGGGCTTAGATGGCGCCCTCGACCTGCGCGAGCCCCTCTTTTCCGGCGCCTCTGATTTAGGCAACCCGGACTTTACCGCCTGGGCAACCGCAACCAGGACCTATTTGGATGCCCACCTGGAGGTGAATGTCATTATCTGGTCGTGGTGCGGTCAGGTGAGCGATGCCAGCGCAGCCAATATCACGACATATCTCACCCTCATGGAGGGGCTGGAACAAGACTATCCCGGGGTGAGCTTCGTCTATATGACCGGACACCTGGACGGAGAAGGCCTGATTGGCAACCTGCACCTCAGAAACGAACAGATCAGGGCGTACTGCCGAGAGAACAATAAAATCCTCTTTGATTTTGCCGATATCGAAAGTTACGACCCCGACGGAAACTACTTCCTGGATAAACTGGCCAATGACAATTGTGATTACGATTGGGATGGAGACGGGATTCTGGAGCCGCCGCAGGAAGGTGGTGACGATAGAAACTGGGCCATCGACTGGCAGACCTCGCATACGATGGGGGTTGATTGGTATGACTGCGACCCCGCCCACACCCAGGCATTGAATGGTAATCTAAAGGCCTATGCCGCATGGTACCTATGGGCTGGCATCGCCAAAAGGAAGAAGCTAACCATCCCCTGTGATTTTGATGGCGATGGTGATTCAGATATTGGGGTGTGGCGTCCCTCGACCGGCAAGTGGTTTATCAAGGATCAGACCTCCCCCTTGTGGGGCGCTTCAGGTGATATCCCGGTGCCAGAGGATTATGATGGCGATGGTGATTCAGACATCGCGGTGTGGCGTCCTTCCAATGGCACGTGGTACATCCAGGGTCAGTCAGCAATCGCATGGGGTGTCTCAACGGATATCCCGGTGCCAGGTGACTATGATGGGGATGGTGATGTAGATCTAGCGGTGTGGCGTCCCTCCAATGGTAGGTGGTACATCCAGGGTCAGTCGGCAGTCGCCTGGGGTGTTGCAACGGATATCCCGGTGCCAGGTGACTATGATGGGGATGGAGATACGGATATAGGGGTCTGGCGTCCTGCTACGGGCAAGTGGTTTATCAAGGACCAGACCTCCCCCTTGTGGGGCGCTTCAGGTGATATCCCGGTGCCTGGGGACTATGATGGGGATGGTGATGTAGATATAGCGGTGTGGCGTCCCTCCAATGGCAGGTGGTACATCCAGGGTCTGTCATCGACCCAATGGGGTGTCTCAACGGATATCCCAGTGCCAGGCGACTATGATGGGGATGGAGATACGGATATAGGGGTCTGGCGTCCTGCTACGGGCAAGTGGTTTATCAAGGACCAGACCTCCCCCTTCTGGGGCGCTTCAGGTGATATCCCGCAGGCGCAGAATGTCTGGATTTGGAAGCAAACCGGGTTGATTCCGTAACTAATAAGGATAGAGCAGCTCTGTAATGGGCACATAAGGGGGCTTCCTGTTTGCATGGCAGGAAGCCCCTTTTGCTCTGTGGCGGGGGTGATTATGTGAGGTGTCGGGGGGAGGGTTATGGGGCTGGGCAGGGGCACCTCATGAGCGAGGGGGGTCTTTACACTCCATCGGGGCTTACCAATACGGGGATCTGCTCCTTTTCCTGACATGGTTGTAAGGTTTTTCGAAGGCAAAAATCAGGAATTTCCTCATTGACATTGGTTTTATCTTGTGAATAGATGGTAACAACAATCAGGCCGATGTACAAAAATATTACAACTTAACGGCAAACTTTCTAAGAAGGGGGGATGAGCGGACAATATCATGGCAATCGCCCATTACAGGCCTTAGGAGGGAAGTGGTAACGCGAGTGGTTAATTTTTGCTCACGTGCACATAAAACCAGGAAGGAGGTGAGTATTGAAAGATTTTATAGGGCTGAGGATAGGGTAAGGGCACGTAAACGTTAGAGAACGGCCTCAGGCAAAAAAGGCCTAATTCTCATGCCGCTATGATGGCTGTCGCGGCCGCGAGGAAGAGGAGTGGTCCTGTAATGAAGTTCTTAATTACGCTAATCGTTATGAGCATGTTGACCATAGATGCTTCAGGGGCGTTTCCCCGGAATGAGGGCACTCCGCAGAGTGGCACCTCGTGCCGGAAGGCGAAACCCAGCGATCCTGAAAAGGACCTCGAAGCACTACCAATAGGGACTATCTTGAAGTCGCCGAACAACTTTGTCAATCGTGAGGTTCTCATCGAAGGGGAGTTTCTAGGCTGGACCGCCGAGGTAAAACATCCTCTTGTCACGAGAAGCGACTGGGCGCTGAGGGACAAAACCGGGACCATATACGTTTCCGGAAAATCACCCGGCAATCTCGACCCTTATCGGGACGTGGGCCATCCCGTCCAAGTTCTAGGGATAGTGCGCATAACGCACCAAGACATCGTCTACATTGAAGCAAAAGATGTTGTCGTTCACCAGTAACTGTTTTGAAAGGAGGTAGTTATGAAACGAATAGTACCGTTACTCTTATTTTCCCTGATTATTGTCATAGCTGGCGCCGGTAATGCTACTGCCGCTAATAATTGGACCTTTATGGTATATTTGGATGCAGACAACAACCTGGAAAGCGCCGGCATTGGTGATTTTTTGGAGATGGCAGCAGTCGGGAGCGATGCCAACGTCAGAATCGTCGTCCAATTCGACCGCAGAGATGGATACGACACCTCTTATGAGGATTGGCAGACGTGCAAGAGGTTTTTCGTGACCTCAGGCATGACCCCCATTGCTGCAAATCAGATTTCCGATCTCGGGGAGTCCAACATGGGAGACCCTGCCACGCTCACGGCATTCATCAACTGGGCCACGACCAACTATCCCGCAACCAACTATGCGCTGGTCCTGTGGAACCACGGCGGTGGATGGCGCGAGGAGCAGGAGGCCCTCTTGAAGGCCCTGGACATGGCCAAGACAGCGGCTAAGAAAGAGGAGATAAGGCGCGAACTGGAAAAGGTGCGGAGGCCCGACTTCAAGGCGGTCTGCTGGGATGATACCAATGGCTCCGACGCACTCTACATGAAAGAGGTCAAGTCGGCCTTGAACAGCGCCACAATCGATATGGACCTGGTGGGGTTCGACGCCTGCCTCATGGGGATGATCGAGGTCGCCCATGAGATCAAGGACACGGGTGCGAGCGTCATGGTGGGCTCGGAGGAGACCGTACCGGGGGATGGCTGGCCCTACAACACGATCCTGAGTGATCTCAAGACTTACTATACGTGGACCCCTGCCCAGTTGGCCACCGACATCGTGAACCGTTACTATGAGTCCTATAGCAACAGCGAAACCCACGCGGCCATCGACCTCAGCCGCATGAACGCCCTTTCCAGCGCGGTCAGCGCTTTTGCAAATGCGATGAGCACCTACTGGAATACGAACCAGGGCGCTGTGAAGGCGGCTGCGCAAGACGTGATGGACGAGCTGGATACGGCCATCATCAACGAGCACCATGGGGCAGGCTGGCCCGGGGCGCACGGCCTGGCCATTTACCTGCCGGCCACGGTAGGTGAGTTCGACTCTAATTACAACGCAACAATCATCGATTTTGCGGCGAACACCTTGTGGGAGGAATTTCTGTCCGATTACTACGCCTCCATGGGCGGGTCATGGATCCAGGACGCGAGATCGATGACTCAGGAGTTCTACTACCCTGAGCACATCGACCTGTACGATTTCTGTGACAACATCGTTACCGCAAGTCCTCCGTGTCCACCGCTCAGCGGCGGGGGCTTCGAGGGTGGTATCATGCCGCCCACAGGCTGGACCAGAATCCAGAACAATCCCTCCCAAACCTGGAAGATCGATTCGGTTAGTCCCTACGAAGGCACCTATGCTGCAAGGTGCGACTATGATCCCGCTCTGGTCAACCAGAATGAGTGGATAGTCACCCCCTACATGACGAATCCATCACAAGTCACGTTCTGGTCCTTCGGCAGCGTCTACTGGTGCCGCGATACTTATGACAACTGCGATCTGGAGGTCTGGCTCATCAATGGTTCAGGCGTGACCGACGGCGATGATGTCTACCTCGGCAAGGCCGACGACGACTGGCCAGCAAACTGGACGTACGCAAAGAGCACATTTCCACTGTCGCCCTCTCCAGGGACCCCGGTGCGCATCGGCTTCCGCTATTTTGGCAACGACGGCGCTCAGATCAACTTGGACTATATCAGCGTATGCTTAGAGGGTGCCGGCACCCCCTGTGATTTTGATGGTGATGGTGATTCAGACATAGGGGTCTGGCGTCCCTCAAATGGCAAGTGGTACATCCAGGGTCAGTCAGCAGTCGCCTGGGGTGTCTCAACGGATATCCCGGTGCCTGGTGACTATGATGGCGATGGTGATTCAGGCATCGCGGTGTGGCGACCCTCCAATGGCAAGTGGTATATCCAGGGTCAGTCGGCAGTCGCCTGGGGTGTCTCCACGGATATCCTGGTGCCTGGCGACTATGATGGTGATGGGACCACGGAGATCGCGGTGTGGCGTCCTTCCAATGGCAAGTGGTATATCCAGGGTATGTCAGCAGTCGCGTGGGGAGTTTCCACGGATATCCCGGTGCCAGGTGACTATGATGGTGATGGGACCACGGAGATCGCGGTGTGGCGACCCTCCAATGGCAAGTGGTATATCCAGGGTATGTCAGCAATCGCCTGGGGTGTTTCCACGGATATCCCCGTGCCTGGCGACTATGATGGGGATGGGACCACGGAGATCGCGGTGTGGCGTCCTTCCGATGGCAAGTGGTACATCCAGGGTCAGTCGGCAGTCGCCTGGGGTGTTTCCACGGATATCCCGGTGCGAGGTGACTAT
>Ga0214474_1000340_pt1 | contig 23769 bp, 26 predicted proteins | sample RVTome_2_FD_187335 | JGI IMG/M metagenome (GOLD analysis project Ga0214474, IMG submission 187335) | Soil microbial communities from uranium-contaminated site in the Upper Colorado River Basin, Wyoming, United States - RVT95D214 HiSeq ... | reverse complement strand
GGCCAGAGCCTGGTCCTGGGCGCGCCTCATCTTTGCCGTGGCAATCATCTCCATTGCCCTGGTTATTTTTGCAGTACTCTGAATACTGCGAATTCGCCGACGAAGAACGCGAGTGCTAATCATTTTATTCCTTTAGTAGCTGGCGCTTTTCTTAAACTCAGCAATAGCTTTCTTTAACAGTTCTTCGGTTTCAGGTTTTATCATTTTATCCGCATTAATCAGCTTGCCTATATCAGGGTGGCTTGTTTCCATGAAGTAGTGGAATGCCTGTTCGAAGGCAGATATCTTGGCTACAGGTACGTCATCCAGATGACCGCTGGTCGCCGCATACAGTATGGTCACCTCTTTGTCCAATGACATTGGGCTGTACTGAGGTTGCTTCAGTACCTCGGTGATGCGCTGTCCGCGATCCAACTGAGAACGCGTAGCCTTATCCAGATCGGCCGTGCCGAATTGAGCGAATGTAGCCAGCTCACGATACTGCGCCATGTCCAGCCTAAGTTTGCCTGCCACTTGTCGCATAGCTCTGGTCTGAGCGTTACCACCGACACGTGAGACCGAGATGCCCGTGTTTAGAGCGGGGCGGATACCGCTATTGAACAGGTCTGTTTCCAGATAAATCTGGCCGTCTGTAATGGAAATTACGTTAGTTGGAATATAAGCGGCAAAGTCGCCTGCCTGGATTTCGATTATGGGCAGAGCGGTAAGTGAACCTCCTCCAAGCGCCTCCGATAACTTGGCGGCCCGCTCCAGGAGTCGACTGTGGAGATAGAAAACGTCACCGGGGTAAGCTTCACGGCCGGGAGGCCGCCTGAGAATCAAGGAGATTTGTCGATAAGCCCAGGCGTGCTTGGTCAAATCGTCATAAATTACCAGGGCGTCTTTCCCGTTTTCCATAAATTCTTCGCCGATGGCACAACCCGAGTAAGGAGCCAGGTATTGCAGGGAGGCAGGGTCCGAGGCATTGGCCGCGATTACTATGGTGTAATCCATGGCCCCGTATTTCTTAAATATGTCTATTACCTGCGCTACCTTGGACGTTTTCTGGCCAATGGCAACGTAGATACAGATGAGGTCTCCGCCCTTCTGGCTTATAATCGTGTCAATGGCGATGGCAGATTTACCAATGGTGCGGTCGCCAATAATAAGTTCGCGCTGACCGCGGCCGATAGGAATCAAGGCGTCGACTATCTTGATGCCGGTATGCACTGGAGTATTAACCGGCTGTCTCATGACTACGTTAGGTGCCACCCTCTCAACCGGTCTGGTCTTTTTGGTTTTGATTGGGCCCGCTTCATCCAGGGGGTTTCCCAGCGGATCGATAATGCGCCCTATGAGACTCTCGCCCACCGGGACTTCGACTACTCTACCGGTGCTGCGAACCTCGTCTCCCTCTTTAATATGGCTGTAATCACCTAGAATTACGGCGGCGACGTTGTCCTCTTCTAGGTTAAGAGCCAGGCCCATTACGCTATTGGGGAACTCCAGCAACTCGTTATATTTAGCTCCTTGGAGACCGTGGATACGTGCCACGCCGTCGCCCACTTCTATTACCGTTCCTACGTCCACCATGCTAACGGTGGAGCCGAACTGCTTTATCTGCTCTTTGATTACAGAAACTATATCTCGACCGCCTGTTGTCATATTCGTTCACCCCCTTATGGGAAGTTATTTTCTGGTTTCGGCCAACCTCTTCTTCAATGTTTCTAATCGATTGCGAATACTGCCATCGATCATGCTATCGTCTATTCTGGCGATGAAACCGCCGAGAATAGCCGGATTCACCTTAAGCTTCATAGTCACTTTTTTCCCGACCAGCGATTCTAGCTGTTTCTCGAGTTTTTCTGCTTCAGTACTATCCAGCTGAACAGCGGTAGTCACCTCAGCTGTTTTTATGCCGTAGTGCTCGTTGAGCAGACGGTCGTATTCCTCTGAAATTTGGCCCGCCATTCTAAGTTTTCCTTTGGAAATGAGCAGATATACAAGATTAAGTAGCATCGGGCTCGTCTTGCCTAATTTCTCTTCCACCAGTTTTTCCTTGAGGTCAAAAGGGACCTTTGGATTCTCTGCCAGCCCATCGAATTCTTCGTCCTGCGTGAGTTTGACAACCTTGGTCAAGTTGGATTGCCATTCCTTCAGTTTATTGCCCTCCAGAGCAATTTCGAAGATTGCTTGAGCGTATCTTTTAGCAGACGTTGTTACTGGCATTTAAATTAAGGCTTTCTATTTCTTTTTAAGCGCGGCGCTTTCTTTTAGCACGTCATCAATGATCTTGCGATGTTTCTTTTTGTCCAATGTTTCGTTGATTACTTTTTCCGCTGCCAGAATAGCGATGTCGGCGAATTCAGCGCGCAGTTCTTCAACGCTTTTCTCCCTCTCGCGCTGTATTTCACTTCGCGCTTTGGTAATAAGTGATTCGACTTCCTGGCGTGCGCTCTGTTTAGCTTCTTCCTTTAACCTTTCTCCTATTTGAGATGCCTGGGCTACAACGTTTTGTCCTTCTTTGCGCGCCGTCTCAAGATGAGCCTTTATTTCTTCCTCACTTCGCGCAGTATCCTGCCTGATTTTTTCAGCCTGCTCCATGCTTTCCTTTATCTTAGCTTGTCTCTCAGTGAGCATCTTAGTTATCGGTTTGTACGCAACTAGGCTCAATATGACAAATAAGATAATGAAGTTAACGACGAACACTATTAACAGTGGTAGGCTAATTCCAAGACCTTCCATATATTCACCCCGATCTTTTTGAGCGACTTTCTATATCGTGTGTGTCCGACTATGAATTAACTCGGCTTGAGCAACTAAGTTCAGGCCAGCATGAAGGCGATAATGATAAAGCCCATGCATATTATTACGCCACTAACGATAGCCGCTCCGATAAGAGTACCTATAAATCCCGGTAAGCCGCCTTCTTCCATTTTTACGTCTCCTTGTTATCCCTTGACTACCAAAGCCAGCAAGATAGCCACTATCAGAGCATAGATTCCGATGGCTTCAGCAAAGGCGCCGATCAGAATCATATTGGTCAGGATTGGCCCCCTGGCTTCAGGATTGCGCCCGATGGCCTGCATGGCGCCAAAGCCAATAAGTCCTAGTCCTATACCGGGACCTAGCATGCCCAGCCCTCCGGCTAGTCCTGCAGCTAACATTCTCATAGTGTCTGGTGTCATCTTCAACCTCCTTTTTTAATTTGCATGCTCCGGCTCCTCACTATGGGAAGCCATTGCAATAACGCCGAATACAAGTGTTAAGCCAGCGAATATCAGTGCCTGGACAAAGCCGACCAGCATTTCCAGGCCATAGAAAATTACAGATATCGAAAACGGAACAATAAAAGTGATGACCAGCAATAATATTTCGCCGGCGGTCATGTTGCCAAAAAGTCGGAAGGTAAAACTCACTATACGGATAAGATGGCTTAGTACTTCTATGAAGCCCACAAATATATTAATGAAGCCGAACATTATGCCACTGATAGCGGGTTTTATCTTTCCCCTGAACAAGCTGGCAAAACCATCACGTAACGGCTCCAAATTGAAGAAGTTTTTAGAGTAATGGAAGAAACCGAGCGACCTAAGCCCCCAATATTCGATGCAGCAAAAAGAAACCAGGGCAATGGAAAGTGGTAAGTTGATGTCTGTATTTGCTGCCCGGAGTATGGGTACAAAGGTGCCGCCATGCTCGTAAATGCCTATGGTTCCGAATATTGGCAGAAGAGCTAGAAAGGCGTTGGTCAATACATAAAGGAAAATAGTAGCCATCACCGGGAAAATGATGCGGGCATTTTTTTCTCCGGCTACGCCCGTGACAAAGTTCAACAGGGATTCTATTATAAATTCGGCGAAGTTCTGGAGCCCTCCCGGTATCAGTTTCATCTTGCGGGTAGCAAAATAAAACAGGAGGCCCAAGACGATTATGGTTAACCAGGATGCAATAAGAGTATTGGTGATAGTAAATGCCGAAACATGGAATACACCTTCTGCCGGAAGTTCAACTTCAGGGGTGGCGACGGCGAGGAAGCTGGGAGCTTGTATATGAAATATCGTTGAGCCGATCGGCCCAATTAGGAATCCGGTTATACCCAGTGCCAGAACAATAAGACCGAAAATGACCGCGATTCTAATGGAGCAGCCACAGCCCATATTAGTCTCCTATTTTTGGCCCCTTGTACTTTTTTTCTTGTTCCTTTTGCTCCAAATAGAAGCGGCGAAGTATTCTATAAAGACCGTAGAAGGCTAGAATTGTACCTATTCCAAACCCGATAAGAGTATAAAGAGGGTGGGTATTAAATCGCTGTGGGGTATCGAGCCAGTAACCAATGGCGGTTGGTATGACCAGGCTTAAAGCTACATACCACCCAATATTAAGTATTAGCCAGAGAGGCCTGGCCCATTCCCTGGATGTCCGTTTATCAGGTTTAGGCTGATCCGCCATATAGTAGATATTCTCTTGGACTGAAGTCATACCGCTATTTCTGTAATCTGCTTCAGTATGTTCCGGTCTAATGCCCATCGTAATCTAGCAGATCGAGAAATAGCTGTCATCGACCTTAGGACTAGTTTTATATGTACTTAAAGCCGATTCGGAAATATGCGTTATAGCTTAGCCGTTCTATTTAGCGCACGCTATCTTCTAACCGGTTTTATTAATCAGGCCAGCGGAGCAGGTGACCAAAAATCAATCTTGCCGGATAACTGGCTGGTCATCAGCAGTATTTAGGATTTCCGCTTACCTAAATCGTCCAAATTGAGTGTGTTGATGAAAGGTTCGAAAGCGGACAGCTTCTTTAGCTCCTGCTCGTCCACTTTTCCTTTGCCCTGTTTCTCGCCATTTTTATCCGGTGCCAACGGCTTTCCTGTCTCCCTGTCCAGTATAATGCCAGCCTTATCCAGCACTGCCTCCTCTACATAGATGGGTACGGAAGCCCTCACAGCCAGCGCTATGGCATCGCTGGGCCGGGAATCAAGTTTTATCTTGTTGAGTAGCCACTGCCCCGTTCCCTTGTCGAAACGGAGAACAAATAACAAACCGTCCTCACCAATGCCCTCGACAAATTTATCCCCCGATTCCTGCCATTCGCTGGATAGTTCGAGTTTGTATTCCTTCCCTTGCCAGGCAATGGACATCTTCGAACCATTGGCATGTCCCCGTCGCGAACTCCCGTCAGACGCAAACTTAACGCCAACGGGCTTGGGGATATCAGTCGATTCGAAAATGATCTGGGCAAAGAACGTATCTTCGCGAAGGTCATTCACCACGATCTTACTGACCACGGTTCCAGACGCCGATTCAAGGGCGAAAAGGGCGTTTTTTAATAAATCGTGCGTCATCGGACGGGCCAGGTTCACATTCTGCAATTTGATTGATATAGCATCAGCTTCCGACGGGCCAATCCAGATAGGCAGATAGCGGTCCGAATCTTTTTCCTTGAGAATTACCACGTGTTGATAGTTCATCAGGCTTACCCGAATACTATCAATCGTCATCTCGATCATTTGAACTTCCTCCCATGTCCTAAGCAAAGTAATTGTACTCTAAGGGATTTTGACTGTCAATTTGCTTCAGATACGCTTCTTACGTAGAATATTGAGACAAAATTTGCCCGAAAACACGGGTTCAAAAGTAAGATGAAAGCACTACTGCAGCGAGTAATTGGCGCATCTGTAAGCGTTAACGGTGAGGTTGTCGGAAAAAGCGGCGTTGGCCTGGTAGTACTGGTAGGGGTGGCTCAAGAGGATACCGAAAAAGATGCCGTCTATTTAGCCGATAAGATAGCCAATCTGCGCATATTTGCTGATGACACCAGTAAGTTCAACCTTTCGGCTCTGGAGATCGGAGGTGAGATTCTGGTTGTCAGCCAGTTCACTTTGCTGGCAGATGCACGGAAAGGCCGTCGGCCGAGTTTCGAAGCTGCAGCACCGCCGGAAAAGGCAGAAGCCCTGATAAACCTCTTTACTGAGTTGATTCGTGAGGCAGGCCTCAAAGTGGAGACGGGCAGGTTTCAGCAGCATATGATAGTCGAAATTCATAATGACGGACCGGTAACCATAGCATTGGACAGCCGGGACAAGATTCATTAGCGGCAAATCTTTGCTATTGCAATAAGTTGCAAATAGCAGCCATACATGCTAGAATAATTGACGTGAGTTGTGCTCAGGCCCTTAGAGAAAGAGGATATCGGCTGACACCACAGAGAATGATGGTGGTAGAAGCTCTGCACGACACAGAGAAACATGTCAGCGCCGAAGACATATTCGCCAGGGTAAAAGCCCAATATCCTTACGCGAACATTTCTACCGTATATCGAACGCTGGAGCTTCTTAAGGAGCTCGGGCTGGTAAATGAGATCGCACTGGGAGACGGTTGTGTCCGCTTCCATCCTGCCGAGAAGGGCCGGCATCATCATCTGGTATGCCAAAAATGTGGCACCGTAGTAGACTTGCCGGAATCGGAGTTAGCTCCTCTAGAAACCATACTGTCTAAGAAACACCGGTTTAAGGCCGATCTGAAGCACACCGCAGTTTTCGGTCTCTGTGCTAAATGTCAGGATAAAGTATAGCGGCTCTTGTTTTTTTGTAGCCAAATGCAATAAGATGCAATTGCACTTTCTTGAATATTGTTTAGTAAGGATGTTGTAAATGCATATTCCGGACGGTTTTATCAGTGCTCCGGTTGCTATTGCTGGAATTTCAGTTGCTGCCGGTAGTGTGGCTTACGCGGTTAAGGCAACCAATAAGAAAATAGGGGAGAAACAGATACCCATGATGGGTGTACTGGCCGCTTTCATTTTTGCAGCCCAAATGCTGAATTTCCCCGTAGCGGGGGGTACTTCCGGCCATTTCGTTGGGGCTGCGCTGGCTGCGATCATATTGGGGCCATGGTCGGCGGTATTGATAATGAGCTCTGTTTTGATGGTCCAGTGCTTTGTATTTCAAGATGGTGGTCTACTTGCTTTAGGCGCGAACATAGTCAATATGGGCCTCATTGCCGTATTTGCCAGCTATTTTACGTATAAAGGTATATTTAGAGCACTCATGGGTAGCAAGGTAGGACGATTAGTTGCCGCCGGAGTAGGTGGTTGGATATCCGTCGTAGTATCGGCATTGGCCTGTGCTGCCGAGCTTGCCATTTCGGGAATCGTGCCTTGGAGATTAGCCATTCCGGCCATGGGGATAGTGCACATGGCTATCGGTGTAGGTGAAGGGCTTATAACGGTTGCAGTGATATCTCTCATCACAGCCACTCGACCTGACCTGCTGGAACTGCAACAAGCTGCTTAAGGATGTCAACAAATAAATGAAATTCAAATGGTGGCATGGAGTCCTAGTTCTGGCTTTGTTTTTAGCCATATTATCTCCCTTGGCTTCTTCAGCGCCTGATGGTCTCGAAAGGGTGGCTGAGGAAAAGGGTTTTATCGATGTTGCTCTTGCCCCTATCTACAAAATATTCCCTGATTACCAGATACCTGGAGTTACGAATGAAGCTCTGGCCACAATTTTGGCTGGAATAGTAGGCACTCTTGTCCTTTTTAGCATCGCTTACGGACTAGCGAAGTTATTGAGAGCAAAAGATGAAGCATAGTTTTATTGACGAATATAGCCGCCTGGATAGTGTTATCCACAGACTTGATCCGCGCACCAAACTCATTTCAACTCTGGCCTTTGTTCTAGCGGTAGTTTTGACAGCGGCTGGAAGCTGGCCATTTTTTACCTTTTATTTCGTCCTTATCGCTTTATTGCTGGTACTGTCTAGATTGCCGTTGTTATATGTTCTAAAGAGAGCGCTCGTAATTTTACCTTTTGTTTTGTTGATTGCCGTTTTTATTCCCTTTTTTAGAGAAGGCGAAGTAGCTTGGAGCTGTAATATCTGGACATGGCAAATCTCCGTAACGTTTGCAGGATTGTTGGTTCTTGCCAACGTGCTAGTTAAATCCTGGCTCAGTATTTTGGCTCTCATTTTGCTATCATCAACAACCAGTATGGATGACTTGTTAAAAGGACTTAAACAATTGGGGATGCCACAGGTTATGATATTAATTCTGTCCTTCATGTATCGATATTTATTCGTGCTGGAAGATGAGGTGATGCGTATTAAACAGGCGCGTGATAGTCGAAATTTCGGTGGTGGCTGGCTTCATCATATGAAAACTATCGGCAATATCTTAGGTACTCTTTTTATCAGGAGCTATGAACGGTCGGAAAGAATATACGCTGCCATGCTGTCCAGAGGTTTTAGTGGCCAGGTTCAAACGGTACATACTATGAAATATAGACGCTACGATATACTTTTTGGTGCAGTATTTGGAGTCATGCTAGCTATACCATATATTTATCTGGCCGTGGTTCTGTATTAATGGGCAAGGTAATAGAAATTGAAAAACTCTCTTTTACCTATCCCGATGGGCACCAGGGATTAAGGGGCGTCAACCTGCACGTTAATTCGGGCGAAACAGTCGCGCTAATCGGCCCTAATGGCGCCGGCAAGTCCACTCTCTTACTTCATCTGAACGGCATTCTCCGAGGCAATAGCACAGTAAAGATTTGTGGCCTGGCAGTAAACGAAAAAAACCTGAAGGAGATAAGAAGAAAGGTCGGCCTAGTATTTCAGGATCCGGAGGACCAGCTTTTCTCCTTGAATGTGTTCGATGATGTTGCCTTCGGTCCGGTCAATCTTGGATTATCCGAAATGGAAGTCAGGGAACACGTTTCACAGGCACTGGAGGGGGTAAACATGGCGGGCTATGAACCGCGCTCGCCGCACCACTTGAGTATCGGCGAAAAGAAACGTATTGCGATTGCCACAGTTCTATCATCAGACCCGAAGATTTTAGTCATCGATGAACCTACGAGCAATCTCGACCCTCGGAGCAAATGGTCTTTAGTGGAGCTTCTAAAAAAGCTATTGATGACGAAAATAATCGCTACTCACGACCTGGAATTGGTCAGGGCTCTCTGTAATAGGACCGTGGTTATGGATGAAGGCAAGATAGTGGCTGATAAAAGTACCAAATCAATACTCGACGATATTGTCCTGCTACAGGCACATGGTTTGGCTCGCTGAACAATGGATGAAGTTATCAGTCAAGCTCAAGGCTGATATCGAGTGCTTTCGGCGAGTGAGTTAGTGCTCCTATTGAAATGCGATCGACGCCGGTCTCGGCCACAGACCTGACATTTTCCATGTTTATGCCCCCAGAAGCTTCCGTCAGTGCGCGTCCACTAATCAGCTCGACAGCCTGTCGCATTTGTTCCGGAGTCATGTTATCGAGCAAAATAATATTAGCGCCGGCGTCAGCAGCCTGTGCCGCTTCATCCTGCGTCTTGACTTCAATTTCGATTGTTAACTCGGGAGATGCTTCCTCTCGTGCTTTGGCCACGATTTCTTTTATGCTCAAACCTTGACTGCGCACCGCGGCTATATGGTTATCTTTAATGAGTAAGCCATCCGCCAGATTCATTCGGTGATTCTTGCCACCTCCCGCGCGAACCGCGTATTTTTCCAATATTCTGAGTCCCGGGGTGGTTTTTCTGGTATCCATGATTTGAACTCTGAGGCCTTTAACCGCCTGGACATAGCTGGCAGTTGTCGAAGCGATGCCGCTTAACCTCTGCATAAAATTCAGAGCTACCCTTTCCGCTTTAAGGATGCTTGATATTTTGCCGGTGATTACAGCTATAACATCTCCTGGCTTTACTGCTGAGCCGTCTTGTATATTAATGGCCACCTGTAATGTGGGATCCACCTCTCGAAAAACTTGTTTCGATATTTTGGTCCCGGCAATAATTCCGTTAGCTTTAGCTATTATCGATGCCTTACCCTTGTGAACCTGGGGGATCAAAGCTTTCGTAGTTACGTCATGACGGACGTGGTCTTCACTTATAGCACGCCGGATTAGTTGTTTAATTTGTGGAGTTTCCCATATTTCCATTTGCTGATTCCGTTTGAATACAGGAATTGTGCTGACGGATTGCTTTATTTAAATAAATGAGACGAGCTCTTTTTGCCTGGTCCAGATTGGTGCCCTGGCAATTACCGTAGTGCCCTTACCGGGCGCTGATTTTATTTGCAGACTACCTCCGATGAGACGAGCTCGCTCCTCCATACCGAGCACGCCTAATTTGCCCTGTTTTACCAGGTCACCGGTTAATTTTGATGTTGAGAATCCCTTGCCGTCATCGGTAATAGACATCCTTAAGTTATTAGACATTATTTTCAATGAGATATTCACGTTTGAGGCATGAGCGTGTTTTCGTATATTGTTTAATGCCTCCTGGGCGATACGGAACATAGCCAACTCTAGCTCGGATGGCAGGGCAGGCAGATTATCCGACTTTACCAGCACCTGGATTTTCAGTTCTTTACCCAACTCCTCTGTCAACCAGTTTAATGCGGCCAGGAGTCCCATCTGATCTAGAATACTCGGTCGAAGGTCTCGAGCATACCGTTGCAGGCTTTTGTACGCATTGTTAGCTATACTCTCTATGTGCTCGAGCTCTAGAATGGAATCCTCTGGTATTTTTGAATCACTTTGAGAGATTAGCATGTCGAGCTCGCGTGACAGCAATAGTATTGATTGGGCTATGTCATCATGCAGTTCCCTGGCAATTCGTTTGCGCTCTTCCTCTTGGGCCATGAGAGTATTGTGAATCTGTAGTCGAAGATTATCTCTTAATCTCCTCTCTTCGGTAACATCACGAGCGATATTCTGAAAGCCGATTGGTTTGCCATCGGAGCGTATAAGACGGGTAAACAATTCTACCACGGCTTCTGTACCGTCTTTTTTTATTATTCGCTGGTCGTAACGCTGGTCAATAGCTTGCCCCTTCATAAGTTTGGTTCTTACTTCTCTAGCTATAACCAAAGCCTCACGAGACATAAGTTGAGCCACACTTTTACCTATCAGTTCTTCAGGCAAATAGCCACTGACCTTTTCACAGGCATTATTAGCTATTACTATCTTGCCAGCTAGGTCGTGTACCCAAATAGCGTCGCTGGCGTTAGTAAACAATTCCTCATAACTTTCCTGAGATGTCCTTAGAGCCACGCTTATGCCTCGAAGCTTTTGCCTCTGCCGTCGCCATCCCCTGCGCAATTGAATGAGTGCAATGCCAAGGCCGCCTATGGCAAGCGCCGCCAGGCTGCCAATAACAGAATCCACTGGATCTGAGGATAAAAATATGGCTTGCGGCAGCATGGCTAGTGCCGATGCTATTAGAGTAGCAATCCCGGATTTAACTCCTATCATCCAGCTGGCGTATACGATAAGCAGGATATAGGCAAAGCGTACAATGCGATATCCCAATGTGCCGAGAGAGGATAAGGTGGTTAGTTGACCTATAATCGGCAAACCGGCTAGAAGCTTGTCATAGAGGAAAGCAGACAGTATGATGAAGATTAGGACTAATGCACAGATGTGGAAAATACGCCATCTATTTGACACTGGTGCGGATATGTCCCCCCATATTTTACTCTTAGTGGCTCTTGGCTATTATACGGAAGCCTACTTAGCTATAGAATCATGCTCCTTGATATCGTCTAGAGTAAGTAGTCCTTTCCTCAGGGATTCGACGAGAGCCTCACTTCGTGAAGCCACGTTCATTTTGGTGAAGATATTAGACATGTGAGCCTTGACGGTTCTTAAGCTCAGATATAACTTGTCGGCTATCTCCTTATTACTCATTCCCGTGGCCAGCAGTTTCAGCATCTCCATCTCTCTATCGCTGAGCAGATCCTTCATTTTCCTGTCTGGGGGTCCGGACGGCTTAATCATTGCTTGTTTCAGCAGCTTTTCAATAATTTTTGGATGCAGTACTGACTCGCCGGATCTGATAGCCCGCACTGCTTCTACCAAATCATGGCCCCTTGCGCTCTTCATTAAATAGCCGGCTGCTCCGGCCTCAAGCAAACCAAGCACATAATTGTCATCGTCGTAGGCAGTCAGGATCAATATAGCTGTGTTTGGAGCAATTTTTTTAATTTGTCGGCTCGCTTCTAGTCCGTCAAACTTCGGCATCATGATATCCATGACTAGTATATCGGGCTTTAATTGTGAGGTCATGGCTACGGCCTCCTCACCATTGCCTGCCTGTCCTATTATCTCCATATCCTTTTCGCTGGAAAATACCTGGCAGAGAGCTTCACGAAGTAACGGATGGTCGTCCGCAATCAATATCCTGATTTTCGTACTCACTTTTCCACCCCTTTTACAGACAGCTAATTATAAAATATATAGCGCTGGTGTACAATAATGGTACGTATGAGATATACATTTGAAGCTATGTTGATATATAGGCCAAAGTACCATGGAAACTAGGGCTAAAGACCGATGAGCGCGAAACTACTAACTGCTACAGTACCATGTGCTAGGCAAATCTGGGTAACAGAGAGCGGCGGGAATGGCTGATACGCTTGGAGTGAATGCTGAAGATACGAGCGAAACGGCCGACCGGCCTGATAATGCGCAAACCGCGAACCCGGACGAGAGTTTAACCGGTAAAGATACGATACTATCTGTACTGGCTAGAGCGACAAATGAACCTGAGTTCATGTCACGTTTGGCTCAGGATCCAGAAGAGGCTTTAAAGGAATATTACACACTGACTCAGGAACAGAAAATGGCTCTGGCCACCGGAGATATACAGAAGATAGAGAGTTGGTTAGGCAAGCTGGACAAGCGTTTAGCGAGTTGGCTGTTGAGCCAGCTAGGTCAAGTAAAGTGACTATAAGGGGGCAACAAAATACAGCTTGCCATGTGACTATAAGCTTTAATTAATGTTGCTCTGCTTTCCTTTAGCTATGAATAATCGAGGATACAAAGGAGAGGAAGAGGAATAAGTACACCATTTTTGGCGATTTCGTATATCGGAGTTATAATTCAGAAAAGGAGTTAAACTATGGCAGATGTTAAAACGATCACTTCAATGATGGGGGAAAAGAGAGTCTTTAATCCTCCCAAGGAATTTAGCGAGAAGGCGTACATCAAGAGTATGGACGAGTATAAGAAAATCTATGAAGCGTCCATAAAGGACCCTGCTAAATTCTGGGGAGAGGCGGCGGAGCAACTCGACTGGTATAAGAAATGGAACAAAGTGCTTGTCGAAGATTTCAAAGAGGCCAAACACGAATGGTTTGTCGGTGGCAAGCTGAATGTTTCTTATAATTGCCTCGACAGACACCTAAATACATTCAGAAAGAACAAGGCAGCGCTGATTTGGGAGGGTGATATTGGCGATAGCAAGGTAATGACCTATCAGCAGCTGTATCGGGAAGTTTGCAAGTTCGCCAATGTACTGAAAAAACACGGCGTCAAAAAGGGAGATAGGGTTTCTATCTACCTACCTATGATAGTCGAGCTGCCGATAGCAATGCTGGCCTGCGCTAGGATAGGTGCCATTCACAACGTCGTCTTCGGTGGTTTCAGCGCTGACGCTTTGAAGGACCGGATGCTGGACTGTGAGTCTACAGTTCTAATTTGTGTTGACGGCTACTATCGAAGCGGGAAAATTATTCGAAGTAAAGACAATGCCGACGCAGCTCTAGAGTCTTGCCCTAAAGTGAAAGATGTGATAGTGGTAAAGAGAGCTAATGCGGCCGAAGTCATTCTGAAGCAAGGGCGTGATTATTGGTGGGATGATGAAATGGCCACCGATGACGTTAAGGGTGAGTGTAAACCTGAGGTTATGGATGCTGAGGACCCGCTGTTTATCCTGTACACCAGCGGCAGCACCGGCAAACCGAAGGGAGTTCTGCATACCCAGGCAGGTTACCTGTTGTACTGTTTACAGACCTATAAATGGATCTTCGATATGAAGGAAGAGGACACATTCTGGTGTACAGCAGATATTGGATGGGTAACAGGTCATTCTTACATTGTTTATGGACCTCTGGCTTACGGAGCCACGTCGCTCATGTTTGAAGGTGTACCGAGTTATCCGCATCCCGACAGGTTTTGGGAAATTGTCGAAAAGTATCAGGTCAATGTTTTTTACACCGCGCCCACTGCTCTTAGAGCTATCATGAGAGACGGTGATGATTGGCCTAATAAGCATGATATGACATCCTTGCGTTTGCTGGGCACAGTTGGCGAACCCATAAATCCCGAAGCATGGATGTGGTACTACAATGTAATAGGCAAGGGTAAATGCCCGATTGTTGACACCTGGTGGCAGACCGAAACTGGCGGCGTATTGATTACTCCGCTACCTGGTGCCATTCCAATCAAGCCTGGCTCAGCAACTATGCCTTTTCCAGGAGTCGATCCTGCGGTGTTCAGAGAGGATGGTTCTCCGGCAGATGTGAACGAGGGTGGCTATCTCGTCATCAAAAAGCCGTGGCCAGGTCTTATGAGGAGAGTCTATGGCGATCCTGAGCGATTCAAGAACACATACTTTATTCGCTTCCCCGGCGTTTACAATACTGGAGATGGGGCCAGAATAGACGAAGATGGATATTTCTGGTTGATGGGTCGCATTGATGACGTCATCAACGTATCCGGTCACCGCATTGGTACCGCTGAGGTGGAAAGTGCTCTTGTTTCGCATGAGAAGGTTGCAGAAGCCGCCGTGGTCGGTATGCCTCACGATATAAAGGGGCAGGGCATTTATGCCTACGTCACGCTAAAGGTCGGTATTCCAAAATCCGACGAGCTGAAGAAAGAACTTGTGGCGCATGTCCGTAAAGAGATCGGGCCCATAGCCACACCGGACAAGATTCAATTCGCCGACGCACTACCCAAGACCCGAAGCGGCAAGATAATGAGAAGGATTTTGACCAAGATTGCTGCCGGCGACATCCAGCAACTAGGTGATACGACCACTCTGGCTGATCCGTCGGTAGTTGACGTACTGGTAAAGGAAAGGTGTTAGGTTTTTCTACTTAGCACGGCGTCATTTAACAATTAAATAATTTGGGTCCAGGTTGACTGAAAAAAAGGGATATGCTCGGCGGCATTAATCTGATACAACTCGCAGGTGTGATGCCTTAATAGAGGAGGGTACCGAGTGGGCGGTGGCAATTACTTTGCGGCAGGTATTCCCGAATGCCCTTCATCTGCCCAACTCCTAGCTTTACTGAACTGCCCCCAAGAAAATTTGCCCCCAAATTTTATTGCCACCGCCCGCCCCCTATTATTAAGTATATCCTAATTCTTACGTTAAATAAACTGGTAGTTGAAGCTGTCAACGGGCGAATTAATTTTTTGAAAAAACGGAGGGAGATGCTCCGTTTTTTTATTCATGCTCCTCACAATATATAGCGGGTTCTGTCCTTAGGGAACTAGTACCAATAGCCAAAATAGCCATTTTTGAAGCTGTTTTGCTGGACTGGAAAGCTATTTTAAAGCGTATCCAAAGCCCTACACAAACTAGAACGTCGGGACAATGCAGATTGTGCCACTCTTTGCTAAATTATAAACAACTCATGGAAATGGTGTGCGTAACTGCGAAGAACGCCCGGATGCAATATAAAATGGTGATAAATTGACTGAACTCGCTATGCTGGGCCAGAAAGCAGCCTCGGCTGGTAAGTTGGCGATCCTGTCGGTTCTGGAAAAGGCGGCAGACACAGCCGATCTATCGATTTGTCCGGTAGATTATCCTAGCCCGACTCTTAAGGAATATTACACCCTGACACGAGAGGAAAGGACGGCTTTAGTCACTGGTGATATTCTCCGGATTCAGAGCTGGGCGGGTAATTTGGACAGGCGCCTATCAACCTGGTTATATTGGCGTCTATTACCCGAGAAATGACGAGATTTCCCCTTTTTTGACTTTATGTACTTTATTTACTTCTGACTTTTTAATTCCTGTAGAACCATTCGGACACACCTGGGAATTGCTTTCTGTACTTCGGGAGTGCATTCTTCGCTAAAGGTGTTTACATCAGATACTTCAACGGCAAAGATAATTATTTGTTGAGGTAAATGAAGGCCTAGCTTTCTACCAAACTCAAGGGCAGTAGGAAAGTCGATTCCGTGAGCTGATGCGGTGTGTAGGGCAGTATCAAAGACTTTAGGGTCGAGGCGGTATATCTGCCCTGCTTTTCCATCTGTTGTTTGAATGGCATCAATGATGATTGCCTTGTCGTAGCCAACCATCAGGTCTAAAAGGCTGAGACCGGCTACACCGGTCTCCATAACTGTTACCTCTGGTCGATCAACCCTATTTTTGAGTTCGCCGGCAACATATATTCCCACTCCATCATCGCAAAGAAGAGCGTTGCCAAGCCCCAAAATCAGTGTTTTTGTCTTCCTATCCACTTGTAAGGGAGGACCTATTTCTAGCTGCTACTATTATTGCCGGACGCCTCAGCTTTTCAGCTTTTCTATTACTTCCCCTTTGCTGTTATAGATTACCACCTCCATGGGTGCTTGCCCCGACAGAGTATGGGTCGCGCAAGCAAGGCAAAGGTCGTAGGGGCGCCAGGCCATCTCTATACGATTAAGAAGCCCTTCCGTTATTTCCTTACCTGGCTTGATGAGTGCCCTGGCTGCTTTATTAACTGACATATTTACAGCGGCGGCATTGTTCACTGTAGCCACAATTAAGTTAGCTTTCTTGATAATACCATTCTCATCCGTGATGTAATGATGTGTCAGGGTCCCTCTGGGAGCTTCAACAATACCAACACCTTCGTCCGGTTTAGCTGTGGGGATGGTGCGAATGTTGGGGCTGGTTATCTCGGGGTCTTTGCTGAGTTCAAGTAATCTTTCAGCAGCATAGAGGAGCTCAACGAGACGTGCCCAGTGAGTGGCCAGGGTATGGTGGACTGGCTTGCCGCCCAGCGTAGAGTAGAACTTCTCATAGGCTTCCTGGGCTAATGGTGTGGCCATGCCATCGGCAGCGTTGAGCCTGGAAAGAGGGGTTGCCCGGAATACGCCGCTATCCTTGCCATCAACAAAGCCCTTCCAACCGACCTTTTTCAAGTAAGGGAATTTCATATAGCTCCATGGTTCCACATGTTCAGCAACGTGGTCGAGGTATTCTCTTGGTGCATACTTGGCGAACTCTTTGCCGTCAGGGTCAACTACTCTAACTTTGCCATCATAGAAATTGACTCTATTCTTGTCGTCAACCAGTCCCATGTAGTAGGTGCGGTGAGTATAAGCGTCGCTAACAATCATATCAACATATTCTTTGTTCTTGAGGACGATATCATCGAAAACTTTCAGGGAAAGCTTGGCAAATTCTACTGCCTCTTTGGCTGTTTGCTCGACTTCCTTCCTCTCATCTTCATTAAGCCCCTTGCTGACGCCGCCGGGCAATCCGAAGACGGGATGCACGGCTCTACCGCCGAGCATATGGATGATGTGGTGATTTTTCATCCGGGTATTAATTACAGCTCCGCCTAACTCTAAGCCAACCTTGGCGATGACTCCCAGAATATTGCGTTCAGCTACGGGAGCCTCTGGTCCCATTATGAAGTCAGGACCAGCCAGAATATAGAAATGCGTGGTATGGTCGGTGACATAGAAAGTACTGTAAAAAAGTTCACGGAGTTTCTTAGCCGGGCTTGGTGGGTCAACATGGAACAGGTCATCCAGACATTTAGTTGATGCCATGTGATGAGCTTCGGGACAGACGCCGCAGATCCTCTGGGTTATCTGGGGCATATCCTCAGCCAGCCGTCCTTCAGAGAACTTTTCGAAGCCCCTCAGTTCCGGGACTTGGAAATAGCTGTTTTCCACCTCGCCGGCGTCGTTGAGGAATATCTCTATCTTACCGTGGCCTTCCAGCCTGGTAATAGGGTCTATACTTATCTTTTTCATTTAACTCTTGCCCTCCTTAGCAACGAATCAGGTAAGCTGTAACGATAGAACGTACCCACCGGATCGCGAATACCGTCGATAATGCTTTGGATTTCATCGGGGTCATTAGAGTCAATCACTGAGGCTACTGCGCTCAAGAAGTGAGCTCCCTGGTCGATTACCCCGTCAACAGGGCCATAGCAGCCGGTGCAAGGCATATTGGCCTGCGGACACGGCGCCTCGCAACCACCACGGGTGGCGATGCCGGCACACAGGAATCCCTGCTCCAGCAGGCATATTTCAGGCTCAGGGACCTTCTCAAAGGTCCGGTAGAATTTCTTGACCTTTTTTACGTCCCGCTTGCGCGGACACTCATCACATACTGCCTTGGCAGTATGTGTAATTACCGTGCCCTTAGGTGGTAATTTGCCTTCGATCAAGGCCTCCAATGCCAGCCAGGTGGTTCGGGCTTCGGGCGGACAGCCCGGAATAGTATAATCTACGTCCACCGTTTGACCGAGAGTCTTTACTGTATCGTAAAACTCCGGAAGCGTGAGTTCGCCTTCAGTAACCTTGTATTTCGTTTGTGGTAGGACTTTGTCTTTGTTATCCGTCGATTGCGTTTCCAGATAGGCTCGTTCAAAAATCAGTTCTCTGTTGAACATGTTGCCCAGACCCGGAATGCCGCCTCCGTAGGCGCAGGCACCATAGGCAATCATTACTTTGGACTTTTCACGCAGCATCTTCGCCATATGCTCCTGTTCAGAAGTTCTGACGGCTCCGTTGAACAGGCAGACATCTATGCTCTTGGCCGCCATGGCTTCAACATCCTTATATTTGGCATCAATAGCTACCGGCCAGAAGACGATATCGGCAACCTCGGCTAACTTAAGGATTTTATCACCTATTTGGAGCTGAGCAATCTCGCAGCCACCACAACTTGACGCCCAGTAGAGCGCTAACTGCAGCTTAGCCATGCTTCGCCTCCTTGGAGTTGTTATTAAGCGGCCCCAGGGCTCTGACCTTAGCCGTCATGTCGTCGACTATCGATACGAAACGGTCTCCTTCGGAAGCCGATACCCAGTCCAGCCGCACCCGGTCTTCCTCGATGCCCAGCTGCCCCAGCATCTTCTTGAGCAGGGGCAGGCGCCGCATCGTCTTGTAGTTGCCCTCCACATAGTGGCAGTCCCCGGGGTGACAGCCTAAAATCAAGACACCGTCGGCTCCCAGTTCGAAAGCTTTGGACACGAAGGTTGGTTCCACACGGCCGCTGCACATGACTCTGATGATGCGGACATTGGGCGCGCATTTCATTCTGGCGGTACCCGCCAGGTCGGCCCCGCGATAGGAACACCAGTTACAACAGAATCCCACAATCTTTGGTTGGAAATTGCTCATACCAATACTCCCTCGATTTCTGCCATGATTTCTTCGCTAGTGAAATGTTTATGTGTTATGGCCGCGCTGGGGCAGGCGGCTACACAGGTGCCGCAGCCTTTACACAGTGCCTCGTTGATTCGTGACACTTCGTCCTCTTCGATAAAGGAAATTGCGTTGTAAGGACATAGCATATTACAAATCCGGCATCCAGAGCATTTTTCTTCGTCGATTACGGCTACTGCTGCTTCAAGCTCAACCTGTCCTTTGTTGATAAGAGCTAGTATGCGAGTGGCCGCGGCCGACGCCTGGGCTACCGTATCAGGTATGTCCTTGGGGCTCTGGCAACAGCCGGCAATAAAAACGCCTTCAGTCATGGTTGCAACCGGGTCAAGCTTAGGATGTCTTTCAATAAAGAAGCCGTCCGCACCCTGGCTTATGCCAAATTTATGGGCTACGCTCTTGGCATCAGCACGGGCTTCCAGCCCTATACATAGAACGACCATATCAACCGGGACACGAACAATAGTTCCCAGAAGGCTGTCCTCACCAACGACTATCAGTTTGCCTTTCTCCTCATCGCTCTGTGCCCTATCGGTCACTTCGGCGGGTTTACCTCTAATAAAAGTTACCCCTTCTTTAGACAGGCGCTTATAGAATTCCTCGTAGCCTTTGCCGAAGCAGCGCATGTCGATATACATCTGGTAGACGTCGGCTTTTGTTTTTTCTTTTATGAGATGGGAGTATTTTAGGGCATACATACAGCAGACCCGAGAACAATACTCATGGTAATTTTCATCTCGACTGCCGACACAATGGATTATGGCGATGCTCTTCGGCTCGGAGCCGTCCTTGAGGACGATTTTGCCCCCGGTGGGTCCCACGGAGTTACAGATTCTTTCAAATTCGAGGCCTGTAACCACATTAGGTAATCTACCATAGCCGTATTTCACAATGGGTGTGGGGTCGAACGGGTCGTAGCCAGTGGTTAATATTATGTTGCCTACGTCTATCTCGGCTATTTTATCCTGCTGCTCGAAGTCGATAGCTTCCCTCTCGCAGAACTTTTCACAGGCGCGGCATTTTCCTTTAAGAAAATAGTTGCAGCTCTCCTTGTCTATAACTGGAATATTGGGTACTGCCTGGGCAAAGGGAGTGTAAATAGCTTTTCGTTGGCTTAGGCCCTGGTCGAACTCACTAGCTGCTTTCCAGGGACATTTTTCCTGACAGACACCGCAGCCATTGCATTTAGATTCGTCCACGAACCGCGCTTTTTGCCTTACCTTTACTTTGAAATTGCCGATAAAGCCGGACACCTCTTCGACCTCACTGTAGGTCATTAATTCAATATTGGGGTGCGAGCCTGCAGAGGTCATTTTCGGGGTAAGTATACAGGCAGAGCAATCTAAGGTAGGGAAGGTCTTGTCGAACTGTATCATATGTCCGCCTATGCTCGGCTCTTTTTCTACCAGATAGACTTTGTATCCGGCGTCAGCGATCTCCAGGGCAGCCTGAATGCCAGCGATGCCGCCGCCCACGACTAGAGTATTTGCATTGACGGGAACCTTCCTTGTTTCTAAAGGCGTATGGTAATAGACTCTCTTAACAGCCGCACTTACCAGGGCTTTGGCTTTCTCGGTAGCTTCAGCGTGGTCCACGGTGGTCCAGGAGCAGTGCTCCCTGATATTTGCCATCTCAAATAGATACGGGTTAATTCCAGCGTCTTGGACGGCATGGCGAAAAGTTGGCTCGTGAAGCAACGGAGAACACGAAGCGACTACAACCCGATTAAGCTTCAAATTACGAATGTCGTCTTTTATCATGCTCTGGCCTGGATCGGAGCACATAAATTTGTATTCACGGGCAACTGTTACTGCGGGCAGACCTTTTACCGATTCCACCACTTGTGGTACGTCTACAGTACCGGCGATATTAGACCCGCAGTGACATACATAAACACCTATTTTAGGCTCCGTATTTTCGGTTTGTGTTGCCTTTTTCTTGGCCATTCTTTTCTCCTTTACTCCAACGCCTCTGAGGCTAACTCCAGGATATCCTTGATTTCGATTTCGTTGCCTTTGTCCTGTACCAGTACCGTGTCGTCGAAATTCAGCATGCAATAAGGGCAGTAAACACTTAATGTCCCTGCTCCCGTCTCGAGAGCTTGTCCCAGTCTGATGTCGGAGAATCTTTCTCCTATCTTAGTTTCCATCCAGATCCTCCCCATGCAGCCGCCTCCACAGCACAGTGAATATTCACGGGAGTCTCGCATTTCAATCAGTTCCAGGCCAGGTATACTATTCAGGATTAACCTGGGCTCATCATACATGCCTTCTCTGCGCCCGACACAGCAGGTATCATGCAAAGTAACTCTTTTATTTACGGGCTTGGTGAATTTTAATTTTCCCTCTTTGATAAGGCCAGACAGTAGTTGAGAAATATGGACGACCTCGAAATCGCCTCCAAGTTCAGGATAGTCGTGCTTGAAGGCCAGATAGCAGTGAGGCGAAGTGACTAACACCTTTTTGGCGCCCAGTTCTTTCAAGGCTTTAATATTTGTTTCAGCTAACTGGTGCCACAGGCTTTCAGCGCCACCATTTCTGGCACTTTCACCGCAGCATACAACGTTGTTATTCGGTATGCCAAAATCAACGTTCGCTTTCTTCATTATATAAACCGCTGCGCGTAGTACTCTCTGGATGCCCAGGTCGTACGCCTGATAGCAGCAGGGAAAATAGAGATACTCAGTTCCCTTAGTGAAGGTTTTGACATCCAGAAATTTAGCCCAGTCCATTCTCTTATCGGGCGGTTCCCCGAGGGGGTTGCCAACGCTGGCGATGTTCTTTACTGTGATTTTAAACGACTCCGGAGCCTTGCCCGCGCCTACTTCCATTATCACCCTGCGCATTGCCCTCATAATGTGCGGTACTTCTACTCCACGAGGGCAACGCTTGACACAGGCGTAGCAATTTGTACATCTCCATAAATCTTCATCTTCGAAGTCAATTACGCCCATTTGCGTCCGGTGGATTATTTTACGCAGCGAGAAGTCTCTTACCTGGTTCCAGGGACAGATACCGGTGCATAATCCACACTGATAACATAGGTCAAGGGGGTTGCCTCCTTCTTGTAGAATGATGTCCGCGGTCTCTTTGGCAGGTATTATTGCTCCCATAAAAAAGCCCTCCTTTATCAAACGGATGACAAAACCTCAATATAATACATCATGAAGGCAAGTCCATGCAAGATGGCTTAGGTATTTTGTCGTAGTAAATTTATTTATTCTAGGTAATTAGGCTTACCTGCGATTTACAGATGCAATTGTAATAGCAGATTTATATTGGCGTTTGGATGGTAGCGATTGATTATTCCGGATTCAGTGGTCCCAGCTGTCTCACCTTCTCGGTTATTTCGTTGACTATTGAGGCGAATCGATCACCTTCGGAAGCAGAGACCCAGTCTAATCTAAGTCTGTCTTCTTCTATTCCGAATTGCCCCATCATTTTTTTAAGCAGTGGTATCCTGCGAGCTTCCTTTACATTACCTTCCAGGTAATGACATTCTCCGGGATGTCAGCCACAGACGAGAACGCCGTCGGCTCCCAGCTGGAACGCCTTAAGAATAAAGGTGGGTTCTACGCGGCCGCTGCACATCACACGGATTACGCGGACATTAGGTGCGTACTTTTTCCGTGAAGTACCGGCCAGGTCAGCGGCAGCGTAGGAACACCAGTTGCATAAGAATCCGACTATTTTGGGCTCGAAGCTCATACCATTACTCCTTCTAACTCTGCCATAATTTGCTTAACGGTGAAGTGACGGCTGATAATAGCCCCGCTGGGACAGGTGGCGGCACAGGTGCCGCAACCTTTGCACATGGCTTCGTTGATAACGGATACCTTCTTTTCATCATTAAACGATATTGCAATATAGGGACAGAGCGAAATACAGGTCTTGCATCCGGAGCATAATTCTTCCTCGATGAATGCTGTTGCCGCCTCTATTTCTACCTTGCCCTTACTTATCATTGCCATGACTCTGGCAGCTGCTGCCGATGCTTGTGCCACTGTATCAGGTATGTCTTTAGGTCCCTGACAGCAGCCAGCAACGAAAACGCCATCTGTGGTTGTGGCCACGGGGTCAAGTTTTGGGTGCTTCTCTAGGAAGAAGCCGTCTCTGCTTCGGCTGATAGAGAATAGCTTGGCTACCTCGTTGGCATCGGATCGAGGCTCCAGGGCGTTGCTCAGAATCACCATGTCAACGGGAAGACGCCGTTGCCGACAGATTAAGGTATCTTCACAGACAACTGCGAGCCTGCCTTTTTCCTCAGGTGTCTCGGCTATGTCGGTAACTTCTCCGGCGCGGCCCCGGATGAAGTTGACTCCTTCCTCCTGAAGTCGGTTGTAGAATTCCTCATAGCCTTTACCGAAGCAACGGAGGTCGATGTAAAGGTCATATATTTCGGCGTCGTGGATTTTTTCCCTGATAAGGTGAGCGAATTTAAGCGAATACATACAGCAGACACGAGAGCAATATTCGTGATAGTTGAGGTCGCGGCTGCCGATGCAGTGCAGGATGGCTATGCTGCGTGGCTCCGAGCCATCTTTTAGGATTATTTTGCCGCCAGTTGGGCCTGAAGCGCTGCTCATTCTC
>Ga0214474_1000339_pt1 | contig 23786 bp, 38 predicted proteins | sample RVTome_2_FD_187335 | JGI IMG/M metagenome (GOLD analysis project Ga0214474, IMG submission 187335) | Soil microbial communities from uranium-contaminated site in the Upper Colorado River Basin, Wyoming, United States - RVT95D214 HiSeq ... | reverse complement strand
GCCATGCTACCACATCCCTTCTTGATTATCCAGAAAAGATTGACCTTCGCCCTTTCGTCTTGCAAATCCGCCGATATTCCCGTACCCTGAGCAAGGAGGAGCGCGATGGATCCAAAGGGATTCGCTGATCTCGTGGCGATCATGGCCCGGCTGCGGGGAAAGGATGGATGCCCCTGGGATCGCAGCCAGACCAAGGAGGACCTCAAGCCCTTCCTCATCGAGGAGACGTACGAGATCCTGGAGGCGCTGGACAGAGGTGATGATCAGGGGCTGCAGGAAGAGTTGGGGGATCTCCTCTTCCATATCATCTTCATGGCCCGCATTGCCGAGGAGGAGGGGGCCTTTAACATCAATGACGTCATCCAGGGGATTGCCGAGAAGATGCGGCACCGGCATCCCCACGTCTTTGGGGGCGCCGAGGTCTCAGGCGCTCACGAGGTCGAGGCCAACTGGGCAAGGCTCAAGGCCGCGGAGAAGCCGAGGGAGTCGTTGATGGTAGGTCTTCCCCTCCACCTCCCCGCCCTCATGAGGGCCTTTCGCCTGACGCAACGCGCAGCACAGGTGGGGTTTGATTGGGAGCATAAGGATCAGGTCTGGGCAAAGCTGGAGGAAGAATTAAAGGAGTTTCAGGAGGCTTTAAAGGAGGATAGAAAAGAGGCGCTGCGGGAGGAATTGGGAGACATCCTCTTTACCCTGGTAAACCTGGCACGCTTTATCGGCGTCGACCCCGAGGATGCCTTGCGCATGGTCACGAATAAGTTCGCCGCACGCTTCACCTATATAGAGCAAAGGCTGCGAGAAGAAGGCAAGACCCCCCAGGAGGTATCCCTGGCTGAGATGGATGCCCTGTGGGAGGAGAGCAAGGGGGAGAAGGGGGGCAACAATGGGTAAAGGGGAAGGAAGGCTCTACCTCGTTGCCACCCCCATCGGCAACCTGGAGGATATTACCCTGCGGGCGATCAAGGTACTGCGCCATGTGAATCTGATCGCTGCCGAGGATACCAGGAAGACCCGGCCATTGCTCGCGCGCTATCGGATCAAGGTCCCCCTGACCAGCTTCTTTGAGCACAATGAGCCAGCCAAAACAGGGGCGCTCATCAAGAGGCTCCTCAACAATCAAGATGTAGCCTTGATCTCCGAGGCCGGCACCCCCGGGGTCTCCGACCCTGGGTTCCGTCTGATCAAACAGGCCATTGAGCAGGGGATCGAGGTGATCCCCATCCCCGGCCCCTCTGCCCATGTTGCCGCCCTCGTCTGCTCCGGCCTCCCCACCGACTCCTTTCACTTCTTCGGATTCCTACCCCCTAAAGGGGCAAAGAGGAAGAAGAGGTTGGAAGAGATCAAGGAGCTGCGGGGAACGATCATCCTCTACGAGGCGCCCCACCGCCTGCTGCGCACCCTCCATGATATCAAAGACTGCTGTGGAGACAGACAGATCTGCGTGGCCAGGGAGATGACTAAGACCTACGAGGAGGTGATCAGGGGTGAGATCACCGCCGTCTTGGAGGGGCTGGAAGGGAAAAAGATCAGGGGAGAGATCACCCTCGTCGTGGCCGGCAGAGGGAGAGGTGGCTGAGAGACGGAACAGGGTAAGGCCGATCTGCGCCTTCATCCTCATGGGTCTGGGTGCCCTCCTGGCCCAGATCATCCTGCTGCGAGAGCTCCTGAAGGTCTTTTCCGGCAATGAGCTCACCGCCGGCATCGTGCTCACAGCCTGGCTCCTCTGGACAGCCGCGGGCAGCGCCCTGTCGGGGGTCCTCGCCGATCGCATCCAAGATAAGCCCTTCATTTTCGCCACGGTACAGTTGATCCTCTCCGTGATCCTCCTTGCCAGCTTTCTGCTGACCAGGTACCTGCGCCCCCTGCTGGGGATACCGGCAGGGGAGATCGCCTCCCTGCTGCAGATGGTAGCCGGTATCTTTGTGCTCCTCATCCCCTTTGGCCTCTGCTCGGGGTTCCTCTTTGCCCTCGGCTGCAGCCTCCTGGGAGAGATCACGGACAGAGGGGCGCGCTCTATTGGGCACGTCTATGCCTACGAGGCCTTAGGCGCGGGAATCGGAGGCATAGCCTTCAGCCTGCTCCTCATCCATATCCTTAACCCATGGCAGATCTGCCTGCTCACTGCCGCCCTCTTAGCACTTTCCGCGTTCCTGCTCAGCCGCAGGCTGAGGCTTATTGCCCTGGTCTGGGTCGGTCTCCTCATCGGTTGCCTGGTTTTTTTCGGTACGCGGTTCGACCTCATCTCGCAGGGATGGGGGTGGCAGGGGTACAGGCTCGTCGCCAGCAAGGACACCATCTACGGCAACATCAGCGTGATCACCGAAGGGCCGCAAGTCAGCTTCTTGGAAAATGGGGTATGGGCATTTACCTCTCCCGATCCGCAGACAGCCGAAGAGGCCATCCACTTCGCCCTCTTGGAGCACCCGCAGCCCAGAGAGCTTCTATTGATCGGCGGAGGAATCGGCGGTCTTATCAGCGAGGCCTTAAAACACCCCTCCCTGCGCCACGTGGATTATGTGGAGTTGGACCCGAACCTGGTCTCCATGGGCAGGGCATATCTTCCTCCTCAAGCCACTTTATCCTTGGCTGACCCCCGTGTCGAGATTATTACCCTTGACGGGCGCAGGTTTGTCCGGCAAGTGCGGAGGCACTACGATGTGGTCATCCTCCATCTCCCCGATCCGACCACTGCCCAGCTCAACCGCTACTACACCGAGGAGTTCTTCGCCGAGGTGGCCGCCATCCTCCATGAGAGAGGGGTCTTCTCTCTCTCTGTTCAATCCTCGGAGAACGTCATCGGGCATACCCTGGCCCAGTTCTTGAGCTCCCTCTACTGGACCGTGCAGGAGGCCTTCCCCGAGGTCGTGGTCCTCCCCGGTCCTGAGGCCAGGTTCCTGGGGGCACGGACAAAAGGTACCCTGACATCGGATCCGGGCATACTGGTCCGGCGGGCGCGCCAGCGGGCCCTGAACGTAGCGTATGTCCGCGACTATTACCTCTTCTCTAACCTATCGGCCGAGCGGGTCCGCTATCTCCAATCCATGCTCGAACAGGGCAAGGGCGCCGGCATCAACAAGGACCTGCGGCCCATCTGTTATTTCTACGACATCGTCCTCTGGAGCGCCCAATATTCTCCCTTTTTGAAAGACCTTTTCTTGCACCTGCAGGGCCTGCGCGTGGAGTGGATATTCCTTCTGATAGCCGCAATCACCCTCATCCTGCTCTGGCAAGGAAGGCGGTCACCCTCTCCCCCCTTGTTGTGGGCCGTCGCCCTCACGGGTTTTTCCCAGATCGCCCTAGAGGTCATCCTCATCCTGACCTTTCAGATCATCTACGGCTACCTCTACTATACCATCGGGCTCATCATCACCGCCTACATGATCGGCCTTGCCCTGGGGGGTTGGTTCATCACCGCCGTCATGGGAAGAATCACCAGGCCCCTGCGCCTCTTGCTCATAATCCAGGCCGGGGTGGCCCTCTATGCCCTCGGCTGCCTCCCCCTTATCCAGATCCTTCATCAAGGGGCCTTGCCCCCAGCCCTTGCCCATGCCATGGAGAGGCTCTTCCCCTTCCTCACCCTCGTGGCCGGATTACTCGGCGGTCTCCACTTCCCCTTGGCCAGTAAGGTATACCTTGGGCAGCAAAAGGCGATCGGAAGGATAGGGGGCATCGTCTATGGCGTCGACCTCGCGGGATCTGCCGGCGGGGCCCTGGTCATCAGCGTCATCATCCTGCCTATCATGGGGATAGTCCAGGGTATCTCTCTGATTGTCGCTATGAATCTCTCCGCCATCCTCTGCCTCGGGATCACGTCCCTATGGAAAGGCAAGGGGTAAGAAGGTGGATTTTGCATAGGATGGGTATTATATTTATTGGAGATGTCCCGATATCGGCAAGTCGGGAAGAAGGAGGAGATATGATCATCTCAAAAAATAATGTTCTCGCCTGGTTTCTAACTATAATGGCCTTAATGGCCTTGCTTCTGTTGGTTGGCTGCGCCCACGTGATCTCCAAGGAGGTGCTGAAGGAGGTCGATAAGAACGCTACCTTTGCGCAAGTCGTAAAGGAGCCGGATGCCTATAAGGGAAAGACGGTGCTCTTTGGGGGCGATATCATCGAGACCAAAAACTTCGCGGATAAGAGCGTGGTCACCGTGCTCCAGCGCCCCCTCGACAGTCGGGACCGACCCGCGACAGGGGATGTATCAGAGGGGAGATTTATCGTTACAACGCCGGGCTTTCTCGATCCGGCCATCTACAGCCCCGGGAGGAAAATAACGGTAGCAGGCAAGGTAGTGGGCAAAGAGAAGCGCCCCCTGGGGGAGATAGAGTATACCTATCCCGTCATTGAGAAGCAGGGGCTCTATCTCTGGCCGGCAGAAAAGCCCGCCTCAACCGAGCCCAAGGTGCAGTTCGGTTTCGGGGTAGGGGTAGGATTTTAAGACGAGGCACTATCGGCAGGGTTTCGCTCCTGCGGAAAAGAAGCTAGAGGATAAGGTAAGGAGAAAGGAGCAAGATGATGAAGAGGTTTTTTATCCTGGTGATGGTCCTGAGTCTTGTATCCGGCTGCACCCACGCCGTCTCCAGGGGTGTGCTCAAGCAGGTAGATAGGAAGATCACCTTTGCAGAACTGCTCAAGGCGCCCAATGCCTACCAGGGAAAGGTGGTTCTGCTGGGCGGTATTATCGTCAATACCATCAACAAACAGGAGGGAACCCTCCTGGAGGTATATGAGACCGCGTTGGATCGGGAGGGCAAGCCTCTCAATACCGATAAATCCGAAGGCCGCTTCCTTGCTCTCTATCAGGGCTATCTCGACAGCGAGATCTATAAACAGGGGCGCAAGGTGACTATCGCCGGCGCCGTGCAAGGGGAAAAGGTCCAGCTGCTGGGGGAGATCCAATATCACTATCCCTATCTCATCGTCAAGGAGATACGCCTGTGGAAGGAAGAAGAGCTAGCTTACTATGATCAGTATGGCCCATACCCCTGGGGTCCATGGTATGATCCCTGGTATCCATGGGGGCCCTGGGGGTGGTATCCGTGGGGGTATCGCGGGTATTACCATCACCACCATCGGCATCATCGACATCACTAATGCCTGTTGTTGATATTAATCCTCGTAATGATTTATTTAAAGAAGCGCAGTCCTAATTAGATATTCTTTCAAACACTGCCACAATCAACAGAATTTTCAAGTCGAGTTTAGTAAGACAGCGACAATGCAGTGAGTTCAAAGACGTTACAGAGACGAAAAAGTGGTATGTTTAAATCTTTCTTGAGTAACCGCCTCATAGATCTCAAGTGTGGACTGCTCACCTTGCCGAAAGGTTCGGATATCATTTTCAGCGTCGTTGTTTTCCTCATTTATATATTGGTTGCTCTATCCATTGGGTTTTGTTCTGGGTTTTTCAACATAAAAGTTCTTAAAGCAGACAGCTGGGTTATGATAATTTTGCCGATTTCTCTCTTCTTTGTACCTTCTCTTTTTGAAGAGACGTTTTTTCGTGGCTTGCTCCTGCCTCATAAATCAAGGGCAACCTCCACTGGACTTTTATTGTTATATTCTCTTTTCAGTATCTTTGTTTTTATAGTGTGGCATCCCATTAATGCCATGACCATTAATCATCCCGCCTTTGCAATTTTTACCAACCTCGTTTTTCTTTGCCTTGCCGCCCTCATGGGCATAGCCTGCACCATAACCTATCTCAAGACAGGTTCATTGTGGGTTCCTATAGTAATACACTGGCTTACTGTTTTGGCCTGGGTATTTTTTCTCAATGGCAGGAATTGCGTGCTTGATATTGCTCAATAAGAGTAGAAATTAATCTTGCACGACTATAATTTTCAAAGTGCTTTTTCCCGTATCCGGCCAGTAAACATCAAATTTTCCCTTTGAGATAGCGCTGTCTTTTTGACTCTGGAAATCGCTCGATGGCGTAGCGGAGCATGGTCCGCGGCATCTCTCTGTAGTGCTCTTTCAGAAATCGATCTTCGCTGTGGAGGTGGCGCTTGCCCACTTCACGGAGCATCCACCCCACTGCCTTGTGGATCAGGTCCTCCTTATCAGAGAGCAAGATTCTTGCGATCTTGAGGGTCTCGGCAAACTCACCGCGCTTGATAAAGTGAAAGGTCGCCATGACGGCGATGCGCCGCTCCCACAGATCTTTTGATTGGGCAAGGGCAGAGAGGGGCTTTTTGCTTTTATCCAGCAAGAAGGCACCGACGATATGCTCGGCCGATGCATCAACAAGGTCCCAATTATTGACATGACGGGTGTTTTCTAAGTAGAGCTCATATATCCTCTTCTGGATATGCCCATCCCCACTGGTATACGCGCGGCAAAATATCAAAAGCGCCAACAGCCGCTCCTCATGGATGGTGGATCGGAGTAACTGGGTGACCTCTGTGAGCGTTATTGCTTGATATTCCGTAGCCAGCTGCCTGAGCTCAGGCACCGTGACCCCCAAAAAGATGTCACCTGCCCCATACTCACCTGGCCCGGTCTTGAAAAAGCTACGGGAGACATTGGCCCTTTGCTTGGTTCCGAGTTTCCGAAGCCTTGCCCTGATCTCCTGCACAACCTTCAAGGTTGTATTTCCCGGATAGTGCAATCCCTATCAGCAACATAGATCTTACGCCCCTTGGTGTGTCTCGCGCGCAGGGAGAGGTTCCCGATGGTGCCATTCTCGATTACCAATTCGACCTCGGGATTTGCTGCCATGCCCTTTTCTTTTAAATCATCGAGGGTGATGGTTTTATCGGGATGCTCCATAAAGAACGCAGCAGCCGCGGTGCAGGCATTTTTTACCTCTGCTTGCGCCATAGCATCGCGCGCCTTTGCCTGATAGTTTACAAATGAAGGAATCGCTATGGCGGCGAGTATGCCGATCAGTATAAAAAATCCCACGGCTATCCCCGAAATTACGAGGACTATAACGGCGGTATTGCTTTTCTTCCCGCCCGCTTCCTCGTGCAGGATCTTCCCGCACTTCGTGCATTTGTAAGCATTGTCATCATTTTTCTTTCCGCATTTTGGGCAATACATGAAACACCTCCTTTTTCGATTTGGTACCATGGCCTTCTTTTTACTCCCCTCCCCCGTACAACCTTGTCTTAGTCACCTAAAAGCAAAATGTCTTTTTTGTCAAGGGTTTTTGTAAATAGCCGGGGCGGTAATCTCACGGGTTAATCGGCCGTAATGCCGGGCGTATTTATCGCAACCTCCTCACCCTAGCCCTCTCCGGTGCTTGCAAAAACAGCCCTGATTGATTGCCCCTGATGTCTTTTCATAATCCTTCGGGATGTGCTATGATCCTCGATGTCACTATTTTTAATCGAACCGGGGGTTTATTAAAAAACTATGGGGAATACCGTGAAGGATGCAAAAGGTTCTTATCCCATTAAGGAGTGGCCAAAGGGTGATCGCCCGCGCGAGAAGCTCCTGGAGCAGGGGCCGGATGCCCTCTCCGACGCCGAGTTGCTGGCCATCGTCCTCAGGACAGGGGATGGGAAAAGCGGCAGGACCGCCCTCGATCATGCCCGTCAGCTCATAAAAAGATTTGAAACATTTCGAAACCTTGCCTCGGTTGCGGCCACCGAGCTCTTGGACCTCAAGGGGATTGGGCCGGCCAAAGCGGCAACGGTTCAGGCGGTCATGGAGATCTGCCGCAGGTATGCCACCGAGAAGTTCTCGCAGGGCAAGGCCTTCGCACGCAGTGCCGATGTCTTCGCCCATTTTCACCAGCGCCTGAAAGATAGGAAGAAGGAGTGCTTTTTTATTCTTCTGCTGGACAGTAAGAACAGGGCCATCAGAGAGGAGAGGGTTTCCGAGGGGACCTTGACCAGCTCCCTGGTGCACCCCCGCGAGGCCTTTGCCCCTGCCATCAGGGAATCCGCTGCCTCGCTGATCCTGGTGCATAATCATCCCAGCGGCGACCCCGCGCCGAGCCGAGAGGATGAGGAGATCACCCATCGGCTGGTGGAGGGTGGCAAGGTGCTGGGCATCGGCGTCTTGGACCACATCATTATCGGGCAGGGGAGTTACTATAGCTTCGCCGATAGGGGAAGGTTGTGAGGGACGCGCTGAGATGAAAGATATGATCTTTCAGCAGATGAAGGGTATGAAGGGGCGCTATAAACCTTAGGCCCCCACCCGTGCCGAGCTGGAGATCATGAAGGAGAAGCCGGAGACAGCGCGGAGAAACGGCCCTATGGCCTAAGAGGGCGTCGGGATATCTGCCTATGGAAGACACCATGGAGCGATTGCACAAGTTAGTGCAGAACAAGCGCAAGGTACTGATCGCTACACACACTAACCCTGATCCCGACTCCATTGCCAGCGCCTCTGCCCTGCGGCATCTCTTTGCCTCGTGGGGGATAAACTCGGTGCTTGTGTACGGCGGGATCATCGGCCGCGCCGAGAACAAGGCCATGATCACGAAGCTGCGGATCCCCCTGCGCTCCATCCAGACCATCAACCCCTTTAATTTTACCGTGGTCGCCCTGGTAGACTGCCAGCCATTTTCAGGCAACTCTCCCCTCCCCCCCTCGATCGTGCCCAGCATCGTGATCGATCACCATCCGGCGAGAAAGCTCTCCCTTCTCAGAGAGGTTTCCTTCATGGATATCAGGCCTGACTATGGGAGCACCTCCAGCATAGTGGCTGGATATCTTTTAAATGAGGCGGTTGATATCAATCGAAGATTGGCCACCGCCCTCTACTACGGGATCATGTCTGATACGAGGTATCTGGGCAGGGATGCGCATGAGGTGGATATAAAACTGTCAGTGCATCTCTACCCTAAGGTTCTGGTAAAGACACTTACGCAGATAGAATACCCGCCCCTGCCGCGCGAGTATTTCCGCATCCTGCAGCAAGCCCTCGAGAGGACGATGTGGTATCCTCCCCGGGGGGTCGTGATCAGTGAGCTTGGTGAGGTGGCGGACCCCGATATGGTGGCCATCATCGCCGATTTTTTGATCCGCATGGATGGGGTGAGATGGATCATCGTCCTCGGGGAGATGGACCATGCGGTGTTTTTTTCTCTGCGGACAACAGGGTACCACAAAGGCAGTGCCGATAACGTGGCCCGTGACCTGATCAGGGGGATAGAGGGGGCAAGCGCCGGGGGGCATGAGGCGACTGCCGGGGGGAGGTGGGAGCTTGCCGTACCGTACAGCAGCCGGGAGGCCACGGAGAAGCTCAAGGAGCGGTTTCTCAAGAGGTTTGATGTGGACATAGCAAAGGGGATTCCGATTGCTTAACACAAGAGAGGAGGGAGCGTTCTATGGAGATCAAGGCAGTGGGGCTCGAGGTCCCGGAGGGAAGCAACATCATCGTCGGGCAGAGCCATTTTATCAAGACGGTTGAGGACCTCTACGAAGTGCTTATTGGCGGGGTACCGGCGGCAAAGTTCGGTATCGCCTTTTGCGAGGCCTCAGGCAAGTGCCTCATCAGATCGGAGGGAAATGACGCCGCAATGATCAAGGTCGCTCAACACAATGCCTCCACGGTGGCGGCTGGCCATACCTTCATCATCGTCCTCAAGGACGCCTTTCCCATCAACGTCTTGAACGCCATCAAGATGTGTCAGGAGGTGTGCACCATCTACTGTGCCACTGCCAACCCCGTCGAGGTAATCATCGCCGAGACAGACCAGGGCAGGGGTATTATGGGGGTGATAGATGGTGCATCTCCTCAGGGGATCGAGGACGACGCAGGCGTTCAGTGGCGGAAGAAATTGTTGCGGGATTTCGGCTACAAGCTATGATTTCTTCTCTGCGGTTTTTTTCTTGGCGGGCTTTTTGCCCGCCTTCTCTTTCTCTTCCTTGACTTCTGCCGGGAGCAACTCAATGATGGCGAGGGCCGCCCCGTCACCCACGCGGTTTCTGGTCTTCAAGATGTGAGTATATCCCCCATTCCTGCCGGCAAAACGGGGGGTGATCTCGGTAAAAAGCTTGCGGGCAACCTTTTTGCTGTTGATGATCCTCAAGGCCTGACGGTGGGCGTGCAAATCGCCCTTCTTGCCCAAGGTGATGAGGCGCTCCGCGAGGCTGCGCACCTCTTTGGCCTTGGCCTCGGTGGTCTCAATCCGCTCATGTTCGAACAAGGAGGTAACCATATTGCGCAGCATCATGAGGCGATGGCTCGTGGTGCGGTTAAGTTTTCTTCCGGCCTGGCGGTGTCGCATGAGTTTTCCTTATTATTCTTTCTTGCCTTGCTCTGCAGGAGGTGCGAGATCTGCTACATTCATTCCCAGGTGTAAGCCCATCCCCTTCAAGACCTCTTTTATCTCGTTGAGGGATTTCCTGCCGAAGTTCTTGGTTTGAAGGATATCCTGTTCTGTCTTTTGTACCAATTCCGAGATGTATTGGATGTTGGCATTCTTCAAACAGTTGGCTGATCTGACCGACAACTCGAGCTCGTCCACGCTCTTCGTGAGTTTTTCGCGCAACTCTTCGAGCTTTTTCTTCTTTGTCTCTTCATCGTCCTCAATCGGCAGCTCTTCAACGGGCTCCTCGAAGTTGATGAATATGCTCAATTGATCCTTGAGGATCTTCGCCGCCAGGGCCACGGCATCATCAGGCCGTATCGTACCTTTGGTCCAGACCTCGAAGGTAAGCTTGTCATAGTCGGTGATCTGTCCTACGCGCGCATTGGTCACCGTATAGTTCACCTTTTTAATGGGGGTGAAGATGGCATCGATGGGGATGGTCCCTATCGGCATGTCCTCATCCTTGTTCCGCTCGGCAGGGGCATACCCTTTGTCCATCTTTACCGTCATCTCCATCTTCAGCTTGGCCCCTTTGCCGAGGATAGCGATATGCTGCTGTGGATTTATCACCTCGACATCGGCATCGGTGATTATGTCCGCGGCAGTCACCTCCTTCGCACCCTCGACCTCAAGCCTCACCATCTTGGGCCCCGGGACGTGCAGCCTGCAGACTACCTCCTTGAGATTAAGGATAAGATCGGTAACGTCCTCTTTGACCCCGGGCAGTACCGAGAACTCGTGCAGGCTGGCATCTATCCGGACAGCGGTGATGGCCGCCCCCTGGAGTGATGACAGAAGGATCCTCCTCATGGAGTTCCCCAGGGTTATGCCGAATCCCCTCTCCAAGGGTTCAACGACGAATTTACCGTAGTAGTCGGTTAAGGTCTCCTGATCAACCTCAAGCCTCTTCGGCTTGATCAAGGCCTTCCAATTCTTGTCGTTTATCTCCATAGCCTTTCAATTTCCTCCTGCGCCATACTGCATCGCTATTTGGAGTATAGTTCTACAATGAGTTGCTCTTGGATGGGAGGTGTCGTTAATTCCCCTCGTTCAGGCCATCCCTTAACCATCCCCTTGAGTTTATCCTTTTCCAGTTCGAGCCATTGAGGCAAGCCCCTCCTCGCCATCCCCTCGACGGCCTCCTTGATCCGCTGCATCCCCTTGCTCTTTTCTTTAACCTCGATGACATCGTTGGGTTGCACGAGATACGAGGGGATGTTTACCGTGCGCCCGTTGACCAGAAAGTGGCCGCCTCCCACCAGCTGTCGTGCCTCCTGACGGGAGCTCGTGAAACCGAGACGATACACGGCATTGTCAAGCCGCCGCTCCAAGAAGACCAGGAGGTTTGTCCCCGTAATTCCCTTTTGCCTGTCGGCCTTTTCAAAGTAGTTGCGAAACTGTCGCTCCGATACGCCGTAGATGCGTTTGACCTTTTGTTTCTCCCTCAGCTGAATGCCATAGTCGGAAAACTTAACTCGGCGTTGGCCATGTTGCCCAGGCGGATAACCCCGACGCTCGACGGCACACTTATCGGTATAGCATCGCTCCCCTTTGAGGAAGAGCTTCATCCTTTCTCGGCGACAAAGCCGACAGAACGAATCGTTGTATCGCGCCACGTTATACCCTCCTCCGCTTGGGCGGCCTGCAGCCATTGTGCGGAATCGGAGTGACATCCCTGATCATGTGGACCTTCATCCCTGCTGCCTGCAGGGCCCTCAGGGCCGCCTCTCTCCCTGCCCCCGGCCCCTTCACGTAGACATCCACCGACCTCATCCCCTGATCCATGGCCTTCTTCGCAGCGGCCGACGCGGCCAATTGGGCGGCAAAGGGCGTCCCCTTACGCGACCCCTTGAAACCCTGCGTGCCGCCGCTGGCCCACGCAATGGTGTTTCCCCGATCGTCGGTAAAGGTTATAATGGTGTTGTTAAAGGTAGCCTGGATATGAACGATCCCCGTGGGGATAGTTACTCTCGCCTTTTTCCTTACCTCTTTTTGTTCTTTTTGTTCTTTTTGCTCTTTTTGCTCTTTTTGCTCTTTTTGTTCCGCCTTGGCCATACAATCGGTCCTCCTATTGTTTCTTCCCGATCACTCCCCGGCGCGGTCCTTTTCGCGTCCTGGCGTTGGTATGGGTCCGCTGGCCCCGCACGGGAAGGGATCGGCGATGGCGCAGCCCCCGGTAAGAGCCCAGGTCCATCAGGCCCTTAATGTTCATGGCTATTTCCCGTCTCAGCTCTCCCTCCACCTTATGGGTGCCGTCGATGATCCCCCTTATCTTGACCACCTCGGACTCGCTCAACTCGCCGGCCTTCTTGTTCCAGTCGATCCCTGCCTCCTGCAAGATCCGCTGAGACGCAGAGCGCCCGATGCCATAGATATAGGTAAGGGCGATCTCAACCCTCTTATCCTTCGGTAGGTCAACCCCTGCAATTCTTGGCACTCTTCTTCCTCCTAGCCTTGTCTTTGTTTATGCTTCGGGTTTACGCAGATAACCCTGACGACACCTCGCCTCTTAATGATCTTACATTTATCACAGATCTTCTTCACCGAAGATCTCACTTTCATCTGCATCCTCCTGTGCAATGATTGTTCATCACGCCGTCTTTTTCTCCCGATACGTAATCCTACCCCTGCTGAGGTCATAGGGCGAGAGCTCCACGGTAACCTTGTCCCCCGGGAGGATCTTGATGTAGTGCATCCTCATCTTCCCGGATATGTGGGCCAAGACCTTGTGGCCACCCTGCAGTTCCACCCTGAACATCGCGTTGGGCAGGGTCTCCGTGACCGTTCCTTCTACCGTGAAGGCTTCAGCCTTGGGCATAGAGAGTTCCTCGTTACTTCCCGATGGCCTTCACGATCCGCTGAAAAATCTCCTCGACCCCCCCGACGCCATCGATGGCACGCAAGAGCCCTTTTCCTCTATAATATTGAATCAGGGGAGCGGTCTGCTTGTCGTAGACCTTAAGCCTCTCCCTGATGGTCTTCTCTTGATCGTCTGCACGTTGATACAGCTCCCCCCCGCACGTGTCGCACACCCCCTTCTTCTTGGGGGGATCGAAGACGAGATGATACATGGCCCCGCAATTCCGGCAGGTCCTCCTCCCTCCCAAGCGCTTGAGCAATTCCGCGTTGTCCACCTCGATGCTGATGACGTGCCCTATACCCCTGTTCATCGCCTTTAAGGTCGTTTCCAGGGCCTCGGCCTGGGGTACGGTGCGGGGGAAACCATCCAAGATAAATCCCCCTTGGCAGTCAGAGGCCTTGAGCCTATCCCGAACAATGCCCACCACGACCTCATCAGGGACCAACTTTCCTTGGTCCATGTACTGCTTTGCCTCCAGCCCCAGGGGGGTCTTTTCCTTCAACGCCGCCCGGAGGATATCGCCGGTGGATATCTGGGGGAGATGATACCGATCCACCATTTTTTTTGCCTGCGTTCCTTTGCCCGATCCCGGCGGCCCCAACAAGATTAAATCCATGAACCTCTCACCTCATCCATTTCCTTCATATCTATCTGGTGTAACGCCCTTTGACCCTCCCGCCGCTGATCAAGCCTTCATAGTGCCTCGTCAACATGTGGGACTCGATCTGCTGGACGGTGTCCAAGGCCACCCCCACCACGATGAGCAGGGATGTGCCCCCGAAGTAGAAGGGGACATTGAACCTCGCCATCAGGAAGGTTGGCAGGACGCAGACGCCGGCGATATAGATGGCCCCTGCCAGGGTGATGCGGGTAAGGACTCGATCGATATAGTCGGCGGTGGAACTCCCCGGCCTGATACCGGGTATGAAACCGCCGTACTTTTGCATATTGTCTGCCACGTCCACGGGGTTGAAGACCACGGCGGTGTAAAAGTAGCAGAAAAAGATGATAAAGCCCACGTACAGGACATTGTAGATCACCGACGTAAAGTTGAGGCTCTTGGCAATGGCCTGCATCCAGGGATGCGCCACAAAGGTGGCGATGGTAGCAGGGAACATGAGGATGGAGGAGGCGAAGATCGGGGGGATGACGCCGGAGGTATTGAGCTTTAAGGGGAGGTGCGTGCTCTGCCCCCCGTACATCCTCCTGCCGATGATCCGCTTGGCATACTGGACAGGTATCCGGCGATGGGCGGTCTCCACGTAGATGATAAAGGCGGTGACGGCTATCATTACCGCGACGATGGCCAGCATGAGAATGACACCCAGTTCCCCTGTCTTCATGAGCCGAAAGGTGTTGCCCACCGCAGTGGGCATACTTGCCACGATACCCGCAAAGATGATCAGAGAGATCCCGTTGCCGATACCCCGCTCGGTGATCTGTTCCCCCAGCCACATCAGAAAGGCGGTGCCGGCAGCCAGCGTGATCGTCGTCATGAGCCGGAAGGACCACCCGGGGTGCAGGGCAATCGGCGATCCATCCACGCCGCGCTGGGCCTCCATCCACATGGCGATGCCAAAGCCCTGGATGATGCTCAGGACGACCGTGCCATATCTCGTGTATTGGATGATCTTTCTCCTGCCCATCTCTCCTTCTTTTTGCAGGCGCTCGAGGTAGGGGACGACCACGGTGAGCAGCTGCAAGATAATGGAGGAGCTGATGTAGGGCATAATGCCCAGGGCGAAGACGGAGAGGCGGGATAAGGCGCCGCCGGCGAACATGTCAAAGAATCCGAGCAGGGTCCCGCCGGCCTGTTGAAAGAACGAGGCGAGGGCCGCGCTGTTGATCCCCGGCGTAGGGATGTGGCATCCCAGCCGATAGACCGCCAGGAGCAGGAAGGTGATTATGATGCGCTTCTTCAACTCCGGTATCTTAAAGATAGTACCGATAGCTGTCATGGTGAGGCCTTCTCCACCTTTCCCGAAGCCGCCTCGATCTTCTTGCGAGCCGCTTCGGTAACTGCATGGGCCCTGACGGTGAGGGCGATGGTGAGTTCGCCATCCCCCACGATCTTCACTGCGTCAGAGGCCTTCTTAACCAGTCCTGCCTTGCGCAGGGCCTCGACATCCACCACCTCCCCCGCGGCAAAACGGTTGAGGTCCCTGATATGGACCAAGGCATATCGCTTTTTAAATATATTCCTGAACCCCCGTTTGGGCAGCCTCCGCTGCAGAGGCATCTGCCCCCCCTCAAAGCCCGGACGGATAGGGGCGCCGCTGCGGGCCTTCTGGCCCTTGTGGCCTTTGCACGCGGTCTTTCCGTGACCTGAACCGGGACCTCTGCCGACACGCTTCTGCCCTCTTTTTGCCCCACGGGGCGGTTTCAGCTGCCCTAACATCTTACTCCATCACCTCCAGCAGATGGGAGACCTTGCGGATCATCCCCCGCGTCTGTGGTGTGTCTTTGAGCACTACCACCTTGTTTATCTTGGTCAAACCCATGCCTCTGAGGACTGCACGGTGTTTCTCGGGATGCCCGATGCCGCTCTTGACCAATTTGATCTTTATATATCCTCCTGCCATTGATTACCTTTGGATTGCTCCTACCTCTCCTATATCCACCCCCCGTTTCCGAGCTATCTCCTCCGGGGTCTTGAGCAGTTTGAGGCCCTCAAAGGTGGCCCTGACCAGGTTGTGGGGGTTATTGGAGCCGAGGGACTTGGTCAGGATGTTCTGTATCCCTGCCACCTCCACCACCGCCCTGACGGCGGCGCCGGCGATGACGCCGGTCCCCTCGGAGGCCGGCCTCAAGATGACCTTGCCTGCGCCGAACCTCCCGACGACCATACAGGGTATGGTGCTATTGATGATGGGGACCTTCACGAGGTTCTTTTTTGCCAGTTCAATCCCCTTGCGAATTGCCTCAGGGACCTCATGGGCCTTCCCGAGGCCGCTGCCGACGGTCCCGTTCCCATCTCCGACCACCACCAGGGCGCTGAAGCGGAATCTCCTTCCCCCCTTCACCACCTTGGCCACCCTGTTTATCTTCACAACCCGATCGGTTAACTCCCGTTCCGTGGAATCTCTTGCCTCCACCTGCACCTCCTCTGTCAAAATTCGAGGCCTTTTTGACGCGCTGCCTCTGCGAGCTGCTTTATCCTGCCGTGGTACAGGAAGCCGTTGCGATCGAAGACCACCCGCTTGATCCCCTGCTCCAACGCCTTGTGCGCGAGGAGCTCGCCGACGGCCTTGGCTGCCCCGGTGTTGCCCGAGGCCTTGAACTTCCCCTGCAATTCTTTGCTGAGGGTAGAGGCGGCTGCCAGGGTCTGCCCGGTCATATCGTTGACCACCTGGGCATAGATGTGATTGAGACTCCGGTAGACGGTGAGACGGGGCCGTTCCGCAGTCCCCCGCACCTTTTGCCTGACCCTGAGCTTCCTCCTCAATCTCCCTGTCAATCTCTTTACCGCCACGACCCTGCTCCTTAGGCCTTTGCCTTGCCCGCCTTCCTGCGGACCTGTTCTCCGATATATCTGATCCCCTTCCCTTTATAGGGTTCGGGCTTTTTGAAGCCCCGTATTTCGGCGGCTACCTGCCCCACCTTCTGTTTATCCATCCCCTTGACCGTAATTCGCGTCTGCTTCTCCACCGCGAGCTCGATACCCTGGGGGATAGGGTAGAGCACCGGATGGGAGTATCCCAGGTTCAATTGGAGGTTTTTGCCTTGCACATTGGCCCGATATCCTATGCCCACAATCTCGAGCTCCTTTTCAAACCCCTGAGTCACCCCCTGGACCATATTGGCGATCAAGGTCCTGATCAGGCCATGGAGGGACCGCACCGCCTTTGCATCCCCCTTTCGTTTGACGTGGATCACCCCGCCTCCGATCTCCAGGGAGATGCCCGTCGGTATCTGCTGCGACAGCATCCCCTTGGGGCCCTTCACCTCCACGGCAGATCCCGCTTGTTTTACCTCGACCCCTTGGGGTACGGCTATCGGGGCCTTTCCTATCCTCGACATCTACCCCCCCGCACGCGGCTACCAGACATAGCAGATGACCTCCCCGCCGACCCCCGCCTTGCGTGCAGCGCGGTCTGTCATCATCCCCTTGGGGGTGGAAAGGATGGCGATGCCCATCCCGCTCATCACGGAGGGGATTTCGTCCTTGGCCACGTAAACCCTGCGGCTCGGCTTGCTCACCCGCTGCAGGGCGGCGATCACGCACGCCGCACGATCGTCATACTTGAGGCGGAGCTTGAGGATCCCCTGTCTGTTATCGGGGATGACCTCGTAACCCTGGATATATCCCTCGCGTTTGAGGATCTCCGCGATCAATACCTTCATCTTGGAACTGGGGATATTCACCTCCGCCTTTTTCACCATAATGGCGTTGCGTATCTTGGTCAACATGTGAGCTATGGGATCGGTCATGCTCATGGATCATCTCCTCACGCGCTACCAGCTGGACTTGATTACCCCCGGGATATCTCCCCGGAGGGCAAACTTCCTGAAACAGATACGGCACATATTGAACTTTCGGTAAAAGGCCCGGGACCTCCCGCACAGAGGACAGCGATGATACGTTCTTACCTTGAATTTGTTCGGCCGCTGGGCCTTCACGATGAGCGACTTTCTCGCCACGGGAATACCTCCTTAACTCCGAAAGGGCATGCCCAACAGCCTGAGGAGTTCCCTGCCCTCCTCATCGGTCTTGGCTGTGGTCGCGATAACGATGTTCATCCCCTTGATCTTATCTATCTTGTCATAATTTATCTCAGGGAAGATGATCTGCTCCTTGAGACCCAACGAATAATTGCCCCTGCCATCAAAGGCATGGGGGGGCAACCCGCGAAAGTCCCTCACCCTGGGCAGGGCAATATTGATAAGCCTGTTCAAGAACTCATACATCCGCTCTTGGCGCAGGGTCACCATACAGCCGATGGGCATGCCGGCCCTCAGTTTGAACTGGGCGATCGATCGCCTGGCCTTGGTGATCACCGGCCGCTGCCCGGTGATGGCGGCAATCTCCTCGAGGGCGGAGTCCAGGATCTTGATGTTCTGGATGGCCTCCCCCAGCCCCATGTTTATGACGATCTTGTCCAGCCTCGGGACCTGCATGATGTTTTTATAGTTAAACTGCTTCTGTAAGGCTGGAACAACTTCTTTCGTATAGAATTCTTTCATCAACATCGCCGACCTATCAGCTTACCGTATCTATTGATCGATGGCCTCGCCGCACTTCCTGCAGATGCGGATCTTCTTGCCGTCCTCGAGAATCTTCTTCCCGATGCGGGTGGGGAGATTGCACTTGCCGCAGAGCAGCTGGACATTGGAGATGGGGAGGGGGGCCTCCCGTTCCACAATGCCTCCCTTCCCATGGGGGCCGCCGGCCTTCAAGTGTCTCTTGACGAAGTTGAGTCGCTCGATGAGCACCGCCTTCTTTTGTGGAAAGACCTTGAGCACCTTCCCCGACTTGCCCTTGTCCTTGCCTGCCACCACCATCACGGTGTCGTTTTTCTTGATGGCTACCTTCTCCATATCCCCTCTCAGAGGACCTCCGGTGCAAGGGAGATGATCTTCATGAATTTTTTCGCCCGAAGCTCCCTGGCCACCGGACCGAAGATGCGGGTGCCGATCGGCTCATTTTGCGGGGTGAGGAGTACGGCTGAATTATCGTCAAACTTTATATAGGAGCCATCGGACCTCTTGACGCCCTTTTTCGTCCTGACCACCACGGCCCTGACCACATCTCCCTTCTTGATCTTGGAGTTGGGGATGGCATCCTTGACCGAGACCACGATCACATCGCCCAACGAGGCATACTTTCGCCGTGAGCTCCCCAAGACCTTGATACAGCCGATCTTTCGCGCCCCGGAGTTGTCGGCCACATCCAAGATGGTCCGCATCTGGATCATGAGTATCCGTTAGACCTCCGCTGCCTTTTCGATGATCTTTTTCACATTCCACCTCTTGGTCTTGCTGAGGGGGCGGGTCTCCACGATCAAGACCTTATCGCCGACGGTACACGCATTCTCCTCGTCATGGGCCTTATAGGTGGTGTAGCGTTTGATATATTTCTTGTAGACAGGATGTTGGGTCGTGCGTTCCACCTGGACAATTGCCGTCTTGCCCATCCTGTTGCCGACCACGACTCCTATCTCATGCTTTCTCAGCCCCCGCCTTCTCATTGCTCTCCTTTCCCATTCTCTCGCGTAACACGGTCTTGACCTTGGCGATATCGCGCTTGACGTGGGTCACTCTCATGAGGTTTTCGAGCTGTCCGGTTGCCCGCTGGAACCTGAGGTTAAAGAACTCCTCTTTGAGGTCATGTTCTTTCTGGTGCAGCTCATCAATGCTCAACTCCCTGAGTTCCTTGGCCCTCATCATATCTCCTCCCGGGCCACAAAGCGGGTGGCGATGGGGAGCTTGTGCGCGGCGAGGCGAAAGGCCTCCCGTGCACTGTCTTCAGACACACCCTCCATCTCGTAAAGGATGCGGCCCGTCTTCACCGCCGCCACCCATCCCTCGACGGCCCCCTTCCCCTTTCCCATCCTGGTCTCGGCGGGCTTCTTGGTGAAGGGCTTGTCCGGGTAGATGCGTATCCAGATCCTTCCCGTCCGCTTGATGAAGCGGGTCATGGCGATACGGGCTGCCTCGATCTGGCGGTTGGAAATCCGCCCGCCCTCCAAGGCCTGGAGGCCGAAATCGCCGAAGTTGAGCTGGGTAGCTGCCTGGGCCTTTCCTCGGATCCTGCCCTTCTGTTGCTTGCGGTATTTGGTCTTCTTGGGTGACAGCATCTGCTTCTATCCTCGCGGAGGAGATGCCCCCTCGCGGGGGGCCTCACGGGGGCCAAGGATCTCGCCGTTAAATACCCACACCTTGACCCCGATGATGCCGTATGTAGTCTTGGCCTCGGCAAATCCGTAGTCGATATCGGCGCGGATGGTGTGCAGGGGGACCCGCCCCTCGCGGTACCACTCCCGGCGGGCCATCTCATGTCCCCCTAATCTGCCGGAACAGGCGATCTTTATCCCCTGTGCTCCGAGCCTCAAGGCAGAGCTCACGCTGCGCTTCATCGCCCGCCTGAAGGCCACCCTGCGCTGCAGCTGGAAGGCCACATTCTCGGCCACCAGTTGCGCATCTGTCTCGGCCTTTCTGATCTCCTTGATATTGATGATGATCTCCTTCTTCGTCATCGCCTGGAGCTCGTTTTTGAGGCTTTCCACCTCCGATCCCTTTTTGCCGATGATGATACCGGGCCGTGCGGTATAGATATTTACCTTTACCTTGCTCGCCTTGTTTGCCACCCGCTCTATCTCGACCGAGGAGACCGCTGCGTGGGATAGCTTGTTACAAACGTACTTTCTGATGGTCAAATCCTCATGCAAGAGGGTGGCGTAATCCTTTTCGGCGAACCACTTGGAATTCCAATCCTTGATGGTCCCCAGCCTAAACCCGATCGGATGTACTTTTTGCCCCACGCAGTCACCTCCCTGTCTTATTTCTGATCCAAGACCACCGTTATGTGGCTGGTCCTCTTTCTAATCATGGTGGCCCTCCCCATGGCCCGCGGCATGTGCCGCTTCATAGTGGGACCGCCGTCCACCGAGATCCGCTTGACCATGAGGGTATCCACATCCATCTGCTTATTCTGCCGGGCGTTGGCCACGGCGGAATTGATCAGTTTGGTCAGGGTCTTGGCAAAGGCCTTCTTGGTAAAGGCCAGTATATTCAAGGCCTCTTCCACCTTTTTGCCCCGGACCAGATCAACGAGCAATCTGGCCTTCCGGGGAGAAACCCTCACAAATCTGGCCCTTGCCGTAACCCCCATCTTCCTCTCGTCCTCTAAGGCTTCGCCGCCGGTGCCGGCGCCGCGACGACCCTGGTCTTTCTGTCGCCGGCATGGCTGTGAAAGGTGCGGGTCGGGGCGAACTCGCCCAATTTATATCCCACCATGTCCTCGGTAATGAAGACGGGGATGAACTTTTTCCCGTTATGAACCGCGATGGTCAAGCCCACCAACTCCGGTATGATCGTGGACCGGCGCGACCAGGTCTTGATCACCTTATCGCCTGTCCCCTCTTTGGCCCTCTCGGCCTTTTTCAAAAGGCTGGCCTCGATATAGGGACCCTTCTTGAGAGAACGTGCCACAGCTCCTCCTGTCTCGACTACATACTATGTACTTATACAATGATCTCCCTCGCCCGCTGGCGGGAGAGGGTGGGGGTGAGGGTGGATCTGAAACACTTCTCCCCCTCACCTGTATCCTCTCCCCCCGGGGGAGAGGAAATTAATTTATTAACACAAAAACTCATTTCCTTTTCTTCGCGATGTATTTATCGGTGCTCTTGTTTCGCCTGGTCTTGAATCCCTTCGCAGGCACCCCCCAGGGGCTCACGGGGTGTCTCCCCCCCGAGGTCTTCCCCTCTCCCCCACCCATGGGGTGATCGACGGGATTCATGGCCACGCCCCGCACATGGGGCCGCCTCCCCAGCCACCGGGACCTGCCCGCCTTGCCGACGGAGATCCCCTCGTGCTCTATGTTGCTCACCTGGCCGATGGTGGCGTAGCACTCCTGGTTCACCAGTCTCACCTCGCCGGAGGGAAGCCTGACATGGGCATACTTTCCCTCCTTCGCCATGATCCTGCCGGACCCGCCGCCGCTCCTGATCATCTGCCCCCCCTTGCCGATCTTCAATTCGACGTTATGGATGAGGGTGCCGAGCGGTATATTTTTCAGCGGCAGGGCGTTGCCGGCCTCGATCTCCGCCTTTTCTCCTGCCATCACCTTGCCGCCCTTCTTGAGCTCGAGAGGGGCGAGGATATATCTCTTTTCTCCATCGGCGTAGTGCAACAGGGCGATCCTGGCGGAGCGGTTCGGGTCATACTCGATGCTCGCCACCGTGGCAGGCACCCCGATCTTGTCCCTCCTGACGAAATCAATCACCCGATACTGCCGCTTGTGCCCGCCGCCCCGAAACCGAACCGTCATCCTCCCGGCGCTGTTTCTCCCGCCGCTGCTCTTCAAGGGCCGCAGCAGGCTGCGCTCGGGTTCAGACCGGGTGATCTCCTCAAAGGTCGAGACCGTATGGTACCTTCTGGCCGGGGATGTGGGTAGGTATTTTTTAATGCCCATGAGCCAGCTCCCCTTTAGTTACGCCCCCTCAAAGAATTCGATGCGGTCCCCTGCCCGCAAGGTGACCACCGCCTTCTTCCAATCAGGGCGTTTGCCGCTGAAGCGTCCGAGCCTGCGAGCCTTCCCCTGCATCGAGGAGCAATTGACCTTGAGGACCTTCACCTTGAGCAGGCGCTCCACCGCTTCCTTTATCTCCGTCTTGTTGGCATCCTGGGCCACGACAAAGGCGACCTTGTTATTCTTCTCCTTGAGGATGTTCGCCTTCTCCGTGATCAAGGGTTTCTTGATTACCTGATAGATATCCTTCATCCCTTGAGCCTCTCTTCGATCTTTTCGACAGCCGGCTTCAAGATAATCAGATGTTCGTACTTGAGGATGTCATAGACGTTGAGGCCGTTGTGCGGTAAGACCTTGACCCACGGTACGTTCCTGGCGGAGCGCTCCAGATTGAGATTCTCGCCATCGGTGACGAGCACGGCGCTCTTGATCCCCAGACCCTCCATCGCCTTGACAAAGGCCTTGGTCTTTATCTCCGGCGAGGGAAACGCGTCCAAGAGAAGGAGCTTGCCTTCTTGGTACCGGAGGCTCAAGGCCGAGCGCAGGGCAGCCATGCGGACCTTTTTGGGCAGCGGATAATCGTAATCCCTCGGCTGCGGGCCGAAGATCGTGCCGCCCCCCCGCCACAGGGGTGACCTGCTCGTGCCGGCCCTGGCCCTGCCTGTCCCCTTTTGCTTCCAGGGTTTGCGCCCGCCGCCGCGCACCTCCGACCGCTCCTTGGTGGCAGCGGTCCCGCGACGCCTCTTGGCCAGCTGCCACGTGGTGACCTCATGAAAAAGGTGCGGTTTCACCGGCGAGGCGAAGATATGGTCGTGTAGCTCGATCTTTCCCACCTTTTTCTTTTCCAGATTATAGAGGTCGCACTGTGCCATCTTGCTGTTAACCCTCGGATACTGCCTCTGCCGCCTTTTTCAAAGTCCGCTGTTTCTTCGCGGTCTGCCTGACAAGCACGATGGAGTTGATCGAGCCGGGGACAGCCCCCCTGACGAGCAGGAGGTTTCTCTCCGGTTTTATATCGACGACGGTGAGATTCTGTGCGGTGACCCGGCTGTTGCCGAAGAGACCGGGCATCCTCGTCCCCGGAAAGGTCCTTCCCGGATAGGAGTGCGCGCCGATGGACCCGCCGTGCCGGAAGTACTCATGCGTCCCATGCGATCCCGGAGAGCCGTGAAAGCCGTGCCGCTTGATGACCCCGGCAAATCCCTTGCCCTTGCTGGTGCCGGTGATATCGACGCGATCCCCGACGGCGAAGGCCGCCAGGGTTATCTCCTGCCCGACGGTATACTCCCCTACCTCGTCCACGCGGAACTCCTTGAGAACATAAAAGGGTCCGGTGCCGCTCTTCTGCTGGTGTCCGGTGAGAGGCCGGTTCACCCGCTGGGGCTTTTTCTTCAAGAAGCCGAACTGGAGGGCATTGTACCCTTCTTTCTCTTTGGTCTTGATCTGGACGACGGCGC
>Ga0214474_1000335_pt1 | contig 24031 bp, 18 predicted proteins | sample RVTome_2_FD_187335 | JGI IMG/M metagenome (GOLD analysis project Ga0214474, IMG submission 187335) | Soil microbial communities from uranium-contaminated site in the Upper Colorado River Basin, Wyoming, United States - RVT95D214 HiSeq ... | reverse complement strand
AGAGATCTTGGTGTTGGACTTCCGATCACAATGTGTCCAACCCGATATTCTTTAGCGAACTGCAGTAAGGTACGGACAACATCTTCACCCTTGTAGGTGAATACAATCGCCCCCAACTGCTTGGCAAGGGTCAAAGTGCTTGAAATGATCTGCTGGGTATGGGTATCGATCACCGTGGGCTCCTCGGCCGGCGTCTGGACATAGATCGCATACCAGTTCCGATTCAATCTCCCTGCCAGTCGCGAGGTATAGCGAAGCAATTTGTCGCTGTTAGGCCCCCGTGAGCTTAAACAGACCATGACCTGATCAGGGGATACGGACTCTTCTTCTTCGAAGGTTTCGCGTCTCCGCAAATCGATCTGGGAAGCAAGTTCACGAAGCGTGAGTTCGCGCAGCCTCTCAAGGTTTGCGCTTTTAAAGAAATGTTCGAGGGCAATTTCGATGCGTTCCGGAGTATAGACCTTTCCTTCGTTCAAACGTTCTCTCAGGTCCTCCGTGGAAAGGTCAACGTTCACAATCTGATCAGCCTCTGCAATCACCCTGTCCGGAAGGCGTTCTCGAACCTTGACTCCCACTGCCTTTTCAACCGTGTCGTAAAGGGTCTCCAGATGTTGAATATTCAATGTGGTGATGACGTGAATCCCGGCAGCCAGGACGTCCTGGACATCTTGATATCGTTTATCATTTCGGCTGCCGGGGACATTGGCGTGGGCCAGCTCATCAATCAGCGCTACTTGTGGTTTCCGGACCAGAATCGTATCCACATCCATCTCTTCCACGGTAATGCCCCGGTATTCCTGCCTGCGACGGGAAATCACTTCCAACCCTTTGAGGAGCCGTTCGGTTTCAATTCGGCCATGGGTTTCCACGAGCCCCACGACCACATCGATGCCCTCTTCCTTGAGTCGACGGCCCTCGAGAAGCATCTGGTAGGTCTTCCCAACGCCCGCTGCGTAGCCGAGATAGACCTTCAGATGTCCGCGCTGGGCGCGGCGGATCATTCTGAGGAAGGTATCAGCTTTGTTTTCAACGTTGTTCATAGTCTCCCATCCAGGTCAAGATTGAGCATCAACACGTTTACACGTGGTTCGCCCAGGATTCCAAGAGTCCGGCCCTCGGTATGGGCGTCGATCTTTTCCATAACAAGCGCAACTGTGAGGCTCCTTGCCTTTGCCACCCGTTTTGCCTGGAGCAGCGCGTTCTTCACGCTAATGTGGGGATCAAGACCGCTCGCCGAAGCAGTCACGGCATCCGGAGGCACCATCGCATCAGGGCCGAGACCGTTTTCAATCCGGTAATCAACGACGCGCTGTCTAACCCCATCCACCAGCTTCTTCGAAGTGGGCCCAAGATTGCTCCCACCCGAACCCGCGGCATCATACCCCTGTCCTGCTGCCGACGGTCGAGGGTGAAAATACTTTGGATCAGTAAACCCCTGAGAGAGAAGGCTCGATCCCACGATGGTCCCTTTATGGGCTAACAGGGAGCCGTTGGACTCAGACGGAAATAATCCCTGCCCCACGATCCAGACGAGCAATGGATAGATGCCGCACAAAAGAATAGCCAGCGATAACGCAGCCATCAACGAGATGCGAACTTCGTGGATGAAATCCTTCATAGTTAAACATCCTTCCTTTTCTTATACAAGATGAAGCGCGTTCACCATAAGATCGACCAATTTGATGCCCGGAAAAGGAATGATGACACCGCCCAGACCATAAATCAAAAGGTTGCGCCTTAGGAGCACGGCTGCACCTAAAGGCCGAAACCGTACTCCGCGCAAAGCCAGTGGGACAAGGGTGATAATGATAAGGGCGTTGAAGATGACGGCGCTGAGGATTGCGCTCAGCGGCGACTGAAGACCCATGATGTTTAGGGGAGCGATGACTGGAAACACATTCATCAGCATGGCCGGAATGATGGCGAAATATTTAGCAACGTCGTTGGCGATGCTGAAGGTGGTTAGCGCCCCGCGCGTGATCAGCATCTGCTTGCCAATCTCAACGACTTCGATCAGTTTCGTCGGATTCGAATCGAGGTCCACCATGTTTCCGGCTTCTTTGGCTGCCTGGGTCCCCGTATTCATGGCCACTCCCACATCCGCCTGGGCCAGGGCAGGAGCATCGTTGGTGCCATCCCCTGTCATGGCTACCAGGTGTCCTGCCGCCTGTTCTTTTCGGATGCGTTCCAGCTTATCCTCCGGCTTGGCCTGAGCGATGAAATCGTCCACCCCTGCTTCTTTTGCGATTGCCGCCGCCGTCAGCTGATTGTCTCCCGTGATCATGACGGTCTTGATGCCCATCGCCCGAAAGCGTTCAAACCGGTCTTTTAGCCCTCCTTTTACAATGTCTTTCAGATGGATAGCACCCAGAACTTTCGTCCTGTCAGCCACCAGCAGAGGCGTTCCTCCTGAAAGGGAAATGGAGTTCACTGCATATTGAACCTCCGCAGGATAATTGATCCCAGTGAAAGCCTTTATTGCGTCGGGTGCGCCCTTTCGGATCTGTCTGCCATCGAGATCCACGCCACTCATCCTCGTTTGTGCTGAAAACGAAATGAACTTTGCATTGGGCGTTTCAGAGATGGAGCGACCTCGCAAACCATATTGTTTCGCCAGGATGACAATGCTCCTGCCTTCGGGAGTTTCGTCAGCCAGGGATGCCAGTTGTGCAGCATTGGCCAGTTCCTCAACCTGGACTCCCGGTGCCGGAAGAAACTCAGTCGCCTGACGGTCTCCAAGAGTGATGGTTCCCGTTTTATCGAGGAGCAACACATCCACATCCCCGGCTGCCTCCACGGCCCGTCCGCTCATGGCCAATACGTTCTTCTGGACCATACGATCAATTCCCGCAATCCCGATCGCGCTGAGCAGGCCGCCGATGGTCGTAGGGATCAGACAGACAAGCAATGCGATTAATACCGTGATCGTAAATGAAACACCCGAATAAAGACCAAAGGGCTTCAGGGTGATGATGACAACCAAAAAGATGACGGTCATCGCCGAGAGAAGGATGGTCAGGGCTATCTCGTTCGGTGTCTTCTGGCGCCGTGCGCCTTCGACCAGAGCGATCATCCGATCCAAAAAACTTTCGCCAGGATTGGCTGTGACGCGAACCTTGATCCGGTCGGATAGAACCCGAGTGCCACCCGTGACCGCGCTTCGGTCGCCTCCTGCCTCCCGAATGACAGGCGCGGATTCTCCTGTGATGGCCGACTCATCCACCGTTGCCACACCCTCAATAATCTCGCCATCAGCCGGGATTATTTCTCCAGCAGAAACGATGAAGAGTTCGCCCTTCCGCAACCGTTCGGCCTCAATCTTTTCGATTGAGCCATCAGTTTTTAATCGATTGGCCATGGTATGAGTGCGCGTCTTTCGAAGGGCCTTGGCTTGAGCTTTCCCCCGGCCTTCAGCCATGGCTTCAGCAAAATTGGCAAAGAGCACGGTAAACCAGAGCCAGAGAGTTACCTGCAGGACAAATCCAAACGGGTCGTCTCCGGAGCGGAAGAAAAGTCCGATGGTCGTAAGAGCAGCTCCTACTTCTGTTACGAATATCACTGGGTTTTTCAATAGCGATAGAGGATTCAGTTTTCTGAAAGAATCGAACACCGCTTGCGCAATGATTTGACGATCAAAAAGAGAATGGGTTCTTACAGCCACAGTTCGTTACTCCTCAATAGAGAGTGTTTGAGCCGATCATCAGAAAATGCTCTACAATGGGACCAAGGGCCAGAGCGGGCAGAAAGGTCAATGCCCCGACAATCAGGACTGTGCCCACCAGCACAAGGGTAAACGTTAAGCCCCAAACCGGAAAGCTCCCTCCAGTGGCTGGAACCAGCTTTTTCCTCCCCAAGCTTCCAGCCAGAGCCAGCACCGGCACAATCATGACGAATCGTCCAAAAAGCATGGCCAGCGCAAGGGTCGTATTGTACCAAGGCGTATTTCCGCTCAAACCGGCGAAGGCGCTGCCATTATTGCCCGCGCCGGATGAGTAGGCGTAGAGGATTTCGCTCAAACCATGCGGTCCGGAATTGTTCAAGCCAGCCAATCCCCATGGGCTTACTGCAGCCCAGGCTGTAAAACCAAGGATACTGAAGATGAGTATCATCACGGCGAGCACACTGACCTTTACATCATAGGATTCTATCTTTTTGCCCAGGTATTCGGGTGTCCGGCCAACCATCAACCCGGTAAGAAAAACGGCCAGCACCACAAACACCAACATCCCATACAACCCGGCACCGGCACCCCCGAAAGCGACCCCGCCCAATTGGATGTTAAACAAAGGAATCAGCCCGCCCAGTGGGGTAAAAGAATCATGCATGGAGTTCACTGCCCCGCAAGAAGCATCGGTCGTGATCGTAGCGAACAGGGCGGAATTGAAAATCCCGAAACGGGCTTCCTTTCCTTCCATATTTCCGGCGAGGGGACCCACCCCGAGGGCAGACAACCGCGGGTTCCCGGCATCCTCGGCCCACCAGCAGACCAAGACAGCACCAAGGAATAGAATGGCCATCGCTCCCCAGACGGCCCAGCCATGTTTCTGTTTTCTGACCATCCTGCCGAGATAATAGGTAAGACCGCTTGGAATAAGGAAGATGGAAAGCATCTGGATAAAGTTGGACAGAGGCGTTGGGTTTTCATAAGGATGGGAGGCATTGGCATTGACAAAACCGCCCCCATTCGTTCCAAGCATCTTGATCGCAACCTGGGAGGCCATGGGGCCTTGGGGAATGGTTTGAATCTCACCCTTTTGTTCTTCCATCACCGGATTTCCTCGGGCGTCCCTGATCTCCTGACCCATCGCATCCTTTTTGACTACCTGGACGGTGGCGGGCTCGATCAGTCTCGCTTTCTCGTAGGGCTTGAAGTTCTGGATCATGCCCTGGGAGATCAGAAAGACAGCGTAAACAAGACAGATGGGCAACAGCAGGTAGAGATTGATACGAACCAGGTCGACCCAGAAGTTCCCGATCGTTTTGGTAGTGTGGCGAACAATGCCGCGCACCAGCGCCGCTGCAATGGCAATACCCGTGGCTGCAGAGACGAAATTATGAAAGGCAAGACCAACCATCTGTGAGAAATATGACAGAGTAGTCTCGCCTGCGTAATTCTGCCAGTTCGTGTTGGTTGTGAAGCTGGTGGCCGTGTTGAAGGCAAGGTCCGGGCTGACCGGTCCAAGTCCCTGTGGGTTCAAGGGAAGGAGGTGCTGGAGGCGAAGGATCGCATAGGTGAAAAGCAATCCAACCAGACCAAATAGAAGCATCGACACGGTGTACTGCTTCCAATTCTGCTCCTTTTTCGGGTCCAAGCCCAATATTCGATAAAACAGCTTCTCGACCGGCTTCAAGAACAGATCGAGAAAGGTCTTTCCTTCAGCATTCAGCACACGGACAAGGTAAAGGCCTACGGGCTTGGTCAATAAGAGAAGGATTAAGACGTAAAGGGCGAGCTGAATCCATCCGAAAATATCCATCGTTCTTCCCCTCTCTCAAAACTTCTCAGGCTGAAGGACAGTGAAAAGGAGGTATCCAATCAGTATCAGCCCAATGAAGATTCCGATGATGTCGTTCATTGTTTAAAGCCTCTCACAACCGCGGGCATAAAGAATACACAGCCCGAAGAAAACGATTGAAACTAAGATGTAGACAAAATCAGTCATGAATGAATCTCCTCCTTCGAAGCGAGGTCAGCCCTTTTCAACGTGAAAGTGAAAGTGCTTCCTTCTCCCAGACGGCTTTCAACCTTGACCGTTCCGCCATGGGCCTCCACAATCTCCTTGACAATGGCGAGTCCAAGGCCTGCGCCGGTCTCGGCTCCCTGGTCGGGTACGCGGAAAAACTGCTCGAAAATCCTTGGGAGATACTGGCTCGGAATACCTCTTCCCGAGTCCGAAACCGAGAACTGGACCCATTCTTCATCTGCTTTGGCCAGGACAGTAGTGCTTCCACCCGGCGGAGTATATCTGAGAGCATTTGAAAGAAGGTTGGCAAACACGTGGCCCATCCGTGCGGTATCAGCCCAGACTTCAGGTAAATCATCCGGGACCTTCGTTCCGAGCGTCACGCCCCGGTCCTTGAAATCCGCATGAAAAGGTTCAAGGGCTTCAAAAACTATCGAATGGGGAGAGACTTTTCGGAAATTCATTTGAACTTTCCCGGACTCGATTCGGCTGATATCGAGCAGGTTATTGAGGATGCTGTGCAACCTGTCGCTATCCTCCCGGGCTGCCACCAGAAGCTCCGCCTGTTTAGGTGTAAGGCTTCCTATTTTCTCTTCCAGAAGCAGATGGATTGCCATGCGTATGGATGTAAGCGGGCTCTTCAGTTGATGAGAAACGGTTGAGATGACTCCTCTCTTCAGTTCCTCCTGTTTCCGTTCCTGGGTCACGTCCTGGCAAACCAGAACCACGCCTGTCGCCTGCATATCCCTCCCGAGAATCGGAATGGCTTCCGGACGAAAATAATGCTCTTCTCCATTCACGAAATGTTGGATCACCCTCTGTTCTCCGCTCGGCTGGATCGTTCGACCCGTTCTTAACGCATCTGTGAAAATCTCATCCATCCATCGGGACGGTAGACCCCGGATCTGTTTACCCGGTTTGAGTTCAAAAACATTCCTCGCTGTCTCCGTTGCAACATCCACTTTTCCCCCGGGATCGACAATGGCAACCGCATCAGGCAGACTGCTAAAGGTTTGCTCTGTCGCACGTTGGATTCGCGTTAATCTGGTCTGGTCGCTCCTGCGGCTTTCGCGAAGGGCTAAGGCCATCTTATTAAATGCTTCGGAAAGCTGCCCGATCTCATCACGGGAATCGCTTTCGACAACAAGTTCAAGGTTCCCTTGCTTGATCTCCTCTGCGGAACGGATGAGACGCCTGATCGGCCGGAGAATCCACCTTCCTGTGAAGAGAACGAACCCAACTGCTATGAGCATCCCGGCAAGGAGAAAAATGTACATCTGCTTTTTAGCCGAAGCTGCACTGCGGCGTGCCAGGTTATTGGCATCGCTCATGTTTTTCTGGTTCATTTGGAGAATCTCATCCGCAGTCTCTTTGATTTGTACGAATGAAGAAAAAAGCTTGCTGAAATAAGCTTCCCGTTGTTGGTGAGTGGAAGTTTTCATCCCTTGCATTTCATGAAGGGTCGCTTGATACTGCTTGAAAAGATCCTGCAGATGATGGGCTTTCTTTCCCTCTTCCGGCAGAGTGATGTTATCCAACTCCGCCTGAAGCGCCTTCTCGAATGCCACCTCATTCTTCTGGAGCAATTCAGTCCCCTTCTCTTTTTCACCGAGAAGGACAAAGAGGATGCCGCTGTCCATGCGTTCGAGGGACTCTTTCATCTCCTGACATGCGATGACGCTGCGATAGTTTTCCCGGAGAATAACGTCGATAGACTGTCCCAGCTGGGTGAGATGGCTGATGCTTTGAATGCCAATGATTAGAATGATTAATAGCAGTCCGCCAAACCCAAGCGATAACTTCTGTCGAAGCCCTAGCATCCGTCTTGCTCCTTTCTTCCAGCTGATAAAGCAAACTTCATGCCTGAAGAGTCTCTAACTAAGCGCCCGTATTTCCAGGACTTTTAACGATATGTTCGGCAAGGATTCTTGCAATATTCAAGAATGGAACAAGAAAGCCTTGAAAACTGCAAAGTGGGAGGTAAAGGGAAGATGAAGATTAACGATGAGCGCATTTCAAAAGTAAGGGTTGTAAGTGGTGCGGAGTCTATCTATCTATATATCTTCCTACTGTTATCAAATCCCGTATTTCTTGCGGCGGCGCCATAGGGTAGCCTGATCAATGCCGAGTACATCGGCTGCCTCTTGAAGCGACTTTGTAGTAGCTAACACCCGCCGGATATGTTCTTCTTCAATCTTCTCAATAGAAACCCTATCGCCGAGTCTTGCGCCCGAATCATTTGGCAGCAGATTTTCAGGAAGACACTCGGTACCGACACGGTCGGTTTGACAGAGAATCGCAGCCCTTTCCACAACATTTCTCAGCTCTCTGAGGTTTCCTGGCCACGGATACTGTCTGAGGGCCTGGAGAGCTTCTGGAGCAAAACCGAGGAAAGAATGATGCCTGGCCCGGCCAAAGAATGTCAATAGCCTCTCAGCCAAAGATGCCACATCCTCCGGCCGCTCACGCAGGGGAGGGATTGCGATCTGAATTACATTAAGTCGATAGAAGAGGTCTTCCCGGAACCGCCCTTCTTTGACTGATTTATCGAGATCCCTGTTGGTGGCAGCGATAATGCGGACATCTGCTTTTCGAGTTGTGTAGTCTCCTACCCTTTCATATTCTTTATCCTGAAGAAAGCGCAAAAGTTTCGGTTGCAAGTTAGGCGGTAAGTCTCCGATCTCGTCGAGCAAAAGCGTTCCACCTTCACAGGTTGCGATGCGACCAGGATTATCCCGGATAGCACCCGTAAAGGCCCCCTTCACGTGTCCGAATAGTTCGCTCTCAAGGAGTTCGGGAGAAAAAGCAGGACATGAAACGATGCAAATTGGCTTATTGGCTCGAGGGCTCCAGCGGTGAATCGCACGGGCCAATACTGTCTTACCGGTCCCACTTTCTCCAAGTAAAAGAATGGTTGCGTCAGTTGTGGCAACCTGTCGCGCCAGGTTGACCACTCGCTGCATGGCAGGGCTGGTGGTTGAAAAATCCGCTTCAGGATTTAATCTGCCCAAGTCCTCCTGCAGCGAAGCAAGTCTTTGTTCCAATGCTTGCATCTCAAAAACCTTGTGGACGGCGAGTTTCACCTGAGTAGGTGTAAAGGGTTTTGGAATATAGTCCGTTGCCCCACGCCGCATGGCCTCGACCGCCGTATCAATGGAAGCGTAAGCCGTGATGACAACTATTTTGATCCAAGGTGTTTGAGCAAGCAAGGTCGGGATAAGGTCAAGTCCGTCAGCCGTGCCAAGCCGAAGGTCCACAAAAGCTAGGTCGAAAGACCTCCTGGAAGCTTCATGGACTGCGTCCTGAAAATTGCTGACAGCAACAACGTGATGACCTTCCGTCTCCAGGTAGACGGTGAGCGTTTTGCGTATGTTGAGTTCATCATCAACGATCAGGATATTCAAAGGATGATCTCCTATCATCTTCGCAGCCACAAAATCCTTGTCACCTTCGCTCGTTTTCATAAATCTCTACACACCCAATCTCCTAAATAACTTCAATATATTATAAATTCTTATCTTTGCATAGGGCTAAATGACGAGATAGGAAGAGAAAAGGCTGATATTCTCAGCATGAATCACCGTGACGAAAGCGGGGTCACCTACTAAGGGGTAGCTATCAAGAGAAAAGAGTACTCCATAAGAAAGAAAATGCGTTATTGTCAACTTGCGTCTGGCAATCAGATATAGAAAAGATAGAGCAGGAGATTACAGACAGCCACGACCACCATCATAGCAGGATAGCATGCCTTGCAATAATACCTCCAAGAGATCTTTTTGTCCGTCGTCCGCTCATAATTCGCCACAGCCACTACATTGGCCGAAGCGCCGATGGGAGTCCCATTTCCCCCGATATCGGTCCCGAGAGCGGTTGACCAGACCAATGGAAGAAGGGAAAAACCGAAGTTCTCGCTCATATGCTTAAGGATAGGGGCCATGGTGGCTGCAAAAGGCACGTTATCTACAATCGAAGATCCAAAAGCGCTTATCCAAAGTATGATTGAAAGAGCAATAAAGAAGTTACCTCCAGAAATATCCGTAACCGCCGCTGCCACCATTTTGAGAAGCCCTACATGCTCCATGGCGCCCACAATAATAAAAAGTCCTGCAAAGAAAATAATCGTAGGGTAATCAATATTTATCAAAACCCTACTCATTTTGTGACCCCCGAGAAGCATGGCAATCAATGCCCCAGTCAGGGCACATGTGGCTACTGAAAGATGGGTAAGATGATGAGTCACCAGAACTGTTACGACATAAAAGAATGCAATCAGGCCCACCGTAAAAAGCCACTTGTCCTTAATGGCCTCTTTCGGATTCAAGGTATCGACCTGCTGTTGAAGCCATTGTGGGTCTTCCTGAAGCCTTTTTCGCGCTGAAAAGATCTCCTTCCTATAAAACCAGACGAAGAAGGGTGTGTTGACTCCAAAACCTATCCATGCAATGAGACCGATATTTCTCACAAAATCCATAAAAGTTAGCTGAAAATATGTCCCAAGAATGACATTCGGAGGATCCCCTACCATGGTCGAGGCTCCACCGATGTTGGCTGCACAAATTTCAGAGAGAATCAGGGGGAGAGGATTAATCCCGATAATACGTGCAACCTCAATGGTGAGGGTCGACATGAATAGCATCACGGTGATGCTGTCCACAAAGGCCGACAGAAATCCCGCAATAAATGGGAAAAAGATAAATAGCTTTAAGGGATCGAGCTTCACCCATCTTGCACTGTGAAGACCCAACCATCGGAAGAAACCCGATTCGTTCATCGTCTCGATCACCGTCATCATGCCAAAGACAAAGAGGATCGTCTCCCAGTTTTCGTAGTGAAGGAGATCCTGAGGCGTTAGGATGAAGAGGAAAGCCAGAATAGCACCGAAGATCGAGGCAATCGTCCTGCTCACCTTCTCGGAAATGATCAGTCCGTAAGACAGAACGAAAATTCCTAAAGCAATCCACTGCTGTGTCGTCATGATCTGCTCCGTCTAAGTTAAATTAGTTTTATTATATTACATGGAATTTCTTAAAAATCAAATACTCTTGGAGGCATTCCTATGGAGCCCCACAGACAGAAACCATGGTTCCTAATTAACGCCTCTGTGGCGATCTATGCCCCGCCTATCGTCAGGACAGGCCGGCCAAAGACCGTGCTTGCACACCGAAGTGCTTCTTCCGCCCAAAACCTTTCGTTCAGGCAGGTGTTATAACACGCAGGCTAGGTTTTCTACTGCCTGGGTAAATAATGATCATCCGTTTACAAAATTTTGCCTGTTTTGTCAAGAAGTCGCTCCAGTCAGCATAATTATCCTAATTTCTAACCCTCAAAATAATTAAATTACTTTTAAAAATCAATCACTTATTCAATCAAAATACACAAATTAAGGCATTGGCATTTATTTTGCAGTTAAATCACAAAAAATACGGGAAAAGTGAGCTAATATAATGCCTATAATGGACAAAGATATCGTCCTAACAACCAATGAAGCAATCCAATATCTTAAGATCTCCAAACCTACTTTTCTGAAGTATATCCACCTTGGAAGAATCAAGGCTGTCAAAGCCGGGAACGGCTGGAGGGTACACCAATCCGAGTTATACCGATTTCTGAATATAATGGAAAGGTAATAAATGGCATGGCTGAATTCTGCATCGTTGCTGACATCGCCGAGCTCAAAAAAGCCGAAGAGGAAATCGTCGCCTGGAAGAACCGCTATGAGCTGTTGATTGCAGCCTCTGGGCAGCTCATGTACGAGTACGATGTCAGCACGGGCGACATCATATGGGGTGCCCGACTCGAGCAGGTATTGGGATATTCCCCAGATGAGATGCGAGGAGGGATTTCCCAATGGGAGGAGACAATCCATCCGGAGGATCGGGTAAAAACCCTTCGGATGTTGAAGATTGCGGAAAAAAATTTAACACCCTTTGACGCGCAATACCGCTTCTGGAATAAGGACGGCGCCTATCGCTGGATCCACAGCTGGGGAAATTTCATGACCGATGGTTCGGGAAAAGCAAGGCGCATGATCGGCATGATGCAAGACATCACTGCACGCAAGCTGGCTGAAAAAGAATTGCAGGAAAGCGAGGCACGCTATCATAGCCTGTTTAAGAAGAACCAGGCGGCCATGCTGATGATCGATCCGGAAACAGCGGCCATTGTAGATGCCAACTTGGGTGCCTGCGTTTTCTATGGTTACCCCTATGAAAAGATGCTCAAGCTAAAGATGATGGACCTCAACACCCTAACGGAAGAGGAGGCCAAGACCGAGATGCAGCGTGCCCTGACCGAGCAGCACAATCATTTTTACTATCAGCATCGGCTGGCGAACGGTCAGATCCGGGACGTCGAAGTCTACAGCGGCCCGCTCTTCATGCGTGGCAAACAACTGTTGTACTCTATCATTCACGACATCACCGAGCGCAAGCGTGCTGAGGAGGCATTGCAACAGTCCAACGATCAGTTGCGAGAGCTAAACAACCAGAAAAATGAATTTTTGGGAATGGCGGCTCATGACCTGAGAAATCCAATTGCCGTTATACAGAATTCTTCCTCAGTCCTATCGAGATATTCAAGCGAAAACTTATCGGAAAAACAGAAGGAATTTTTAAAAAAAATATATGATACAAGCAAATTCATGCTCGAACTTTTGAATAGTCTGTTAGACATATCGAAGATTGAATCGGGAAAATTGGATTTGGAGATAACGAAGAATAATTATCCAGATTTTGTCAGAAAGAATATCGAATTCAATAGATTCTTTGCAACGGAGAAAGGTATCTCAATCGATTCAGTGCTTTCGGATGACATCTCTCTGGTCGATTTTGATAAGAATAAGATAGAGCAAGTATTGAATAATTTAATAAGCAATGCCATCAAATATTCTCATCCCAATACGACGATCCGTATCGAAGTCCTAAAGGAAAAGGACTTTGTGGTCACTAAAGTAATTGACCAAGGACAAGGCATTCCCGAAAATGAATTGCCCCATGTTTTTAAACCCTTTCAAAAAGCAAGCACTAAACCAACGGCAGGTGAAAAAAGCACAGGTCTTGGGTTGGCTATTGTAAAGAAAATCGTCGAAGGGCATCAAGGTATCATCGGGGTTGAAAGTGAAGTTGGAAAAGGCTCAACTTTCTTTTTTACATTGCCTCTCTTGAATAAGGAGTGAACCCCGTTAGAAATCACGGGGCTTTTACTCCGACCTTTCTATAAGAAAGGAAATACAAATCCATCTCATCCCCGCGCATAAAATGCGGGGCTTTCTAACGGGGTGAAAAGAATATGGACCTCGCAGCCTTATCAATGCAAAAAGTGACCAAGCCTTCAAAATCGAAGGACGAGTCCAGACACTATGTTATTTTCAGGATTGATCAGCAGCGCTATGCTTTGCCATTGGATCATGTCATTCGAGCTGTACGTATGGTGGCCGTTACTCCTGTTCCCGATTCGCCCAATTCGATGTTGGGTATTATCGCGATGGCCGGGCAGATGCTGCCAGTGATCGACTTGAGACGGCTTTTCGGCCAAACGGGCAATAATCCTGAATTACAGGACGTCCTCTTGATCGTTCAGATACAGGACCAAACGGTCGCAGTCATTGTAGGTGAAGTGTTGGACATTATGGAATTTTCATTAAAGCAGATCCAATCCCCTCCAGTGGCTGTGTCGCAATCGCGCTTCCTTTCAGCGGCCGTCCAGCAGGAGGATACCTTGATATTGGTCCTGGACGCCTCTCGGCTGTTGCCGAACAATGACGTGGGAAACGGTTAATAGGTTGACCCCGTTTGAAAGCCCCGCCAATGACGGTGGGGATGATATCAATAGAGATCCAATTTCTAACAGAAAGAACAGGGCAAAGCATGACCCTTTCAAACGGGGTTGACTTGATGAAGAAACAGTATCCCCTCGATGACAAAAATTATCTGCGGTTCTATGAGCTGATTCAGATGCGCACGGGCATCCGGGTCGGAGAGAATCGTCGGGAAATTCTGGCCCAGGCTTTAATGGAAAGCCTCGAATCTGTAAAAAGTACAAGTTTGAATCAACTTTTACTATACCTACAGGGCGCTCAGACAGACAGCGAGGTCTGGAATAACCTGATTAGAAAAATAACCATCGGAGAAACCTATTTTTTCCGTGATTTGGATACCATCGAGGCACTACGCCGCTATATTCTACCGGACCTGATTGCTCGTCACCAGACAGACCGCACCTTGCGCCTGTGGAGTGCCGGTTGCGCTACTGGGGAGGAACCCTATACCCTCGCCATCCTGCTCCATCAGATACTCACCGATATCGACCGATGGAAAATCCTCATCCTGGCGACAGACATCAACCGTCAATTCCTTTCACAGGCCATTGCTGGCCGCTACCGCGCCTGGTCCTTTCGCGAAACGGATCCGGCCATCCAGTCCACCTACTTCACCCGCAACGGCGACACCTTCACGCTGGAACCTGCTGTGCGGGAGATGGTCACCTTCGCCTATCACAACATGGCTGAAGACAACTATCCTTCACCGACCAACCAGACAAGCAACCTCGATCTGATCCTCTGCCGGAATGTAACCATCTACCTTCCTACCTCTCTAATTCAAGACATTGCAAATCGATTTTATCAATGTCTGTCGAACGGCAGCTGGCTGATTGTCGGGCCGAGCGAAACCCATCTCGAGATTTACAGACAGTTTCAGACGATCCATTTTGATAAAACCATCGCTTACCAAAGGATCTATGGTATCCCTGCATTTCCCGGTCTGCGGACCACGGCGTCGGAGCAAATTGACCGCAGCGTGACGTGTCTCCAGTTGAACCCGCTTACGGTGACCCCGTCAACCCGTCAGGAAGCGCAAATGACTCCTACGCTGGGCGATACGTCCTCCGCCTCGATTCTGCAATCGCCAGGTATCGATAAACCCCTTGCGTCATTATTCTGCAACCCTACTTATAACATTCGGATCGTCGGACCTCCCGATCCCGAAGTTAACCCTGAGCGGCACCTCCTGACTCCACCTTCAAAAGCGAGGCTTGACGCCGAATGGGCCGACCTCTGTCAACAAGGCGAAGAGTTTGTGAAGCAGTGCCGATACGAGGAAGCTCGTAAGTGCTTTCTTTCCTATTTGGCAAAGGAACCCGGATCCAGCACAGCATTGTACCGGATGGCCTGCTTAGAGGCCAATGCCGGGCGGCTCGACGAAGCCCGAAAGTGGGGCAAAGAGGCACTCGATCACGATCCGTTGCGAAGTGAAGTGCACTATACGTTAGCGCTCATCCATGAGATGCAGGGAGAGCTGCAGGAAGCCATCAACCGGCTCAAGAAAGTGATCTACCTGGACCCCAATTTCATTTTGGCCCATTTCGGACTATTCCATCTCTACCAACGAACCGATAACCCGATCGAAGCTGAACGGCATCGCACACTAGCGGTTCACCTGGCTTCCAAATTTACACCCGATGCCGTTTTGCCAGGCTCGGACGATTTGACTGCAGGGCAGTTGTTAACTATGGCCCGGACCGTCAAACACAACCGGTCGTGATATTAGGAGGGAAGTCATGACAGAGCGAGAGCAACAGAAAGTCCAAAAGAGCATGATTGCAAAACCACAAGACGCGCAGGGCATCCTTGCAGAGCGCGCAAGGCTACTGGCCAAGCCGCCGGAAAAGAAAACAGCCAGTGGAGAAACGATGGAGGTCCTGACATTCCATCTGGGAACGGAGTATATAGGGATACCGACGGAGGGGGTGCATGAGATTCAGCCTCTGAGCGCACATAACTGGTCACGTGTGCCGTGTGCGCCCGACTTCATCGTGGGGATCGTAAACCTACGCAGCCGAATTTACTCCATCATGGATCTGGCAGTGTTTTGGGGGCTTCCACCTCGTCCGCTTTCCGACAAAGCCCATATTCTCCTGGTGAGAAGCGGCCATCAAAAAATGGAATTGACGTTGCTTACGGATGATCTCGACAAGGTGTCGCGCCTTCGAATGGATGACCTGAATCCAACCCCTCCCACTGTTTCGGCCAAGGTGCAGGCTCATGTGCGAGGCGTTACGGCCGACATGATGATGGTCCTCGATCTGGAATCACTGCTTTCTGACCCAAACATCATCGTTTACGAGGGAGAATGATGTCGATACCGGTGTTCTTCGTCGGCCAAAGACCGCCCATAAAAAAGAAAAGGGGTTCATTATGACAATAAGAAAATTTTTCTTACTGTTGTATGGCGCATTTTTCATTCTCCTGATTGCCCTCGGCATGATGTCTAGTGTGTTGAATCTCAATCAGGAGGATGTCAAGCGAAGCCAGCAGAGCCGTTATAAATCCTACCTGCTCGCGATCACACGGGCGATGGAAAATATCAATCAAGGTGCAACGCAAACGCAGAAAGGCATGCAACAGGTGGATAAGAAAGCGCAAAACCTTAATGACCTGGCCAGACAGCTGACCAGTATCGTGCAACAGTACAAGACCGCATGAGAAACTTAGCAAAGAATATTCTGTGATGCAGACATTAGATATTAGACTTCAGACTGGACTTTTTATCGAAAGTCGTCAGTCGCGAGGCGCAAGGTGTAACCCCTAACGACTTACGACTTGCGCTCTCACGAAAAAGAGAGAAGGGAACCATGCCATTATCAGATAAAATGCTAAAAGAATTGATGGCCACGTTTCAGACAGAACTTAAAGAACATCTCAGCATGCTGACCAAAGATCTTCTTTCATTGGAGCGAAACCCAACCTCCAATGAGCGCGCCAACCTGATCACAAATGTTTTCCGGGCCGCCCACAGCATCAAGGGGGCCGCCCGAACCGTCAACCTGCAAGACATTGAAACCATTGCTCACCGAATCGAGGACGTTTTGGTAAAAATTCGTGAAGGGCACCTTTCCCTCACACCACACCTTTTTGACGTTCTCTTGACGGCCGTAGACGCCATTGGCAACGCTATGGCCGCCCATCTTCGCGGTGAGCAGATGCCCACCGAAATCATGTCGGCAGTCCTTGCCCGTCTTGATGAAGCCGCAGGGGAACAGACGGAGTCCGGGACGGTTCAGGCAACGATCGAGGCCTCAGAAAAAGAAAAATCGCTTCCCCCTGAACCATTGGCTATCACGTCCTTGGATTCAAAGGGTCACGCTAGCACACCACCTACTTCTGTGGAGACCTGCGAGCAAAACCCGTGCTTGCCCACCGAAGGGGACTTCAGCGCGCAGGCGGGGCACCCTGCTTCACGCCCCATCGGGACGACATCCCCCGCCGTTAACCCTCAGACAGGCCAGCTAAACGCTGGCGCATTCATCCCCCCAACCAAACCCGGGGGTTCTTCTGCTGCCGGGGTGAAAGACCAGCCACCCATTGGCCCACAACCGATACAGGCAGATGATACCATCCGTGTCCGGACCACCAAGCTCGACGCGCTGATGGACGGCCTTGGCGAGCTACTGGTCATGCAGATGCGAACGGAAAAGCTCCTGGCCCAGATGAAGGCCTTGCAGGAACGCACCATACGCTGGCAAAAGAATTGGCGGAAGGCCCGTCCTCACTGCAACCGACTGCGACGGAATTACCTGGATGTGGACAAAACGGACTTTGCCCCACTGTTTGATTTTTTGGAAAGCAATGAAGAAGAGCTCAAAACCCTTAGCGCTGACCACAACACGTTACTGGACCACTTAAATAATGACTGCAACCATCTGCAGATCATCACTGACGATCTGCAAAATGGAATCCGTAGCGTCCGGATGCTGCCCATCGCCACTTTGTTTGACCTCTTCCCGCGCATGGTGCGCGACCTCGCCCACAACCAAAAGAAGGACATCGTCCTGGAGGTACAAGGACAAGATGCGGAGGTGGACCGTCAGGCGCTTGAACTGATGAAGGATCCTCTTACCCACCTGCTACGTAACGCTGTAGGCCATGGCATCGAACCGCCTGAGGAGCGCCTGGCGGCAGGGAAACCCCGCCACGGCACCATTCGACTCTGTGCGGAGCAGCGTGGCAATAACTTGGTGTTGACGATCTCCGACGACGGCCGGGGCATCAACCTGGATGCAGTGCGTCGAGCGGCTATCGAACAGGGTCTGGTTTCTCCTGAAAAGATGGCTGACTTTAGTGACCGTGATGTTGTCGAACTGATCTTCCATTCAGGACTGTCGACGGCCGGAAAGACTACCGATCTTTCCGGACGCGGTGTCGGAATGGATGTAGTCCGGAGGAATCTTGAACAGATACATGGATTTATCCAGGTGGAAACCAGGCTTGGTGTGGGCACCTCCTTCGTTTTGATGCTGCCGATCACGCTGACAACCAGCCAGGTGTTGTTAGTGCGCGTGGCAGGAGAAACGGTTGCACTGCCGATGATAAATGTCGAGCGGATTCTGCACGTAAATGTGCTAAAAGTGGGCAGCATTGAGGGACATTCCGCCATCTATGCCGAGGGTCGTCCCCTGCCCCTGGTCAGTCTGGCAAACGTTCTCAAACTGCCCGAAGTGGAACAACCCTTGCTGCCTGACACCAAAATTCCGGTGGTCATCCTGTCTGTCGCTGAAAAGCGCATCGCCCTGCGTGCAAGTGGTTTCCTGTCTACACAACAAGTCGTCGTCAAGTCATTAGGAGGCCAGTTACGCAGGGTACGAAACGTCGCAGGAGCCGCCATTCTGGGTGATGGACAGTTAGTGACCATCCTGAATGTCTCTGACCTGATGAAGTCCCTCCATGGTAAGTCATTCGCCTCCTTAGGGCTGCCCATTGTCACCAAAGAAGCCCGACGATGGCGTGTGCTATTAGCTGATGACTCGATCACTACCCGGACACTTGAAAAACATATCCTGGAGAATGCGGGCTATGAGGTTCTTACAGCGGCAGACGGCCAGGAAGCGTGGAAATTGATTTGCCAAAATGAGAAAGGATTGCCGGATCTGGTGGTTTCGGATGTCAATATGCCTAGAATGGACGGGTTCGCCCTCACGCAATCCATCAAAGGCGACAGTTCGTATGCCCAAGTGCCAGTTGTCCTGGTTACATCCTTGGAGTCCCCCCAGGACAGATTACACGGCATGGAATCAGGCGCAGATGCCTACATCATTAAGAGTACTTTTGATCAACGGGAATTGCTTGAAACCATTGAGCGATTGATCAAATAAAATGAGATAAAGCAATGTCAAATGTCAAAGCCCAAGGTTCAAAATTTAGTAAAGATCATTCTGAAATAATGGAGTGTTGGAATAATGGAATACTGCTAAAAAGTCGAAATATTTTTTCTCAACCCGATATTCCAATGTTCCATCATTCCATTCTTCCACATACTTTTAAGATGCACCACCAAGAGGAAAGGAGAATACCGTGATTCGTGTACTCATCGTCGATGACATGGTTACTATTAGAATGGCGCTTCGGTTCATCCTGGAGAGTGACCCGGAACTGACCGTGGTGGGGGCAGTGGGAAGCGGCGAAGAGGCCTTGGCCTTCTGCCGGAAAACCCGACCGGATATCATCACCATGGACATCAACATGCCGGGTATGGGGGGCTATGAGGCCATCCGTCTGATCATGAGCGAAGCACCCTGTCCGATTGTGGTCATCACGGGTATTGAATCCCAATATCTGATGGACGTGAGCTTCAAGGCCTTGGCACTTGGTGCACTAACAGTTCTGCCAAAACTAAGAGGGTTCTCTCCTGACGATGCTGAGGCAAAAAATCTCGTCCAACAGATCAAAATCATGGCGGGGGTCAAAGTGGTAAGACGGTCGTTGCGTAAGGAATCACCCCCAGAAATGTTCGACAAAGGCGGTGTCCAACCGGCTGCTCCAGCAAAAGACATTTTACCGTTAAAGCTTCCAGTGGCAGCCCAGTTAGTTGCTATCGGCGTATCCACGGGCGGCCCTCCGGCTTTGCAGACGATCTTGAGCGATCTGCCATCGAGCTTTCCCCTGCCTTTTGTCCTCGTGCAGCACATCAGCGAGGGCTTTATGTTCGGCTTAGCAAGCTGGTTGAGCAACGTGACCCCCTTCCGATGCAAGGTAGGTGAGCTTGGCGAGGCGATTAAACCCGGCACCGTTTACTTAGCTCCAGACAAAACTCATCTAACTTTCAAAGGCAGCAGCAACCTATGGTTCGATAGTTCTGACCCAGTCGACGGCCATCGTCCGTCGGCTACTGTTCTTTTTGAATCTGTAGCCCAAAATTTCGGGGCGAAGGCAATCGGCATCTTGCTGACTGGAATGGGAAAGGACGGCGCACAAGGCCTTAAAACGATGCATGAAGCCGGCGCTTATACAATCGCCCAAGATGAGGCCAGTAGCGTGATCTTCAGCATGCCCAAAGCCGCCATCGAACTGAACGCCGTCAAGGAGGTTCTCGGTATCAACCAGATCGCCCCCCGGCTGAGAACCCTGACGGAAGGAATTCCTTAATAGAAGGAGGCATTCGGTGACGGAAGACGAGGGTAAAAAACACGTCTTGCTGATCGAAGACAGCCCTACACAGGCACAATATATGCGCTTACTGTTGGAGGATGCAGGTTATCAGGTTACATTTGCCGAAACCGGCCAGAAGGGTATTGAAATCGCTGAGACGGCACAACCTGACGTGGTGCTCCTTGATGTAGTGCTTCCGGACATGGATGGGTTCAACGTTTGCCATCGGATCCGGGAACGGTCTCGGCTTTACATCCCCATCCTGATGCTTACCGAGAAGCGTACGGACATGGAAGATAAAGTGGATGGGTTGACGGCTGGCGCGGACGAATACCTGAGCAAGTCGTCTGAGGACCGAGAATTGCTCGCCCGCGTGGCATCCCTCTTGCGCATCCGGCAGGTGATCGAGGACATATACAAACGTATGGAAAATGGGGAACAGTCCTATCAAACATTAAGACAGCTTACGCTGACCGACCGTCTGACCGGCCTCTACAACCAACACTATTTCGCCGAGGATCTGCACAGACAATTTGCGCTTGCCCGGCGTTACATCAATCCCCTGGGCTGCGTCATGATGGACATTGACCTTTTTCGCGACTTCAATACGCGTTACGGCCAATCCGCAGGGGACTGGATACTCCAAGGCGTTGCAAGCTTGGTGAAACAAAACGTGCGGGAAGTCGACATGATCGCGCGCTACGGGGAAGAGGAATTCGTCATACTGTTGCCCATGGTCGATATGAACGGAGCAGCGGTTCTGGCCGAGCGTCTGCGCACACTGGTCGAAGAGCGTCTTTGGGAAAATTCTTCTTTTGGTAAACTGCACATCACAATAAGCTTAGGAGTAGCGGCCATCCCCACGCAGGGCATTGAAACAGCTGAGCGCCTGGTTACATGTGCTGACAAAGCTCTGCGCCGGGCTAAAGCCAACGGTCGCAATCGCGTGGGGATCTATGAGGCTGGCCTGGATGATCAGCCATCATAACCTACTCCAATGCCAGGCAGCTGATATTTGTAAAAGGGAGTCTCCTATGGCGATCAAAAAGTTTTTTTGGGTATTGTACGGCACATTTTTCATCCTTGTCATTGCCCTGGGTACCATGTTTACCCTATTGACCCTCAATAAAAACGTGGGAATAGGCTTGCTGGTCCTCCTCTCGGCGATCCTTGTTTTGGTTTCCCTGATCACCATCAACCGCAGGATCAACGTCCCCATCCGAATGCTGCAGGATGCAAGCAAGAGTGTCGTTACAGATCTCGTACAGCTCACGCAGGTGGCTACAGACCTGGTGAGAGGCTCCCTGTCTCAGACTGCTGAGATCCAGACCCAACCGCTGGAGATCAAAACAAAAGACGAAATCGGCAATCTGGCCCGAGACTTCAACCAGATGATTGCCCATCTGAAGGAAACCGGAGAAGCTTTCACAAAAATGAGCAAGACCATCGAATCCCAGATTGAGGATGTTCATATCCTTGTTCAGGCCGCCGTGGAAGGTAACCTCTCTCCCCGAGCGGATGCCTCCAAACACCAGGGTGAGTTCCGCAACATCGTCCAGGGCGTCAATGACACCCTCGATGCGGTCACCGGGCCACTGCACATCGTAGCAGAGTATATTGAAAGCTTCGGCAATGGCACCATCATGCCCAAGATTACATCATCTTACAAAGGTGAATTCAATGAAATCATAAAAAATCTCAACCGCTATGTGGATATTCGAAACAGGATAGTCCAAGTCATCTATAAAATCGCAAAGGGAGATGTGTCCACCATAGTGAAACCCCGCTCAGAGAAGGACGAAATGGCCAATGCTCTCGCACAGATGCTGGCCAATCTGCGCCAGCTCACCGTTCAGATGCAGGAGGCCACGGACAACATCAGCAAGGCCAATAGTCATATCTCCGCCGCTACTGCTGAGCAGGCTGCCACAGTCAACGAGCAGGCCTCTTCCGTAGCCGAGACCTCCAGCACAGTCGAAGAAGTCCGCCAGACTGCCCAACAATCCGTCGAACGCTCACAGATCGTTTCCGAAATGGCCTCCAACACCCTCAAGCTGGCCGAAAATGGATTGGGAGCCGTCAAAAAGACCGAAGAGGGCATGCTGAGCCTGAAGGACCAAGTGCGTCATATCGCTGAAACCATCCTCAGCCTCAGCGAACAGACCCTGCAGATCGGTGAGATCATCGCCTCGGTCAACGACATTGCAGACCAATCCAACCTTCTGGCGCTCAACGCCGCCATGGAAGCCGCACGCGCCGGAGAGGCAGGCAGAGGCTTTGCCGTCGTCGCCGGCGAAGTGCGAAACCTCGCCGAGCAGTCCCGTCAGGCAACGGCCCAGGTCAGCAGCATTCTGAGCGAGATCCAGAAAACTGCCAATACGGCCGTGATGGTCACGGAGAAGGGCACAAAGAGCGCGGAAAGCGGTGTAGAGTTAGCCCAATCCACCGGTGATTCGATTCGTGTCATCCGGGAGCATACGCAACAAGCGGTGGCGGCCTCAGAGCAGATCACCGCCAGCGCGCGGCAGCAACTGGCAGGAATGGATCAGATCACACGGGCGATGCAGAATATCAACCTGGGTGCGACACAAACGCAGAAAGGCATGGAACAAGTGGACCAGGCAGCGCAAAACCTCAATGACCTGGCCAGACAGTTGACCAGCATTGTACAACAATACAAGACCAGGTGACGGAAAGCCGCAGGTTTAATACCTGCCCCCTTGTCCTAATAAGGAAAAAATTATGACGATCAAAAAATTCTTCTGGATATTGTACGGCGCATTTTTTATCTTCCTTATTGCGCTCGGTTTGATGTCTATACGATTGAGCCTCAACCAGAAGCAATTATACTTAGAGCTGATGATAGGCCTGTTGGTTATCCTATCGGCCATCGTAGTGGTTTCCCTGATCATCACCAACCGTAGGATCAACGTCCCTATCCGAATGCTGCAGGATGCAACCAACAGCGTTGTTACAGATCTTGTACAGCTCACACATATGGCTACAGACCTGGTGAACGGCGACCTGTCTCAAACCGCCCATATCAAGACCCAGCCGCTATTGCTCAAAACGAAAGATGAGATGGGCAACTTGGCCCGAGACTTCAACCAGATGATTGCCCAGCTGAAGGAAACCGGAGAAGCTTTCACAAAAATGAGCAAGACCATCGAATCCCAGATTGAGGATGTTCATATCCTCGTTCAGGCCGCCATAGAAGGCGACTTTGCCACCCGAGCGGATGCCTCCAAACACCAGGGTGAGTTCCGCAAGATCGTCCAGGGTATCAATGACACCCTCGATGCGGTCACCGGACCCCTGCGCATCACAGCGGAGTATCTTGAACAGATCAGTGTAGGAACCCTCCCGTCCAAGATCACTGGTCCATATAGTGGTGAGTTTAATAAAATCATAAACAACCTCAACCACAATGTGGATACTCGAAACAAGATAGTTCAGGTGATCAATCAAATCGCCAAGGGCGATCTGACCACTGTAGTGACACCCCGCTCAGAGAAGGACGCCGTGGGCAATGCACTCGCACAGATGTTGGCCAATCTGCGCCAACTCATCGGTCAGATGCTGGAGGCCACGGATAACATCACGACGGCCAACAGTCATATCTCCGCCGCTACTGCTGAGCAGGCTGCCACCGTCACCGAGCAGGCCTCTTCCGTAGCCGAGACCTCCAGCACAGTCGAAGAAGTCCGCCAGACTGCCCAACAATCCGTCGAACGCTCACAGATCGTTTCCGAAATGGCCTCCAACACCCTCAAACTCGCCGAAAACGGATTGGACGCCGTCAAAAAGACCGAAGAGGGCATGCTGAGCCTGAAGGACCAGGTGCGTCATATCGCTGAAACCATCCTCAGCCTCAGCGAACAGACCCTGCAGATCGGTGAGATCATCGCCTCGGTCAACGACATTGCAG
>Ga0214474_1000334_pt1 | contig 24059 bp, 30 predicted proteins | sample RVTome_2_FD_187335 | JGI IMG/M metagenome (GOLD analysis project Ga0214474, IMG submission 187335) | Soil microbial communities from uranium-contaminated site in the Upper Colorado River Basin, Wyoming, United States - RVT95D214 HiSeq ... | reverse complement strand
GATCATGCTAGAGATCGATCTTTTGGCGCTGGTGTCGAGTGGTTTGTGTTTCTTAAGGCGGCGAGGATATCTATTCCCGCTGGCGTCCGTGCAGGGCGCCGTTGAACCAGTATTCGTTCCAGTAGGTTTCGCCGTTCTCTACATGAACGCTGTATTCGATCCGTCTTTCCGTACCATCAGAGTACGTGATCGTTATCACGCCCTTGCTGCGGCTGCCGTTTGCGGTCCATTTGCCAGCTGCGTTGCTTGCGTTGGCATTCCCCCAGCTGCCCTGGTCGTTCCCGCCGCCGTCCGTATAATCACCGCTGTATGAAGCTTCGTAATACTCGTAATAATTTCCGTCCGGCGCGAAGGACATCCTGGTTTCGGTATTGGTGGTGTAATTGATCCAGGTCCCGGCGAAGTTGTTCATAAGTTCAGGTGACTTAGTGACGCCGCTTGATCCGGGCGCGGATTGTTTCTCGGGCGTTTTAGTTTTGTCCTTGACAAAAGGATATGGATAACCATCCGGGAACGTGACAAAGAGGGTGTCATGGCCGAGGGCAACGGGATAATCGACCGGTCCGTATTCGCCATCGACCGTGACTATGCCGTTGGCGAGCGTGTATGCGATCGCTTCGCCGTCAAAAACAAGTTCGCTCTGCGATTTAAAAGTCAGAGCGATGGCGCCATCAGGCGTCTGGCATAGCCATGTGCCCAGGACATCTTTGTAGGTGTTGATCTCTTTGGCATTTAAAGACATGATACATGCGGCTAGACCGAATACAATACCGATTGTTTTCATGATTTTTCTCCCGAAAGGGTAAGGATTATTGAGCCTTTTGATTTTTCGTCTGATTGATGATCGGCAACCGGTTATACTTAACCGTATATTCGTCGATCAGCTTCTTGCTTTCCGCTTCGAAGTCCTGGGCGGTTTGAAAGCGAAAGAAAGATGTGATGGCAAAATCCGGATCACGTTTTTGGTAAAAACCCTCGATCGTCCGAGCAAGACTTTCCGTACCGCCGATGTAGATGATATCCTGGAGAATGTCCGATAGTTCGTAAACACCGGGATAGTCAGGCGCGTTCTTGATCTGTTCCGGTATCAGCTTTCTCCATCCACTGTCAATCGGCATGGATTATTATATAAATCAAATGCGATTAGTCAAGTATCTTTAAGAGGTCATTGCGAGAAGTCCATTCTTTTTATGTCATTGCGAGGAGTCCTGAAGGGACGACGAAGCAATCTCGAAATTTAAGATAACATCTGAGATTGCTTCGCACAAAGAGCGCTCGCAATGACACAACGACTGAGATTGCTTCGCACAAAGAGCGCTCGCAATGACAGCGGACTATGGCTTTTTCTTGCCGCCGACGTTGCCACCACCGCCGCGTGCAACGAGCACCAGGGATGCACAGAGCAGCGCGAAGATCAGTGCCGATCCCTCGCTGGCCAGAGGCCCAAGCCAACCGGCGACCGGCAGTCTATCCTGCAGATTCTTCAGAAAAGGTATGGTAAAGATCGCAGCGATCACGATGCTCGTCAGCGCGTCGCCGGCGACGAGGCCCGAAGAGTAAAGAATGCCGCTAGCTTCCCTCGCTTTGGCGGCCTGCGGCGGCATGTTCTTTCCCGTTTTTGTCAGTGCCCAGTAAATAACAGCTCCGGTCATGACCGGGACCGAAAGCGACAGGGGAAGGTACAACCCGATGGCAAACGGCAGCGCCGCGATGCCCAGGATCTCTACCGCGATCCCGATAAGAACACCCAGGCCGACGAACGTCCACGGCAGCGTCCCTGTTAGGACGCCTTTTACCACGAACGACATCAGTGAAGCCTGTGGCGCGGGCAGTTTGTCTGAACCGATCACCATCGTTCTGTTCAACAGCATCAGGACACCGCCCATGAACAGCGCGGGCGCGAGCACACCGATGAATTCAGCGATCTGCTGGTAAAAGGGCGTGGCGCCTACAAGGTATCCTGTTTTAAGGTCCTGCGACGCGTCACCGGCCATGCAAATGGCGATGCAGACCACGCTGCCAACTGACATCACGCCGATCATACCGGACATTCCACCCCAGCCGAATGCCAGAAAGATAAGGCAGGTAATGAGCAGCGTGGCAATGGTCATGCCCGACACCGGGCTGGATGAACTGCCGACAATACCGACGATTCGTGATGCCACGGTGACGAAGAAAAAGCTAAACACGACGACGATCAGAGTGCCGAAGATGTTGATCTTTGTCTGCGGAATGAGGAGCATGGCAAGAGCGACCAGGACCGCACCGGCAATGACGACGGGCATAGGCAGGTCCTTGTCGGTTCTGGGCACAGTGGCATCGGGTAGAAATTTCAGTCCCCGTGACATGCCCTTGAATCCAACCTTAAAACACCGGTAGATCACAGGGCAGGCCTTGATCAAGCTGATCATGCCGCCCACGGCGACCGCGCCGGCGCCAATATACCTTATATAATAGCTCCTTATATCCGCCGGCGTCAGCATAGAAATCGGGTCGAGAGCCGGCGGTATCGACACGGCAAGATTTTGGCCGATGAACGCGATCAACGGGCTGAGCACCAGGTAACCGACCACCGCGCCGGCAAGCATATAGGATGCGATCCTGGGCCCGATTATGAAGCCGACACCCAGCAGGGCAGGAGTAAGATCGGCACTGATCTCCATACCCTTGATGCCGGTAACGAGCCACGCCGAAGTTTCCTTCCATAATTTTGCCCCTGCCATCAACAGCTTATAAAGGGCCGATATGCCGACACCGAGAAAGACGGTCTGGGCTTTAGCACCGCCGACATCGCCGGCTACAAGTATTTCCGCGCAGGCGGTCCCTTCGGGATAGGGAAGCACCTTATGTTCCTGCACGATCAGGTAACGCCGCAAAGGAATCATGAAGAGGATGCCCAGAAACCCGCCCAGTATTGAAATCAGAATGATCGACCATGATGACGGGAAAAAATTCCACATGAAGAAAGCCGGTATGGTAAAGGCGATGCCCGCGGCCAGCGATTCGCCGGAAGAACCGATGGTTTGTACGATATTGTTCTCAAGGACAGTCCCTTTCTTGAACACTCCCCTGAGCAGCGCCATTGATATCACCGCGGCCGGGATCGACGCGGAAACTGTCATGCCCACTTTAAGACCGAGATAGGCGTTCGCCAGTCCAAATACGACGGCCAGGATAATCCCGATCACGACCGCCCGCAGGGTGAATTCCGCGACCTTTTCCCCGGGTTTTATATAAGCGCAAAATTGGTCTTTTGGCTGTTCGTCTTTTTCTGAACTGCTTTTCATAACTACAACTCCTTTTGACAATGAGACATAATTACTCTTTATTTTATATATTTCCCAGGTATTGTCAATGAAATGGTAATAATATTATAGAGATGAATTTAAAGAAACCGTATAATAGCATTTTATGACATTCTCTAAATATATACTCTTGACAAAGAGGAAGTGAAAAGTATAATTTTGTGAAAAACCATCAGTATTTTAGAAGGAGGTTTGCCATAAAATCTGAAATTAGTTTTATTGTAGTCATTACACTATTCGTGGTCATTGGTCAACCAGCCTATAGTCAGACCGAGCGTTGGGTCTACCAGTATAATGGTCCTACAGATTCCACAGATGTTGCAAATTCCGTTGTCTATGGTTCAGATGGAAATATCTATGCGGCTGGACGTAGTCAAGGCAGTGGAACTGGTGATGACTTTATTGTTATTAGTCTAAATAAGGATACTGGTGACACAAATTGGATATATAGATACAATGGACCAGGAAATGGGATGGACGTAGCTAATAAAGTAATCTATGGCACAGACAACAATATCTATGCAGCCGGCTATTGTACTGGTAGCAGTACCAGTCGTGATTTATTAGTTATCAGTCTAAATAAAGAAACTGGCGATACAAATTGGATTTATCGGTACAATGGCCCAGGCAATGGAAATGATCAAGCCAATTCCATTGTCTATGGTGCTGATGGCAACATCTATGCTGCGGGACGTAGCCAGGGTAGTGGTACTGACCTTACCCCTTAGACTGTACAGACCGTAAGTTGACTTTCCGGTGTTTTTTGATGATCTTCCCATGCTCTTTTAAATGCCTCCGGTGTCAGACCGTTTAAGGAACCATGCGGCCGGAAGGTATTGTACTCTAAACGCCAGCCTTCAATGATCTGTTTTGCTTCCAGTAGAGTGCTAAAATAATGCTGATTCAAGCATTCATGCCGTAAGCGTCCGTTGAAGGACTCGATAAACGCATTCTGGATGGGTTTGCCGGGTTTGATAAAATCATGCCGGACCTGGTGATGGTACGCCCACTGATCCAGTACGATGCCGGCAAACTCCGGCCCGTTATCGGTGGTAATCACGGCCGGACAGCCCCGGGTAAGAATCAGCCAATCGAGGACCCGCGTCACCCGGTAGCCGTTAATCGATGTATCAACCTCGATCGCCAGACCCTCTTTGGTGAAGATATCGAGGATCGTCAGCACCTTGAACTTCCTCCCGTTCCACAGGCCATCGGACATGAAATCCATGGCCCAGCGTTCATTGGGCCGGGTCGGTTCGGCCAGCTCCAGGCGAAGTACTGACGCCCGCTTGGTGCGCTTCCGCAGTTTCAGCGTTAAGCCCTGGGCCTGGTAAATCCGCCAGGTGCGCTTATGGTTTTGGACTAATCCTTCCCGGCGCAAGATCGCGTGGATCATCGGGTAGCCCCAGCTCTTGTGCGCCGCGATCAATGTCTGTATGCGCTGGACGACAGCCGCTTCGTTATCCGCCTTCACGGTCCGGTAGTGATAAGTCGAACGCGGTAAACTAACCAGCCGGCAGGCTCTTGATACCGATAACCCAAAGTGCGCTTTTAACTGCATGGCGGCGAACCGTTTCACCTTGGGTGTAGAAAGTTTTTTGAGTTGAGCGCCTTGAGGGCCTGAAGATCCAGCGTCAGCTCCGCCACCAGCTGCTTTAACCGGCGGTTTTCATCCTCTAACGTCCGTAACCGCCGGGCATCCGATACCTCCATCCCGCCATACTTGGCAATCCACTTATAGATCGTGGTTTCGGAAACATTGATCTCCCGGGCCAGATCCGGTACCGTCACGCCCTGCTCGTGCTTCTTTAACAGCGCAATTACCTGTTCCTCGGTGTATCTTCTGCGGGCCATATTGAGCCTCCTTCGGTCGCCTTTCGGCAACCATTATATCCCCGGCGACTCAACTTGTAAACTGTCCAGTTTTTGGGGGTAGGGTCAGTACCTATGAAGACTTTACGGTGATCAGCTTGACAACTACTGGTGACACCAACTGGGTCTACCGGTATAATGGCCCAGGAAATGGAAATGATGGGGTTTTTTCTATTACCTACGGTACTGATGGAAACATCTATGCTGTAGGATATAGTACAGTTGATATGTATGACTTCACCGTGATTAGCCTTACGACTACTGGTGATACCAACTGGGTATACCTATATAATGGTCCGGCGAATGACAATGATTATGCCCATTCAATTATCTATGGTGTTGATGGCAACATCTATGCTGCGGGATCTAGTCAGGGTAGTGATACCTATGAAGACTTTACGGTGATCAGCTTGACAACTACTGGTGATACCAACTGGGTATACCGATATGATGGTCCTATTTATGATTATGCTAATTCCATTGTCTACGGTGCTGATGGTAACATCTATGCTGCGGGATCTAGTTGGGAAAGTACTACTAGTAATGACTTCACGGTGATCAGCTTGACGACTAATGGTGATACCAACTGGGTATACCGGTATAATGGATCGGCGAATTACACTGATTATGCCAATTCAATTATCTATGGTGCTGATGGCAACATCTATGCTGCGGGACGTACCCAGACTGGTACATTTGATGATTTTACGGTGATTAGTTTGACAACATCTAGTGATACAAACTGGGTATATAGATATAACGGACCAGGAAATTACTATGATGAGGCCAATTCCATTGTCTATGGTGCTGATGGCAACATCTATGCTGCGGGACGTAGTCAGGGTATTGGTACCTACGCTGACTTTACGGTCATCAGCCTTCCTGGGGATTATGGTGTAGAAGAGGATAATAAAACCGTGCTGAAAACCAGCTTTAATGCTACGATCCTCAGCGGTCCTCTGCAATTACCCGCAGGCAAAAACTGTAAAACCTTTGACATCATGGGCCGGGTTGTGATACCCGACCAGCTCAAACCGGGCGTCTACTTCATCCAAATCGACAACCAGATTGTTCAAACGGTTGTGAAGGTAAGATAGGACAAAAGGACAAAAGGCGGCTGCCATTAATTGTAAACCTTTACACCTCATATCTTCCTATATTTCAGTAGTTATTTTATAATATTAAGCAATGTTGAAATTTTTGTAAACTTTTGGCACAACAACATAAAAAAGGGGATAGCTTCGTATCCGCCACACTCAATGGCGGACTCGAAATGACAGAATGGATTCCCGCTTGCGCGGGAATGACATGAAGAGGATGAGATTGCTTCCCCTCATTCTTCGGGACTCCAGTTATCCCCCTCACCCTTACCCTCCCCCTCAAGGGGGGAGGAAAAAGGAGGGAATGACCCCATGAGCACACTTGCCTATTGAAGGCAATTTTCTATTTTTTCTACAATGGCATCGATCTTGCTCTCAAGTGCCGGGTCCATTTTGTCTCCAAAATCGCATTTACTTTTTATGCCGATGCCGATCACTTTCAATGTGCCAGGCATCTTGATGCCGAGTCTTTTGCCCATGTCAAGCGCAGCGTCAAGGCTCATGCTGTGGAGATATGACGGATTGCTCAAGCCTTTGAAATCACCGAGTTTGATCTCATATAATTCGCCGACCACGGCATCACCGGCGATCAAGGCGTCCAGGATCAGAACGCTGTCATATCCATCGATCGTTTCGATAAAATTAAAACCGTCAAGTGCGCCGGCAATGACATTCCAGTCATGGTGCCGATCCTTCAATTGCTCGGCAACAATGATACCTATGGCGTCGTCACCACAATATGGATTGCCCAGGCCGATGAGGAGTTTTTTCATGAAAATATTTTCCCCTCACCCTTGCCCTCTCTCCCACAGGGACACCATTCATTGCAATTCATCTATTTTTTCCACGTTGCCACAGGGGGAGAGGAAAAATAAAGAGGAAGCGATTGCTTCGTCGCTCCACTCCTCGCAATGACGGATAATAGAAAACCCCCTCCCTTGAGGGAGGGGGTTAGGATGATGGCGTAACCTACCATTCGGTTTTTAGTTCTTAATCGTTTTTACGATTTCCCCATTTGAATCGTGGATATTGATCTCGAGCGGAATCTGGCCGGGCATGGCGTGGGTCGCGCACGCAAGACACGGGTCATAGGCGCGGAACGCCATTTCGATCATGTTCAGCAAACCGTCATTCACGACACCACCTTTTATCAGATTCCGGGCCGCTTTCTCGACCGACATGTTGATCGCGGCGGAATTGTTTACCGTGGCGACGATAAGGTTAGCTTTTGTCAACCGGCCCTGTGCATCGGTTTCATAGTGATGGTATAGCGTTCCCCTCGGGGCTTCAATGACCCCAATGCCTATTTTTGGTACTTTAAAATCCATGTTCCTGATCTTTGGATCCAGTATTTCGGGGTCATTGATGAGTTTCACCATCGTTTCCGCTGCCTGCATGGCTTCGATGACACGCGCCCAGTGCGTGGCCAGCGTATTATGGACTGGTTTGCCGCCCAGCGTTTTGAAATACCGCTCATAATGCTCCTGAGCTATGGGTGTTGCCATGCCATCCGAGGCATTGAGCCGTCCAAGCGGTGCGACGCGGTATACGCCGCTGTCTTTACCGTCCACGAAACCTTTCCAGCCCACGTTCTTGAGATAGGGGAACTTTATGTAGGTCCAGGACTCGACACCTTCGCCGATATGGTTCAGGTAGTCGCGGTTCTTGAACTTGACGAATTCTTTACCGTCGGGATCGACCACCCGAACCCAACCGTCATAGAAATTCACTTTGTTCTTATCGTCCACCAGACCCATGTAATAGGTTTTGTGCTTGTAGATATCGCCTACGATCAGGTCGACATAGACTTTGTTCTTGAGCACGATATCGTCAAAGACCTGGAGCGTAAATTTGGCGAATTCCACCGCGTCGTCGGCGATTTTTTTCCATTCCGTCTGATTTTCTTTGGTCACGCCTTTGGAAACACCGCCGGGAAGACCGTTCACCGGATGCACGACCCTGCCGCCCAGGGTCTGGATGATGCTGCGTGCCCGTTTTCTCATATCAATTACTTTTTTCCCGATCTCCAATCCCACCTTGGCAATGACGCCCAGGACGTTTCGCTCCGCGGCGGGAGCCGCCGGTCCGACCACGAAATCCGGACCGCCGAGAAAATAAAAATGCAGGTTGTGGTCCTCAAACATAAAGGTATTGTACATAAATTCTCGGATCTTGCGCGCCGCCGGAGTCGGTTCAACACCATAGAGGTCGTCGAGAGCCTTGGTTGAACACAGATGATGCGCCGTCGGGCAGACCCCGCAGATGGTCTCGGTTATCCTGGGCATTTCTTCGGCCAGCCGTCCAACGGCGAATCTTTCATAACCGCGCAATTCTGGTACCTGGAGGCAGGCGTGCGCCACGTCGCCCTGATTGTTCAGAAATATTGAAATCTTCCCGTGGCCTTCCAATCTGGTTATGGGATCGATTGTTATCTCTTTAAACATTTTTTGCCTCCTGTTTTCTTCTCAGGATTGAGCTGGGCAGACCGTACATGTAAAACAGCCCGATCGGGTCGATAATGGCGTCGGTTACCTTTTTGATCTCGTCCTCGGTGTCCGCGTCAATGATCGAAGCGAGCGCGGATAGGAATTTCGCGCCCATGTCAGTGACTTCCTTGGTTGGACCAAAACAGCCGCGGCACCCGATGTTCGCATTTATGCACCGTTCTCCGCAGCCACCTCTTGTCGCCGGGCCCAGGCAGATTATGCCTTCGGCGAGAAAACATTTTTCAGGGTCGGCGATGACTTCGTGAATCCGTTTAATGCTCTTGATCATCATCTTTTCAGGTTTTGTTTTATTCCTGACGCACGTTTCGCACAACGCTTTATCGGACGCAATGACCGAACCTTTAGGCGGAAGCTTGCCTTCAAGTATCGCCTGCACACCCTTCATGATCAGATCGGGCGGCGGCGCGCACCCGGGCAGGTAATAGTCTACGTCAATAGTCTGGTCCAGGGTTTTAACCGTGTCATAAAATTCGGGCAGAATCAGTTCACCAGCCGGGATCTTTGTCCGTGTCTGCGGGAATACCCGGTTGGGATTGATGGTTGTCACCGTGTTGATATACGCTGTTTCAAAAATTTCCTTTCGGTTAGCCACATTAGCAAGACCCGGGATCCCGCCCAGGTGAGCGCATGCGCCAAAGGCTATTACCATATTTGATTTCTGGCGCAGAAGCTTGGCAATTCGTTCTTGTTCCTCGGTTCTGATCGCTCCGTTAATGAAACTGACCGCGATAGATTTGTCCGGCATTGCTTCGATATCTTTGTATTTGAAATCCAGAGCTACCGGCCATAAGATAATATCAACTGCATCAACAACCTTTAATATGTCTTCTGCCAGGTCCACGACGGCTTCTTCGCACCCGCCGCACGACGCGCACCAGTAAATGGCCACTTTTGGTTTTGCCATTACTATCCTCCTTCCGCAAACAATAAATATTGGTAATTGGATAAAAGGTTAAATCTTAAAGGAAGTGAATATTGGTTATTGGTTAAATAGTTAAATATTAGATTCATCCTTTTATTTAACCATTCACCATTAAACCATTCAACTATTCTGTTCATTTGATTTTTAACCATTTAACAATTTAACCATTTATTTATCTGTAGTGGGGTTTGGTCCCAGTTCCTTTATCTGTTTAACGAATTCATCGATTACCTTGGAAAATTTTATGCCTTCGGCCGCAGATATCCATTCAAGCCGCACACGCCGGTTGTCGATGCCGAATTCCTCGAGCATTTTTCTTAAGATTATCATGCGTTTTTGTGTCTGCCGGTTTCCGCTCTGGTAGTGGCAGTCACCGATATGGCAGCCGCCGATAAGCACCCCGTCCGCGCCTTTTTTTAAAGCTGAAAGTATGTACGACGGGTCGATCCCGCCCGAACACATGAGCCTTATCGGAACGACATTGGGCGGGTACTGCAAACGGCTAACGCCAGCGAGGTCGGCAGCAGCCGACGTACACCATTTACAGAAAAAACCAACGATTTTCGGTTCAAAGCTCTCATGCATAATATTCTCCTTCATCCGTGTAGTTTATTTCACTTATATAATTGAGCATGATCTGATATTTGATTATATATAAAAGACTTCAAAAGTCAATATTAAAGTAGTAATGACCAAGATTGATTTAAAGACAGAAATTGTAGAAGTCGAGCTTGCTCGACGAGCTTTTGGCGCAGAGTAAACTCTGCCACTACAAAAGTATCGAAATTTCTGCTACATGAATCTTTCAAATCGGTCTTTTTTAACCTTACAAATAGGGCAGATTTCGGGCGGCTGGTCCCGGGCGCACAGGTAGCCACAGACCTTGCATCGCCAGACTGGATAGGGTAATGACTTACCGGGCGGGATACTTGATTGGGAGATAGTCGGTTGGGTCGTGACCACCGTTTTTTTTTGCTGACCGCGGGGTGGCCGTCGTTCGGGTATTGATGTCAACGGTTTTTCGCCACGACCGATCGCCGTAGACACATATAACCCGCAATAGCATGCTCCGAACTCGTCCAGGTCAGAATCGCGATAGTCACAGGGACAGATTATATCTATGTCCTCCTCCCGGTTGCCATAGGACAAACGGCATGGGCATGACCAGTACCCGTATCGTTGTTCGTTGATCAGTAATCCCTTGACCAAATCCTTGGTGAATTCGACATCGGGATTAAGACGGTAACCTGCCTGCTCGGCTTCCTGTTTCAGTCTCGAGTACAGTGTGTCAACATTGGCAGGCTTGATCTCTTTCATTCCCCCAGCTCCGCGCGTATTTTGGCTTCGTTGTAACCGACGATACAAGTCTTTTTATTAATGACCACGGTGGGAAAAGAACACGCCGGGTTCCATTTTTCGACCTCTTTCATGATATTGTCTTTCTCGTTTTTATCAAGCAGGTCGACATCCACGTAATCATATCCGACCCCCAGTTGTTCCAGAAATTTCTTGGTCTTTCTACACCAGATGCACGTGCTCAGGGCATAGATAAGAATCGGCCCTTTGTTTTTACCCGCTATGTGTTTTATCTCCATTTATGCCTGCTCCCTATATTGGTTTTTAAAGACAAATTTGTTCATTGGCAGGCGGTCCGGTCGTTTGATCTCGGCTTGCTTTTGCTGTTCTGATAAAACCGGCTTAAGTTCACTCGAGTGCTTACCCATGATGATCAGCGTTATTATCCTGGCATCGGATGGGATGCCGAGAACATTCCTGACCTCGTCTTCACGGTAGCCGGCGATTGGGTGGGCGACAAGCCCCAGTTCAGTCGCCCTCAGCACGATCGCCGCCACTGCCATGCCAGTGTCGAAAAGGTAGTATTCGCGTTCTTTGATGAGACAATCATCTTTTTTCAGGGCAAATGCCGCCACGATCATCGAAGCGTCGTAAGCCCATTCATTGCCTTTTGACAGGGTGCCGTGCATTTTCTCCAGCACCGCGGGATCATAGACAAAAACGAACCGCCAGGGCTGGTTATTAAAGCAGGAGCAAAAAAGACCGGCGCACGACGCCAGATCGGCAATGAGTTCATCCGTCACCGGGAAGGAATCCAGTGACCGGTATGCTCTCCTTTTATCGATGGTTTCTTTGACGGTCACCGTATCTATTCTCCCCAGATTATCGCGCCCTTGTTGGAGATCTGGTAGTATTCAGCTTCCAACAGGCCTTGGTGACGGCGTTCATCCTCGGCAAAACGCGCGAACAGCTCTTTGCCGGCTGGATCATTGATCTGCTCGGCAAGCGCTCTGTAGCGGGCGTTCGCTTTTTTCTCCGCTTCTATGCCGCGCGTCAGCACTTCGGCGATCTCATCTTTGTTGGGTTCAAATTCGCCTTCGATCTCTCCTTTGAGCGCGGGTAATTGCTTGCCCGGCGGCGGCGGGTTTATGGCAAGCCCGGTCTCACGCGCATCGATGACGCGCCGGACATTCTCATAGTGAGCCTGTTCCATTTCCGCGAGTTCACCAAACAGCTGCTTTCCGGCTTTGCTTTTTGCTTTTGCCGCGGCTTCCAGATAGAATTCCTTTGCGATCACCTCGCTGCCCATGGCGGCTAGAAGCAGATCGTCGACCGAATCTTTCTTTTTATTTAGCGATGCTTTTTTCATTCTCATTCTCCTTTTATTTATTCATGCTTGCCCCATATGCTACTTTCTAATTTCCGATTTCTATTATTATCATCATTCACCATGCAACTCATGCACGAATTCCTGAATTTTTGTCTCTGTGATCATTGAGCGCTGGGATAAGGGAGTCTTGTCGATCCGGTACAGCGCAAGCGTGTCCTCGAACACCACCCTTTTTTCATTAATATAGAAAATCCCAAGACCCAAGCGCTCTTTTTCGACCGCCCGTTCAAATGCCCTTGATCGGTCGTGCGGATCGTACGATGACTCAAGGTTATAAGTATGTTCTTTGAACCACTGGTACGTATTGACCTTGTTGAACGTGACGCAGGGCTGCAAGACATCGACAGAGCATAACCTCGGTGCTTGATCGCTTTTGTGAATATTGTTTTCATCTGTTCTATATCGCCGGCAAATGCCCGCGCCACGAACGAGGCGTCCAGCGCGATCGCAACCGAGAGCGGATTGAACGGTTCAGACATTACGCCCTGGATCTGCACCGGCGTTTTAAAACCCATAAGGCTTGTCGGTGATGCCTGTCCCTTGGTCAGTCCGTACACCAGGTTATTGTGGACTATATTGGTTATATCGGGATTGCGCCGGATTGTGTGAATGAAATGGTTGCCGCCCTCGCCATAAGTGCAGCCGTCGCCGCTGACCGCGATGACCGTTAAACCGGGATTAACCGCCTTGATCGCCGTCGCCGACGACAGGTAGCGGCCATGGAGACCATTAAAAACGTGGCTTTTGACATAATGCGGCAGTTTCGCGGCTTGTCCGATGCCGGATACGAGCACGACCTGCTCGGGTTTCAGCTGCAATTGCTCCAGGCTCTGTTTAAGGGCGTTATGGATCCCAAAATTACCGCACCCCGGACACCAGGCGCTATCGGTCGTCTCATCCATGTCAAAAACGGGCTTCATAAATCACCGTCTCTTTTTTCCTCCCCCTCGAGGGGGAGGGCCTGGGAGGGGGGGACAGCTGGGTGTCCCGCAAGGGGCTTCCGCGAATTTCCCGTGAATCCAAAATAAAATTCCGCGGGGAAATTCAGCGTCCCGAGGTTTATGCACTGATAAGTGCATCGAGGGAATAAATTTCCTGATCGCGGAGCGGTCTTTAACTCTGGTTGTCCCGTCAGGGGCTTCATAAATTTTTATTCTTTATTGTTCGACCGCGGACCGCAGCCTTCCGGCGACTTCTTCGAGCGTAAAGGGCAGTCCGTTGTATTTGAGAATGGTGCTATGGAAATCAAAACCCAGACTTTGCTTTATATGCCGGGCGAACTGAGCAGTCGCGTTGTTCTCGATCGCTATGACTTTTTTCGCCTTTTGCAGATAAGCGGCGGTTGACGAGGGGAGAGGGTGGAGCTGCTGGAAATGCAGCATGCCGATATTCCTGCCGGATAGCTGTTGGTCGCGGATCGCTTCTCTGACCACTCCGAAGTTCGAACCCCAGCATATGACCAGAACATCGCACGGATCATCTTTGTTGCCGCCGTAATATTCCGGTTCATAAAAATCGTGTTCAATAGCTGCGGCTTTTCGGCGCAGCTTGTCAACCATAAGGTTTCGTATTTCCAGATCTTCACTGATGTGCCCGCTTTCGTCGTGCGAGTGACAGTCGGCGATAACCAGTCCGGTGCCATGGCCCGGGATACCCCGGGGTGAAATGCCGTTGGCCGTAAGCTGATATCGCCGGTAATCCGGTTCGGTGGGTACAATGAAGGGATCGGCTGCTGGCTCAGCAAGATCCAACGCTGCAACATTGGTTGATGAATCCATGAGGAACTGGTCGGTCAGGATAAACACCGGAACCTGATACTGGTCGGCGATCGCGAAAGCATCGCGGGTCGTGGAAAAAGCCTGTTCCGGTGTGCCGGGTGCGAGTATGATTCTGGGGAATTCACCGTGCCCGGCATAAAGAGCCAGGTCCAGGTCTGCCTGTTCGGTCCTGGTTGGAAGGCCGGTTGCCGGTCCGGGTCGCTGCGCCAGGTGAATAACGAGCGGCTGCTCCTGGGCGCCGGCAAGGCTCAAACCTTCGGTCATCAGGTCAAATCCACCGCCCGAGGTGGTGATCATTGCCCGGGCGCCGGCGTACCACGCGCCCAGTGCCATGTTCATGGCGCTGATCTCGTCTTCGGATTGTTCGCTGATGATATCGCAATATCGCGATGCCCGCGTGTAATATGTCCAGACGCCGGAAGACGGGGTCATGGGATAAGCAGCGATAAAGTTGCAGCCGCCGGCCAGAGCACCCAGGGCTACGGCTTCGTTTCCGTCCATTACGCGGTCATTGGCAGCACGATGACCTGGGGTGATCTGGATTTCGGCATTTCCGGCCCGGATGATTTCAAGGCCGATCTCGTAGCCGCGGCGCGCGGCATCGTTGTTTTTGCTGATTATCTCGGCACCTTTTGACGAGAAACGGTATTTAAGATTTTTATGGATGATATCAAGCGGCGCGCCGCAAAGGCCGCTGATCAACCCGACGCCGATTATATTGGCATAGACCGGGCTGCCAATTTCGCTCGCCAATTTGCTGAAAGGGACATCGGTGCTTTTGAGTCCGCCGGTGGCGTATTCGCTGATGATCAGCGTCCGGCTGGTCAGGCGTTTTTCGACATGGCCGAACGCCTTCTCATTGAAAGGTATAAAAATGTCGATGCGGTCCAGCGGCGCGCGCACGGGTTTTGATGATACCCGGATGCTGGTCGAGTTGATACCGCCCCGGATCCGGGACATGAATTCCTTAGTGGAAAATACGTTGAACCCTGAATCGTTGAGGACGCGTGCCAGGAGTTGTTCGACCGTATCCAAGCCCTGGCCGGCGGCCCCGCATAGCACGACTGATATATCGTCAGTCACAGGCATAGAGCTAAAGAACGGCCATGCCGCCGGCTTCGGCTGCCGGTTATGATACGGTCAAGTCCATGGAATTCATCCACAGGCCATGGATATTGCAGTAAGACAGGGCGAACACGGTCCCGCTTTTTTCGGTCTTGAAGTTCACCGTGCTTTCAGGATGAGTGTACATCGTGCTCGTATTCGGACCCTGGGCCGAACCGCCGTGCGCCTGAAATTCATAACGACCGATGTGGCATGAGAATTTTTCGCCCTCGGGACGGAAATAAACGTCGATCCAGGCGATATGATGCTCGGTCGTGTTAGGATGGGCGATCTCTTTGCCCACCGTTACGGTTAACTTCACGGCATCGCCTTTTTTGATCTTGCCCGGCATGTCAAGGGCCGGCGCATGTTTTTCCTTTTTCCAGTCTGCGGTCTGTACGGCATCGTTCATTTGGAACATGGCGCGCTCCTTTCTTTTAGATGTTACGCGATGGTTTTGCGCAGTTCAGATAATTTCATGAAATGATTCTTTTCTTCACCGATGATCTTATTGATCTCATTTTTTTGTTCTTCCGGTACGACCATGAGAATTTCCTGATAATACAGGATCGACTCGAGCTCGCGGTCAATGGCGAAATCGATCGCAGCCTTGGCGGTCGTAATAGCTGCCGCGTATTCGTCGAGTCGCCCGGCGTTGAAGATCTTATTGTCGACATAAGCCCGGAGATACGCGCCATATTCATCCGTGTAGGTCTCGGGCGGGGTATAAGCCTGAAGTTTTGAGAGCATTGATCGATAGATATCCCTGTGCACCAGCTCCTGTCCTGCCAGGTGCCGGAAAAGGTCCTGGATCCGGGGTTCGGGCAGCTTCGCACTCATGTTCCGGTAGAATGCCTCCCCGTTTTCCTCGATACGAATTGCGAATAGCAGGATCTCCCGGGCGTCAAAAACGCTCATTTCTTTCTTCCCTTCACCTTGATCCGGTTCTCGGTGGCGCAATGGGGGCAACGCGCCATGGTTTCATTGTAGAGCTTGCCGCATTTTCCGCAAGCAACCAGCCTGACTTTGCAGTTTTTGCAGAAAACGGGTTCAAAACAGCTGAACACAAGCTCATGGTCACAAAATGGGCAACGGCATTTTTCCTTCATTGTTTATTACCTCGTTTATCCAGATAGTTCTGGATCGCTTTGTGCAAGGCGTCGGCTCCCAGATTGGAGCAATGCATTTTATTGAGGGGCAGTCCGCCCAGTTCCTTGGCGACGAGTTCGTTGGTTATTTTCAATGCTTCATCGATCGTTGTGCCCATCGCCATTTCACTTACCATTGACGAAACTGCGATCGCCGCGCCGCAGCCGAAGGTCTTGAACTTGATGTCGGCCAGCCGGTCGTCTTTCACCCTGATATAAAAGGTCATCATATCCCCGCATACCGGATTGCCGACCTCGCCGATACCGTCGGCGTTTTCGATCTCGCCGACGTTGCGCGGATGCTGGAAATGGTCCATTACTTTTTCGGAATAAAAAGGCATATCGTCACCTCACGTTTGTTCGGGAAATACCAGTTTCAGAAGAGGGGCGTAAATTTCGCCTGCGCCCAGTACTCTTCCTTGAGCAGATCCATCTGCTTGGAGATCGCGGCCAGGTGTTTTTGTTCCCATTCATAAAGCTGCTGGAAAAAAGAACGCGCATTATCCTCGTTTGCTTCGTCCATCATTTTGCGGTACAGGTCGACAGAATTGGATTCCAGGAGGGCCGCAATGCTCAACGCCGACATTTCAAAATGCCGATCCTGGATCCGGGTTTGCAGCTCATCAGAGAAGATAGGGCTCTTCCCATCAAAAGAGGATGGGTTGCCAAGCGTCAGGTCCTTTGCCCATGTACCATTGAGTAGAAGCTGGTCATATTTTTTCTTGAGTTCAACGAAATGCCTGGCTTCATCCTCGGCCAGGATCTTGAAAACCGATTTTGCCTTGATATCTTCGGTTTTTTCCGATGCGATGCGGTAAAATTGAATACCGTTAAGTTCTGTCTGCAGAGCTGTTTGCAGACCGCTTATTATTTTAGAAGTATCCATGGTGGATTCTCCTGTGACCGGTCGCTACCGCTCTTCCTCGAGCGAAAATTCCCGGATCCCGAACCAGAAGCCGGTGGATTCGATATTATCGATCTCGGCCTGGAGCAGGTCATAATGGGATTCTTCCATTTCGATTATCCGGTCGAAGATCTTCTCGGCTTCGCCATTTTTTATCTTCTTTTTGGCGTCGTTGTAGAAATCTATGGACTTTTTTTCCAGGTCCATGGCGGTTTTCAAAGCGCCGAGTTCATCTGCACCTTTTTCCGATTTCACCTTTTCGATCGACCGCAGCTTCGGTGTCAGTTTTTCGATAATGGAGACAGGTATTTCCCCGCAGGTCCAGACGCTTCCGCACTGAAGACCAGCCAGCTGTTTTGTCAGGATCTCCAGGTGGGTAAATTCGTCGCGTCCCAGCCGTATGAACATGTTCTTGCCGGTTTCGTCTTTGCATTCGAACGCAAAGTCAAGATAATGGACTAAACCATTTTTTTCGATTTCGATCCCGGTCTTTAAAATTTTTATCGCTTCTTCCATTTTACCTCCAGATTAAGATATAAATTATAATTAATTTAATATCTATGTCAATATAACTTTGGAACTCTCATATTAAAATTTACCTTATTCCCAGTCGTTAACCCATGTTAACCCGTGTTAACCCGTAACGCGGAATAATGAGCTTCTTTCATTTAGACTATATATATATGAAATGATTTATTGTAACTGTCTATTTTTAACTATAACAATTTTTTTGATAATAAACTGCGGTAAGGGCAAGTTCATTAACGCTTGACATCATAATAAGATATGGTATAATTTACTATCAATGGAGTAGACAGTGGGTCTGTTATTATTCACGATCTTAGGTGGGTTCACTTTAAAATGGCACTTACCGGTCGGCTGTGCAGTTGGGGTATCGGGTAAAATTCTTGTTGCCGACACGGATCGCGACAGCTGTTATGAGTTGTTTATCAGTGATTTCCAGCTGCCTGATAATATATATATTTGCGAACTACATCAACCTTATACATGGGAATTGGATTCGTTTTCAATCCTGCTATGGCAGATAGCATGTGATATTGGCGATTTCGACAATGATGGGCTAGCTGATTTATTATGTTATGGGCAAGAAACGGAATTTGACTCAATTATGACACTTGCCATATGTGAATCACCCGATTCACACTCATATCCAACTAATATTGTATGGTGTGACAAAGTAGGTCCACCATGGTTGATACCAACTGCATCAGTTTACGATTTTGACAATGATAATAAATATGAAATTATCCAAGTCTCCGCTTTTATGTATGGTAATACTGTATTCTATGAAAACTGTGGAAACAATCAATATAATATAGTTTTTGTTGACACTTTCAGTTATTATTCGCCTGATGCTAGCGCCTTTGGTGACTTTGATCAAGATGGAAATTTTGAAGGTATTTTTCCATCAAGCCAAACGATATTTTGGACCTACGAGAGTCCTGATAGTAACGTATATTTAAGGGTGAGTATGGATTCAATACCGACTGCGAATATATTTGACTGTATTGCGATTCCCGATGTTGATGGTGACGGGAAATGGGAGTTTATGCTTAAGGGAATACAAATACTGTCTCAGTTAATTGATGTTTTCATTTACGAAGCGGATAGTGATAATACATACGATTTGAAAAAATTTTGGCAATTTACTGGCGCAGATTATTCGGGTGGTCATTCCGATGCTAGCGATGTTGATGCGGATGGCAATACTGAGATTGTGATTGAAGGACCGAATACGGTAAACATTATAAAGGCGGCCGGCAACGATTCTTTTTATGTCTGGGAAACTTTGCCGGGCAATGCCGCCGGTTTTAATATAAAGATCTTTGACCTGGATAACAATGGCATAAATGACATCATCATGTCCGGCGCCCAGCAGACCTGGATCTATGAATATGTACCGGCAGGGGTAGAGGAACAGCACACTGGAATGATTATGACATCATTGAGCGTACATCCGAATCCGTTCCGGAGGAACCTTACGATAAAATATCAAATATCAAATACCAAATTCCAAACAAATTCCAAAATCCGAAATTCACCCCCACCCTTGCCCTCCCCCCTCGAGGGGGAGGATAAAGGAGGAGGGAATTTCCCGCATGTGTCGTTGAAGATATTCGATGCAGCAGGACGGCTGACAAAACAATTTAACCATTTATCCACCAATCAGCATGGCGGAATTCAACCATATAACCAAGTCATCTGGGATGGATTGGATGACGCGGGACGTCGTGTCCCTGCTGGTGTGTATTTCGTGCAACTCGAAGCAGAGGGCGAGAGGATTACTGAAAAAGTGATTCTATTAAGGTAATCTCTCAATAAAAGAATGAGATCGCATCGTTGTTCCTTTTGAATTTCTCGCAATGACAAGTATTTTTATATTGTTTCATTGAGAAAAACATCTGGATTCCCGCCGGAGTTTACCCCGTACCTGATACGGGGCGGGAATGACAGAATAAACAAAAAATTGAACCTGGCTGGATTCCCGTTTTCACGGGAATGACAAAGACACTACAGGAAAAACAACAAAACTGAGGGGTTGAAAATAAACTGAGAAATGACAAATAAGATGCTTGAAACTAAATAATAATTCTGTATAATACACGCATGCGGTTGTATGAATTCGAAGGCAAAATGCTTTTTAAGAGATTCAGGATCCCGGTGCCGGACAGTGTTCTGATCGATAGCGATTGCATGGACCGCCTGGACGGGGTCGTTTACCCGGTCGTGATCAAGGCTCAGGTTTTTATGGGCGGCAGGGGTAAGGCAGGATACGTGCAGCACGCGGTGAACCGCATAGAAGCTGAACTGCATATCAGGACCATGTTGGGCCGTGAACATGCCGGGTTCCGTATTGATAAAGTATTAGTTGAGCGGAAGGTAAATATCGTCCGTGAATTCTACATTGCCGCGATGATCGATCGCCTTGAGCATAAGCCGCTGGTGATCGCCCATAGCCGGGGAGGCATGGCGATCGAAGAAGTCGCGGAATTGGATCCGGGGTCGCTCGTCAAATGCAACCTGCCGATCGGTGAAAGACCATCGCCGTTCATTGGCCGAAAGATCGCGGCCGAACTGGGACTCTCTGGCGACCAGTTGAACCTCGGTGCCGGCGTCATCAACTGCATGTACAATATGTTCATCGCGCTCGACTGTAAACTGGTGGAGATCAATCCGCTCGCGCTCACGGTCGATAACCGTCCGGTCGCGCTTGATTCCAAGGTCGACCTGGACGAAGATGCCATGTACCGCCATCCCGAGTTCAAAGAAATGGGGATCACGGCGCGCCACGAGGTCGGCGAGCTGACACACAGGGAAAAGATCGCCAAGGCGGCAGGCATTCCCTATGTTGACCTGGGCGGCGATATCGGAGTTTTCCCGGGCGGCGCCGGGTTTGGGATCGCCGCCGTGGATCTGATCACTCACTACGGCGGAAAACCGGCTAATTTTATGGATTCAGGCGGCGCACCCACCCAGGAAAAACTGCGCGCCATGCTGGGATTATTGACCGACAATCCCGATGTCAAGGTGATATTCGGCGCAAGGTTCGGCGGGATATCAAGATGTGACGACTGGGCAAAAGCGGTGGTGCAGTATATCGTGGAGAACAAGCCCAGGAAACCGATGATCATGAGGATGGCGGGTAATATGGAAAAAGAAGGCAGGGTGATACTTGAAAAAGCTAAAAATAAGCACCCTAAACTGTTCCGCCAAATCAAGATCTATGCTTATGACACGCCGATCGAACAGGTAATACAAGAGGCGGTAAGGATAGCCAAAACAATAGAAAATGGTTAAATAGTTAAAAGGTTAAATGGTTGAAAAAAATACCAAAGAAATAAGATTTAAAACATTTGAAGACCTGGAAATTTATAAGAAAGCCCGAGAATTCAGGAAGAAAATCTATTTATTGATAAAGAAATTACCTTTAAAGGGAAAATACAATCTTGATCCCCAAATGAGAAAAGCCATTGTATCAATCACTAATAATATTGCGGAAGGTCACGGAAGATATCATTATCAGGAAAATATCCAATTTTGCAGGCATTCAAGAGGTTTACTGGAGGAAATAATAGATGACCTTAATGTTTGTTTAGATGAAGGTTACTTCCAAACTACCTATCTTGAGGACTTAAAAAATAACGGTTTTGAGCTCTTGAAAAATCTAAACGGATACATAAAGTATCTAAAGAGTATGAAAGACAAGGTTGAATAATGTTATTTAACCATATCACCAGTTACCATTTAACCAAAGGATGATATGGCAATTCTGATTGACCGCGATACGCAAACCATCGTCCAGGGGATCACCGGCACCAACGCTGCGGTCCACACGCGGCTCATGCTCGATTATGGAACAAAGGTCGTGGCCGGCGTAACCCCCGGGAAAGGCGGCCAGCGCATTGAAGACGTGCCGGTCTATGACACGGTTAGCGCGTGTTTGAGAGACAATCCACACGCCACGGTATCCAGTGTCTGGGTGCCGCCGCGCTTTGCCAGGGATGCGATCCTGGAGTCCATTGATGCCGGCATCAAAGTTGTTGTGGTCATAACCGAAAGGATCCCGATCCATGACATGTTAAAGGTTCGTCAAAAGGCAAAGGAAAAGAACGTGGTCGTGATCGGAGGAAATACGCCGGGTCTTATCTCGCCAGGCAGGTCATTGGTCGGTATGCTGCCAAAGATCGCCTTTCAGGAAGGGCGAATAGGCACGGTCGCGCGCAGTGGAGCCGTCACGTATTATGTCGCAAACTCGCTCAACCTTGCCGGGCTGGGAGAATCAACCTCGGTCGGCCTCGGCGGAGATCCTATTCTTGGTGCAAATTTTGAGGATATTCTCGCCTTGTTTGAAAAGGACACCGCAACCGATGCCGTGGTCATGGCGGGTGAGATCGGTGGCGTGTACGAAGAATTGGCCGCGCCCTACATTAAAAAAATGACCAAACCGGTCATCGCGTATATCACGGGCAAGGCGGCGCCTCAGGGAAAACGTATGGGGCACGCCGGCGCTATTGTCGAGGGTTCAATGGGCACGGCACAGAGCAAGATCGAAGCATTGAGGTCGAACGGCGCGGTCATGGCTGAGACTTTAAGTGCGATACCTTTCCTTGTGAAAAAAGAATTGAAGCTAGGAAGTTAAGAGGTTACGAGGATATGATAAAGACTGAAGTTAAGAGGTTATGAAGTTGGGAAGTTATGATTACAGAAAAGAGGAGTTGAAATATGTGGAAGTCGAGCATTTCAAAGATCGAACCTAACCATATAGTAACGCGCGGATACCGGCAGGAGGATCTGATCGGCAATGTTCCGTTCGCGTCCGTTTTTTTTCTTTTGCTTAAAGGCAGAATGCCACGGGAGCGCGAAGCGCGGATGATCGATGCCGTTCTTACTTCGTCCGTGGACCACGGAACCACCCCGCCTACGACGCACGCGTCAAGGATCGTCGCGTCGGCCGGGGTACCATTGCCTGCTGCAGTAGCAGCCGGCATTCTGGCGGTTGGCGATGTTCACGGCGGCGCGATCGAGGATGCCGCGCGCATTATGCAGGAATGGATGAAAAAGATCAAAAGTGAGCACTGGACTCATGAAAAAACGGCTCAGATGCTCCTTGCGAAACTGAGAAAAGAAGGAAGATATATGCCCGGTTTCGGTCATCGCATCCACACGCAAGATCCACGGACGAAGAGACTTTTCGCCCTGTCCGACAAGTTGAGGATCAGCGGGGATTGTGTTAAACTTACCCGCGCTATCGAGAACGAATTTGCCAAAGGCAAGCCTCTGCCGGTCAATGTTGACGGTGCAATCGCCGCGATCATATCAGATATGGATTTTGACTGGCGTCTCGGCAAGGCATTTTTCCTTATCGGTAGAACCGCAGGGCTGATCGCGCACGTCTATGAAGAGATAACCAGGGAAAAACCCATGCGCCGCATGTGTGATTCCGATGTCGAATACGACGGACCGTGGGAAAGAAACATCGAAGATATGAGGGTGAGAGGATATGAAGGTGTGAAAAGAACCGGAAAGACTAGACAGACCAGAAAAACCAGAAAGGCTAAAAAGACCAGAAAACGATAATGACGATCATAACGATATTAACGAACAAAACGATCAAAACGTTCAAAAGAAACCCATGACCCTTGTCGAAAAGATCCTGGCCAGAGCCGGCGGAAAAAGCAAGACAGTTCCTAACGAGATCGTGATGGCAAAGATCGATGTCGCAATGTCGCACGAGAACGCGGACGTCGTTATCAGATCGTTCAAAGAGATCGGGCTGGAACGCGTCTGGGACCCCGAAAAGATCGTGATCGTGTTTGACCATCGGATACCCGCGGAATCCGAAAAGACCGCCGCAACCCACAAGAGGATCAGAGAATTTGTCAAAGAACAGGGGATCAAATATTTCTACGACATGAAAGAAGGCATCTGTCACCAGATCCTGCCGGAATTTGGACATTGCCGACCGGCAGAGGTGCTGGTCGGCACTGATTCCCACACTACGACCCATGGCGCGTTCGGTACGTTTGCCGCCGGCATTGGGGGAACAGAAATGGCCGGCGTTTGGACGACCGGCGAGCTTTGGCTCAAAGTGCCGGAATCGTTTCGGATCAAAGTCACAGGGTTATTCAAAAAATATGTGTCGGCAAAAGATCTTATCCTTAGGATCATCGGCGATCTCAAAGCCGACGGGGCGGATTATAAATCCGTCGAG
>Ga0214474_1000333_pt1 | contig 24060 bp, 26 predicted proteins | sample RVTome_2_FD_187335 | JGI IMG/M metagenome (GOLD analysis project Ga0214474, IMG submission 187335) | Soil microbial communities from uranium-contaminated site in the Upper Colorado River Basin, Wyoming, United States - RVT95D214 HiSeq ... | reverse complement strand
TGAGGGTTCAGCTCCGGTGTCATGCCGGCCGCCTGCGCCTGCCTCTCCGTCAGCATCATCGGCATGACGCGCCCAGATTCGTCCGTCACTTCGAGCAAACCGTTGTCCAGCTTTCGATAGGTCGCCACTATAGGTACTCCTTAGCCACCGGCCTACGAAGCCCGGGCAGTTTATCGTATTCCACGGTCAAACCCGACCAATACGGCGTCTGGCCTCCCGTCGTCGTGTTCGTCGCCACACCAACGATCGAAACGATCTTAGACGAACACTTCTGAATATCAAATTTGTGGGCCAGATCCAGCACCGCGCCTTGAGCAAAATCCGCAGCGGTCAACGTCGCTGTCGCCGTATCCTCCCACGTCACGCCTTCGTCGCTACTGACCGTCAGCGTCACCGTACATGGGTACCTGTACTCTCCTAGCAGCTTCATCTTCTTGATCCGGCCCCACCCGTTCAGGCCAAACGGGCGAAGCGGCGCAAGCTTCAACGTCGTGGAGATGAGCGTTTTCGCAGAAGCAGCCGTCGTATCCAAAATAGCCGAAGAAGAAGAAACCCAAATTCCGGAATTGCTTGAACTCACAGCATACGGCGCACCCGTAAACAGCAGACCTCCGCGACCCAGAAGGGCTAATCCGTTGGCGACGCTCAGACCGTACCCCGTGAAGGTGTGCCACGTTTTCGCGTAGTAGTCGTACATAACAAGTGCCGACGTACCCCCGCTGTTCCGGAGCGACCAATATATCTGCTTGTCCTCAGGCACGTGACACGTACTTACAACGATAGGCGTTGTAGCCAAAACGTCCTGAATCTGCTTCGACAGGTCAGAACTCTCCTGCTCCTTCATCACATTGGCGTAAGAAATTTTCTCAATCCCACGTCGAGACCGGAAGTAGACTTCGTGAGCGACATTGATCACCGAATTCACGCCGCCGTATTCGCTCGGAGCGCCAATATCCCGGGACACTACTTGCGGGGGCTCGTACATGCCCTGGCCAAGCGCGTCGGGACCGTTACCGCCCACGTAAGCAATAGCGTCCGGCTTCTCGCAAAAGAGAACAAGAATCTCCCCGCAAGGAGCAATAGCCGTCACAGTATTCGGCAAAGTCACGTAAAACGTCTGCGCCCACTCGGGCATGAAGCCCGAACGCAAAGTCTTCGAGTAGTAAACCTTATTCCCTGCAGCACACCAAACACGATTCCTGTACGTAGCAAGGGCGTTCGCGAAAGGCGGGAGACAGTTGACTACCTCACCAGAATCTGTGTACAGCACCTCATTCGCTGAAAGGTCCGCCGTGGCATCAATCACAGCAACGTGATCTACCGTACCTCTCGCGCCTGGGTACCTGCCAAGCAACTGGTACGGCCCTCCGTTGTCTGATCGATAAATCTTGATATACGGCACACACCCGTTCGGCAACCGAGTGAGATACAAATTCGGAACGACGATCTCCATTCTCGAATTTGCAAGAGTCACCGGCGCCGTCGCTGGGCTCACAGCACTCCAACCCACGCGACCTAGACCGTCCTGAATCTCGTAAATCGCCTTGTACGTAAACGTGCCCGTGAGTCCTGTACCAGTAGTGTAGTCCGCCGCAGTGATAATCGGGTAAACTAAAGGCACGTGTTCTACTGAACCACGAATTTCCAACGCGGAAGGCACCCCGCCACCCAAAGACACCGCCCCCGGCGTGCCGTCGTATACGTGAACGCCCATCGCCTCTGCGCCGATCTCTGCCTTGTAGAAAACTGCGTAGCTTGCGGGATAAGTATTTGCACCACCCGGATCGTCCCCTTGCTCCAACGTAGGGAAGTACAAGGTGTACCCATTCGCAACCGCCCGGGGTACGACTCGCGTGTAGCCGTTCGACTCGTTTGGCGTCGTTGTATCTCCCAAGAAAGGCTCGCCCACAAGAACAGGGTAAGGGTGTACCATCAGCTCGTCGCCAGAAAGCACGATATTCCGAGACATGCCCTTGCCGACCGTCTTCGCGGGGTCTAGGTAGCTCGTCACCATCCAGTACTCGCGACCGCCTACACACACAGGCGCTCCCGTTATAATGTAGCCCCAAGCCGAAGAGTTACTATTCAGAGCAGCAGTCTCACCTGTAACCGTGTCCACACGCATCCACTGTGTCTTCGCCCCCGGGAGCGTCGTCAGATGTGCAATCCCGTGAGTATTCTGCGTAGAAATATGTACCAAAACCTCCGCCGAGCCCAGAGGCCAAAAAGCCCCGCCAATGGTAATAAAATTCGACCCTGCGCCCGTAAAGATCACGGCCGCAGGAGTCAACGTAGCTGCGGGGCTCGTGCCGTTCGAAAAAGTCTGAAACATCACATTCTCAGTATCCCCGAGGGACCAGGCCATGCTTAGCCCATTTGGCGACAGCGCAATACTGTTCACGTGTCCCGCAGTCGTATCCTCAATCGATGAGCTCGAGCCCGTGGTCTTGTTGTAACGACCCCAGCGCGCGGTATTATCCCCTCCCGCAGCAAAAAATGCATAATTGCCAGCAATCGGCCAGACAAAATCTAGCGAGTACATCACCACGCCAGGCAAAGAGATCGTCTGATCCAGCGACCACGAAGTAACCCGAGGATCCACAAAGCGAAACAGCTTGATCACGGAAGCGCCACCCGTACTCTCCAGGCAGCACACCACCCACTGAAAAGGCGACTGCTCCGTTGCCGCGTGTACAATCGGTGCGCGGTAATTGTCGTACTCCGCCGACTGAGAGATTAGCGTGTCGCCGTCAAATACAAAAAACTGCACGCGATACGTTGTACCATCATACGTCTCTACAGCATGAAAACGATACGTCGTATATACCGCCATGCTGTGATTCTTGACAACACGACCCTCCTGGCAAAAAATCACTTGCCTCTGCACATTCGACAGTATGGGCACTCTCTGCTTCTTGTCGGCCAGCGTCTCGCCTGCAGCACCGCCCGAACCCATATCGTTGTGCCACGTGCCTGCGGTATCACTTCTCCGGTACACCTGGCTCGTACCCGGAAGGCCCGACTCTGTCGCGTCAACGAGCGCAAGGACGCCCGCGTGCGTGTCGATTAGTCGTCTCACTGGCAGCCCAGGCGCCAACTCCTGCGTCATACCCGGACGTTGAACAAGACGTCCCGTAGCCGTGTATACGTAGTTGTCCAGAGTCAGCGGGGTGCCAACAGGCAGTGTTTTCTTGTCTGCCCTCTGGTCTAGGCCTTTGGAGAAAACAACGTCTAGCTCAGGCATTACGTCCACCAACCCTTAGCAGCGCCATGGCTCCAAAACTCGCCAACTGCCACAGGGAAGGCAGCAGTCGTCCCGTTGATTTTCCCGCCACCGCTTACGTAGCCGTAAGCGTCGTGTGTACCCGCAATCACACGAACACGGATAGAGCGGCCGGCATTCTCAGCTGTCGCGGGCTCTAGGTACACCGCTACGTTCCGCGCGGTACCGTCAACTTGAACCAAATCGCCACACGCTGCCGAACACGTAGTGTAATACGGGCCCTTCAACACGTACCGCAAGGTGTACTCTTGAGGAATTTCCCGCTTCCAGTCCTTGATCGTCTGGAAAACGTCTTCGAGCCGCTGTAGTCGGCCTAGCCGCACTAGTACCCCGCATACGGATCGTAAGGCTGATACGCACCAGACTCGTCCTCCTCAGACACGAGTTCTGGCCGCCACGTCGGTTGCACCATAGGCGCCACAACGCTCTCCGGAGGCCTGTACTCCTGCTCGATAAGCGGCGTCCTCTCCGGCATCGGAGTAAACTGAGGCACACCCGGCTTTGCTGCTGCAGGAGAGCCGAATAGTTTCGCGTTTTCAGACGCTTGCTGCGCAGCAGCCTTATCGTTCAGCCCTTCGGACCAATCGACAAACTTCTTGCCGCCCTCTATCGCAGGAGCAACCCACCAGACCATTTACTCTTCCTCCGAAGGATAGTCTTCTTGTGTTTCCCAGCCCGTCTGGAGCTCTTCTTCCAGGTTTTCAGGCGTCATAGTCGTCGTCGGTGTCGACGTCGGAGTAGCCGTCGGAGTAGCCGTCGGAGTAGCCGTCGGAGTAGCCGTCGCAGAGGGCGCGGAACCCTTATCACCCGACGTAGCTGCTGTGAGCAAACGGCCGCCCATCTCCGTAATACCGCCTACAATCGCAGCCTTCTCCTGAGCCTCCCGATTACCCTGAGCCAGATCTTTCGACGTCTGGCTATTCACGTCTACTGTGTACTTACCAAGTTCCTGCTCGGCCAACGTCTTGCCGTAATTCGTCGTACCCGTCAAAGCAGCCATATTCTCTTGCAGACCCTGGCCCATCGCTGTGGTACGCACACCTTCTGCATTGATCCCCGAATTGATCAGGTTCTGCTTCGTCGTAGCGTCCAGCTCCCTCTGCCGCAGAATCATCGAAGCCTGCTCCCTCGACACGCCAATTTCTTGTGCAAGGCGATCCACGTCCACCTGGGTAATCTGGCTTTGCGCCGTAGCAGCTGTCGCCGCACCGCGCGTCGCCTCGCCAAGCGCTGTCGTAGTCGTGCCTAGGAACTGATTATACGCAGCCTTCGCGTCGGCTATCTCTCGCGCACGAAGTAGCTGTGAGTCCCGAATGGCTGCGCTCTGCAACTCGTCGCCTGCCAACGCAGCCGTATACGCCCCGCCAGGATTCCGTGCTGTACGAGCCAGAGCCAACTGATTTCTAAGCGCGAGGCCTAGCTGTTGCTGACCTTGCAGCTCGGCCACGCTAGGAACGCGCCCTAACGCTGCATCCCGATACATGCCTCGATCTGCGCCCAAGCTGTCCGCAAAAACACTCTGCGACACCGCACCTTGACCCACAGCGTTTGACAACCACTGCTGCTGCTTTAGGGATTCCTGATACGCGGCAATCGCTTCCGGAGTACCCGTGGACATCACAGGCGCCTCACCCGGAGGATAATTCTGTACCTGTTCCGCGATGTACGTTCGCAACGCATCCGCCTCCGGGCTAACCCAGGGCTGCGTCTGTTTCTGAAGTGTAAAGTCTTCTCGGTTCAACGGCGTGAAAGGCCCGCCCCCGCCGCCACCGCCCTGCGAACCGCCACCGCCGCCCGGGGTCGTCACTCCACCATCGCCCGTAGGGAGAGAAGGCTTCGAGTCGCTCGTAGTCGACAGCAAGCCTCCGCTAGGCGTATCCGGGTTACCCAAAAGGCCCCCCGAACCCGCGGCTCCCTTGATCAACTTTTCTGCGCCCGGACCTAGTAGTGCATTCTCTGCCGCACCCTCGACGTCCCCCTTGAGCGCGGGCCCTAGAGGGTTGAATCCTGTCGCTACGTCCGTCCAAGTAAAATCCGGGCTCGAGGAATAATCTGACGGTTTTGACCAGCTACTCAGAACCGGCGCAGAGGACCCCGGATGCAGCGTATCTATAGAAGGGTGTTGCTTAGCGTACTCATTTTTCCAGTCCGGACCGTAAGACTCCTGGTACATTCGCTGTACCTCGGCCATATTTTCCGGTGGCACGTACAGAGGCTGCCCGGGCCCGCTCATCACAGGTGTCAACAGGCGCTCAACCTCTGCAAAGTCGAGAGTTTTCCTACTCCAACTCGGAGCCGCCATCCCGCCCGTCTGAATCGCTGTCTCTACTGCAGGAGAGTTCGTGTATACCCCTCCATCTGGGCCTACAACGCCTTGCGTGCTCGCGATGTCCGTACCCGCAGCACTACTACGAATCAAATCCTCTGGGGTATACGCAGGCCTATTCGCGGGGTTATTCGCCGTCAGGTACGAAGCCTTCGTCGCTGCCGCTCCTGCGCTCTCCATCGCGCGCAAATACGTCTGCCACTCAGCTTCACTCGCAAAGTCTTCGCGTGTCATGCTTCACCTATGCCGGCGGCAGAGGAGGCCTCGCGTCCCATGCGCGCTGTTCGGGCCTCGCGTCAATAATCCTAGGACTGAAGTTTGCGTACCTACGCCGAATCTCCGCGCGCGTTTGATCCAACGCTTCCGCGAGTTGATCCTGAAGGTACTTGTACTTTTCGTCCTGCATACCTCGCAGCTGCATCGCGACCTTGAGCGCAACAGCCGCAGTAAAACCCTCGGGTCCCGTAAAGGAGTCCGTAGAATTCACAAGATTTACAAACGCAGGAACGTACTCGATGCTCGTCGTGGTAGTCGACGCGGGCGTAGGAGCAAAAAATATACCTTGGCTCCAATTCGTACCTGTATACTGCCCGTGAAGGTAGTACCCCTTCGAGCCCAGCTGAGACCACGTGCCGCCTAGTAGTCTTTCCCACTCAGCTCCCGTCACCTGCTCTACTCGCTCCGGCGCCGTTGCCGTCCACCAAAGCGTCACCTCATCAAGAGAGTCTGTGGGATAGTCCGTCGCGTACCCCGCCCCTGTCGAGCCTGCGAGGCTATAAGAAGCGGTCCCAGAAATGAGATTGAACGTCTCACGCAAGGACCAAAAAGACCGGCCTCCTGACAAGCTGAGCGCCCACGAGCGCACCTCACGGATCTTATCGTTGATCAGATAGTCCAACGAAGTCGCACCATCCGTGATAAAACCCGATTGGCGTTCGTCGGCATAAAACCGACTCTTTGCCCGCAGGTCGCTCAGTGTACAGGATTCCATTACTAGCCCGCTACCTCAGGGCACGGCAGCTTCCGCCACGCCGCTAGCGCCGCTTCCGCATCACTAGCCTGGACCGCCGAAATGAACTCTTCCATCGAAGCCTTGTCCATCTCCGGCCCCAGATCATCCTCCGCCTCTTCCACAGGCTCGTCCTCAGCCCCATCTCCGAACATGGGTTTCTTAGCCTTACCCGCGGCAATCACAATCGCGTCCGCCATTACGGAAGGATCTCCTCGTACACCAACTCGCCACAGATGAACGTGGTCGCAGCATACGTAGGATCATTCGCAGCGCCAGCCACGTACAGCTGCAGATAGATGACGTTGTCCGCAGACGTGCCATCCACCTTCCCGTAGAAATGCACGCTGTTATTCTCCGCAGGACCCGAGGCCAAGTGATACGTCGCGTGCGCAGACACCAATTGCTCGTGCTTACTGACCAAAGTCAGCAAGAAAAGCCCCGTGCCCTCGCGCGTGACGCTCAGCACTTCCGGACTGCCGTACCCCCCGTAAGTCGGAATCTCCGAGGGGGCGCTGGTCGAGTTCGGATGAAATCGGAACGGAATCCGGGTCTCCTTACGCAGAGTGCTCCCGGAGTCACGAGTTCGACAGCCCATGATTAGTCCGTCTCCTCAAAGTCCAACGTCATGAAGCCTGCGGAAATCGCAATGCCCGTAGTGATATCATTCCGAACAGCTTGGTACCACAGCGTCTCGCCTGCCTTACAACTCAGGCTCGTACTCAGAGTCAACGCCTTCGCCAGCTTGTTCGTGATATTGGTTGACGCACTATTCACGTAAGCCAGCAGAGTCGTGGTCGTCCCGTTCGTTCCCAGCTTATGCAGCTCAATACCTGCGTAGTTCGTCGACACCGCAACCATCGTAGTGCCGTTGAGCAGAAAGTACCCACCCACCAGCTTCTTGTTGCACTCCATAGAGGCAACCGGCGTAGTCGCCCCTGCAGCAGAGGTCGTAACCGATGCAGCAGTCGCGAAATTGAGAGTCCTACGGTAGATCTTTGCAACATCGGCCGCGGTGCTCACGCCATCGCTCACACCCAGGCCAGTCACGTGGTCGAGGATCTTTGCAATAGTCATTTTCTTACCTCACCCTTACCAAGTGCCCACGACGTTTGCGCCAGGATCTTCACAATCCAGACACGCATAGGAAGCGAGTCTCGCCTGCCGCGCGTCAGCCGTGGCCTCTTTCATCCACTCGCTGGGCCCCGGCATAGTCGGGATCTCACCGATCGAAAGCACCTTCCAGTTATCCATGTTCGTCCCAACCCACACGCCCTCAGGGCACATAGGCTCAGACAGCACCGTGGTATCGCCAGATGGGGTATGCACAACCACACCCTTGAACGATACACCGACAGTCTTCGAAGTCACCTCCGCTTGCTGCCGATTGTTACCCATCTCATCCATCCACTTGGCATAATCCGTAGGCGCCACGAAAATCGTGTCAACCATGATGCCAAACGGACTCGCCTCCGCCAGGGTGTTCGCTACGTTGGACGACTTGTCCGCACGCGCAACACTTCCGCGGAAACCTGCCAAGCGCTGAGTATCTCCATACGCCGAGCGGTCAATCCCGAGAAAGTAATCGCCAGTCGTCGGAGCGGTAGTCGGGCACCAGCCCAGAATACCAGACCAACACTGCCCGTACTCGTTCTTTTGGAACAGATAGTCCGACGCAGCTATCGCACCGATTCCGTCATCCGCGTGCACAGTAAAGGTCACTTGCGCGTTCGGCGGGTCGATCGAATCCACCGTCAGAGTGCCTACCCGCTTGGCCGCAGGCGTCTGTCCCGAACCATCGTCCGAAGCCGCTTCGACGATCATGCCCTTGTAGAAGTTCTTGACCTGATGCTTTGACCTCAGCGTCACCGTCGCGGTCGTTACCGTCGAGGTTGCCGTCAACCTACCCAGCGCGCTACCATTCTCGCCCCACACGCGACGAGAAATCATCATCCCGTGCTCTTTACCCTTACGCTCCAGCTGATCAGTAATCGCGCTCTTGATCATCAAGGAATTCTTGGTCTTGAAGAGCTTCTCTTCAACGGACAGAATCACATAATCGCTCTTCACCTGAAGAGTAAAGGTCACCTCGGTACCCGGACCGCGATTCGCCAAAGCGGTCAAAAAATCAGGGCTCCCGCCGTTACCCGGGCTCACAGCCACGGTACGTTCCTTGTGCCGTTCGCCGAAGGACATATCCTTCGACACCATGTTCCAGAACTTCGCTTGCGCTACGCCGCGCCAGTTCAGACCCTTCTGAAACCTAATCTGCAGAAGTGCAGACTTATTGCTTGCCGTTGCCGGACCAGTAGTCATCCGAAACCTCTATCGCTGCCAGACGTCGGGAGGCATGAACGCTTCCATGAACTCGTCAGGGTCCACACGATCCCACGCTGCTTTTGCTTCCTCGTCCGTTAGGGGCCGGTCAGGCTGGCGTCCGCCAGGTGCTGATGTTACGGTCGCACTAAGGCTGGCTCCCGGGGTTTCTGTACGGGTCCCGGGCCCCGGCTGATCTGTTGCTACCGGCGTCGCAGGCACAGCCGCCTTCGGCTTCCGCGACGCCAAAAAATCCTTACCTGCTTGCGTTGCGAGAAACGCGCTCGTCTCCATCGCAATCGCACGAGCAGCTTCATCATAGGGGTACGAAATCCCACGCTGCCTCATCTGCAAGCCAATATTGTACATGACTTCCTGAGCGCCCTCAGCACCCAGAACAGCAGTCATCTCACCAATCGCCGGGTACGCATCCTTGAGCCCCGCGATATGCAGGAGTTGCCGACGAACAAAATCGTTCGCCTCCTTCGCCTGCCGGGCCTGTGACGCCTTGTCCTCTGCAGCCTTCCGGGCCTTCTCCTCTTCCTCTCGCTGACTCTTGAAAGACTGTTCTTGCCGGTCTAAACGATCTTGCAAAGCCTTTAGCGTCTCAACCAGCTCCCTGTCCTGCTTTGGCGCACCGGCAGCTGTCTCCGAAAGTCTCTGAAAAAGCTTGACTACATCCGCCCCGCCCGCACGCTTTTGCAGCACGCGGATCTTCGCCTCCATATCACCGTCGAGAAACTGCTCCACGTCCTTGTCAAACGCAAGAACGCGCGCCTCATGTTCCTTCACAACCGCTTCGTGCGAGGCCTGAGCAGCAGCAATCTCTTTCGACTTGGCTTCTTGCTTGGCTTCTCTCTTCTGAACAACTCGCCACGTCTTAGTCAACTCCGCGCGAGCCTTTTGCAACTCAACCGTCGCAGCCTCTATCTCCTTCTCCTTGGCTACGAGATCGTCCGCCTTAGGCGGTGTCTTCTCTTCTATAACCGGCTCGTCCTTCTTCTCTTCTTTCTTCTCAGGCTCGGCTTTCTCGTCCTTTTTCTCGTCCTTCTTCTCAAGCTCTACTTTCTCGTCCTTATTTCCTTCGGGCTCAGCCTCTACCTCTGAAGGTTCTTGCATCAAAGCATAAGCTTCGGCCATCACGGTCGCATCATCTCGTTCGGCCGGCGTTGCCGGCGTCGCAGGAGTCTCAGTCTGTACTGGTTCTGCCATACACTCTCTACTGTAAGGGCGGAATGCCGTTCATCGCAGACGGCAATGCTTCCGCGGGATTCGGTGGCGCAAGAGGTGCTTGCTTCGCCTGCTCTTGCTTCACCAACTCAAGCCACTGCTCTAAAGCGGCCAAAACCTCTCGCGGCGCGCCGTCCGCTTCGCAGGCGTTTAGCCTCGCCAAGCCAGTCTGCTGCGCGAGAGTCAGATTCAAAAACCCGTGGGGCAAAGACTCGTCCGTCACGGCCCTGTCATCAATCACCTTAGCGAGCTTAGCTTCGATGTTCGACAAATAGGCGTTTTCGTCGCCAAAAATCGCAGCAATATCCGGGAACTGGGCCGCCAAGATTGGTACCGCCTTGCTCTTCTCGATGCCTGTCGCCTGAAAGAGCTCAACAAGCTGCTCAAGCTTCGCGCCCGGCGTGCTTGAAAATAGCGACACAGGCCACGCACGAAGCTTGAACCTCTGATTGTCTAAGTCAATCTTGCTCCACGGAACCTTCATCAGTTCCGTATCCGTACCCCAAGAAACCTTGAAACTCGGATTCCTCGCAGCAAGCAGTCGCCACATTTCAATCGTGACCTTACCCGCGTCCACATGGAACTGCTCCCAAGCTCGAAAAATGTCCGACTGTCGGATCTGATCCTGATCCAGAAGAGTCCGGAGGGCAACCCCGCTCTCCACACCCGGGGGTTTCCGCCCCATAAGAGCGAGGTCGTCTTTACCTACACTCTCGCGCGACCACTGAATCAAGTCCTTGACTCGAGCCAACAGGTCCGCAGGTACCGACGCGGGCGTAAACTGATGAATCGCCTCGCCCGCAGGAATATCACCCTCAATGATTCGTGACCACTCGTTCGAAAGCGCAGAAACCTTGATCCCTGCTTTCGTGTTGATATACATGATCACGCGAGAGTACAGATTCAGCATCCCGTCAATACGCTCCTGGTACTGATCCAGCTTCATCTGCAGACGCATCAAACGCTCGACGAACGAATGCCCTTTCCATCCCGTCATTCGCCGCTTCACGCGAAAAACAACGACCGGAAAACACGAAAGCGGCCACGGCTCGTCAATCAGAGGGATCGCCTTGCCTCTACTGGGCCCCGCCAAGAGCAAATGCCGTCCGTCGTGCGTAGGCTTGCCCCCCTTGAGCCCCCACTCGCTATCCTTCGACGTATCTACATCCCGGCTAGGAAGATGCCAAACCTCAAAAAGACGAATCCTCTTGACAAGAAATTCCGCGTACCGCGATCTTGTCGTCTCCGACAAATCGTCAAAACCGCTATTCTCACAATCCTTCAGATCCTTCTTGTGCTTGGGGTACCTAGCCGCCAGAATCTCAGGCGCGCAATCGCTCACGTATACGAGAGTCCTAGGCTTGCCAAGACGTGCGTCTCGCTCGTCCACAAGCAAGCGAGAGGCCTCGATGCGCTCGCACAGAACACGATTGGACTCGTAGTCCGGGGTAATCTTGACTGCACCGCCCGAGGGTCTCACGCACCCATCACGACAAATTTCTATGCCCTCAACACCGTAGAGGCCCGCTTCCTCGTTCTGAGCCTCTATCGCCCGGCCCATCTGCTGAGCCTGATCTCGCTCCTGCCAGTTGCCTTTCTCCGTCAGGAACTGCAGTTTGACCCTCTGGCGCACCAAATCCGACACGAAAGCGTCGATATCCACCTGAATGGTGTTCGTGACGGTCTGCCCTTGATCAGGGGCAATCTTCGTGTCACCCTCGTAAAGGGCAATCGCGTCTGCGTCTGCAGTCGCTTGTTCAGAGCGCAGCAGGTCGTTCAGGCGCGTTGCAAACGCCCAGGCAGCCTCAACGCGATCATCCGCCTCGGATGAACCGGGAAGCTCCCAAAACTGGACGGGTTCCTCTTGGTACGTAGCTATACTTTAGCATACGTGACCATACGTGACAAGACACAACGTGCCATTCGAGGCACACTATCACATCGGGTACGACCAAACCTCAATCGGCGCAGGCCGCAAAACACCCTGGTACTCCTCAGGGTACGCCTCAACCTTAGGCGGCCCGTACTCCAAAAAACCTGCAGGAAAACGATCCTCGAGATACCCAGGCGTATCCTCGGGCAGCAAATCATCCACCAAGGCCAGTGCGGGTATGTAATCCGCGTGCCGCCCGTCAGGAGTCGCGGCAAGATAGATCTGGGGTCCAGCCTGACCCACCCTCTGCTTGATCTGCAGAAGATCCCTTCGAAGGTCCGGATCAGGTGGAAGGTCGTAAGCACCGTGAATCACGCCATCGACCACGTTTCGCAGCACTTTTTGCGTTTTCGCGCCCCTTTGCTGGTGGTCTATGAGCTTCAAGCACTGATCTTCGGCCAATTCTGACAAAGTATCTGACGACCACTGGTCTGAAAAGACCTTGTCAAGCCCATAACGCTTCAAAATGGCTGCAACTTCGCGCAAAACCGCCTTTGCACGAAGTTTTTCGCCCGAAACAGGCACCCACTGCTTGCAAAAGTCTACAACAAGTCTTGTGTTTCGCCTGTGACCGATCACGAGAGACCATGCATTCCTCCGGATGGCCGGATCCATAGCCGCCACGTAGTAAGTACCGAACTGACAGGGCAATTCTCTCTGCGCGCGAGCCGTGACCGCCAATACATCCGACTCTGTGACCAAACCCGTCGTCTTAGACAGGAACTCGCCCATGCCCAGCACAGCCGTGTCCCTATCGCGCCGGTCTTTAGACTCTGAAAGCTGCTTTAGCCTCTCGGGAGTCCAGTGCTTTGGGTGCATCATAGGCCCCGTAGCACGAACCACAACGCATTCCTTCGACGGAGCGCCCCAGTACTCCTCCAGCAGCTCGTAAGCAGGCCCCGCAGGCACCCAAGGCGAGCCTACGTAGCTTATCTGACCCCCCGGGATGATACGCCCTCGCACGGCTGTACGCGCATCATCCAGATTGATCATGCTATCCGCCTCGCCCTGCAGCTTGAACACTTCGTCGAATGCTACCGAAACGTGCCAGAAGCTTTCAAGGTTCGACGCAGCCCGCGAGCCTGCAATCACGCGAATAGCGATAGGCGTGCCTGTTGCCGCGTGCCGAATTACGACCTCATCCTTCGTAATTTTGCCGATTACGTTGTGCGCGTTATGAGGCAGCTTCATTACACGCCCCACGTGCCCTACAATCGCCCTCGCATTCAGCTTCCTGACAGACACCACAGGCAAAATTGGAGGGTTCTCCCCTACGCCAATCGACGAAAGGTCGCAGTACAGAGCCCTGCAAATCGCCCACGCAGCCAAAACAAGTGACCCTCCCGTTCGAGGGGCCTTCGTTCCTACAAACTGGTCAGGACGCACCTCTGGCGGACGTGCCTCCCCACACATTCTACGCACGTCAGGATCCTTCCACAAGTCGCCTAGCGGCAACCCGTCCAGAATGCGACACCAAGCCCTCTGACACGGCGTCGCAGGGATCCCATACCCCCTCTTATCAGTAAAAAAAGCCTCGGTTGTCGGAGGCAACTACTTGCCCATGCCTAGCACCGTCGTGAGGTTTCTTGTAGAAGGATCGTAAATGCCCTTCCTCCACCAAGCCCGGTACCAAATGTAGAGGTCTACGCACAGGCAAATCGGTAGCGCCCACCAAGGCAACACACATGCCACAGCAATCCGTAAAAGAGAATCCACAATCAGCGCAGAACGAATCTGCTGCTCAAGCCACGGCACGGAGTACAACAGAAGAATACCTACAGCCGCCCACGTCAGAACCCCGCTAGTACCAACAGCTAGAATTACTATGCAGGGAGACACTAGCAGCAGGTCCACAAGAAGCCTGTGCAGCCCTCCGCGACAAAACTGCACAGCATACGAATCCTTTGGAGGCCACTTATGTCTCAACACACGCCCCACAAAAGCGTGAGGGAACTCCCAGAACCAGAGACCTGTACTCACACGTAAAAGACCCACGTACAAGGGTGCTGCCAGGAGTACAGCCCATACCACAGAAAGCCAGATCCACCCGTACAGCCACACCACGATCACCAAAAGGCCAGGGAGCCCCGTCCGAATGCTGTCCCTAATCAGCAAAGCCGCGGTAATCGCCAGAGCCAGCAAAGGCCACCAAGCCGGTCCTGCCAAAGCCACAACCAAAATCACTAGCTGAGCAGCCAGCGCAGGTATATCAACCAGCGCCCGCCTGCCAAGACCCAGTACAAGAGGAGACATGCCCACAAGCGCCCCCGCCGCAAGGCCCGCGAACGGGCCCGCGATAGCACAACCAAGCAGACCTGCGCACAGCGTAGCCAACACGCCCGACCAAGTCGAAATCCAAGACAGTGCGCGAAACCTGTCTACCGGAGCAGCGCCCGCATACTTGAAAGCTACCGCTCCTATCACTAGGTACAGCACACGACTTGGTGGAGGGTACCAGCGAGCCTTATTGTCCCCCCGCCAAAATTCAGCTATTTGCTTGAACGCGGCAAAGCCCTTCTCAAGAATCGCTTCACAGAGCCCGCGGTAGACCTGTTCGTCCGATTGTGAGTACAGGATCTTATGCCTCATCAACAAGATACGAACCAGGGCTACACAAACAAGCCCGAACGCACACAGATACGTCACCCGAACACCAGAGGCACAGCATTCTTCTGCTCTTCAGCAGCCAAACGACGATCCTGCTCCATCTCAATATCGCCCAGCGTGAGATAGGCCTCGTGCGCGTGGATGCCAACAACGCTCGTGTCTACGTGAAGCTTCATACCCGCCGCGCGAACGCGATTACAAAAGGAAAAATCCTCTCCGTAATGCGCTTTTTTCTCCCCGTCAACCTCAGGCAAGAAGAAAGGCCAACCATCGTTCGCTTCATCAGAGAAAGCCACGCCATAGGTGACGGTAGGGAGCGTTTTTGCCAAGCGCTCAAACACACGTCGGTGCGTGAGAGCCATTGCCATCCCACACGAGCGCACCTCACGCACGCCACCATCCCTGCCTAAAGGTATGATCTCGTTGTCCGTGAGCGGCGAGAAATTTGCCACGGTATTCGTCCGTCGGCAAGGAACAACTGCAGCCAACACGTCAAGGTCCAGCTCACTCACACGTTCTGCCATCCTGAGAATCGCAGGAACAGGCGCGAAGTTGTCATCATCGCACCAAAAAATGTAATCCTTAGGCTGGCCCATCGCCATAGAAGCCGCCTGACTTCGAACGCGATCAACGCCAATGCTCCCAAAAAAGGGCATAAAAGCCCAGCCATACACGTATCTCAAAACCTCGAGCATCTGGCTTGTGCCAGGATGGCTCCGCCCGTGACAGGGGGCAATGATTACCGGAGCGTCTGGATCCTCGAAAATGCGGCTCTCTTTCGCCGTGTACCCCTTCACCATGCAGCAACAACCTCTTTCGCACCCGGCCGAGTCACCTGACCCGCCTTCGCAGCTTCTAACGACGCAGCGCGACCAAACTCCCGCCAATTACCGGGCCCCATGTCTTGGTGCAGAGCGTACTTCTTGTTGCCCAAACGTGTGACTGCCCAGCCCCCACTTAGCCAAACTCCGTTTTTCTTCGTCCAAATCATGGCGTGCTGCTTGCCGGATTCAGGCTCGTAACAGCCTTCCGATCCGGAACCTTATCCCCCCGCATCTCCGCGTCAAGGACATACGCTTCGTCCCCCAAAGCGTGCTTGAGCTCGTCCCCCAGCTCCAGCCCCGCGAAACCGTCAAAGCCAACTACCCCGCGACGTACGGGATCCGGAGCCTGCTTCGGCGCGCGCATCTCCTCCGCCTTTGCCATCACCTTCTTGTACGCTACATCGATACAATGATCGATGAAATCGTCCGACATACCCAGCTTGTTATCTGGATCCCTCGCAGTAAAGTCCTCCACCCGCAAGCGAACAGGCACGGCCGTTCCGTCACCCATGACGGCAAAAATCGACCATCTCCTTCCTGACGAACCCCCCAAGTCTACCCGTTGAAAACCGTCCCAGCGAAGCCTTCTCGCAAGGCCCGAGCCTAGCACGTCGCGAAAACGCTGCTCTAGCACGGACTGCGAAACGTAATCGTTCGCCGCGATGACAAGATCAGGATCGTTCATACGCCAAACCCATCAGGTAGCCTAGCTTGTATTCTGTACATACGATCCCTCGTCTCTTCGTGAGCACGCTTGGCTTCATCGCGATCCCTCTCCGCCTCCAAGGCTCGTATCCGCCACTCGTCACAATCCTTCTTTGCTTCGGAAGCTAGCTTCTCCGCGGCAGCAAGCCCCCGCGAGAACGTTGCTACCAGCTCGACATACGTTTTTTCAAGCCGCTCGATTTCCTCGATCGCTGCGGCGTACTCTTCCGTCACATCTTCGTAGTCCAGCTGCAGCTCCTCGTACTTACCTTTGAGTTCTTCGTGTAAACGTATCACAGGCCCGCCATACGTAATTAGAGCTGCCTCCGCCTTTTCCGCTCTATCTACTTGCTCAACAAGAGACCTCCGTAGCATCGCAACGTTCCCAAAGTCAAGCATTTTTCTTCTCTCCTGCCTGCTTGAAGTACAGCACATTCAATTGCGCCACAACTTCGCGAACGCACTCCGCCAACTCGTCCGGACTAGACAAGATGCTCTTGTACACAAAAGCCTCCGTCGCGACGCCTTCGCCTGAAACACGAATCTGAATCCCGTCCGGTCGCTCCTCGCAAAAAGTATTTAGTTTCATTCTGACCTCTTTCTCGCCCAAAGACACCAGGCCGTGGGCGTGTACTGTCCGCCCCCCTTCAAGCCGAAGGGCGCCACGAGGAACCAGTCCTCTCCAATCATCGCACTCTCGCGCTGACCCTGTTCCGTCGCGACCGTGAACTCGTACTGCGAACGAGACAGCCGTTCCGCCACGTTCGTCGCAGCCAGAAAGCCTAAATCAGGAGGTTCTGTCTTCCAAGTCTTCTTCAAAGCAAGGCCTGTGCCTCTTTCTGCTGCGAAGCGTGAAATGCCTCTAGAGCAGCTTCAGCCGCGTATTCGAACTCGCGGTACTCTCGCTTCCCGTAATCGGCTCCTGCTACACAACCAAAATAGTAACCCCAACGCGACAAGTTTTTTTCGTTCCTCAACACGTATACAGGATGCCTGATGTGCTTCCACCGAGCAAGTCTTCTCTGATACCTCCAAGGCCCCCGCTTTTGTCCGCAAAAAAACGCGGAATACAAGTACACCGCGGCAATCGCCACGCCAACTACAACAATCCACATGACATACTCCTTTTATATCCAGTCTTCCTGCACACCCTGTGCAGATTGAACCGGCTCTACCCGATCCTCTGAATCGCGGAAAGGAGCCAGAGAAACACAATCCGGAGGATCGGGTGCAGCCGGTTCTTCAGATACTAGCACACGCCGCTTGAAAGGGCGACCCATCTTTTGCTTTGGCTGCACAATTTGACCTTTTGCGTCCACGTAACCTCTGTCGTACCCGCAAAAACTGCAGAGCAGGTACTGATTCCCGTCCTCGGGCGCGTTCGGCAGCGGCACCCACTTGGTATACGAGCCACAACCGATGCACCTCTCGTGGCTCTTAGGCGGGGGAGGCACGTTCGTCAGCTTCTTAGGTACCGCCCCCTTCACGGGCTCCTGCCTACAGTGCTTCCTGTGCTTAGCCCTGTACCCTATCCGCCTCTTGCGAGGCTCCCTGACAGGCACAGGCAAAAACTCAGGCACCTCGACCCCACTAGTGAGCCAGGAATCGCCCTCCGTCGACTCGCGAACTGAATCCGCTTCCTTCTTCACGAGCTCACACGCCGCCTTGTGTGCAGCCTCGAAACGGCCCTCTATCTGCGCTGCGTCTCGGAACTGCGATACGGAACTGTTGTTCGCGGCCTGCTGCCGGGTCCACCGAGAGTCTGCCAGCAGGTTTGCCGCGCCCTCCAAGAGGGCCATAACCCCGCTAGAAAGCGTCTTCAGACGGTACTGCTTGGCGAGCTCCTTAGCCCGACGGCTAGCCCACGTATACGCCTCGCCCGTGTACTTGAGCCATTCCTTGTACTCCGGGCTGTTTCTCTCAGAACCGGCCAGGGCCAGACCTTGATCCTTGGCCCAGGCAGACAGGATCTCCGTATCAGCGCGCGAAAGCTCTTCTGGCACGCAGGTAGTATGCCACGAAACACAGACCCCGTCAATCAAAAACCCCAGCAGGATCGACTCCTGCTGGGGTTCAAGCGTCCCTAGCCTGGGTTAGCCCGGTCCGGCGACCTACGTCGCGACCCACACTACCTCATCGCCGTCAAGCAAAGTCGTAACGAGCCCAAGCGCATCCAGCTCGTATGCAACACACTGCATTTCCAATCCGATATCAGATAAGCCTCTCGTTCCGTGCAAGCGTATCATATACAACGTACATGCCTGATACGTGTCAAGGCTATACTTACGCGCCAAAGATTGGATCGCCTTCTTCATTCGAGTGTGCATACTGATCCTTTCAAGAATACGCCGGTAAGAGTCGTCGAGGGGTATTTCGCCGATAAACCTCGATAATCGACCGGCTAGGCAGCGCGACAGGAATCGAACCTGCATCGCGGGCTTAGATTGCGGTAACCTCAAGCTGTCGGCCCGGAGGCAAGAAGCGCAAGAGGAGATTTTCCGTGCTCTACCGTTGAGCTACGCGCTACAAAAACACGAGCAAGGATTGCTGACCGGAGGGGAATCTGAAATAAAGATAACCGACCAGCTTCGGCTCGTAAAAAGAAGTCTAGCACATCTTGGCGAACTGCGCAATGGCTTGAGGAGTCGAAAGATCGAATCCCACGAAATCCATCTGACCTGCATCATTCGGATCAGCAATCGAGAAACTCGTTGCCGTCATACCAATGACTGCCAGTTTCGCGGGAATGCCGCTCTTGTTCCTGTACGCAGCCAACGCCTGATGAGGGTGCACTCCGCCGGCCCAGGTCTCGTTATCCGTGATGATCTGGAACAGATCAACCTCAAGTCCTCGAGCCATCGCATACAGCATTGGCAACGCACAATCCGTCCCGCCCATGGGCACCTTGGCCATCGTAGATATCACGTCGTCCAGACGCTGTCTCGCGGAAATACCCAACTCGGACAAGCCTGCGGGGCATCTCACGCCCCAGTACGAAGCTCCGCTACCGTACCGGTACTCTCCCGGAACGCCAGAAGAGAACGCCACGACATGAGTATTCGGTTCCGTCCTTAGAGCCACCATGGCTAGCGCCGCTGCGCCCACGTGCGGGCTAATACCTGGCACGCCCGCAATCGTTCCCGAGTCCATCGACCCAGATACGTCGACGGCAACCAGGGTACGCTTACCCGTCGACTCTACTCCACCAAAAGCCAGGTAAAATGCTTCGTCCAACGCATCCGTGATCGCCCCTACGGGAGACCATCTCAAGCTGCCCCGTTCTCCGTGCCCTTGGGCGTACACACGCTCCGCGGACAAAAGAGCTAGCGGGTGCAAACGCGATCTCTGTACAGATGCCTCATTCACCAGCCTAGCTACAACAGAGTTCGTGGCAGCGGACAGCGGCGCCAATAGCCCTACCTCAGTCATCTTGCCTAGATTGCGAACCATCGCACGCATTGGCATATGCTGCAGCAGGCACGCCCACACATCCGGGTTATTCTTGTGCCGCGAATCGATCATCTCGTGCGTGAAATCGTATCGAAGAATCAATTCTTGCGTCCTGCGAGCGTCCGCGTGCTTCAGCTCCTCAAAAGCTTCCAAATACTCTGGCAGGATCAACTCAGGATACGTCCGCGTCTGCCGGCCCTTTCTTTCAACAGTACGAAGACCCATCCCGTCCGCTCCAGACACGATATACCGGGCAACCGGCTGATTGATTTCCGCGTGCGACAAGCGAAGAACATCTCGGTGCGACCATCCGTCTCGCTGCTGGTACTTCGCGATCTGATAGCAGAGATCCCTCTCGGCTAGGCGCGTGTACCAGTCGGATACCGCTCTGCGCAACCCTGAGCCCCAACCTCTTTGACCCTTGCACGCAGCCACGAAGTGAAAAAGATCCGTGGAAATACGACACACTCGAGGGAGTGCAGCCAGCGCTGCGCTGGCTGCCGGTCCCGGCGTACTCGCAGCAATCGCCAGAGCAAACACGGCCGGATCGTTCTTCGGCGCGCGCCCTGTCTCAGACAAGTCCGCGATTACCTCTACCGTTCGAGCAGGATCCAGCGCAAGGCACTCCTGAACACACTTCGCATTATCCTGCGTGATCTTCCGCTCTGTCGCGTAGTACGTACCGCCCTCACAGCCAAGGATCAAAAACCTCGCTAGGCGCTGCCACGGAGTGATCTCGAAGGCGTACCCTCCGGCCGAATTCTGCACTTGGCTAGGATCAGCCTGTTCCGTCTGCGGAGTTTGGCTCACAGAAAAATGCTTCGCATAGTTCATACTGTTCCCTTCAAAGTTGGTGCAGGGCATGATGGCGGTTCACAGGACAACCACGTTGAGTATACCAGCGGCTCGATTGAATCCTAGCATACGCCCCAAGAGAGTCAACCCCTCATTGCAGCCCGACCAACCTCTCTGCCAAATGATACGCCGCTCGGAGCCACGATTTCTCGTGCGCGTCACGAGGCAACTCATAGTACCAATCCAAGAGACGGCTCACTCGTCGTCGGTATTCCCAGAAAGACATTCCCTCGACCTCAGACAAAATACCTTTCGCACTCCTACCACGACAGTCCACGATCGTATCGTCGGGCAGCATGTCGTGAAAGATCGCCGGCCCCCAATACACAGGTAACACGCCCATACGAACAGGAGACCAAAATTTCTCCGACACGTAGTTCGGAATCTCCATATTTTCCCAACACAAATCGAAGGCGTACCTTCGACACGTATCGTGACGCACGGCAAGAAAATCCAACCTGTTCCTCGTGTTGTCGACCGCGATACCAGGCGGCCATCCACGGCCATAAATATCGATCAGTTCCGGCCTCATCTCTCGAATATCGAGACCTACGGTGACTCTCCGCACACAAAGCACGCGATACTGCCAAGCCTGTCCGTTCGTGACTCCGGACTGCCACTGGTAATTCATCCCGTTCCCGCCCTGCGTGCGATAAGTTGCCAACTGACAGATACGCCGATTCCACCGAATCGCGCTCGGGCGCCGCTGCAACGGAGGCTCGTAGAATGCCATACAATCACCCTTGTATACGTCCTTAGTAGCCGGCGTGAACACCGCTTTGAACGGGTTTTCCCCGTAGTGTGGAAGCAGGTACTCGGGTTGCGGGGGCTCACCGTCCACGACGATCCACCTGTTAGCCGGCAAGCGATACGTGCCATTCGGTTGCAGATACCACGTTCCCACGAGCTCGTAGTCCGCCTGCTTGGTGTCTGTGACGACCTGCACACCCTTCGAGGACAGGATGCTGGCGAACACCTCCGGGCGTAGCATGACCGGAGCAATAGGACTGTCAAACGGGGGCGTGATGAGAATTTTCATTGCACGTACCCTTCACAAATGCGGAACTGGGGATACACTTCGCCCAGAGGGGCTGCGAAGAAACCCTTCTGTTCCAGCTTTTGGACCCACCGTGCAGCCTTCACTACCGCCAGCGTGTTCGGGCCGTCCACGAAGCGCGCTAGAACCTGCTCATACATTACGTCGTCCCGACTGTAATCGATGCGCACGACTTCTGCGTATTTCATGTTACGCCCAAAGCCTCGCGCACGCTGCGCTGAGCGGAAGCCTTGCCCTCTGCGAAAGCTTCATCCAGCATACGAGACAATCTCTCTTCCTGTGCGCGAACCCAGGCGTCGTCCATTTGAGCCTCCGCCCAAGCATTCAGAGGCTGCTGCAACAGCAAAGCCGGCGCGTGTCTGCTCTGAAACGCTGCACGAAAACCCACGCCCATCGCAGTTTCTTCTCGAATCAGCTTCATCTCTTTTCCTTCCACACAAGATCCGTAGCCCCGAAGCAGACACGTAGCAGCGCAGGACCACACTGCATCGGCAGCCACCTCAAACCCCAATCCTCCCCCAGGAAGCACCTACCGTGCGCCAGCCCGTATGCGCCGGCTACCCTGACAAAGTCCGGCGCCGAGTACCCTTCCACAGTCGCGACATGCCTCCCGCCAAAATTCTCGTCTTGGAACTGCCTTACCATACCCAGCTCGCCATTGTCAAGAACAATAATGCGCACGGGCAGACCCAGCCGACTCAATGTCTCGAGTTCCTGGATGTTGACCTGCATCCCGCCATCGCCTGTGATGACCACGACCGGACCGCCGGTCTCTAGCGCCACACCAATGCCTGCTGGCAGGGCCCAACCCATCGCCCCTAAACCTCCCGACGTCAGGAAGCGCTGGTGCGGACTCAGCTCGAGCCCGTGCGCAGCCTGCATCTGATTCTGCCCAACGTCTACAACAAACGCCACCGCGTCACGATTGGCTCTAGACACCTCCCGCAAAAAAACAGACACCGCGTCCGTAGCCGGAGCGCATTGCGGTACCCGTGTCTCGACTTGCTGCACGGATTCTTGAACGGCGGCCTTTAGCCACAGACGCAAATCTGCGTGAACACAGGTATCGTAGGGGCTCGTAAGAAGCTCCTTCTTGTCTACGTCCACGCGGAAGACGTTCTTGCCTTGAAGCGGTGCCTGCTGCCGGGAGTCCAAACGACTCCCGAGCACGATTACTGTGTCCGCGCGAGAAAGAAGCTTCTTCGCGACAAAAGACCCATACGCGCCGATCATCCCTGCGCGAAAACGGTGCCCTGCTGGCAATACATCCACCGCCATCAGCGAATGCACAACAGGAATTTGCTGTAGATCCACAAACTTTCGGAAAAGTTCGACCGCTCCGGCCGAACGAATGCCTCCCCCAGCTAGAATGACGGGCCGTTGGGCACGAAATGTCATGCCAAACAGCTTGTCCAGCTCGAAAGCTCCACTGGACGGTAATTCTTCCACGTCAACGTGCCCCTCCTCGAGCTGCGCTAGCTGCAAGTCGAACGGGATGTCAAGAAGCACAGGCCCTGGTCGATTACGTCGAACTAGCCTACACGCGGAAGCTATCACATTCTGCGCGCCGCGATCCAATACCTTCTTCGTGATAGGCGTAGCCATCCATATGATCGGAGCTTCCTGAAAACCAAGCTGCCTGCCATTCGATCGAAGATCTCGAGCGGGAGGAGTTCCTACAATAAAAAGGGTTGGTGAGGAGTCGTAGTAAGCAGATGCAATGCCAGGCAGTAGGTTCAGTGCCCCAGGGCCTCCCGTGGCCGCCGCGACGCCAAGGCCGCCCATTCGTCCTATGGCGTCCGCAGCAAACGCAGCGCCCTGCTCGTGTTGGAAAGGCACTACGGAGAGACCTGCCGTTCTTGCAGAGTCCAAGAACGGCGCAATGTACCCTCCCGCCATGCAGCACACGTGACGCACGCCTGCTGCACGCAGTTGGAAAGCAACCGAGTCCGCGACAGTCACTCTTTCACCCAAATCCTCTTCGCGCGCCACTTACCTCCCGCGTGGACCGTCTCGGTGCGAAGAGCGTAGCAGCGGACGAGCGACTCCTGGGGGTGCTTCTCCACCAGCCACTCTAGACTCGCAAAATAAATACCAGGATGGCATTCGGTCTGTCGATCTACGGAAAAGACCGGAGCGGCGTGCTCGCCGGGAGTGTACTCTGTGGCGCCACAATACAGTGATCGTAGGGTGCGATACCCGTAGATCCGATCATCCTGTATCTCAAGCCCGGCGGCCGTGATCTCTTCGTCCGTGATAGCCGGTACCGGGGCGTTGGGGTCCAGGCACGTATCGTTGAGGTCGGCCCCGCGTAGGACGGCCACGGAGAGGTTGGCCTCGCGGAGGTCGGCCCTGCGTAGATCGGCCCCGGCGAGGTTGGCCTCGGATAGACCGGCCCCGGAGAGGTCGGCCAGGTAGAGGTAGGCCCCGGTGAGGTCGGCCCGGTAGAGGTCGGCCACGCGGAG
>Ga0214474_1000332_pt1 | contig 24075 bp, 33 predicted proteins | sample RVTome_2_FD_187335 | JGI IMG/M metagenome (GOLD analysis project Ga0214474, IMG submission 187335) | Soil microbial communities from uranium-contaminated site in the Upper Colorado River Basin, Wyoming, United States - RVT95D214 HiSeq ... | reverse complement strand
CCAGCATTGTTCGAATTATGAATCCAAATAACACCGCCGCCAGTAGTTAATGTTAATCCTGCCTGCCTACCTATCAATACATTACCGGAACCAGTTCCGATTGCTGTTTGGCAGTTGATTAATGTTGAATTATTGGCGGCATAGGGATTTGGTATTAATGAATTAATAATTATATTGTCATTACCTGAAATAGTTGGACTACCTCCTGAGCCCTTAGCTGACCAGGCCATTAAGTAATAGTTACGTAGTCCTGTAATATTTGGAAATGCCTGCGGAAACCCAGTACCACCAACACCGTTATTACATATCATTATATTACTTCCCGTTGTATCATTAACTCCGTTATGAAAGCCAAGCCTTAATCCTTGTCCATCGGTTAAGTTTAATATTTTACCCTTAACAGCAATATCCCCTGAAATAGCAATGCTTCCAATATCATAGCGATATATATAAGGTTTTAATGTCGGATGGTTTCTGTTTTTATAATTCGATGAATCGAGCTTAAAGATTCGCCCATGCTCATCAATCCCAACAATAGGGATAGTCTTGTTTGAAAAGGGCAAATCATTGAATTTTATATCTGAATTATATAAATCAACAAGATTATCAGTTACTAATTCTGGTGCATTTAGAAGTATCTGCTTAGAAATTAGTAAATGTCCGGCATCATTAGGATGCACCCCGTCATAATAATACAATGGATTAACAACTGAACTTAATATCCAGGTTGACATAATGTTTATAAATTTACAACCTGTATTTGTTGCGGCGGTTCCCATTGCTGTATTATAAATCGTATCGGCAAAAAATGGGCTAACAAAAATAACCGTATATCCTAAACCTTGTGCAGTTGTAGCAATGTCTTGCATTTTTGTTGTATAAGTTGCAACGTCTATATGTGTTTGGTCGTTCGCCCAATCGTTAAAACCAAAATTAATAATTAAATATTTGGAGTTAATTCCTGTTAACCACTCTGCGACTTTTGTTGTACTGACATCTTTTGCCATCCATCCGTCCAGTCCAATATTTTCAAACAAATGGGTAGAACCCTTCATTAATACATCAGTCCATCTACATGATATATTTGTAGAACCTCCGCCATGTGTAATACTATCTCCAAGAAAAACAATACCCATGTCATTTGAACCATAATTCCTACATCTTGAATTAATAGTAATATTTGTAAACTCCTGTTCACCTCCTAAAAAGCAAAGTTTATACAGTCCAGATGTACCCCATTTTCCATAATCAAATTCTCCATACGCTTTGGGTTGTGATGTATCTGTTATGTTTTCAAATATTACTGTAGTCCTTCCGGGATTACGTTCAAATGTTAATTTTAAATTATCGCCAGCGCTAAATGTCAACGCACTTGTATAGCCATATTCATTTGCAGCCGATGTTGAACCAAACGAAACAATGCCTGTATATAAGTCAACCTTAATGAAAATAGGTGCATTATTATAAGCCAAAGATGTAGTCTGAGTAATACCCCAAGCATCACCACTATTTTTTGTTACAGCTTTAAAATAAAAATATAAATCTTCTTTTTCATATAAATAACTTTTGATCATTGTTATAAACCTACTCCAATTTGAAAGCCCACTTGCAATTATAAGTTTATTATTTATGGATGCTCCGGTCGGTAGACTTCCAGAGAACACGGCAGCATCAAGCGTAAATCCTGGGAAAGAGTGGTTAAGTAATTCTCCAACTTCAGTATAGTTGGTACCCTGGGTTATGGATGTTGCAGCACCACTACCACCTCCGCCACCAAAACTAATTACCTTCCAACTTGCTGCACCCGTCCCACTCAAAGAAATACACATCACTATGATTGTGGTTCCGGCTGCAATTGCATTAACAAGATTTCCTCCGCTTGAATTTATTGTCCAAATACCTGTAGAGTCATTCACAAATTCATATACCCGGCCTAATGTCAATGTTGAAGTAACAGGTAATTGATGAATGTGGGTAGCTGTCCCGGTTAATCTTTGCTTGATATTTGAATTTACATCAAGTACAGTTGTTCCGGCGGCGCTTTCTGTTGCAGTATAACCTGTAATATTTTTCACAGTAACAATTCCCGTGAAATCTGCACCACTAAGATTTGCTTTCAAATCGAGCGAACCCTTTGTTAATTTTTCAGACGGATAGTGTGTGTCGTCAGGTGTTACTTGCCATGATGTCCTTAGATTAGATAAGGTTTGGTACAATCCATCAAAATAAGTTTTAAGAAATACTTTTACGTTTGTCCAGGTTGTTCTAATCTGGCTAAATGAATTTTCAGAATCATTTCCGGTAATTTCATCGGCATTAACTAATGATGTTTTTTCGGTAGTTGGCCTTAGATTTGATTTTAAATTTAAAGCATTTTGTAAGTCGGTTTGGTTTGACATTGTGCCTGTTATTGTGCCCCAAACATTACCGGCAATAGGATTAATCAAAGTTTTGAATGTACTCCAAAGCATATTTTTTGCATTTGGAATGTTTGGCTTTCCTACTGCAATCCTATCATTGTCGTCAAAATCAGTTCCTTCTAAAGACTGGTTAAATAATTCTTTTGGCATAATCTTAAAATAAAAAGGGGGATTAACCCCCTTTGTGGTTAAACGGCATCAAAAACAACAACACAAGAAGATGATCCTGCACTTGGCACGGCATCAACTTTGAATAAGGTATTATCTGATAGTTCTAAAATTACTCCTGGCAATTCTTCAACCCCACTGGTTGCAAGTATTTCAACGGTATGCTTTGTAATCCAGACACCTGTTAAAGTTTTGGTTTTCAAATTAAATTGAGTGATTGCGCCACCTGTTGAATTAATTGCAGACAACCGAACATTCTTAATACTTGAAAACTGATCACCCATAAAGAAAGCCTGGTTTGTTATATTTGCACCAGCCGCAATTGTAGCTGTTACAGTTGCATCGGTTGCGGCGGTTGCAGTTATTGCTCCGGCATTTGTTCCGCCTGAACCTGCACTCAATACGAACATCTCATTAATAAACTTATAAGATTTGGTTGTATTAACGCTTGACGTACCGTTAAGATTTACATCCTCAGTTACTGATTGATTACCTGATCCTATCCCTGTAATCCTTACAGTTTTTGCACCTGTGCCAGCAACTCCGGCAGTAGTATTATTTGAAGTTGCATCAGGTGTTAATCCTGTACAGGTATCATTTGTGTAAGCAATATTTAAAGTAGCATCGTTTGCAGCAGCAACCTTTGCAGTTAATATTACATTTTCATCTGCACCAGTTACGTAATAATGTGCTGTAATTGCAGCCGTTGCGTTTAATTCATCCCTGATTTTTTCTGCCGCTTCTGCTGCTGTATCCTCGTCAAGTAATGCCACAGATACGGCCAAAGGCGAACCGGTTACCAATGCACTTGTAACCGTTACGGTTGCATCTCCTGAACCTGTTAATGTTCCAACTATTACGGCAGTCTCAGCCTGTAATGTTCCATCATAATTATCTTCTGCACTCGCAGAAACAATTGCGTGTATTCGTGCTGTTGTAGGTATGGAAAGCGTTCCACCTGCACTTATTATGTCTTCGGTTGTTGTAACCGCCGAATTTTTACCGACTATTCTCATTGCTTTAATTTTAAGTTAATGTTTTTCTTATTCCTGTAAATTTTGGTATATATGCCTTTTTAGAATAAGTATAATTCCAAAGAGGGTATATAGTATTATTTTTGTCTAAAAATTCTTTTATAAGTTCAAAATCCTGCAAGGCAATTTCCCTTGCATCTAATTGTAATCTTTTAATGTCCCCCGTTGACAGTGATTCGCTTTCATCCCTGTTTTTCCTAACCATACCTGTGAAAGTGTCAGATACAAAAGATTCTCCGACATATTTCGAAAAATTCATGAAAGCTAAAATATATTTCAATCCATTAAAAGATACAGTATTATTTCTATAGTTCACAAATGATGTACCTTCAATCAAATTAACATATCTTGTCTCTGCCTGATTCGCAATTAAATCAGAATAAAAGTCAATTCCTAAAAGGATACGAAATTCTTTAACTTCTACCTCAGTAGCTAATTGGACGAAGTTTGTAACTCCGCCGGTTACCTTTATGTGATTAGCCCAGTTTGGACTAATCGGTTTAATTGCTTGTTGTTCCAGTAGACTGATTAACATTTTGATTTATATTTTGTTGTTCAGGGACATCTATTAATTTCAAAGGTTCAATTTCCCAATCAACATTATTCCTTAATTGTTCATTTACATGATGTGAAAATATTTCACGAAATGAATTTGAAATTAAAGCACGATCGTCTTTTGTTAAGGCATTATAGAAATTCACTGCCTGTATGATTGCCTCTCCACTTGTATTTCCAAGTCTATTTTCTTCATAGTCGATTAATATTGCCGGTATTCCTTTTACTGATTTACGTATATTGTTTGGCAAAGATTTTTCCCAGTTTTCAAATAATTTATCATTCACACTTGATGGAATTGTATCAATCCTGAACGCCCCGTTTTGATTTATTTCGCCGTCCTGATTTAAGTCATCTTCGAGCAATATGATAGTGTCTCCGTCTACACCAAGCTGGGCTTTTAATTGTTCTTTAAACTCCTCCTTTTCTTCTTCTGTACCGGCAGGCTGAACCCTCATCACTATTTTTTCGAAAAAACCATTCCTTAACTGCCTGTTCTTGTATAAACTTATTTTTGATTCACTGTCTAAATCAAGATAACATGCATCAAACGGGCTCAATGGGTAAAAATAATCATTGTCAAGGAATTGAAAATATATTTGTCCTTTGTGATTTTCCGCTCCGCCTTTAATTTTAAATTGTTCCTCTAAAACTTTTGGTTCCAGATTATACACGTAGTAATCTATAACGTCCTTTTTATTATATTTATCATAACTTTCACTTGTCCAATTATCGTAAACAAGAATTTTGGCGGAATAATTTATATCATCCGGTTTCGCAAAGCGGCAATCTTTAAAGGGTTTTAAATGGATTTCGTTCAAGACTCCATCCATATTTAGGTTTAAATGCCAGTAATAACCATTATGATAACCACATGAATTAGAAGTCTGTCTCAAAAGGGAAAGTATAGTAATTTCTTTACCTCTAGAATCCTTACCTATTACTATATCATTGATTGCTTTATTCCTAAACCCTTGTCCGGTCAAAAATTTTGAATAGATATTTACAGCAGCCTTCCCCGTTACACTTGAATTGATAAGCTTTTCAATAATTTGAGGATAGTCATTATCTTCACCAAATGTCATTAATCCATTTACTCCGTCCCACTTTATAGACTTGTCAAGTTTTATATTAATTCTTGTATCTATTTCACTATTCAGTAATCTTTGTCCCATTTACTTTTTAGTTTTCTTTGATTTTTTCTTTGAAACCTGTTTTACAATTTCTTTAACCTCTTTGATTTCCTGTTCGATTTTTTCTTTATTAATAACAGGTTCTGCAACTGGTTTATTTTGCGAAAGTTTCTTTTCAATATATCCTTTTGGAAGTATTTCAAAATTGCTTTCTTGAAGTATGCCATTCATTAAGTACATTTCAGCCATTTGGTCTCCTAATAAGTCAGGGTTAATATGTGAATGTATTTTTGTAACATACATTAATCCACGCCAGTTTGGTTTACATGTCCTGTTTTTAGCATCTTCTAATAATTTTGCTTTCATTTCTCCATCTATTTGTAATTGTCTGTAGTATTTTCGTAATGAGTCATTACAACCCTTCACTAATGCACCATTGGCATATAGTTTAGAATAACAATTTCTTAAAGTTTGTGTTAAGGAGGCATCTGTCAAAACCTCCTCAACACTCTTATCTAATACGCCTAAAACTAATTCTAACATTATACGGCAGGTGTTTCAAGTAATACCAAAGCAGCAAGAGTTTGGGCATTAGTACCAGTGTCAAAATTATACTGGCTCTGTGTTTCTTCCTGACCACTTAATGAAGTTAGTTCAATATTTCTTGCCCCGCTTGCATCGTTTGCCCTGACTGTGTCTGTAGATGGATATAATCCAAATTCTAATCCAAAAATCCTGTACACTCCATCAGCATCAGTTGCTTTATCTTTTGATTCAACAACAACAACCACATCATTGAGAGCGTCCAAATTTTCTACATCAGATGCCGTAAATTGATAAGCTTTGAAATTAAAATAATGTGTAAACTTATCCGGCATGTCGTCCGAAACGACCCGATCAAAACCACAATTCAATGCTTTTTTTGTCCCCGTAATTGTCCACGCCCTCTTAGTTGATTTCATTGCAATTGCAGTAATCTTTGAAGGTGTAGCACCAACTGTATACGATGCAATATTTGTCCGGTTCATTATCCATACCTTAGTCTCAAGGCCACCCACTCCAATTGTCGAACAATCAGAGGTAATGTTTTTTGCTATATTTACTGTACAAGCCATAATCCTAAGTTTTTAAGTTCCTAATAATCCGTCTAACAATGCAATAGTATCCTCATAGTCACCTGCATCAACTGTGTACTGCGAGTATTTTTCTTCCTGACCGCTTAAAGAAGTCAGTTCTAAATTTCTCGCTCCACTCAAATCATTTGCTCTCATGGTATCAGTAGATGGATATAATCCGTAAAGGATACCGAAAGCCCTAAAAGTCCCATCGCCACCAGAATCCTTATCTTTACTTTCCACCACAACAACAACATCATTTAAGGCATCAAGGTTTTCAACGTCTGCTGAAGCAAACTCATAAGCTTTGAAATTGAAATAATGAGTGAATTTATCAGGCATTTCATCAGCTACAACACGATCAGAACCACAGTTTAATGATTTCTTTGTGCCCGTAATCGTATAAGCGTCTCCACCTGATAAGGTTAATGCAGTTATCTTTGATGGATTTGTCGGAGTGTCATAAGTTATTGTAGCTATATGTCTCCTGTTGAAAATCCATGCACGAACTTCCAGACCGCCCACTCCGATTGTTGAGCAGTCAGAAAGTATATTTCTACTTATTTCTGTTATACATGCCATAAGGTTATTGTTTTAAGATTAATAACCCACAACAATCATATACTCTTCTAACACCTTAGAATCTAATGAGAATCCATAAGCTATATTGTTAGTCCGGTCTTTCTTTTCGTACCACATTTCGAGCTCAGTCAAATCACTTTCGTTCAAAGTTCCGATTGGAATATTTTCAGGCACGGTTAATACAATCCTGTTTGCCAGATAATACGCTTGTTGTACGGTGTTATCGTAGAAGTCTGCATATAAATCCAAATCCCATACAGTTTCCATGTTAATAACTGGCTTTCCATTCCAGCTTAATTCACGGAACCCGTTTTGAGTATAATCGATTGTGAAATTTTCACCTTTCGATTGTAATGATTTTCTGTAGTTTTCCCAAATTGAATTTGAAACGTAAAAAGCTGCATTCGGATGAGCTTTTAAGCGAGGATCAGCAAGTGCCCAAATAGCCTCAAAATAAGTATCTTTTGCTAAGTCAGCAGTCAACGCCAGCTGTAAGGCTTTTGTCGCTTGTGAGTTTAAAGCGATAATATATCTTTGTATGTCGCCTGCTCCAACACCTGTAAATATTTGTTCCCAAATACCTTCAAAATAATCATAATAAGGAATATTAGCACCATCTATCAGACCATCAGCGCCAGCACCAGCGGCAGCAACGGCAGTGTCCCCGAACCATGCAGCACGGATAACGGTTCTTGCAATTGCCTCTGTCAACAATACAGCCAAGAATGTTTCAGAATCTGTTCCTGATATCTCATAATTATCCTTATAAGATTGTATTTTGCTATAGTAAGCCTTAAACAAAGCGTCAACTTCTTTTTGACAATGCACGATAGTGTCCTCAATGCCTACAGGGTTCCAATACTTTTGAGTTAATGTACTTGAAGCTCCGGAAGTTTGACGGGTACAACTTGAAGTTGCCTTTAGTCCAGTCTTTCCAAATTGAGACGCAAATATAATTTGCTCCTGCATTTTAATTCCAGTTTGAACAGAATGCAGCCTGTTCATATCAGGTCTGTTGAAAACCTGTTCTACAATAAAAGCAGCGAGATCGCTTACTTCTTGCGGGTTAAGTGTTAATGCACTTACATCAAATCCTTTTGCCATGATTAATATTTTTAATTGTTAATAATTTTTGCCCTGTTATATGAGAACCCCTTTTTAGTCGGTTCAGTAGGGGGAACAACATCCTTTGGAGTTTCAGTAGTAAACTTACTTGTAATGGTATCAAGTCTACTCGAAACAATTTTCAATTTAGATTCCAATTCCATAAGAAGTTTATTTTTAATTTCAACTTCTTCTTGAAGAATTTCGTTTTCAATCTTAGTATCTTCGAGTTCTTTTTTTAGTTCTGCATTTTCTTCAACACCTGGTTGATTAATTGCAGTTAAAGAACCGCCTTCAAATACATACACCTCACCGCTTGGCATTATATATTCACCTTCGGCGGGTGCACCCGATACAGTTGCAGAAACACCGACTACAATTTGCTCAGGTGTTTCGATTTCACTTCCAAAATCTAATTCCTGTCCAGTTACATCTTGAAGGATAAGCATCTTTACAGGATTTAACATTTTGAAAATTTTATCTATCATTAAGCGAAGCCCGCTTAATTCGGATTTAACTTCGTTTTTTTCCATTAGTTGCATTTTAAAGTGATTATATAAATTTTTTACGTCTTTTGTTTCATCAGGGTTTACGTCCTGTTCAATGTCCCTTATCTCTAAGATTAATCCAAGTTCCAAAGCTTCGTTTGCATCCATTACTTTCTCCTGATCCATTAATGCCTGAATTTCCTCTTTTGGTTTTTTTAGGATTTTAAAATATAAATCAAGTGCCCTATCCTGTTCAAACCTCAATGCCTCTGCATCTTTATTTAAATCATCGGCTGTTTTTTGCTCAATGAAATAATGTGAAGATGGATTATGTATTAAGTATCTTGAATTTGGAGTGCCCCAGCGTTTTGAGCTCGCTATTAATGGTAAGGTTGCGGCAGATGCACATAGTCCGATAACACCGACCTCAATGTTTTTTGAAATTACATAATCATACATGGCCAATCCATGCCATAATGAACCGCCTGGACTGTTAATCATGAAGGATTCTTTGCCCTCAATGGATTTTACTGTAATTTCAGAACCTATTTCGCCTTGTAGTATTTCCATAAATAAAAGAATAAAAGATGTTTTTATCTTTAATTACAAAATTAAGTTAAATAAATATTATGTTGCAAGTAAAATTCAATTTATTTTATAAGATGCTTGTATTATTATTTGCATTTACCTTTATTTGCTTGCGTGTAACATCATCTATCACTAATGTAGGTTGCAATGTTATCTTATTATTTGTACCCGATGACAATGTTTCACGTGAAACAATACCCTGGTTAACAGTCGGAGCCATTGAAACACGGTGTGTTTGTCCACCTCCACCACCACTGCTAACATTTGGTGCACTTGCCTTTACTCCGCTTTCAGGTAATCCTGATTTTACGGCTAAGATTTTTTTAACATTTCTTAATCCGTCTGCAACTGCGGCGGCGGCGGCGGCAATTCCTAAAACTGGGCCGACTACAGGTATTCCAGCCAAAGCAGCATAGGCTCCAGTAGCGGCCTGGTAGGTTGATATAGTTGTTTGCGCAACGGCGGCAGCCTTTCCAATTGCCGTACCCTCACCAGCAAGTGATGCAATATTTCCGAAAAATTGAGATGCAAGATTTAACTTAGCATCTTGCTTTGCCCTTTCGAGTTCTAATTCAGCATCGTTATATTTTTCATTTATCCAATATGTTTCTGCTCCTATCGATTCAGCGTATGCAATTTCTTTAGCCCGACTTTCTTCTAACATTTGTTGTTCCAAATCAAGCTTGGAAAATATATCATTTTTCGATGCTTCGTATTGTGCATCTTGTTGTAAGATTTGAGCATCTATAGCAGCTTGCTTTTGTATTTCCCTTGATTCGCTTTTTATTCTTGATATTCCTGCATTGTATTCTATTTCAGAAATTAATCCGTTATCAAATTTTGCTTGTGCAATACTTGCCTCAAATTCTGCCATTTGTTGTGCCCGTTCCTGAACCGTAGTTAATTTCGCAGCTTCTGTTAATCTGAATTGTTCTAATTCAAATTCCATTTGAGCAACGGCCTGCAATGCAATTTCCTTTTTTAGATTAGCTTGTTTCTGTAATTTTTTATTTAATTTTTCTGCCGATGCTGCTATTTGTTCGCTGAACTTTTCAGTTAATTCTAATTCGCTTTTTAATTGTTTTTCGGATTCTTTAGTTCGTTCCTTTCTGCCTTTCTTGTCAATTTCCTGTAATTCTAATTGAAGTCCTGCACGTGCATTTCTCATTTTCAATAATACGGCAGCTTGTTCTTGAAGTTCTTTTATTGCGTCTGCTTTTGCCTCTTCTGGATCAGCCAAGAACCCTTGAGACCATTTCGTGAAATCGCCAAACATTGTCGATAATCCTAAATCCCACTTTTTCCCTACAAATTTACCAAGCTTTGCCACCGTTTCATCAATAAACTTTAAGATGAACATAACAGGCTCCATGCCTTTTTGAAGTATCTTTAAGTTCCTTGATTCAGCTTCAACTTGCTGACTTTTTATTTTTGTTTGTACTTGTAATGCAATTTCTGCTTTCTCAATTTCAGCATCTAATTGCTTTACTTTCATTTCAAGAATTTGCTTTTCAGTCTTACCTTGCAACCTTAATAAGTTTTCAGAGTCTTCAAGTTCTTGTGTTTTTGCTTTTTCAATTTTAAGATTCTTTTGCGCCTCAACACCAAGCTTTTTTTGTTCAGAACTTACCCCTGAAATTGCCTCTTTTATTTTATCCCAGTTAGCAACAATCAATCCGGTTAACGCAATGAAAGCTCCTATCCCTGTAGATAACAAAGCCTTATTAACACCTTGTGCAAAGATTTTTATTTGTGTCAAAAGATTGTTGAAAGCTTTTCCCATACCGCCAAGCCCCTGTAATCCATTAGCTAATGCAATTGAAGCCTGAACTTTTAACATTGCTTTTTGCAAATCTTCGCTTTCTTCTCCAAATAACATTGCTGCACCCTGAGCTGCTTCAAAAGCACTTGCCACGCCAGAAGTAACCTTCCCAACATTACCCATAACTCCGTCAAAATCCATAGCAGTACCTTTGATTCTCTCCTGCATGTCCCCCAGATCATCAGTTATTTCTGCAGCCCGTTTTAAAGCGTTATTATATTCCTCCGTTCCATCTGCCCCTGTTTGCAAAATTCCTTTTAACTCTTTTAATTCTTGCTTTAATCCTTTCATAGTCATATTGTAGTTACCTACTTCCATCCTATGATCGCCGGTTGCTTTTCTTAGTTCTTTTAATTTTTCTGTTAATTCTGTTTTTTGCTTATTTAATTCAGCAGCTTTCCCCCCTTCTTGTATTTGCGCTTGTGTATATTTCGACCATTCAGCCGTTACTGCCGCTAATTGTGCATCCATCTGAGCAATTGAATCTACATTTTGCAAATTAGCCTTTGTAACGTTCTTTATCATGGTTTCATTTTTCCTGATAAGCTCATTAGTCGCCTTAATTTCAGCTTGGTTTTCAATATAACCCTGAGTCATCTTGTCTTGTTCAGAAACATATTTCTCTGATTCTTTTTTCAATACAGCTAAACTTTCCTTTAATTTAAGAGTTTCGGCAATTGCCTCACTGGTATTAATTTCTATATCAATTATTTTCTCTGCCATACCTTAAAAGAAATAATTATCTTCTCCGTCTGTAAATTCGTCTTGTTCACCATCAACCCAGAAATCTAAAGTCGATTCAAGAACTGGTGTCTTATCTGAAATTCTTAATAATTCTAATCTTGTTGGTTCAAGTGATTTGTCTGGATTAAAACCAGAAATCTTATTCAAAAAATAACTTCCGTTTAACTCTTTGAAATAATACATTTTAAAAAACTCTAAATTCCTTATATCACTTGGTTTTAACCATGCGTCAACTTCATAGAATATTGGATATTGTAAGGCTGATTCTAAAGTTAAATATTCAGAACCAAGATCGTATAATGCAGCTTTGTATAATGGTTGCAATGCTGACATAGTATGATAGCCTTCGATGCCTATGCCTATGTAAGTTACGCTAACATCATAGTCAGTCAGGTCTCCATTAACCATAAAAACAAAGGTCTTAAAAGCCTCCTGTTCGGTAAGCGATAAAATATAATCAAATGTTTGTGTAAGCCAGTCAGTAAGGAACGATTCAACGCCTGGAATATAAGAATCTATTTCAAATAATGTAGAATCAAAATCTAAATTTTCGTTCAATGATGTTATGTTTCTTGAATTTGATAATGGTGTTAAATCTTTATGAACTGATTTGAATTTTATATAATTGCTCCGTGCGATACTTTCAAATCCTGGTTTAAATATTGGTGTTCCTGTTAATTTACCAGTCATGTTTTTTATTTCGCCAAGTGTCGGAAGATCGTCTAATCTCCGTAATGCAATGACTGGTAATCCGTCAACTTCAATATCATCAACGATTATATTGAGATGTTGAAAAAATGCCTGGACAAAATCATAAAGAGACTTGTCCGGTTTATCTCTTACATTTTTGTATGGTAAAAATTTTGCATCAGTGCCAATATAATAAAAACCAATTTCACAGTCTGCATAGTCACCAACACCAATGATACTAATTTCATTCATTGGAATATACATTGCCAAGGCTACCGGATCATCCCAGATATTTCCAGTAACTTCTCCGCCGGCAGTTAAAAAATTAACTCCATAAGTAAATTCGATATACTCAAAAATTGTTTTTACAAAAGCACACCAATGGCCACCATGTCCCCAAATATAATCAGGATTTGAATTATAATAATATTCGAGTGTTATGTTATTTGAAACCTCTGCATTAAATTCTCCACCAGACCATGGTATTGGATTTCCCAAGTTGCCTCTATAAAATGGCAAAGTCAACCCTTCTGTATTTCCTGTATAGCTTGCAATGAAATCCTCAAAAGTACCTGTAAAATTTGTACCAGTACTTGCAGGATAATTTTTTTCAGCAACCAACCAAGCTAAAAAGTCCTGCGTAACATCGCCCCACTTATCCTCTTTAAGCTGATCCCAAATATCTTTCTTTTCAAAAATAAAAATATAAATCCTATCACTCACTGAATCTACTCTCAGCTTGGCATTATCAATGAATATCTGATTATCAACCCAGTAAGAACAATAATTCACATTATAAACAGTTGTGCTTATACTTTGCGGATTGCCTGCATTGCCAATCAATGACATATTTCTTGCAGTCTTTGGTATTGAAAAGGTATTTGACACAGACACAAACCTTTTACCTGGCTGCTTCACATCATAAGCCTGATAGTCTATTCCTATAACTGTCTGATCATCTATTTCAGCTAATTCGTTATTTATTTTTAGGATTCTCATATCAGAGCATTGTGATAGTGTTTCTTTCCGGCAGTGTAATTGTAAAATCGACACGACCAGAAGTAGCTTTGCGACGTTTGATAATATTTTCATTTGCTTGAATTTTGATTTCGATCCAGTCTGCATCGGTATCACTTGTTCCTGTACCGATGTAATAATAAACCCGAGGGCTTGTGTATATGTCCGCAAGTTTTAACAATTGGTTTTCGTCCGCCTCTGCCGTTAATTCTATCTTTCGTTCATTCTTATAGCCTACACTTTGCTTATTGGTTTTGTCGGTCAGTAAGTTAACGACAAACTTATTCACGGAACCAATTTCATCAGGATTATCAAAAGTCCTATAGTATTTGTTGAAAGAAAAAAACCGATATTGACCTTTAGTATCAAGGTATTTAAGAATTATAAACCCATCACACTCATTTAAGGCAATGATATTTTTAGTATACAGTGGAGAATAATTCACATTCAATGATACTATACTATCACCACTAACAATTGTTTTATATCTATAATAACCAATTTCGCTCATAAATATTTAATCCATGAAAAATATTTTCGTTCACTTAAATATCTTAACATTCGTTCATTATCGTATGCCTCTTTTTCAAATGGATTATTTTTATAACCGTACAATATTGAAAAAAATAAATATAGAATATAAAATGGAATTATTAACATTTCAATTTGTTGCCTCAGATGTATTTTTTCATGAATAATATCTGAGATAGACAAATATCTTTTTGTGAAAATAAACGGCCATATTGCTATTGCAATAAATCTTCCAAACGGGAACCATGTTGTAAATACTATCATACTGCCTGTAATTTAACTATTATATAACCTCTGTTCCCTGCTCCATCAAAATCTGTTGAATCAAAAATGCCAGATCCAGTTCTGGTTAATGTAAATTCAATCCCGCTTGAATAAAAAGCATAACCACCTGCACTCAATTGATAAACTTCCCCTGATGTATCCTTTATGATCGAAACAATACAACCTATAACTTCAAATCCTGACGGAGCAGTATAAGCTACATCAACGCTTGCAGTCGCATCCATATCCCATGCCCCAATCTCAATCAAATCTTCCGGTGAAATAAGATTTTCTTTTATCCATGTTAATACATCAGACCACGCATGATTTAATGTTGCGCTTCCTGCCTTTCCAGAAGCAAGCCTAAAAGTAGATTGCGGGGGTACAGATGAACCCTGTTCAAATAATCTATCTGCCATTATGTTTCAATATTAATTGTAAAATTATCATCATCGTAATTTGTAAATGTATCATCATCGTAATTCAATGCCGTAACTTCTGTCAATGTATCCTGAATTGAAATTACGTTTTCAGTATTAGAATTATAAAAATAAACATAAACCAAATGTCCTTCCTGACCATAATAAGTATCATTTTCGTTATCATAAACAGCATGCAGGTTTGGCCTTTCTCCAAATTGTGCAGAGCCATGTATGAAAGTGAAAGTATCTTCGTCATAAGTTGCAGGGGTGTCCGGATCGTAGAACCTTAACCGCAATACCTTTGTCATTTCAGGAATGTGTACTAATGTGTCAACTGCCTGTAATGTATCATCAAAGGACCCCATCATACTACGAACTGGCTCACTGGCTATAAAAGCGAACTGTCTTACATTTGTTAATATATCAGAATAGGGAATACATTTGTAAGTGTCAAGCAACGTATCTGATTCATCATAAATTCCAACATATAAATTATCAGGGGCGGATGTCGTCCAGGTAGCATTGACTAAAAATACCAATTGAGAATGCACAGGGAGCAAATCACTGTCATTATATTTATTGTCTTGACTTATTTCAACTTGAGTAATAGCCATGTATCAATGTGTTTTTTAAGTCAGTTTTAATTTGTTCTACAAAACCAAATACCAAAGCTTTTTCAAGTTCAGGGATTTTCTTATTCATAACATCTGAAACTAATCCACCGTCATTGTGTGGATTAGGAACCTTCCATCCTTCTTTTGCAATCTTATAGGCTATAGAAACAGCAAACTTAGTATCAATTCCTTTATCTTGACACCATTTTTTTATCACAGAATTTCCGAAACCAAAAGCCCAACGTCTTAAATAATCTGTATTCTGATTCTTATTAGGTAAGCGACCGTACTCAATTGCTCCTGTATATTTTTCACCCCAAATGATTGCATTGTATTTGTCTTTTCCAATTACCAAATCTTCTTTTAATTGATTAGGCCAGTTACCAGAAGCCTTTAACTTCAATCGATAATAGTTATCAATCAAATCTGATTTGACCTCACTCAACCATTTATTTATTATTTCCTCTGTTATCATTTAAAAACAATATTGTGTGTCTATGAATCAGTATGGTATTTTATTTCTAATACTGCATGAATTGGATCAAAATACACTTCAATATTCCTGTCATTTGATACCAATTCTTTTAACCTTTCATCATAATATATCTTACCCCTAAATTCTGGGTGCCTAAGATTTATAAAATTGATTATATCTTCAGGACTTTTACTGTTTAATTTAGCTCTAATCATTGTATAAATATTTGGTTTTCAACTATTGCAAAATCAATATTAGTATCATAAACATTTATGTCAACTGTTATCGGTGCGCTCTCAACATCAAGCTCATTATCACAGGCAAAGTCTGCAATTAATGCAGCTAATGACTGGGCAAGTTCCTTAAGCCTTCTGTCATATTTCTGTTTCGGTGTTTCATCCATAGTTGACTGAATGCCATCTGAATCAAACTTTCTACCCAACATTAATAAACATTCATACCTTATCTCACTTATCACAGCACCGGAATATTTTGGGGTTGCCCGAAAGTCGGCACACAATACTAACTGACCTGGTGAGTAGTCGTTCATAACCCCTATGTTATTATAGAAATTATCAAACCTATACACGAAATGCCAGCCTAAATTTAGTGCGTATGCCTCAAGCTGACCAATGATATTAAACTGCTCCATATAAAGAATTAAAGATGCAAATATCTTTTTTACAAAATTAAGAATAAATTAATCTTAAAAACAAGTAAATGAACGTTTATTTTATTTCATCCATCAACTAACTATCAAACACTAACTTATAAAATAATAAAAGACAAGCATGTCTTTATTTACGATTACGTGATCTGATTAAGTTAGATTCAAACTCAGCCTTGTCAGCTTCTAACATCAATTTAGCAAAGCAAAGCGAATAAGGTAATTTTCTAATCTCATCTATTTTTGTAATGTCCCCTCCGGTTAACTTATCGAATTGCAGGAAAGCCCTATACTTTTCAAATATGTTTATCCCGGCGCTTTCTTCTTCTGCACTTGGATTATGCCCTAATCCGTTCGATTCTATTTCGTTTATTTTCTCTACTTCTTTTTTCAAGTACAGCCTGGCACGATGCAAATCAAACAATGGCATTAATGCAATCCTTCTTTGTGTTATCTTTTTATAATTCGATATTTCCTCAAAGAATTTTTCCCAAGTCAATCCTTCATAGTTCAGTAAGTCCTGTACGTCTTTCACAAATCCAAACTGACAGTCGGTTAAGTCTCCAAGTTTAAATAAATCCAATGGCTCAAACACTCCAAACCTTAAGGCAAAGTCGTATTGCTCTCTAACTTGGAGCGAAACATACTGAACAAAACTAATATTTCTAAATTGTGTTTTTATACCGTTAGATTTTAAAAAATTAATTATTTGATTTTAAAATTATTAGCTTTTATTTTACCGTGTTTTGTCATGTTGCTATACGTGTATGGACTGTTAGAACTTTTGGCCAGTCCTTACATTTGGTTTGATTAACGTACAGGCAATATACCTAAGTGCATCAATCAAATGATTATTAGCATCAATAGGAACCTGGCCTTTCTTGTCTAACCAAACCCAGTTCTGTAATTCCTTTGCTAAATTAACACTTTCCGGATCAATAACCAAAACATAGTCCATTAATGTTTTTATATCTTCTATAATCTTGTTCTTATGAACCGACCTGATATTAAGTCCTTTTGCCTTTAAGTCATTGATAGTCCTTAGTCCTGCACTGTCTGCAATAATTAACTCATTCTGAGTAACATTTGTAGAAATTAAAGAAGATAGTTCGTGAGTAGATAGACCGGACTTATAGATTACTTCTTTGCAATATATCTTCATTTCCTTTCTATCAATAGATATTTTTATCATTGCGTCTGGGTCTTTCACGCCAAAGTCAAGACCATTGGCTACAGTATTTTGTGGAATAAATTCACCGTATTCCCAGTTTGAAAATATTACATCTTCAAAACTTCCAAACTCTCCAAGCCCATAAACTTTCCACCAGTTTTCAAATCCAGGCTTATTGCGTTTCATTAAGATATTTTGTAGTTCTCTTTCTGGAATATAAGGATTATCAAGGTATGTAGAGACTATTTCATGATGTGCAAAATTTGGGTTTACTTTTTCTTGCAACCAAAACTGGCATCTTGGATTATAATCAACGAAGGTACATTCGGAAGTTCTACCATTAGCAGCATCAAAGACATCATACCTGATTCTGTTATTTACTTCATTGATGTAAAGTATATCTCTCCTTGGGCCGGTTACTCTGCTTTCATTTCCCTCAATTCCTACAAACTCAATCTTTGAATTATTAATCTTATACTCAACTCCTGTCCTTACATCACCTGGGTTAATATTATTTGATAGTAAGATTTTATCAAGGTCGGACATAACGCCTGCTCTAAGATGTGGCAATGCATAAGAACCTATTGTTATCTTTCTGGGTTTTCTGCTTTCGGTGCAAATAGTATAAAAGACTTGTGTGATAGAAAATGTTTTACCCGAACCTTGTCCACCTCTGTTTTCAATTATTATAGGGCTATTCCTTGCTTTATAGAATGCTTCTAAGTTTCTGGTATAAACATTAGTTACCTTCATTCTTTGTTCAGTTCATCGATTATATTTTTTATTTTCTCAGACTGTTCCTGATTCTGCACAACTATTGTTGTTTTTGTTGCAACTTCTCCAGATAAATCAAGCTTTTGTTTATTGCCAAACTCATTAAAGAAATTCCTTTCTAACCACCATGCACCAGATTGCCAAGATTTATCCTCTACTATCTTTCTTATACTTAAATCCCTTAGTTTATCGTTACCATGCATTTCTGCTTTTTTTACAGCTTCGACAAATTCGAGTTTATTTTCATCGTGTAGCCAATTAAGAAACGTCTGATAATCAATATCTGCAATCTTACAAGCCCTTACCCTTCCTTGCCCTTCAGCTAATGCGTCGGTAAATAATTTTATATGGTGTTTATCGTATTTCATAAGTCATTAATTTTTTGTAAAAATATATCTGAATTAATGTAAGTCGTATTACCATTTATTCCTATTGATTCTAAATATTCGCCCTTTTTAAGATGGTCATCAAAAGCAACAATAAAATAATTTTGTTTTCTGCATGTATCTTTGTCATTAATAATGTCTTTCCTTATTTTTTGCATAGCCTTTTTCTTATCTTCTTTATTTTCATCTAATGACGAAAAGTCATCAATAATATCCTTACTTTCTCCAAAATTAAAATTTGGGTTTAACATCTTACAAAGGTCAATATCATATTGCTGTAATCCTGCGCTGTCTATGTCTATTTCAGGAATAAGCACCGATAATAGATCATAATCCATGTCTCCTTGAACTCTTTTATTATTTAAAAATATATTTTGCTCTTTTTCTGTTTTATCGTCTACATCAATAACCTCAACCTTGACTTCATAATCATTATCAGGATATTTCAATACTATGTCCATTGCCTCTATTCTTTTATGACCACCGACTAAATTTCCAGTTTGTTTATTCCATACTATGCCCCCAAGATACCCTACCTTTTTAAAATTCTTAATTAACGCCTCAACAACCTTAGCATCCTTTTTTCTTGGATTATAAGTAGCAAAGTTAATGATACTTCTTTTAATTATTTGCGTTTCTGATTGCTTTATTTTCATAACATTGTAAAATAGCATCACATAAAGGGAATAAATTCAATATTTTATTATAATCATTCGGATACTTATATCTAACATAGTATAAGTATCTTGGGTCGCTAATATCGCAGCCTGATGATGGCTTTTCATTGCAATATTTAAAAGGTTCAATAAGATAATTATCTTTTATATAATATAACACTTCTTTATTTTTCATATCCATTAATGGATATGCTTTTCTTGTATTGTAGGATATACCATCTTTGTAAGTATTAAGCATAATCCTTCTTTGTAAGCCATCAACTTTCTTTGAACCATACACAGAGAAATCAAGCTTATGTTTATTTCTAATAAGCCTATCTATTCCAGATAAAGTATAGTTTTTTATTTTTTGTTTTTTTATACCCAAATAACCATGTTTTATCCATGATGATAGACAAAAATGTGGAACTTTTATAAATTCTATATTTTTATAACGATTAGTAGCCCATTCAATAAATCCATTTTCATAATTAAGGTCTTTCACAATGTACATAAAAACACAAAGCACCTTACGAAAATTCTTTGATAGAATATCGCAAAGTGCTATAGAATCCTTTCCAGATGCTGAATGAAATAATATTAAATCATTAACACCAAGTTTTTCAATGTTATCTATTGTAATAGACCACATCTCCGGCAGAATCTGAAAATGAACCTTCTTCCCATAATGTAAAATCAGGGAATAATGATTTGATTAATTTGATAAAATTTTTAAGCATAATATTTAATTTAAATTAAACTTCTCTTTTATTTCACCTAAAACTATTTCAATGGCAATCATGCCAGCCAAAGCGCTAAAGTTTTCATCCTTTGAATAATAATCTTTTGTAAATTTAATTGCATGTATACTTTTAACCTCAATAATAATATAAGGTGAATCTTCTTTGTGTCCGTTTTGCAATTTTATTTCCTTTATTTCAGGATCTCCATCCCTCATGCCGTCCCCTCTATCTTTTAACAACAAATTATAATTATAATCAGATGGCGATCGCCATTCTACTTTTTTTGTACCTGAAACAATTAGATCAAGTTCTTGTCTTTTTATTTGTAACACAGTCATCCTAATCCATTATTATTGTTTAAAATCTCAGTTTTCCTTTGCGATCCTAAAGACGACCCAAAGTAATATCCAACCACATTAGACACCTGGCCAATTAATCCACCAACAGCAATATAAAGTAAATCGTTGTTTTCTTGCTTAGCTGGAAATAAATACAACACAATGATTAAAACAATCAATCCTAAGATAAGGACTGAGCCCATAATCATCATGTATATTTCAGTCTTTTTCATTATATTTTTTGCTTACTATTTGCTCTAACTGGTAATTATCAATACTGTTTTGTAAGGCAAATATCTTATCTAATTCTTTTGCATGAAAACTATTCTTTGGAATCAGGGACACCTTAACCGTTTTACCAGGCCACTCACAAGTATCGTGTTTTGTTTCTCTCATGATTAATTTGTTACAGCCGCAAAGTTATTATAAACCTGTTTCATCCTGTTGTACGAAAGCATCTTTATCCTTTCTCCACTTGACCCGATACAAGTCTGATATTCTGATTCAATCCATTTTTTCGAGTCTATAATGACTCCCCCTGTATGTAATTCAAACATATCGAAATTTATGTTTTTCAAAAAATTATAGATAGTTTCTAAGTCATCCATAAACACAAAGTTAAGAATTATTTATTAAAAAACAAATTATAGTCCAAATACATTCCTTAAACTCATTGCAATATCTCTGATTTCATACTTTCCTAATACAAATTTATCAAGAATTTCAGATATTTGCTTTTTAGAAAACACTGGTTTGTTTTCATCTATCCATTTTTCGGCGGCTTCTTCGGTTGAGAAATATTTATAATTGTCATCAGATATAAAATTAGAAGACTTATTATTTGGAAAACAATCTAACCTAATGCACTTAGAGGTTTCTGTCTTATAAACTTCGTGCACATATCCTTTCATTTCAAATATTTTAACACCGTCATAAGTAGTGAAAAGAGGCTCTTTCACTGGCTCAAAGTATTCTGGCCAATCTCCTGGATTAATATAAAGATTGCTGCCAATCAATTTAATCAAGTTAGCATCATTGGTTTCTACAACTTTATCTAATGTGTAAAAAAACGGAATTTTTTTAATAATTTTGTATTTCATTATTTTAGTTTTTATAATTCGTATTGTGTATATACAAATGTTATAAGCAATTAGACCAAATGTTTCTCACAGACTTGCCCAATAAAATCACAAATAGCATCTATCGAATAGCCGAATGCACATCCTAATACAAAATGTTCATATTCAGTTGTCGGTTCATCAGGCAAATAATCAATTATAAAACTCATTTCGTCCCGCTTAAAAATCCATATTTCAATCCAGTTTTCATCATTAAGTTCTCTAATTAATGATTTTACACCCTCTCTATCAATTAATTTTATTGCCTCTGATTCATAAATCTTTTTTACTGGCATAACAGCTAAAGGTTTACATCCTCTAAAAACTCCCTGACATAACTCAGTTAATTGCCCTTCATTAAATTCATTCATAATTCTGTTAGTTTAGTTATACTTACTTTTGGTATACAAATCCCACCCATTCCAGCTTCATTTTCTCCAGAAATATGAGGGAGTATTAAAATTGATTCAGGTGTTTCTTTAATAAGAAATCCTACAGATTTACAGTTAACAATTTCGGGTTCTTTTATATGCCCTATAAAATCCCATTGCTCATATACGCTATATGAATCAACCCATTCAATTAAAATTAATTTTAATTCCATCCCTAAAAAATGTTTATAACACTGTGTTATTTGCGTTCATCATTTTAGTTTTTAATTATTTTTTAGCATCTTGACTGTTTAAGAATGTTTGCCAGCAAGGGAAATCAATTTCAAATCCAAGCTCAGCAAAATGTTTGTCGAGTATTACTATTATTTCGTTTATTTGTTTTGTATTTATTTCAGTTGTAGAATCAATGTCAAATAATGTCCTTTGAATCGGTCGCCAAATAAAATCTTTAACAAGCAATAAATTCCAGGGTATATCAACTGTATAACCAATAATATTTGTAAATTTATATGATATTCCAAGTTCATTAAATTGTTCTGCAATTAAAGCAAAGTACTTATGCAAGGCATTATTTTGAGAATTAGAACGGGTTTTTATAACCTCAGATATTTCAATCTGTTTCCCATACAAACTGAATATCATATCAAAAGCTGCCTGCCTTTCTGAAACTTGAATTAAATCAAATGTTTTACTTTTTTTCATCGTTAATCAATCCAATAAAGTTTACACCCACACTCTGAACAATATTTATCAGTTTCAAATAGGGTGTTTTTGTCTTTCATGTAGGGTCAAAAGAATTAAGTTTATCCATGTCTGTTTCGATAAATAAATGCCCTGCACTGTCCTTTAACACTAAACCGTGTTTCATTTTACGGCACAACTCACCACCTATTTCTAAAGTACTCTCATTTTTTTTCATGGCTTCTAATAAATCCTTTTTAAGCCAATCAGCACTAAACAAAGCATATCCACATTGTCTATAGGTATGAACATACTTGCCCTTATTGAGCAATGCTTTTGCTTCTTTGAATGTTAATTTTCTTTTCATATTATTTTTTATTTAGATGAAATTTCCCATTTTGTAACCTTTTCAACAGGTATAATTTTAATCTTTTTATAAAACTCATAAGCTGATATAATAGAATTTCCTTTGTTTTCTTTATTTATAAAATCAATCATTTCGCTTTCTGAATCAAATTCACGAACAAGAATACATGGTTCGTATTCCTCACCATCATCATAAATTAATACTACTTTCATATTTTTATTTTTTATTTGGTTTTCTTTACCTTCCCTTGCGCGTAGCATTTTTATTGCATCTCTTATAGAAATAGTTCTAAACAAGCGTGGAAATTTTTCAGTGTCTTTTTTCTGGTATCTGATTATTTTGTCTTTTATTATTTTCATAATTAAAATGGCATTTGGTCTTTTTCAAAATACAATTCATCGGGCAATATACCCTCTTTAAAATCATTAAATATAGTGGTTTCTTTTGTTAGCCAATTAGAATTATCCCAAACATTAACATCTTTTATGGTATCTTCATAACGGCCATTGTTATAATTATAATTCAATTCAGCAATGCCTTGCATACCCAAGTGTTTGAATTTTACTTTATGAATTTCGGCATTTACCTGGTTGCCCATTACATTAGTCTCAGGATTAATTAACCTGTCAATTACAATTCCATAATCACAACGGTTATAAAAGTGAGCTGAACCGCTTATCGTATATAATGTAGCCTTTTCTCCTTTCTGTAATATCCTTGGATGTGCGACTAAGAAAATCAAAATATCATATATCCTGGAAAACAAAACTAACTTATTAAGAAACATACTTATATACTGTGTCTCTGTTTTTCCTTTTTCCCACTGATGATCTATTACGTTGTATGGATCAATTACAAGTATCTTAATCCCAAACTTTTTAATTAAAATCTTTGCAGCGTTAAGTATGAAATCAAGGCTCATGTCATCTTCATTCAAGATGTAATAAAAGTTTGAATTAATATGCTCATAGATTGAATCAAAATCAGTTGTGTTATATTTCTTAGCATATTTTTTG
>Ga0214474_1000330_pt1 | contig 24121 bp, 23 predicted proteins | sample RVTome_2_FD_187335 | JGI IMG/M metagenome (GOLD analysis project Ga0214474, IMG submission 187335) | Soil microbial communities from uranium-contaminated site in the Upper Colorado River Basin, Wyoming, United States - RVT95D214 HiSeq ... | reverse complement strand
TTGATAGCCTGATCAATATCCTTTTTGATTTTCTGATATTGGGCCTTTAAATCAAGAAACGGGACCTTCATCTTTTCCAAACCTTTTGTACCTTATACAGGACAAAAATATTAAAAAAACATTCCTTACCACCTTTTTTGGCGGTGAAGTCATACTATTCGTTTTTGAGCAAAAAATCAACTATTTTATTGTGATGCTAATCGTGGCGGGCATAGTCCTCTGCTCGATGACTGCAGCTACTTTTATAGAAGGTCTCTCAACGGAAGAACTCCCTTGCCCATTGCAGGGAGTATCCATATAATTATATCGATATTGGCGAGGCGCGAGACCGTCAGCAAAATGCGGTGAATCAGCATTACAATGCTCACCTAAACGAGGGGGATAAAACTGATGATCATCAAAATCAATGCGGAAAATCCGCAATTGAGGCTTATCCGCAAGGTTGTGGACGCTCTCAAGGAGGGAGGGGTTATTGCCTATCCCACCGATACCGTCTATGGCCTGGGATGTGATCTGTATCAAAAGGACGCCATAGAGCGGGTTCATCGCCTCAGGAAACTCAGTAAGAATAAGCGTCTCAGCATCATCTGCGCAGATCTCAAGGACATCAGTAATTATGCCCATGTCCCCGATTACGCCTATCGCATTATGCGATCGCTCATCCCTGGCCCTTATACCTTTATTTTAGAGGCCACCAAGCTGGTGCCCAAGATCATGCTGACAAACCAGAAGACCGTCGGTATCAGGGTCCCTGATAATACTATCTCCCTGGCCCTGGTGAGAGAGCTGGAGCACCCCATCATCACCACCAGCGTTATTAAACCCGATGAAAGCCTCTATAGCGACCCCGAGGAGATCGACCAGATGTTTGGCAAGACCCTCGATCTGGTCATCGATGGCGGAACCATTGTGGCCGAACACTCCAGTATCGTCGATCTTACTGAAGACTACCCTCGGGTGTTACGGGCAGGGAAAGGTGACGTGAGCTTTATTACGGAATAGGTTTAAGGGGGTGGGCTTCAAGAGGCATCGCAATTATCCCCACCACGTCATTGGCCCTATCCGGTAACAAAGAGGCTTTCTACACCGTCAGATATTTAAAAGATACCGCCTTACCATATCCAGGGCTACTTCTGAGGCGATGAGCTTTATCTCATGCCGATCGCCGATAAAGTCGTACTGTTTAACCTCGCGCAAGGCTTCTGTTGCCAGGGCGATAAAGACCCTGCCGACAGGGTTCTCAGGGGTGCCCCCAGTCGGCCCGGCAATGCCGGTGGTGGCGATTCCTATCGCGGCCCCACTTCTCTCCCTCACCCCTGCAGCCATTTGTGCGGCAGTCTCTTTGCTTATCGGACCATATCGCTCTAAGATCGAACGCGAAACTCCGAGCAAGGCCTCTTTTGTCTGGTTGCTATAGGCTACCACCCCGAGCAGGAAGTAATCGGAGCTTCCCGGTATCTCGGTAATGCGGTGGGCGATGAGACCTCCGGTGCACGACTCAGCCACCGCAATGGTCGAACCCTTTTCCCGCAATAACCTCCCCACCACCCCTTCCATAACCTCTGCACCCCTGCCAAAGAGATAGGCCCCCAGGCGTGCAGCAATCTCATCCTCACTGCGTTTGAGCCTCGCCTCGACTTCTCTTTCATCGGCCCCCCGTACAATCACCTTGAGGTGTATCTCGGGAAAGGAAGGAATGTAGACCAGCTCGACGCCCCCTTTGATCCCCTGGAGGAGCTCCTTTATCTGTGCCTCGGTGGGGCCGAATACCTTTAACAAAGAAGATCTGACTATCTCCTCTTCCCTGTGCATCCCTTAATCCTGTTATTCTTCTGAAGCTCTCATGCGGTAATTATTGCCCCAGTACATCAACGCGAATAATATTTCACAAAGAGATCAGGATGGTATCCACTGCCCTCTTGAGATGTCTTTCAGTAACATAGGGATGGGTCGGGATGAGGATGAGCCTCTGGGAGAGATACGTTGCCTTGGGAAAGGGATCTTTGTTGCGTTCATAGCCGAGATCATACACTCCATGGATGGGCTGAGGGTAAAGGATGGTAGCCTCAATCCCCCTCTTCACCAGGGCATGGAGGATGCGATCCCTCTTTTGTGGATCGTCTATCAAGAGGGGAAACTGATTAAAGGCGGGTATGGACCCATCAGCTATAGCAGGTATGGTGATACCCTGTACCTCTGATAGCGCGCGAAGGAGGTAGAGACCATTCTGGAACCTCCGTTCGAAGATGAACCGTGCCCTCTTAAAGGCCGAAGCACCCATGCCTGCCTGAAACCCGGTATAGGCATGGATGGAAAAGGTGTGATGGAGTCCTTGATACTTGAATGGGGCAATGAGGCCGCGGAATATCGTGTAGAACCATGGCCGCACAGCCAAGGAGAGGGCGATGGCCTTGAAGGCGATACCTAGCCGCGCCATCAAGGTCGGCTCCTGCAGGTATCGCCTCCCTTCTTCCCTTATAAGCCCATAGATATCCTCGCGGTCCGTCGCAATGGCTCCCCCGGAAAGGGTAGCGAAGTTTTTCCCCCGGTTGAAGCTCGTAAAACTCACATCACCATAAGAACCGACCGTTCTCCCGCCTAACGCTGAACCTTGGGCCGAGGCGAGGTCTTCGATCAGGAAGGCATTATTGGACATCTCTTTAACCTGTGAAGCGGACTTAAACCATATCGGAAGTCCAAACATATGCACGATGGTAACAGCCAGCGTGTCATCACTCATCACCGTAGGCAAGGCTTCAAGATCCATATTAAAGCTCTTGAGATCGATATCGCAGAGCCGCGGGACAAGCCCCGCCTTTTTGATGGGGAGTATGAGGGATGGGGCGGTATAGGCGGGGAGTATTACCTCGCTCTTCCCTGAAAGCCTTTGCAATGCCTTCAGGATGAGAAAATAGGCTGTTGTGCCTGAATTCGTCAACAGGCAATGTTTCCTCTGACTTTGGTTCGCTATAGTCCTCGCAAACCCTTCCACTCCCCCCTTTGCGAGAAGCCCATTCAGTATATCCTTGAATCCGACAGGGGTCCCGATAGAAGAAATCGTCATATCTGTTTGCCCTCTACCCCTTTTTTACCTCCACGAGATAGACAGGAGGATTAACCCTCCACCAGGATGGAATCGGATGATAGACCACGCCCTTTTGAATACCTAATGAGCGTAACACACTCTTCATCTCACTTCTGGTAAATGCCCGCAGAGGAAGTTTAATGTCAGGGTCATGGAGTCGAACTGTCTTGTATAAGGTAAAAATCCAGGGATTCAGGATATTTCTATAATCAAAGACGACCTTTCCATGCTTATTGCAGACACGTAAGGCGTCCTGTATGAATGATGCTACTACTTTTCTATCAGGGATGTTCATAAACAGGTTCAAAATAGTCACCTCATCGAAAACCTCATCCTTAAAGGGTAAATACCTGCCATTACCTACAATAAACAGGCTTTTTTTTCTGCCGGGAAATCGCTCTGCAGCTTGTTTTAACCAACCCCTCTCAAGGTCTATGCAATAAATCCACTTTGATGCCGTTAATCGAAGGCTCTTGAGTAGAAGCCCTTCACCGGAGCCTATATCAAGCAGCCTTCCATGGTTCTTCAGGAGAGAGATTGCTTTTTGTCTGATCCTATGCGACAGAAAGCCTCCTGATGGCTCTTGAATTTCCTCCCTTTTTTCAATTATACCGCGTGCCTTTTTGGCAATATTAGCTATTATCCTCATTCATTTTTCTTTCTAATATCTTGGATGTAACTTCTAGAACCTCTTGCACTGATATCGCCTTCCAACAATCTTGTGTTTTGCACGAATGCATCATGCACGGTGAGCATGATACATGATGTTGTATAACGATGCTTTCATTTTTTCCCTTCACAGTTAAATATGCGGACTCACTTGGCCCCGCAAGGATGATGCTGGGAGTCCCCACAGCCCGTCCAATGTGGGCAGGGCCACTGTCGTTGGTTATTAAAAGCGTTGCCTCTTTTAAGATAGCAGGGAGCACCACAAGGGGAGTCCTGCCGGAAAGTATAAAGACCCGTTCGCCACATCTCTCTTTGATAAAATGGGCCAACCCCCCTTCACACTGCGTCCCGATGATCCCAAATTCGACAGCAGGAAACAATTCTTGTAACCTCATCACCAACTCAGCATATCGTTCAATAGGCCACCGTTTGGCAGGCCAATCAGAGCCCGGGTTAACCAAGACGAGGGGGTATTTTTTAAATCTTCTCTCCTTTGCTAAAAATGCTCCCGCTATCTTCTTATTCGCCCCTGAGATATGGTACTCCAACCTCTCATCAAAATCTCCATTCGATAAGGTCTTGAATATCCTGCCGTACATGAGGACTTCATTCTCCATTTGCATCTCGTGCTCTGACACCTTGATATCGTAAAAGAAGCCCCTCCCTTCGGTGTCCCTCCCAACCCACTCTTTCGCATTGATCAAGAAGAAGAGGAGATACATCTTGATAGCGGAAAAATAGGAGGTTTCAGGCATCAGATTGATCGCCATATCAAATTTTTCTCTTCTCAATGCGAGTCCTGTCTTGAGGAGGCCGAACATTGTAAGAGAAGATAAGAAAAGTCTATCGATATATGGTTGCTCCTTTAAAATCATGCCCGTCCTTTCAGTACACAACACAGACACCTCGACAGAAGGAAAGGCCCTCGTGAGCCCCTTGAGGAAAGGAATTGCTAGGATCAGGTCACCAACTCCTCCAAAATCAACGACGATGATTTTTTTTTGCTTTTTCATGCAACCTGAAACCTCAATTTTTTCCTTTTACTATTGACCTTCCTTTTATTTTTCGTTTCAATCTGATGTGGGCGATCTGCCTTTTCGCCGCCTCGAATACCTCATCCACAGTTATCGATTCCATGCACTCATGGCCTTTACAAACCGCCCTGTTACATGGACTGCATGAAAGCTTCCTGTTTATAACTATGTCGTCTTCCCCATAGGGAAGCCACAACGGGGTAACTGTCGGCCCTATCATAGAAACAGTAGGAACCTTGAGTGCCGATGCAATGTGCAGGGGACCAGAATTGTTACATACCAGAAGGTCACATCTGCTTAATAAGGCCATAAACTCCCTGATGTCGGAGCAAGAAAAGATCTGAACATCCTCTCCCGCACTTTTTTTTGCCGCTTTCAAAAGTCCTTTTTCATCGCTGCTGCCTAGAAGGATGACCTTTGCCACGCCTTGCTCAAGAATCCGCCTTGACAGCTCACCAAACCTCTCAGCCGGCCATCTCTGGCTTGGATAGTGCGCCCCTGGGTGAATGCCAATAGTCAATTTATTAGCACTGATCCCTTTTTCGGCAAGGGTTTTATTAGCCCATTGTATCTCCGTATCGCTTAAAAAGACCTCTGGCTCATAGCCCTCCTTTTTCCCTCCGAGCCGTTCCATCAGATCTAACAGGTGCTCAACCATCTGCTTTGGCGGAGAGGTCGTGGGACCTCTGATATTAAAGAAGATCTCCCTCCCTGCCTCTTCAAAACCTATTCTGTACTTACTACGAGCGAGACATGTCATGAAGGCCTGTCTCAACTCGTAGGTTAAAAAGGGATCTATCACCAGATCATAGCGTCGGGGGCGTATTTCCTTGATAAACCACTTTAACCCCATATAGATAAGGATTTCGTCGACAGAGGGGTTATGATCTAAGATCTCATAATTTCTCTCAGAGGCAAGGACCGTGATCCTTGCGTGGGGATAGACCCTTCTCAATGCTTTGAGAGCTGCTGTCGAGAGGACCATATCACCGATACGGTCATGTCTGAGAAATAATATACTCTCTACCTCTTTTATGAGGAGAATTTTAACCTTTCTGAAGAATAAAAAGGGAATTAAAAAGATCTTGCGTGTCCGCAGATAGATAGCTTTCAAAAGTGATTTAAGATAGTGTAGCATAGACCTTTATAGCATCAGTTACTATCTTAACCAATTATCCTTCTTTCAATTCTTTTGATAAGTCAAAAGAAACATTCCAAATATCTTCATCTTCGGGCATCCTTTTTCCTATTTTTCGCACCTCGTTTCCTATAAATATGGTAGATATTTCTGATTCTTACCAAGATTAGAGCTTAAACCATCCCATATACCATCGAGTACAGCTTTAATTATACCGATACCTTTAAAATGTTTAAGAAAAATAATTAGAAAAATAACCTTGATTGCATAACTAAAGGTCTTAATGAGATTATAGAACTCTTTGTATCTTAGATATAAATCTATCTGATTCCTAAAGGCATAATAAAACCTGAATTTGTCTTTATACAAACGCCTTCGTTTTCCCCATACATTGAATATCATTTTATCTTCTATTCGCATTTCAGTGATCTGACTTTCTGGAATAAAAAACATGTTATATCCCTTTTTCGTAATTCTGTGGCCATATTCATCATCTTCAGCATATAAAAAATACTCTTTTAAAGGCAAACCCACATCCTGAATTACTTCTTTTTTTATAAAGGTACCTCGCCAGGCAAAGCTATTTATTTTGATCGGATCTAATAAGTCAGGTACATGTCCTACCCAACTTCGCACAGCTCCAAGTTGACCATTCTTTTCAAGTATATACCACCATCTTTCCAAAACCTCTAAAGCATTTTCGTTAAGACTCATGTCATCGTCCAAAGTCCATACAAAATCATTATTTTCACATGCAGTTTTTAATCCTTCATAATATCCCCCCGCGCTTCCAAGATTCTCTTCAAATTTAATATAACGGAAATGCGGATATTCTTTAATCATAGCTTCAGTGTCGTCTGAACTTGCGTTATCAATTACAATGATCTCATCTGGTTTTCTTGTTTGACTTAAAAGATCTTCTAAAAGAGATCTCAACATAGTTGCATTGTTGAATGTCACGATTACTGTCCCAATTCGTTGCGTGCTGTTATTTCCATTGAGATTTGGCATTGTTATTTTTTTCAAGAATACTCAGATAAATTTTCGCAATTTTTTCCTCGTTCTGTTGTATGGTAAAAAACGCTTCAACTCTTTTTCTACCCCCTTCACCGAGGGCTGTGGCCTTGCTTTTATCCATCAGTATTGAAAGGACTGCATTTGCAATCGCTTTAGAATTACCTGGAGGTACTAATATTCCAGAAACATCATCTTCAACTATCTCTGGGAGTCCTCCTATATTTGACGCCACCACCGGCACCCCAACAGCCATAGCCTCAATGGCAACCCTGCCAAATCCTTCCGTTACTTCACCCCTATATTTCTTGATAACTATTGACGGAACAACTAAGATATCCAAGGCTTTGATTACCTTAAGAATATCTTCTCTAAAACCAGTTAAAAAAAGGCGGCCTTGAAGATTCAACTCCGCAGCCAGTCTTTTTAGCATATCAAAATATGCCCTTCCCTCTCTGTTTCTCTGATCGACATCGCCAATAATGAAAAAAAATACATCTGTATATTGCTTTTTTATGATAACTGCAGACTCTAAAAAATACTCGTACCCCTTCCATGAATCTATCCTTCCCACTGCACCGACCAACTTTGCGTCCTCAGGAAGCCTAAATTCCTTTTTGAGCGGCGCAGGAGTAAGATTATAAGGTATCTCAATAGCATTTGGCACCACAGCAAACTTATCTCTATAAGAGGGCTTTCTCAGGCAAAAGCTAGCTACAACTGCATTAGATACTGCAATAACTTTCTTTGACAGGAGAACAAAAAGACGATCTCTCCATGTGAATGGGAAAACAACCCTTAAATGTCCAACAAAAGGAACTTTTGCAAGCCAAGCAGCAATTCCCGCCCTTATATCAAGACAGTTAACATGAACAAGATGGATGTTATTTTTTTTGAGATAGCTGAATATTTTTAATACAATGAAAATGCTTGAAAACAAATAATTTCTTTTAAATATAGCGTTTTTTATACCAAATTTTTTTACTTGTTGAATAAAAGGACCGTCTGAATAACAGATTAGGTAGGGTTGAATCCCTTGATGCTTGATATTTTTTAAAAAAATCAGCAAACTCATTTCTCCCCCTCCGATGTGAGGAAATGGGGAAATATATAAGATGTTTTTCATGCGCTTATCTCACATCCTTTGTGGCAAGTACCAATAGTCCATTGGCTCGTTGGCAAAACAGACGTGCTTCTATAAAAGACAAAATTTAAAAAAAAATTAAAAAATTCCATAGAGAAGCTTTATATGTTCATATAAAAGCTTATCGATCTTCCTCAAAAATTGTCCTAAGAGACTAAATGTATTTTTTACCTTGTTAACTATAAATCCCTCACTTCAATAGAAGTGATAACCTCATGATCCAACATATTTTAATGTGACTCTTTTAGTTCTTTCGACGCTTTCTGAAAGAGTTCCTCATTAAAAATTTTATCTCTTATCGGCACATGGAGTAGTAAACTACCTCGCAGCAAAGCTGCGGGGTAGTTTACTACCATTTTTAAAATGGTCTAAAATCTCTTTATCTGTCAAGGCACTTTCCCCCAGCTTTCTTCTACTTTTTAATACATCAGGTAATTTCTTTAGGGCCATAAAGAACCCTCTACTAAAATGTGCGTATCCAAATATAGGCAAAAGAGCTAATTCGAAAGGTAATAGAAACAAATGTTGGCACCATAATATTATATCATCCAGATTTTTCCAGGTAAAAAGAAAGCGATTTCGCCAGTGGATATTCTGGATAAAGTCTTTCTTAAAGCTCATACCTATAGTAGCTTGGTTATTATGAATTACCCAGCTTTTCGGTTCGTATAAAGATCGCCACCCACGCTTCCATGCCCGGTAAGAGATATCAATATCTTCCCAGTAAAAAGGGTTGAATAAGGTATCAAAGCCGCCCAGCGCAAGAAATTTCTTTTTATCAAAAGCAGAATGTCCTCCTGTAGAAAAAAATACAGATATCGGTTCTTGTGCATCAATTATTGCTTTATACTTATACCAAAAGATCCCATATTTAAATTGTACATGCACTGGCACTGTTGGAACTAGAGAGCTTGAAGAAACATTGGCATTCGGCGGACGAGCAACAGAGCTTACGGCAAAAACATCATCGTATTCAAAATATGGCCAAAGTGGTTCTAGAAAATTACTACTTACGACAATGTCATTATTCAACAAATACACGATCTCATTTTTACTTGACTGAACACCCCTGTTGCATGCGGTTGCAAATCCCTCGTTTTTAGAAGAAGACAAGACTTTAACATTTGGAAATGAAGATGCTATGAATTCGGAACTTCCATCAATACTTCCATCATCGACAATGATTACTTCAGTTGTCCCTTGATACGAGGATAAAGCATCTAATAAAAAAGGCAAGTTTCTTTTAAGTAGCGATTTACCGTTCCAATTAGGTATGATAATACTTATTTCTTTTCTCGGCATACTTAAAACCTATATTCCGTATCTATTATTATCTTCATTTATAACCTTTTCTTTATTACCTTTGCAGGTATGCTAGCAGCTACAGAAAATAAGGAGGAATATCCTTTGTTACAACAGCCCCGGAACCAATTACCGATTCCTTACCTATCCTTACGCCATCAAGAATTTTGGCCCCTGCTCCGATCCAGACATCATCTTCTATCTTTATTCCTTTTCTTGTTTCGCCTTGCATCCATATTGGTATTTCTGGATTTTTATAAATATGATTCATAGGGACTATAACAACATGTGCCGATATTCTTACCCCATTACCTATCTCAAGACCTCCATGTCCATATAAAACTGCAAAGCTATTAACAGTGCAATTACTGCCTATCTTTATCCAGCCGCCAGATGTACTAAGCATGCAGTGATAGAAAAGCCAAGTATCAGCGCCTATCTCGATGAAGGAGTTAAACTCACCAGCAAGTAGCATAACATCCCTTTCAATCAAGACATTATTGTCCAGCCGTATTCTCTTACCACCTTTTATGATAGCCCATGGTGAGATGGAAACATTTATGCCTCGGTTCGAGATACATCGTATAAGACAAATGATTGCTGCAATAGAACATTTTATCATTTTTTAAAATCTTTCTCCGAAGATATCTATTAATGATTGACGCATATCCATATTGGATATCAGAGTATAAATCCGGTGTCTTTTAAGTATGTACTCATTTCTTCAATCCTGCAAGCATACGTATGATCCTTATAAGCTTTTTTTGTCCATTTTTTGCAATGACAGCTCTTTCATCTTCGTTCTCCAAATAATATTTAACAAGTTTTCTGAGGTCTTCATTAGCATTGAAACATACAATGTCTTTGCCAATTTCAAAACGTAGTTTACTTAATTGTTCGTTGTAATTACATACGTGGAAAGAACCTCATCCAGCCACCTCGAACACCCTCGGTGACCGAATAAATTTTATTACCGTAAAGGCTGTCTACACTAATGACAATTTTAGAAGCGTTATAAATTTTTATAACCTCATCACCAAAAATGGGGCCACCTCTGTAACATCTTGATAATGCAGGTTTCCTATCTATCCAAGAACCATAAGCGCTCGTTGGAGGCCCCCAGATATTTAAACCAAAATTTACTATTGCTTTGAGCAGATCTTCTCTAACTGGAATTACCGTGCCGATAAAGGTAACATTACTACTATATTTTTTTTCGCCATCATTCAGATAAACCGTTTTATGAACGGCTGGATCTAAAGCCAAGGGTAGCCAATATAAATATCTCGCCCCTATCTTTACATACTTTAATACCTCCAAAGAATCTATTATAAAGAAGAAATCATAATATGATGATATCTCCTCTACAAAAGATTTTGCCAGAGGTGAATATACAGAATCCATAAACCAATTAGCCATAACAAATCAATTTTTTCTTATTTTACAAAGAGTCTCTTTAGTAAGAGTTTCACCTTTCAATATTAATATCAGATCCGGTTTGTATGACAGAGCCGTATCGTAAAGAGATAAGTTCATTTTATCAATTTCAATCTTGTTTATAACAGGTATTTTCCTGGGCGATAGATTAAGAAAACGCTTTATTTTTGGCTTGAGATAAGAAAGTGCATTTCCCTTAAGATATTGACTCTCTCTAAAATCAAAAATCTTTACTTCGTGGCCGGCATTGCGTAATGCATTCTTACAATATCCGGTGATGATTCTCAGTACTTCTTGCCCTGCTGGTGCCACAAATAGAATTTTCATATATGGTTGTCTATCAAATACTCTACAAAAGTTAGACTTTCTTTTCAAAGAATCACTTAAATAAAAAATCTTATTGCTCTCTTAAATCTTTAGGTTTAGCCAAAATCTCAATACCTTCACCCTGTAAGATTTTACCTAGAGCATGCCGTATCGCACTTTTTGGAACTGCTAGATATCTATTTATAAATGTTCTGAACCCTTCCCTAGCTGGTAATCCAATCTTTTGAATCCCCTCAAGATCAACTACAGAGATGCTTGTATCTATTCGTATAATATCAAATTCAGCCCTTTTAAATAATAGTTTTAAAGTCTTAGGGCTGAAAAAAAAGAGATGTTCAGCAGGTTTTAAAGCCCACCATTTTTCTCCTAATTTTTTGGCCTTATAGCTTGCGATGTTTGGCACACTTACACAAAGAATGCCTGTTCTCTTTAGAATCCTATTTATCGCTTTCAGGGTTTTCAATGGATGGGGAAGATGTTCGAGGGTATGGATAAGGATTATTGCATCAAAAAAGTTATCTTGGAAATGGGCGTCCTCAAGCGTTCCTTGCATGAGATCAACCTTCCAGTAATCCTTTGCAAATTTCACCGCTGAAGGAGATAATTCAATCCCATGTGCTTCCCAACCTTTATCTACAGCAGCCCTCACATAGGCGCCCGATGCGGCTCCAATATCCAACAATCTTCCTTTATCGCAATACGTTGATAGATGCTCAAATAAAAAAGTCGCATTGTCGTAAAGTCTGTCCTGATTTTCTTTATCAAAATATCCATGTTCAAAGTAGCCTTTAGAATAAAGTTTCATCCTCTCCTTATCCGACAGCATCGGATTTTGGAATATGAGGTCACAGTTAACACATCTGACAATATAGAAAAGTTTCTCATTAACTGAAACTCTTAGATATAGATTAAAGTTATCGTTACCGCATAAACGACAAGATACATTTTCCATGAATAATTCTTTATCCATTATTATCTACATTCATAATCTTTTTTAGAAAAATTTTTAAATGCAAGAAACGAATAAATCCTCCGATATGAGTATATCCGACTATACTGGCATAACATTTCCTCAATATCCCTTTATTCCTGACTAAATATCTTTCCACACATAGGCTAAATCTATTCATATTTAAATATAGAGCTACCGGAATTCATTAATCTCTTTTTTCTATTTCTCCAAGCCGTATTAATAATCCCTGATGCACGCAGTTTAAGACTATATTTTGTACTTCCCCCCTATCTTTCAACCACATCCGAGATTAAGAATGTCCATGATAACAATTTCTTTTTTTTATCCGCCTTCTCAAGTTACAAATTAACTCCATTCCTCTCCCTATATCAGTTCCTATGTCCATTACTATCTTCACAGCGGGGACCAAAATGCAACTCAAGAAAGGTGCTCCCAAATTTATCGCCCATCGTGTATGCGAAATATTCAACAATAAATATACAATAAAAAAAAGCCCAAAAAAAGACGATAGATATCCTGACACAGCACCAATAATACTAAAAACAAAAAGCTTTAAGGTTATTGAAGATCGGCAAATATAGAATCCAGCTTTAGACCTTCTCTCATCCAATAACCATACTTTTATCTCCGCCCTTCCCCTTTGTATAAACCATTTCAAAATTCTTCCTAAGTTTGCTCGCGGTTTGTGATAGACTACTGCATCATAAACATATATGCATTTACCCGTCCGACATATTTTTCTCGCCAAAAGAGCATCTTCACCTCCTAAGCTGGCCCTGACATCAAAACCACCTTGAGAGAGCAATATTTCTTTTCGATATGCACAATTTACAGTAGAAAGATAATCTGTCGGAATATAGCGTCCGTTAGCTATAGCTACATAGCGCAGACCGCCCCCTGGCACCCCTATAATATTTTCTGCCCATCCAATAGCATTACAATCCCTTACTTTAACTGCCCCAGCTACTCCCATGACTTCCGGATCAGAAAATGGCAGAAGTAGCTTTATAAGCCACTTTTTCTCTACCTCACAATCATCATCTACGAATACGACAATGGGTTTTGTAGCGTTGCTCAAGGCAATATTTCTTGCATAGCCTATACCAAAATTTTTTACTGGGATCGCTATATATGTAACACCTCGAAGAGGCTTTGGCTTATTCGTCTCTTCAACCACAATGATCTCCAACAACTGCCCAGAATATTCCATCCTTTTAATCGTAGATATAAGCCTTTTTAACAAATACCTTCTTCCTTTAGAGCAAATAAGTATTGATGCTTCCATCATGGGTTAACTCCATACTATTAAAAAAAAGAAGATAGCCACACAACTAATTGTGAGGCTCGTACACGCCAAGTATGTAATTTTGCCTCTTCCAAACGGGCTAGACGCAGGGAGGTTTCCTTTTCATTAATTGCTTGCAGAATAGCTGATTGCCAAGCATAGACATCACGAGGTACGAAAGTCACAACATGTCTAAAACGCTCACTGGAAGGTATAAAACTGCTTACAATAGGTTTCCCCGTTGTAAAATAGTCGTATATTTTTGTCGCATCACCGCTAAAACTTTCTATATAGGGGGCTATTAAGACATCCATGCTTGACAATAAGCCAGGTAGTTCCTGTAATGAAACAGTACCTAAGAATTTTATATTCTTCCCAACTAAAATTTTTTCCCATTTATCACTTACACCTCCTATTAAAATAAATTCGCAATTTTTCAATAAATTTGACAGTTCATTAACGAGTTGACCATCAAACCACGGTCCGACATGCCCTATATAACCTATGCGAGGATGACGAAGTTGAACAAGACGGGGATCTTCAGCAAACGGTACCTCCTGAATAGGTAAAGCAGAGGCATTAGGTAAGAGCAACAACTTAGAATTATAATCTTTGGCCCGAGAGTATAATTCATGGGTAACGGTAACGACTCCATCACTTATTTCTAATGCCATCTGCTGCCATTTCGCTATTTCTCTGTCACCATAAAAGGAAATCCAATCCTCAGTCCAATCAAAAATTACTAATGCTTTTTCTTTAAAAGTTTTAATTGTGGGTACATCCCACGGATGGTAAAAAAAAACAACCTTTTTACCTTCTTCTCTCCAAAAACAATTTAACCTTTTACCAATTAAATTTCGATTCAAGACTCTCACCCATTCCCATCTCTCTCCTGGAAATGGCAAATAAAGTTCCCATACTCGGATTTTCTCTAAACCTTTCTCTCCTTTTTTGTTTAACCTCTCCCTCCACCAATATCTGTGACGGTTTACATAAGTAATTTGATTCACATCTGGCCTTTTAGCAAGGGCCTGGTAGAGAAGTTGCTTCCTAGCTTTGCGAATATCTGTCCATTTCTCTTTAGAAATAACTAGAAATGACCAGAGCATATCAAGTTGCATGGTCATAATGACTGAAAAGGATTAACGCAACATCGCATATAAAGATATAACTTCCCCAAATTATCAATGTACTGATCTTGACAAGGGTAATAAGCTATCATCTCCAGAAAACCTCATGAAAGCTGGGATCTTCTGTATTTCCTTTAAGATTATATAAAATTTATGCTGAGTTGTATAAAGTTTCAAATTGTTCATCTCTCTGTAAAGCCAAGATCGGATTTTAAAACAAACAGTATAAAGCTCCAAGTAGTTGAATGAGAATTTCTTCGTACATAAATTTTAAAAATCTGGTTGATCACTTCAAGCTCAAAAAATAAAGGATGATTGAACTTCAAAAAGTTTTAGATAATAGTTCTTCATAGATTTGGATTAACTCCTTATTTAACTTTTTAATATTGAAATGACTTTCAACAAATTTACGACCTAACCACCCCATTGAAAGCCATAGCTCTTGATGCTCAATGAGATAAATAAGCCGATCGGCTAAAGCATCCACATCACGCTCAGGAACTAGAAAGCCAGATTTACCATCAAGTACACCTTCAGGTATTCCATTATGAATCGTAGATATAACAGGTAACCCTACTGCCTGTGCTTCTTGAAGAACTAACGCTTGTCCTTCACGATCACCATTTTTTGCCGTCACACTCGGCAGTAGAAAAATATGAGCCTGTTGGTATAAGTCTAAAACCTCTTCTTGTTCAACTGCTCCAAAAAACTTTACATAATTTTTAATTCGCAATTTTGAGACCAGATAGTCTAGTTTTTTTTTAAATGGTCCGTCACCCGCGATGAAGTAGATGATATTTTTTTGATCAGCAACTAATTTTGCTATAGCCTTTAATGCATATTCATATCCTTTTTTTTCAACCAATCTTCCGACGGTTAATATTTTTACAGGTTTCCCTGGCTGCACTAATCTCTGAGAAAATTCAAATTTATCAATATTGAGACCAACAGGTAAAACTGCAATCTTTCTTTTATCACATCCTAGCTTTAGCACCTGTTGTTTAGTAAAGTTTGTGTTTACCGTAAAAAGATCTCCTTGTACGAATAGGTCATTATATACGCCTTTACCCATTAGACGAGGATAGCTATTGACATCATAACCATGAAACGAAGTTATATATATTCCTGGCACACCAACACCCTTAAGATATGCACCAATTATTCCTATAGGACCAAAGTGGCAATGAATAATATCGAAATTCTCTTTTAAAAATGGGATAACATAATATAAGTTTCTTAAAGATAAAGCATTCTTTCCATATTTGAAAAGATTTATGGAGTTAAGAATTAATAAAGGATTTTTATAAAAATTCTTACTGATAAGTAATATTGCCTTAAGAACCCTTAATATCTTATTCCGAGGGATTTCCGGGAAATAATGTGTATTCTTACTTAAATCATATTTTTTTACATCTGGATGTATCTTTTGTTGATGAGAATGCATTTTAGAATAGATTTTAACTTCATGCCCTAAATCCAATATTCCGGTAATTTGATTTAGAATAAAGGTTTCGGATAATGATGGAAACGTCTCAAGTATTAAAGCTATTCTCACGTTTTTACTTTCCTAGCTACGATCACATTCAGATTGTTTTTTTTGGGAGTTAGAAAAAAACTATCAAGATAATAATATAATGGCGCACATAGATTATCTATTTTCAGTCCACAAGTACCAAACTTCGAAAAAATAGGTCGGTTCAGAAAATAATAAAGAGGATATACACTTATAATTTCAAAATAATTTTCATTCAATAGTTTTTCATAAAGCTCTCTGCTTCGGAATTTAACATGTTCCGCAGCATCAATATTACCTTTGTTTAATAGATCAGAAATAAATATAAATCCACCTTCCTTAATTAAATAAGACATATTTGAAATCGCCGTCCGAAATAACTTATCATCTATTATATGATATAAGACATCAAAGGCATTTAATATATCAAATTGACGATTAATTCTTGAAACCAATAGATATGAAGAAATATCCCGTTTGATAAAACGATATTCGGGATATTTTTTGAAAAGATTTTCAATACTCTTGGTGCTAATATCAACTCCGACAATATCTTTTGCTCCTCGATCATGAAAGAAATCCACAAAATAACCAGTGCCACATCCCAGATCACAAATTGTTTTATCATTGATAATAATGCCATGTAATAATAATATTTTTTCCAATGTGCGTTTTTTTGCCTTATAAAGCCACTTATTGTAATATTCGTTAAATCCAATATGACCAACTCCTGATAAGTTAAAACTTTTTGACAATCGCATTTCCCAATACTTAGTCAAATTATAAGTCATGCCTACACCTTTTTACCAACTATTATATATTCCTCAGCCCTAAATTTAATATATGGCTCTAACTTTATTATCAGTCGATACAGCATATCTTTAACCTTTAAGGGCCGTTGAGAAAGAAAACTCAAACGATAGATAAGCCTCGTAAGAAGATTAAAATATATGCTTATATAATCAATTGTTAATCCGGCATCTTTAAATAAACTTTCAAGATCTTTTAAAGAATATCCATTACGAATATGACCCCAACCTTTTTTAACCATTGCAATTTCATCCTTATTTAAAAGTGGAAAAGATATGCCATTTTGCATAGGTGTCGTTAAAATTATTTTACCACCTGTTTTTAAAACCCTAGTAATCTCTTTAAGCAGTTTACTGTCTTCTTTCACATGCTCAATCAAATCGAGACAGAGTATAACATTAGCTCGATTATCTCTAATTGGTAATTCAAGAGCTGATGCATAGAGTATATTCGTCCCTCGTTTTCTCGCTACCTGTAAACCTGACTCATTAATGTCAATAACAATAACGTTAAGATTTCGCATATTTTTTAAGAGATTATATACTACAAATCCATCATAACCCCCGAGATCAAAAATTACGGAATTATTTTTAACTTCAGCTCTCAGAATTCTTTTTAAAACATGCCAACGTAATAATGTTCCGGGTCTTGTATTCCATCTATTCATATTTAGATCTTAGTGAAACTCTTATTAAATAGACTGCCAGAATTAATAAAATTTTCGAAAGAAAACCCTAGAAATTTAGCATAAATTAAATATACGCCCAAACCAGTTAAAAGAGAAAATGCAAAAGAAATAACCAGCGAAAATTTATCTAATATTGCAATTTTTATTAAATAACTAAAGAACAAAATGCTAAAAGTTATTAGTAAGGAAGGTAAAACAGTGATAAATAATTTCTTTTTTGACTCTTTAGTAATTTTAAGAACTTCTCTAAATGCAAGAACGAAACAAAGAAAATTAGCAAGGGTAACTGCTAAAGATATACCTACTAATTTACCAATATCTGTAAATTGATAAATAATAGCTGCTAAAAAAAACAACTGAATGAATGAGACCTTAGTAAGAATTGATGGTTTCCCAACTGCCTGGAATACAGAGCCAGTCGTAGCATTAAATGCTCTTATTATTCCAAAAAAACACAATACTTGCATTGCTGGAACTATCGGCATCCATTTTTCTCCTAAAAATATTTTAGTAAAATCAGGAGCTAATATAAAGATTAATCCTGCCATAGGAAAGGACAAAAAGGCTGTAAGCTGTAAGACTCTTAAATAGGCCTCTCTGAGCCTGGGCATGTCGTTCTGTATCTGAGAATAGGCCGGAAATGTCACTTGTGAAATGACATGGGTTATCTCCGTTGCCGGCATATTGGAGATTCTGTAGGCCATTTGATAAAAACCTAACATCGTAGCACCCAAGAATTTACCAACAAAGGCATCATCACCTTGAGTTATTAAAAATATCAAGACTGTTGATCCGAAGACCCATTTCCCAAAACCAAAGAGTTCCCGTGACTTACTCAGATCCAACCTGAAATGGGGCCTATAAGGATGTATCACATAACTAACTACTAATCCAGCCAGACTTCCGGCGAGCAGGCCAAAGACTAGAGCCCACACATTTTTAAATATCAAAGCGGCTGAAACCACTACAACAGATTCCACCAATGTAGTACTTAAACGGTAGGCGAATTGTCTGCTAAACTCCAACTCTTTTTGAAAATAGATAATACCAATGTTAGTAAAGCCTCCCAAAAAAATTGAAACCCCAATAACTTGGATGATGGGTGATGCCTCAGGGGTGTTGAAAAAGAGGGCGATATACGGTGCGGAGAGGAAAAGAATAATAAACAAAAAGGTACCCCTGATGACAGAAACCGTCCAGGCATTATCTAAATAAGGGGTGATATCCCCCTGTTTCTGCACCAGAGCTGTCTGGAAACCTGTTTGAGAAAAGGTCTCCAACGCAGACATCGCCAATAAGGCAATCCCAAATAGCCCGAAATCATTCGGGGCTAACAACCTTGCCAAAATAACGAGTCTGATCAGCCCAAGCCCCTTATCCAACACCCTCAGGGCAAAGACCCACATCCCACCCTTCGATACCCGCTGAGAGAGCGACGTTTCTGGTTTCACAAAGTTTTATCCCTTGCTACTTTTTTTCGTATGTTTTTGCTCAATCCTCACCAGTATCAATAAGCGGATAAAACTAAATTTTCAGCCAATAAGTTTACGGTTCAGCAGAGGTAAGCTTGCCCTTTATAAGGGGATAGACTGCCACAAGCCCCATCAGGAACCAGAAGGGCTCCATAATCCGGACAATTATAAAGGAGCTTGCACTAATCCCATGGCCCATAAGACCTGCCAACGCCCCGAGCATACCCAGGCAGAGGGCCTTGAAGAATGGGTCATCCACGGACCGATAGGTATTCCATAAAAATAATGCCATGCGCCACAAGAGAAAGAGAAACAAGGCAATGCCCACAATCCCCGTTTCCACCAATACCCGAAGGAACTGTCCGTCAATGAACCCTCCTCCAGTGACACCATAGCCAAGGATAGGCCGCATCTTCCACCTCTCGAAGCCTTTTTTGTAGCTTGTCAGCCTTGCTGATGACGAGGGGTCAAGTTCCTTCCCCATAAACCTTTGAGTTTGTTCAAAGCCTGGTTCAGGGCGGAAGGTGCCGGCAAATCTCTCTTTCGTAGACTTGGGGGCAATAAAGGGAAGGGCAAGGATGAGAAAAATGGCCCCAACGATAAAGAAGAGCCTTTTCGGCGAGAGGAGCATAAAGGGGGCGCTCATTAATATTAAACCAATCCAGGAACCTCTCGATTGGGTAAACATCAAGCTGACACCCGATAGAACAAGTAATGGAATCAGGAGGTTGGTCCTCTGGCCAAAGGCCCTCAGCAGAAAAAGGGCAAGGGATAATGATATGATAATAATAAGATATCCGCCCAAGGTATTGGGCTCTCCGGATTCACCCTCAAAGGGGGCACTCACCCTTTCACCCGAGGGGACTTGATAGAGGGCATAGAGGTTGACAAAGAGGGCCACGAGAAGTATCAGGATGACAAAGGTCTTTATCTCTCTTTCATCCTTCACATGATTGACCACCATAAAGAAGACGATAAAATACTCGAAGATCTTCAGGTTAAAAAAGAGTCCCGTAGCAACGCTCACATTTCCCATCACCATGCCCAAAAAGGTAGCGAGGAGAGAGGCCGACATAAACAGGGCAATGGGGGTATTAAGGGGGGTGAGGCGAAAGACAGCAAGTTCCTTGTATATGGCGGCCCTGACAAGCCACGTAATAACGATGATGATCAACAAAAAATCATCCATCCTGAAGGTAATCTCCCGGGCAGCCGTCTGCCCGAGAAGCACCTCCGGTGAAAAAAGCATGGAAACGATGAGGATATAAAAGGCAGCATGAGGATAGATAAAACATATGACGGCAATCACCAGTGCCAAAAAAGCGATCAAGGTAAAAGAAGGCGGCAGTAAAATAATAAGAACGGCGGCACAAAGGGAGAGGCAGGTTAGGATTAACCTGGACTGGAAGGGTAGATCAATGCTTACATTCAATTAGGCCCTCTTCTTCTCTTTTTCCCCGTAGTAGTGCTTGTACGAATATTTATAAAAATCAGGGCTCACCTCAGACTTCATCTTGTTGAGCACGGCGCCTATGATCCGCCCCCCTGCGTTCTGGATGTGGGTCCGTGCCCGGCGCAGGGCCATCTTGGAGACCTTCCCGGCCTCATAGACCATCAGCACACCGTCCACATGGGTGGAAAGCTCTACAGCGTCCATAACGGGGAGTATCGGGGGAGTGTCAATGAGAATATAATCGAAGTCTTTGATCTCCCTGACTTCCTCAAACACATCCTTGATATAGACCGATAGCATCTCCTTGGCCATCGGCGTCTTTGCTCCGGTCGTGAGGATGTGTAAGTTCTCCATCCCTGTCCGTGAGAGGGCAAAATCGAATCCCCGCTCGCCCAATATCACATCGACGATACTCCGGGCCGCCTCTTTGAACGGGACCTTCCTCAAGATGACGTCGGACAGCCCCGGCTCCCTCGGGATGCCAAAGAGTCTGTTCATCATACTTACCTTGAAATCCGCATCGATGGCCAACACCTTCTTGCCCATCTGCGCAATGGCCATTGCTAGATTCATCGTGACGAAGCTCTTCCCCTCACGGGTAGCAGGACTGGTAATCTCAATGACCCGTGCAGATTTCACCTTCACAAGGGCCGTGCGCAGGATCCTGAAGGCCTCTGTCAAAACATGATCAGGGTTGAAATAGGTAAAGAGGGCCTTAAAGCGTTCAAGATCTTGGAGACTGCTACCCTCCGCGTTCTTGGCCATCAGCTCCTTCATCTCCTTGTCACCAATATAGGGGAGCACCCCTAAGACCGGCACCTCCAAGATGGACTCGATCTCCTCCACCTTCGTGATGGAGGTATCGTATGCTTCATAGAAGACGGAAAAGACCACCCCCAAGAGGAGGCCGATGAGGATCCCCAAGAGGCCGTTTTGCAGGTACGAGGGCCTATTCACAGGGGAATCAGGCTTGACCGCAGGGTTGACGATGGAGACCTCCTCGATCTTCTCGGCCTCCTTGATCAAGAGTTCCTGATACTTGGTCTTGAGTTGGGTATAGAGGGTGTCATTGATCTCCACCTCCCTCTTCAGCCGTTCAAAGTTGAGGGCCTCGGCCGGCAGTTGCCTCGCCTTTGCCTGCAGGACCTTTAATTCTCTTTCGAGCAGATCAATCCTCGTTTGATCACCGGTACTCTGGGCAGTAAGATGCTTCAGCAAATCAACCTTGGCGTTCTCCAACTCGCCGTCAACTGCCTTGACCTGGGGATGGGCGGGGAAATAGGTGAGGAGCAAATTTTCCTTCTTTAACAAGAGGTCGGAATAGATCTTTAAGGTAGCGACAACGATGGCCTGATCACTCTCGACGGTTAATTGGGACCGAGGGTTGATCATCTGCCCCCGTTTAATCTGCTGTATTGTGATATCTACCTCCGCCTTTTCCGTCTTCAGATCCTCGATTTTCCCCTCTACATCAACCAGTTTTTTTGCCGTCTCCATCTCCTTCTGGCTGAGATGGGCAAGGGTTGCCCCCTCACGATAGGAGCGAAGGTCTTCTTCGGCGCTTTTCAGTTTCTCCTCTATCTGAGTGAGACGTTTTTCCACAAAGTCCTTTGCCTCGAAGACCCTCTTGTTTCTCGAGGCGATGTTGACCTCCCGGTACTGCTCTGCCACCAGGTTGGCCAACTGCTGGGCCTTATCAGGGGCGGCGGCGGTTGCGCTGATGGAAATAATGTTAGATTGCCCTTGGCGTTCAACAGTGATGGCGCTACTGAGGGAAGATATGGCCATCCTGTACTTCTCGTTGGTGCTTACCTCCTCGACAGTAGCATCGCGCGGGATCAGACCCAGGGCCTTTGCCACCTTCTCCATGACATCAAAGCTCCTGATCAGCTCCATCTGCCCTGCCAGGACGTCACCGAGGGGATACGAGATGAACTCCATCAAAAAGCCGGTTACGTCGGTAATACGCTCTACCCTGACCGAGGCAGTCGCCTTATACCGGGGGGAGGGGGTGGCAAGATAGGTCCCGAAGATGACGGCCGTAAGGGTGAGGAGGAGGACCAACGCGATGATCTTCTTCCTTTTTCTCAGGATAAAGAGATAATCCCTTATGGAAAGGTCGTAGCCCTTTTTCTCCATCTCACACTTACTTTCCGAAACCCTGGATGGTGGTCGCTGTACCGAGAGGGAGGGAAAGAGTCTCCATGGTCGGACGGATATAGAGGTTGATAAAGTTGTTCCAGTCACCGATGGCGCTCCGGGGCACAAAGATGACGTCATTCCGGGCAAGCAGGACATCCCGCGCATCTCTACCCTTGGCCGTCTTGTGCAGATCAACCCGAATCAGCTCGGGATTATCGAGATTCCCCCTGATAATCCTCATATCCTTCAACACGGCGGTGTTCTTATATCCGCCTGCCAAGGCGAGCGCCTGCATGACGGTAAGCCCTGAGGCAAAATTGTACACCCCTGGACTCGCTACCTCACCCAGGACATAGATCTTCTTTTCTCGCCATTCTCTTGGAATGAGGTCCACGCTGAAATCCCGAATGTATTTGCTGAGCTCCTGCTGGGCTTTTTCCCTTATCTCGTCGATGGTATGGCCTGCTGCCTCCAGCTCTATGGAGGAGATGACGATCGTGCCGGTGGACATCACTGTTGTTTCGAACTCATTAAACTTAACGCCTTCTCTGAGACGCACTGACAACACATCCCCTATCCCCACGGTGTAGACGGCGCGGGCATCGTTTATCTTAGCTAGCTTAGCAGCAGGCTCTTCTGCCTTAGCAGTGGGCTCTTCTGCCTTAACAACTGGCTCTTCTGCCTTAACAACTGGCTCTTCTGCCTTAACAACTGGCTCTTCTGCCTTAACAACTGACTCTTCTTCCTTAACAACTGACTCTTCTTCCTTAACAACTGACTCTTCAGTATTAACGGTTGGCTCTTTTACCGTAACAACGGGCTCTTCAGCCGTAACAGCGAGTTCTTCAGCAAGGGTAAGAGGAACGAGAAAAAGAAAAGATAAGAAGAGGATGATCCCTCCGATTTTTATCCTTGTCATCAGAAACTCCTCGTAATGAAGAATTTTTGATCCCTGTCTAGATCCACAATTTTTGGTGTCGTATATTCTCGATCGTCTTTGTCTTGGGTGATCTTCACCACCGGGCGCATCGGGTTGGCCCTGTTCTCTTCAATCACCTCGGCCTTCTCCAGGCTGTTCAACTCCACTCGGCTCCCCACCGGAAAGAGGAAGTAGGCGACCAAAGACTTGAGCACGCTGTCAGGAAATCGTCGCTTCTCCTTTGCCACGATCTCTCTGATCGCATCATAGGAGGAGTACCGTTTGTCCCGATAGGGACGGGTATGGAGGAGGCTGTCATATATATCTGCGATCCCAATGATGTAGGAGAACTCATGAATATCCCCGCATAACGAGCCATTAGGATAACCTGAGCAGTCCATCCTCTCATGTTCCTGCAGCACTATGGTAGCGATCTCACCCAAGGATTTGAGGCGCTCGTAGCCATAGAGGGGATGCTTCCGCATCTCCTCGATCTCGGAGGGTGAGAGCGATCCCTTCTTGGTCCATATCTGCTCTGGGACATTCCCCATCCCTATATCGTGAATCAGGGCTGCCAGGGACAATC
>Ga0214474_1000329_pt1 | contig 24133 bp, 21 predicted proteins | sample RVTome_2_FD_187335 | JGI IMG/M metagenome (GOLD analysis project Ga0214474, IMG submission 187335) | Soil microbial communities from uranium-contaminated site in the Upper Colorado River Basin, Wyoming, United States - RVT95D214 HiSeq ... | reverse complement strand
GAAAAAGCAAAAAAACTAAACATGCCCCAAAACGAAAAGAAACAGCAAGTCGAAGAACGGAAAGCTAAACGCGAAGAACTGAAAGAGCACTTAGGCTATGCGTTTGTTGATGGTGCAAAGCTGGAAATAGCCAACTGGACCGCTGAACCATCTTGCCTTTTCGCGGGTCGCGGTGACCACCCCCGAAGAGGAAAATGGAAAGAAGGACCAAGCGAAGAAGACATAATCCTCAACCTTTCTCCAGACAACCCACGACCCGCTGGAAACTGGAAAGCCATCGTTTGGGAACCTGATAAGATGTACGTGGCAAAGTGGCAAGACAAGCTCACGGGCAAAATCAAGTACGTGTGGTTCTCGGATTCCGCTTTTCTTAAACAGAACCGCGAAAAAGAGAAATTCAAAAAAGCAGAAAAACTGGGCAAGCAAATCGCGGCAATTGAGGCACATATACTCAAGAACCTTGACGCAGAAGACGAAGCGCGAAGAAAAGTTGCCACCGTGTGCTGGCTTATTCTTAAGCCCAACATGAGGGTCGGCGACGAAAAAGACCCCGGTGAAGCTGACACCGTGGGCGCAATCACGCTGAGAGCTGAGCACATTAAGATAGAAGGCGATGTTTTACACTTTGACTTCCTAGGAAAAGACTGTGTCAGATGGGTTAAAAGCGTGCAAGCTCCATCATCAGTTATCAGAAACATCCAGCAATACAAGGCAGATACGCGTAAGGAATACCTCTTCGAAGGCATCGACTCCAAGAAGGTATCGCGCTTTCTTATGGAAAAAATGCCTGGTTTAACCGCTAAAGTGTTCCGCACATGGCGATGCACAACAACCGTGAAAGAAGAGCTGGAAAAAAGCGGAGTTAAAAAAACAGACCCAGAATACCTGAAAACATTTAGCGCAAAGATGGCTAACTTAAAAGTGGCTGAAGTAGCTAACCACAAACGCAAGATTCCGCCTAATTTTGACGAACGGCTAGCCAAAAAAGAGGCTAAGCTCAAAGAACTTTATGCACAGTTGGAAACAAAGAAGGCGGCAGGCAAAAAAACCGAGTCTCTCGAAACCAGAATCGAAAAGGCTAAACTGGACATAGAATTAACCAAGCTTACCAAGGAGTATAATTTGGGCACTTCGCTCAAATCTTACATTGACCCCACAGCGTACGTGAAGTGGGCTAAATCAGTGAAGTTCAACTTAGAAAAGTTTTATCCCACAACGTTGCGGAAAAAGTTCAGTTGGGCATTGCAGAAAGGTAAAGCTGAAGCCGGGTGCACACCCGCATGAAAGTCACCGAAACAAAAAACGGCACAATTATAGAAGTGTTTGTAAAACCGAACCAGCCAAAATTCAACATCAAAATAGACAGCGACGAAATCATAGTTTTCTGCACCGAAGAACCAGTTAAAGGCAAAGTAAACAAAGAAATCATAAAAGAACTCTCAAAACTCTTCCACACTCAAATCGAAATCATCTCAGGCTTAACATCAAAACAAAAACGGCTACTCATAAAAAAAACAAACAAAAACAAAGTCGAAGCACTCCTGCAAACTGCAAACTTCTAGAATAGTGATGGTTTTAGATCGTTTCTTACTCGGATACTGCCCGCTCAATTAGAACAATTTGTTATAATGGAAAATTAATATGACCCTTCATACTCAGTAATACCTACCTATAATGAGGTAAGAATATGAGAGAAATACCATATTTAAAGAAAGCAGCATCAAAAGGCGATTCCCTCAGAACAACTGTGGCGATTTTTCACATGGAGAAAAATTTTGGTCAAGTGACAAAGACTTCACGGAAACTGACACTACTATTAGTCTCTGTGCTATTAGTAGCCTTCTTGCTTGCCACATCTCTTTTATCATATTCTGCCACCAGTGCTGAAGCCGGAACGCCCACGATGGATAAGAGTGCTTACACTGTTTGGTTTAAATCTGGGCTCTTCTATGCACAAGAAGAACGTAGTAACGAGATTATCTCCAATAACGACTTCGCTTCACTAATGACTGCTATTTTGGACAGGCTCCCCGATATTTATGTACAGCTTCCTAACCCTGAAGCAGATTGGGTAACTGCAAAAACTGGGAGCATTAATATACTTGCTGGGGATTATCCAATATATTCGTCGATTCATGTTCCTTTAGGCAGCGTCATCAAAATTGAAGGTGTTTCCAGCAATCAAGAATTTCTGAATAATGGCATGAACGGTGGCACACAATTCTTATGCTATGCAGATACAAGTTCTTTTGTCTGTGATTCTTGTAATGAAGAGGTACGTGGTGTAAGCGGAACACAATTGACATTGAAATATGTGCAGTTTGTTCAGATGGTAAACTTAGAGAGTGCATCTCGTTCTGTATTGAATTTAGACGGTATGGCGCGAGGAATACTTGAAGATGTTGTTGTTACGAAGTCAAATACAAAGGCATACCCTTGTGTTGGTACGGGAATTAGACATACTCAATTTGAGGATGCTGGTGGATATACCACATATCGGAATGTTCAAGTGATGGGCTTCAGTGTAGGACTAGATGTACGAATTAATCATTGGACAGTTAATCAACTTGGAATAGGCAACTGCACATTAGGCTTAAATTGGCAAGTTTGCATGGGCGATAACATCTATAATTTGCATTGCCAAGAAGTTGACCAAGTGCTTAAAGAATGGGAGGGTTACGGTGAGCCACAAATAGCAACAATCTTTGGTCTATATCTTGAACGCTGTGGAACGGGAACAGCCCTATATAAATGGGAAACTGGTTACGATTTTGATGGACTGATAAAAATTTACGAGACAAACGCTTTTGACTGTGGTCCAGATATTTGGACTTGGAATGAAGGCTTCAGGCATTGGTTTGTTGACGTGTTTCCAGCAGGTTCATCACCGCTTTTTCCATCTCCAGTAAGTCCACCAGTAATGAATAATACAAATATACGCAACAGGGAGCCACAAGAGGTCATAGTTTACGTTTGGGGTGGAGTGGTATCAGACATTAAGGTGAATGGTGTCAACACACATCAGACTTGCGGTACCTTCTTTCTACGGCCATCAGATCAAATCTCAGTGACCTACAGTGTAGCCCCAGACTGGTCTTGGCAGCCTTATAGTGCAGGATCTATGAAGATAAATGACTGAAACTCTGCAAGTTAAAGGGTGGAATCCTTAAATGGAGGCAACAGAGCAGCTTAACCATGTTGCTTGAACCGTAAAATAGCGGCTATTCCGCCGAAAGCGTTCTTAAGCATCTGGCCTTCTTCAGTCTCGCCAGAAATGATCTCCACGTTAGTGTTGCTGTACTCTGCGATTTGCGCAAGATCATCAACAATATCCTGCTTATCCGCTACTGCTAAAGATGGCGCTTGGCACTTCGGACACGGCTTCCCCACCAATCCCTGCTCAAAACTCGTGAGCGCTTGACCCTTGACAGTATGCTGCTCCTGGTAACCGCACGCGCTGCATTTGACGATTACGCGCAAGAAGTCAACAGCCTCCGAAATCAGCAGCGTCCTAACAGCACCTGCTTCCAATGCCCTTCGCACTTCAGCTTCACCGTAAGTTATCATTCCCGTATCATGGCCAACTTCATACAGGAACTGCTGCATAATCTGCTTCTCCTCTATATACCGCACTTTACGCATTATTTCAGGCGCCTTTTCCACCACTTCTTTTACACCTTGCTCTTCAACGTAAGCCGTATCAATAGTGTCAATAATCTTATTCTTGAGCATGTAATTCAGGTAGTTGCCTTTATCAAAATCATACTTGGTTGGCCCTGGACCAGCAAGAATTATGCCCTTCAACGTGTCGATGGGCAGAAAAATCTCATTAGCATGTCCGCCTACACGCGTAAAATACTCATTAAGCTGCATATCCCTCAAACGCTCATATCGCCGTGCTGATTGCCCACCTGCACGGGTTTTCCCAGACACCCCCGAATGCATCTGCCTAACAATATCCAATCGTTTGCCCTGAAGCGTAGCAATCGTGGCACCAGAAGCGTCAATGAGCAGTATGCCGTACGTTTCCTTTTCCCTCAGCATCTCCTGCAAGTGCTCAGTGTGGAAACGCGAGTCACAACGGTACAGGTAAATCTTTATCGGTTCAGGCGGCACAATAACGTAAGTTTCCATCCGTTCACTGCCTGGTCCACCGCCTTCCTGCGGTATGGCACCGCAGAAAATCACGATGCCCTTCTCGCCTGGATCCTTGAAAAGCTTTAGCCGCTGCTGCACTTTGACGATGGCTTCTTGCACGTTTTTGCGCGTGGTAGTGGATTTGATGTTGCTGGCTGTGCCATACTCGTCGCGGAGCATGTTTATGGCGTCGCTGATTTGCTTGCCAGGCGGAACATACATGGTAATTAGTTCTGTGTGGCTGCCTTCTTTGCGGGCTAGCGTATTCAGTGTTTTTCGCAGCCTGAACAGTTCCAGAGAGCTCTTTTTTGCGGTGCTCAATTGTTTTCACTGGTAAAGCTTTTAGCCATAACTTACGTTACAGCCAATCAAATAAAAGTTGTTACGTTAAAAAGGCTACTGTGCCTCTAACGCTTCTTTCAAAAAGGCTTTGTAGGGACCAAGTTTTCCGCCGTAGTTGCCTGCTGAAATTTTAACCACGCCTGGCGTGCTTGCGGCTGCGGTTACGCCCTGTTTCATGGCGTTTTTAACAGCGTCAAGCGATAAGCCGTTGATAACGATTTCGTAAACGCATTGCACGCCGTCTGGAACCACCGTGTCAGGCACTACTGCTTTCAGTGTTGGGCAGTACGGGTGGTTCGTTGAAGCTTTCATTTTGTATTTAAGTGAACCTGCTTTGCTGCCTGCGCGGCATATTCCGCCTGGAAACGGCATGATCACGTCTGGCGCGTTGGCGCGTATGGCGTCTGCAGCTGCCTCTGCTGCTTTGAGCGCGGCTGCTTGCGTTTCAGCGAATATCATAAAGTTTCCGCCTGCTACGCCTTCTTGTGCGCCGAAGCCGTCTTCCACTATGAAGTTGCCTTCCATGACTGGGATTTTCCAGCATTTTCTTCCGCCAGCCATGGTTTTCTTTTGGAAGCCATCGCCAAAATAGCGCAGACTGCTGCCGACTCTGAGCACTCTTTTGCCAGTTAAACCGTTGAACGCTGCTGTAGTTGGGCAAGTCATTATGCATTGTCCGATGCGTTCCATGAGTTGATGCTTCAGGGCGAAGCGGTCGCGGTTGTAAATCTGGACAAGCATTCCTGGGCGTTTGTCAGGTGTTTCAGCTGCGGGTACTGGGCGTTCGGTTGCGGCTTCTGCTGGCGCCATGATGACGCTTGTGGCGAAGCCTGTGGTCACGTTTGCTGCGGTTAAAGCCCATTTTTCGTTTTCTGCAGTGATTAGAATGCGTCCAGCCCAAAGGGGGAACATTTCAGCGAAAGTGTCCGCGATTTTGCAGACGTTGCCTGTAGCTGATGACTTTACGGTGAAGATTTTTTCTGTTTCGTCGTAATTGAGAACTTGGAGTTTGTTGTTGTTTGTCATGGGTGAAACCTGATTCAGTTATTTCTCGGTCGAATTTAAGAGTTTTCGTGGAGCTGAAGCGTTCTCGAAGACTATACTCCCCTTTTATATGCTTTATATAAATTGAGCTTGCGTGCTGTGTGAGCCTATATTTTTTGGGTAGCTTACGGAATGAGGTTTGTTGGGGCGGGTTAGCTTGTTTTTGTGGCTGGTCCGAACGGGCAAGAAGTATCTGGTCCGAGCCAGTCGCCGTGTGCTATGTACGCGGTGTATCTGCATCCGCCACATAATTCGCTGTGTGCGCATGTTTTGCAGGAGCCTTTTAGCGCTTTGCGGTTTCTGATGTAGTTCAGCAATTTGCTGTTAACCCATATGTCTGTTAGGTTTTGTCCAACGAGGTTGCCTAGTTTTATGGGGGCTGGAACGCATGGCAGCAAATCGCCGGATGCGGTGATTCCCGCATAAGTCAAGCCAACAGAGCAGCCGCTGAAGCCTCTTGCCATTTTCCGCACAATGTTAGACACTCCCAATCCGAATTTGCTTTGGAACATTTTTTCATAGCCTGACAGGGCTTCGCTGACGGTGAATAGCTGCCCTTTTGAGCGTTCGTATCCGACGCGAGCATAGTAGGTCATTCCTCGCGCGTAGCATTGCATGCCGCATCCTTCGTTTACGCTTTTGCGGAATTTTTTGTATAATGTTTCCAGCGACTTGATTTTTTCTTTAGGCGTCACGTCTAAATACCCTGCATCTATTCCTCGGCCTGCGGGTATGAGGCGGTTGAGGTAGAATCTTGTGGCGCCGAGTTTTTCAGCTAACTCCATTGTTGCTTCCAGTTCGTTGACGTTTTTCGAGTGCAAAGTCATTGTGGTTGCTATTTCGTCAAAGCCTAAATCAGCGCAGTTTTTTATTCCCTTAACGGTTGCCTCAAAACTTCCCTGTCTGTTTCTCAGAAAATCATGGGTTTCTGCAGTTGCGCCGTCTAAGCCTATTTCCACTCGCCGTATGCCTGCCTTAGCGAGTTTTACAGTTGTCTCCCGCGTCATCAGCGTGCCGTTTGAGGCGATAGTGCAGAGCATGCCCAAGTCAGTGGCTCTTTCAACTGCTGCATAAAGGTCTTTGCGCAGTAGCGGTTCGCCTCCTGAAAACGTCAATACAGCAACTCCAGCATCGTTCATGTTGTTGATTACTTTGGAAGCCTGAGATGTTGTGAGTTCTGTCTCGGAAGATGTGGGTGAAGAGTCTTGGTGGCAATGCAGACAGTTGAGGTTGCATTTGTTGGTAAAGTTCCAAACAACAACTATAGGTGCACCTGCAGGCTGCGGGTATCGGACTCCGAAGTTTGCGACGCCTTTGATTACGCTGAGCATACACTTGCGCGTAAGCGGGTCTTTCATTAGCTGTTTTACTGTGTGGTCGTCAACTTTGAAGCTGAAGAACAAAAGCCGAATCAGCGGGGTTAACGCTGCTGATGTTGCTAAGCAGCTTTTGCAGTGACTGCTCTGTCTTCCTGAATAGGTGTCAAAAACTGAAAGCAACCGTTCTTGTCCGCATTTTTCGCATTTGCCTGCTAAATAACGCGTCAGACTCTTCCAGATCGGGTTAAAGTGCAGAGTTAAAGAATCAACAGATTTTATGGTCGCTGCCTCCCAGTCTCTTCCGTGTGTAGTTGCTTCAATCGAAAGCCGGATTTGCTATTTATGATTTGTCTGTTTTTTGTTTTGCGGCTTTATGAACTCTGTGCAAGTGTGTTTTTGCGGAAATCGTGACGGTGTTAGAAATTTGCTTTTCTTTGTGTTAATTTTATTACGGAATCCGTATAATTATTCAGGAAAACGGAAAGCTTTAAATAAACCATCACCCAATGTTAGCTCCTAAAATGAGGAAAACAAAATGACAAGATTCAATGGTTGTTATACCGCGCTCGTAACTCCCATGACCCGCATCGGCGAAGTAGACTATGAAGGGTTACGCAGCTTGGTAGAATTCCAAATCAAAGGAGGCGCCAGCGGCATACTCGCCGTTGGCACAACAGGCGAAAGCCCGACCTTAGACTGGAACGAACACAACAAAGTCACCGAAAGAATCCACGAATACTCAAACGGAAAAGGCTTAACCATAGCAGGCACAGGAAGCAACTCCACCCAAGAAGCCATAGAAGGCACAGCACACGCGCTACATGCAGGCATAAACTGCGTTCTGCTAGTAGACCCGTATTATAATGGTCCCAGCTCTCTGGAAATACGAAGAGAATACGTGGAGCCCATCGCCAAACGTTTCCCAGAAGTTCAAGTCATCCCCTACGTGATTCCAGGCAGAACAGGAACACAGCTTCTGCCACAAGACATCGCAGTACTCCATCAGCAATACCCAAACGTCAGCGCCGTGAAAGAAGCCACAGGCGACTTAGAAAACATGCGCTTAACCCGCAAACTCTGCGGCGCAGACTTCAACATACTCTCAGGCGACGATGATAAAACGTACGCGATGATGACTGCACAGGACATTGCCGCAACAGGCGTCATCTCAGTCACAAGCAACATCGCCCCACGCGCTGTAGCCGACCTCACGCATTACATACTTGACGGCAACATAACCGAAGCCAACCAACTCGCCCAAGCACTGCAGCCGCTTTTCGCCATAGTAACCGTGAAAACACAAGAACAAACTCCCTACGGCACAGTAGCATGCAAAGCAAGAAATCCACTCGCCTACAAGACATTAATGAATGTGTTAGGCATGCCTTCTGGTCCATGCAGGCAACCCTTGGGGAAAATGACGCGCAACGGCTTAGAAGTGGTTTTAGCGAACGCCCGTAAAGTCTACGAAACCCACCCTGAAATACTTCAGCCCGTAGAGGATTTCTTCTCAGTTGACCTCAAGGAACGCTTATACAAAGAACAGTTCTTGGAGGGACTCACCTATGCTTAAGCTATGTGTAGCTGGCGCCGCAGGCAAAATGGGCAACGCAGTCATCCGCGAAGCCGCAGCCAAAGGCTTCCAAACAGTCGGCGCAGTCGAAGCCCTAGGCAACCCGTGCATTGGAAAGAGCCTCAGAGAACTCGGAATCTGCGATTCAGACACAAGAATTGTAGGCGCAGACAAAATCCGCGCAGCCGCAGCAAACGCGGACGTTTACGTAACCTTCACGTCGCCCGCAGCCGAAACACACAACATTCCACTCGTAGCTGCACTGGGCAAGAGAATAGTGTTAGGCACAACTGGCTTCACTGAAGAACAAAACCGCCAAATCCGCCAATCCGTTCAAGGCAAAGTGCCCGCCGTGTTCTCGCCCAACTACTCCGTAGGCGTCAACATCCTCTTCCAACTCGCCAAAGCACTAAAGTCGTTCCCACAAGGATACGATTTCAGCATAACTGAGGTTCACCACACTGGAAAGAAGGATGCGCCAAGCGGAACCGCTAAGAAACTCGGCGAAATAATCGCGGACACCCGCGGCTACTCCACCGTAATCCACGGCAGAGACGGAATAAGCCCAAGGAAAACCGATGAGCTGGAAATCGCAGCGTTAAGAGCAGGCGGAGTTCCAGGCATCCACGACCTCATAGTAGCTGGACCGTACGAGATGCTGCGAATAGAACACGTAGCCTTCTCGCGTAGCGTATTTGCTCAAGGCGCAGTGTACGCGGCTGAATGGATAAGCAAGCAGCGCGAAGCAAGAATCTTTAGCATGGAAGACGTGTTAGGCTTATCGGCGAGTAACCATTAACGTTTTATTGAGGAAAACCAACTCAGAAAGGCACAGGAAGCGATAAACAATGTCTATGAAACGTAAAGTAGCCATACTCGGCGCCACAGGCGCTGTTGGACAACGATTCATTCAGCTGCTGCAGGGGCACCCGTGGTTCAAAATCGAAGTGCTCGCAGCGTCGGAAAGATCCGCGGGCAAAAAGTACAAAGACGCCTGCAACTGGCTCATGGAATCAAACTTGCCCGCTGAAATAGCGGAGATGCCTGTTGTGCATAGTGATGTCGATTCAGTAAGCAAGGCAGGCAAAGTAGACTTGGTCTTCTCATCCTTGCCAGGCGACTTGGCGGGACCTGTTGAAGCGGAATTCGCCGCTGTGTACCCTGTCTTCAGCAAGGCAAGCGCACACAGAATGGAGAAAGATGTGCCTCTGCTTGTGCCCGAAGTGAATCCGGAACATTTGGCCTTGATTCCACTTCAAAAGAAGGCCAGAGGCTGGAAGGGCTTCATCACCACAGACCCTAACTGCAGCACGATTCAGTTAGCCATGACGCTAAAGCCGCTTATGCGTTTAGGTCTAAAGCAGGTTATCGTTTCAACCATGCAAGCTTTAAGCGGCGCTGGATACCCCGGCGTAGCTTCACTGGACATCATAGACAATGTCATTCCCTTCATTCCTAAGGAAGAGGAAAAAATGGAAGCTGAAAACCTCAAGATACTCGGCACTTTCAACGGAAAAACAGTGCAAAACGCGGATTTCGCGCTCAGCGCGAGCTGCAACAGAGTCCACGTTAAAGACGGCCACTTAGAATCCGTCTTCGTCAAGTTAGACAGCAACCCCTCGGTGGAAGAGGTTGAAGAGGCGTTTAGAAACTTTAAGGGCGAACCGCAAAGACTGAAACTTCCCTCAGCGCCAGAAAACCCAATAGTCGTGAGGAAAGAGCCGAACAGGCCGCAACCCCGATACGACAGGGACGAAGGCAAAGGCATGAGCGTAGTGGTTGGAAGAATCCGCAAAGACCCCATAATGACCATGAAGTACCTGTGTCTGGGGCATAACACCATCCGAGGTGCTGCGGGCGCAGGGATTCTTAGCGCGGAACTCTTCGCGGCGAAAGGCTTAGCCTAAGGCAACACTGCATGTGTGCCTCGCATTAGGAATGATAGGTGAAAACAAGTGCAAACACTCCAAGAACCATTAGAAAACCGAAACGGCACGCTCTACGTTGACGGCGTCTCAGCCACAGAACTAGCCGAACGGTTCGACACGCCCTTATACGTCATCAGTGAGAAGCGAATCAGAGACAACTACAACCGCCTCTACAACGCGTTAAGCGACAACTACCAGCAAATCAGAATCTACTACGCTGCAAAAGCAAACTCGAACCTGTCCGTGCTGGAAATCCTGGGAACAGAAGGCGCTTGTATAGACGCGGTCAGCACAGGCGAAGTAGCCTTGGCTCTGAAGGCTGGCTTTCCTGCTGAGCGGATTCTGTTCACTGGAACAAGCGTCAGAAACGACGAGCTAAAATTCCTCGTCGACTCCAACGTAACCATAAACGTGGATTCCCTGTCACAACTAGATAGACTGCTCCGCATCACAGTACCCAATCTCCTCTCGGTGCGAGTTAACCCAGAAATTGGTGCTGGGCACCACAGCCACGTAATCACAGCTGGCAAGCAATCCAAATTCGGCGTGTGGGAAGAAGACGCGCTAGAGGCTTATTCGACAGCGAAGAATGCAGGCGTTGAACGCTTCGGGATACACATGCATGTGGGCTCAGGCATCCTCGATGTGGAACCTTACGTTTTAGCCCTTGAAAATCTCCTAAGCATAGCTAAGCTCGTTCATGAGCAAGTTGGAGTGGGCTTCGAGTTCATCAACATGGGCGGCGGGCTCGGCGTGCCATACAAGCCAGAAGACAAAGAGTTAAACCTGGAGCTTTTCTCTGACATTTTGCTCGCCTTGTTCAAGCGGAGAATTGCTGAATATGGCTTTGGCAGGCCGATTTTCTGCGTGGAACCTGGCAGATACTTGGTCTGCGATGCAAGCGTTCTCTTAACTGCCGTGAACACGGTGAAAACTACGCCTTTCAAGAAGTTCGTCGGCGTTGACGCTGGATTCAACACTTTGGTTAGGCCAGCCATGTACGGGTCGTACCATCCCGTAGTTGTTGCAAACAAGCTGAACTCGCCAGAGGAAGAAACGGTTGATGTTGTGGGGCCAATTTGCGAGTCAGGCGACGTGCTGGCGCGGGACAGGCTTTTGCCGAAGATTGCAGAGGGCGATTTGCTTGCTGTGCTGAACGCTGGAGCTTACGGGTTCGCTATGAGTTCGCAGTATAACGCTAGACCCCGAGCTGCGGAAGTCTTAGTCAAGAATGGCAAGTACGCTTTGGTTCGAGAGCGAGAAGCGTTTGAGGATTTGCAGTTTGGTCAACGCGAGGCGGAGTGGTTGCAGTGAAGTTTTGGAAAATGCACGGTTTAGGCAACGACTACATCGTAATCGACAACAGGAACGAAAAGATTGGCAGCGCGGAGGCAGCTGGCTTAGCACGCAAACTCTGCGAAAGAAGGTTCTCAATTGGCGCAGACGGCTTGCTTCTCGTTGAGAACTCATCGGTGGCGGATGTGAAGATGCGGATTTTCAACGCTGACGGAAGCGAAGCTGAAATGTGCGGCAACGGCATGCGCTGCTTCGCAAAATACTGCTACGAAAACAACATCGCCCGCAAGAAAGAGCTAACCATTGAAACATTAGCTGGCATAAGGCGGACATGGCTAACCGTGCAAGGCAGCGCTGTCACATCCGTGCGGGTTGACATGGGCGCACCAACACTGGAAAGAAACAAGATTCCAATTGTTGGCGCTGGCACATTCGTGAACGAGGATTTGCAGGTTAACGGCGAACACTACAAGGCAACTTGCCTTTCAGTAGGCAACCCTCACTGCGTCATCTTCGTCGACAGCGTAGATGATTTTCCAGTTGAGCAGGTTGGTCCGAGAATTGAGAATCACCAGTTGTTTCCAAAGAGGACAAACGTGGAGTTTGCCCAAGTCTTAAACAGGAACGAGCTAAAAGTTCGCGTATGGGAGCGGGGCTGCGGCGAAACTTTAGCGTGCGGCACTGGCGCCTGCGCCGCTGTAGCTGCTGGAAACATGCTTGAAAAGGTTGATAGCAAGGTTACTGTTCGCTTGGTTGGGGGCGATTTGGAAGTGGAATATGCTGAGCACCTGTTCCTTAGCGGCGCGGCTGAGAAGGTTTTTGAGGGAAAACTGTTTGAGGATGTGCAAATCGCATGAACGTTGAGTTTGCTGATAGAGTGAAGAGGCTTCCGCCTTACTTGTTCGCTGAAATCGAGAAAGCTATCAAGGAAAAGAAGGCTCAGGGCGTTGACTTGATTTCTTTAAGCATAGGTGACCCTGACCTGCCACCGCCGCCATTCGTAATTGCCTCGTTCAAAAAAGAAGTAGCCAACTTGAAGAATCATAATTATTCTTTCAGCCAAGGCGAGCCCGATTTTCGGCAGGCAGTGGCAGAATGGTGCAAGAAACGGTTCCGCGTGGATTTGGCTTCTGATGAAGTTATCGCGCTTATGGGTTCAAAGGAAGGCTTAGCTAACATTGCACGGGCTTTCGTGAACGCGGGCGACCGAGTGCTTGTGCCTGACCCAAGCTATCCAGTTTACAATAACGGCGGCACCATACTTAATGACGGGATTCCAGTGGCGATGCCGTTGCTTCAGGAGAACGGTTTCAAGCCTGACTTTGAGGCGATTCATCCTGAAAAGGTTAAGCTGCTGTTTCTGAATTACCCGAATAACCCGACAAGCGCCACAGTTGATAAGCGTTTCCTTAAGGAGGCGGTGGAGTTTGCGCGGGAAAACAACATTATCCTCTGCTATGACAACGCGTATTCAGAGGTAGCATTTGACGGGTATAAGGCGCCCAGCATCCTGGAGATAGACGGCGCCATGGACGTTGCCATCGAATTCCACTCGCTCTCAAAAACCTTCAACATGACAGGCGACCGCATCGCCTTCGCAGTAGGAAACAAGCAACTCATAAGTGGTTTAACAAAAGTCAAATCGCAAATCGATTCAGGGCCACCAGTGTACACTCAAAAAGTTGCCGTGAAAGCCTTAGCAGCTTACACAAGTAGCCAAGCGCCAGCCTTCCTAAAGAAGAACAACCAAATTTTGCAGGAACGACGTGACCTGCTGGTTGAAACCCTCTGCAAAATAGGCTACAAATGCGAAAAGCCGAAAGCAACCTTTTATGTGTGGGTAAACTGCAAAGGTGACTCAATGAAATTCGCTACAAAACTCCTAGACGCTGGAGTAGCAGTGACGCCAGGCATAGGCTTCGGCAAGTACGGTGAAGGCTACGCAAGAATAACGTTCACGCAGCCGAAAGAACGCATAAAAGAAGCCTGCAGCAGAATCGCTAGCGCCTTCTAACACGGTTTTCCTTTTTGTGAGTGGTAGCTATTACTTTTCATCTAACCCTCTATTCCATGGTTTAGTTTTCAGCATATCATGGCTTGAAAAACAAATTGGCAATTTTTAGTAACTTTCAGTTATTTTCTGTTGTTTTTGTTTTGTCAAGAAATCTTGACTGAGGTTTAGTCAAGAAACCTTGACGAGAACGCTTTAATCGCGGAAACAGACCCGTTATTGTAGGGAATATTATGAGTAAACGTGCGGTTCTGTTGCTCATTGTCATATTAACAGTGTCAAGCCTAATGGTGGTAAAACCTGAACATGCATCAGCACAAATAACTACTCCAACTCCCCCTCCAGTAACCCCCTCCTCAAATCCAACTTCAACGCCTACTCCAACTCCTACACCCCCTGCGCCAACTCCTACTCCAACACCCCCTTATCCTAAACCGTTAGTTCCAGAGTTTACTGTAAAGCTAATCAGTTCCCTTACTGAGGGAAATGAAACAACGATAGAATTGACAATTAGGAATCAACCCTTTGATAGAAACAATATTCACAATTATTCATTTGTTTACAATGTTCGCATAAAAACTAGTGATGAAAATTGGACTGACCTTTACGACGCTGAAGATGGTTATCCAACTCAGTCAAATTCTGATTACACAGTGCTATCCTATGTTTTAGGAGAAAGTGCTTACTATCCACCTGCTGACTATCCATTGAGTCCCAGTATGAAGGTTGGTATACTTCCTACCAGTGGGCAAGTAGATTTTCAAGTACAGGCAATGATTGGATATCGGGACAGGGGAGTTTATTCAAACGGGATGATGCCGTATGTATTTAAGGGAGAAAGAAGTGGTTGGAGCAACACACAGACATTAACTATTTCTGATTCACAAACGCCTTCACCAGAACCACAACCAGAGCCTTTCCCAACTGCCTTTGTCGTTGCTGCTTCTGTCACCGCGGTTGTTGTGGGCGCTGGGTTACTGGTCTACTTCGAAAAGCGTGGTGGGAAAACGAACTCATGAAAAAGGCAGTATTACCACTCGGTTTAATCATTTTAATTTCAGTTGTGGCTAACGCGTGCGTAATCACAAAGGCGCAGATAACGTATCCAAGTCCTTCTTGGGATTACTCGCCAATTACGCCAAGAGTGGGGGGCATCGTCACTTTTGATGCTTTAGACTTCGAAATGACTTGGAACGAAAGCGGCGAGTCAACAATTGTCTCACTTATTTGGGATTTCGGCGATGGCGCTTCAGCAACTGGTGCCCTCGTAACCCACACGTTCACTAGTCCAGGTACCTATCTTGCGGGGGTTACAGCTACCGATAACCGCGGTTATGGCGGCACAAGCCAGTTTGAAATTGAGGTAAGGGAGCAAACTCCGATAACCGTTTATCTTTCTTTGAGCAGTGACGCAGTCTACACGGGACAAGAAGTTACCCTCAGCGGAAACCTAACCTATAACGGCGCAGGTGTGCCGGACGCTTGGGTGTTTCTTTCGAGCAAGACTTACATTGAAGGAGCCGCATGGAACGATATAGCAACAGTGAAAACTGATGAGCATGGCATGTACTCGGCTGTCTGGAAGCCTATTTTCTGGTACTACCAAGTTAGAGCGTTATGGCAGGGCAACTCCACTTATCCCGAGACAAGCGTCAGCAAGATCCTTATTGTGAGAGGATTTGGGAACCTAATCACAGAGTTTTCTTCAAATTCCACCATAACCGGGTTAAACTTCAACTCGACCACTCGTATACTAAGATTCTCAGCTGAGGGACCAAGCGGAACAAACGGCTATGTCAACGTTACTCTTGAAAAAGACCCGTCATTTGACCCACAAGGCATCAGCGTGCTTTTTGACGGTCATCCGATTGAATGTGGCGTTGACTCAACAAATCAATCATGGATCCTATTCTTTGCCTACTCCCATAGCATTCACAATGTAATCGTAAACTTCAATGCAGATGAAATATTGACGCCTACTTCCTCGCCGCCTCCTTTCCCACAAGAAACAACTTGTGGAATAATAGTTGCGGTATCGGTCGCCGTCATTGCTGCAGGTCTGCTGGTGTACTTCAAGAAACTCCGCAGAGGTCGGAGCGCGTGAAGCGCGCAGCATTAACACTTTGTTTATTATGCTATTAGCTTATGCGCAGAAAATAAACAAAAAAAATGAAGATAAGCTGTTATTATTTAGCAGCTGCTTTTGCCAGTTTCTTCATTATGGCTTCTTTAGCGATGGTGTACGCTATGCCGTAGTCGAAGAGTCCTTGCGGTTCAGCCGTTGCGCGCTTAATCATTTCTGTTTCAGTCTTAATTTTCAACTTGCCAATGGCTTAGAAAAAAGCCAATACGGATCCTACCCCCTATAGGTTTCTGCATTGATTGGCTATTAGGCTCCAAACATGCACGTGGCTGGCTGCTCGCTTTCGGCTATTAGGTGTCTGCTCCTTCCTAACGCAGAAACAGGCAGGGACCGCAGTTGGAAGCCAAGTCAAACCCGCCGGGCCAACCGGATAAGAGACAGAGCAGCTTTCGGTATATACTTTATATATCATCATAGTCATTTTAGTGGTATGAGTTCCAAAAAAATCAGCTTCGAAGAATCCCTAGCAAAAAAGGTTATTGAATCTGGAAGATGTGCCGGATGCGGCGCATGCGTTGTTGTCTGCCCCTTCGGTTGTTTAGAATACGCTCAAGGAAAACCGAACCTGACAAAAGAGTGCAAGATCTGCGGAATATGCGCTCAGGTTTGTCCCAGATACGAGTGGGAGTTGGCAAAAGCCGAGAAATTTGTTTTCAGCCGAGAGAGAAGGCCAGACGAAGAGTTCGGAGTCTATCGCCGACTTGCTATAGCCCAAGCAACAGACGACAGAATAGCCAAGGTTAAACAAGACGGGGGCGTTGCCACGGCACTCTTGCTATTCGCCTTAGAAAAAGGGTTAATCGACAGTGCAATCGTTGCTGGAATAGATCCAGAAAAGCCCTTTTATCCCATTCCCAAGTTAGCTACAACTGCCCAAGAGCTTTTAGCCACGGCGGGCACGAAATATTCCTGCTCGCCGAATATCCTTGCTTTAACGGAAGTCCTTAAACAGAAGAAGGCTAACGCCGCTTTTGTGGGGACGCCCTGCCAAATTCACGCCGTCAGAAACATGCAAATGGCTGGTTTAAAGAGATTCACTGGACCATTGAAATTTTTGATTGGTCTCATGTGTTCGGAATGCTTCGTGTACGAAGGATTGATGGAAGAACATATTCGCGGAAAACTGGGCATCAAGTTAGGCGACATCAGGAAAATGAATATCAAAGGAAAAATGTTGGTTACCACAGACTCAGGGGTTACTGCAATCCCTCTTGTCGATGTTAAACAGTACGCGCGAAAAAGCTGCGGCGTCTGTGATGATTTCAGCTCTGAACTAGCCGACATCTCCGTAGGCGGCTTAGGATTAGACGGTTGGACATTCACCATTATCCGCACGGAAAAGGGCGAAGAACTCTTCGCAAGTGCAGAAAAAGCAGAGTTCATAAAAACCAAACCCCTAGAAGAAGGAGCATTCTCGCTGAGTCTGTTGAATAAACTTACCAAGAAAAAAAGAGCGGCAGTTGCGAGCCCTGCAAAAACGTAGTTTAAAGGGCAGCTTGAAAAAGCAAGCATCCTTTTACTCTTTTAAACAGAAGATTGGATACGCAGATTTTTCATTGAAGTTATTCCATGAGGCACTTCATGTGGGCTGTGCGGTTGCCTTCTGCAAACGATTTTAGAGGCCACTTTTTCCATAGAATTCTTCATCAAAAGTCGGCGGCAGCATCAGTTTAGTTTTGATTTTGGGCCTGCCGTCCTTTGCGTGAGGTCTCCTCATCAATGTGTCGGCATATTTTTCAATTTCACGAGCTTCCTCAGCTAGTTTGGCAGCTGCTTGGGCTATTTCGTGCGCACAAGCGACAAGAGGAATATATTTTTCACTTTCTTTTTCTATGAAACACGCTTGAGTGTTTACTTCAGCTACTTTTTCGCTTAGTGCGTAAGCTGCCATCGCTTTCGATTTTGCATACGGATTAGTTAGGTCAGAGTTGTCTCTAATAGCGTTTAGGTCTATTACCAATTTGGGCAATATTGGGCAACATTTGGGTCCTGGCTCAAGACAATGGATTATTTTGTCAATTTCTTGGTAAACAATTCTGTAAACACCAGTAATTGCAAGCACCTTGCTGATGTTTGAATTGAAAATCGCCATTTCAGTAGGGTCTAAGAACTCCTTTCTTGCCCCGATAAGTGGGTCGCCAGTAATGATTATGTAACCTAAACCTTGTTTTTCAAGCTCTGCCTTGATGCGTTTTCCAGGGGCATCTGTAATTACCAATCCAGGCAAACCGCTACTAGATAGTTTCTCCCTTACTTTCGCGGGTCCAGGTAATGCCGTATTAGGCGATGTTAAAATCAAAAGATCTGGGTTAAATTCAAAGATTTTCGGCAAAGCTTCTTCGACATCCTCGGCGCCCATTTTTGAACCCGTGGTAACTGTTCTGACCTTTATGTCTTGGCGGTCAGCTAATTCATCAAGAAGAAGCTCGAGCAACGGTGACGTCCCAATGTTGCCACACTTGAAAATTCCAATCTTTTTGAATTGTTTCTGCGTCAATTCATATCACTCCCTAACTGGTAGTGTGGTCTGTACTTTTAAAAGTTACCATTATTCCCGTTTATTACATCACAAGGTGGCATTTCTGATCGAGGATTGCAGTCATTCGCGCAGAAAAAGTGAGTTGCGGGCTGCTAAAATGAAAACTGACTACTGAATTTTGAAGGACTCTGGGAAAGTATTATATGTATTTCAAACAATTTCGATTTCATGACAAAACATATTTTTCGAAAGATTAAAACCCGAGAAGTTGCGGCAGCCAGCCTTCTCGGCGCACTAGCAGCATTATGGGAAATTATTCCTGGGCCACCTTTTGACATCCCATTTCCAATTTATCCTCGAATCTCTTGGGACCTCACGGGGATACCTATGATGATTAGCCTTTTGTTCTATGGACCTACCTCTGGTGTATACACCAGCCTGATAGGCTGTTCGATAATCTTTTTGAGAGGCAATGTTCCTGGTGGAATCTTCAAGTTGGTTGCGGAGCTGGCGACACTGTTGGGTTTTGTTTTGTTGAAAAAGAACATAGTTTTGAAATCAATTCTTGCTGTCACATCGCGGGTGGTTGTTATGACGGTGGCAAATTACTTTTTATTACAGCTATTCTACAAAATGCCCGAGCCCGTTGTGGCGGGTTTACTTGTTCCAATAGCTCTCTTCAATGTGGCACAAGCCCTAATCAACATAATTCCAGCATATTTGATCTATTTGAGAATATCAAAATCCAAGAAGTTGGGTGATATGAATGCTGGTATCCGTTAACGTACCATGCGCCTAATCTCACACATTCTCGAAGACTTGCAAGTGCATTGTTGGCGAGGTTTTATTCTCTTCTCTCCTGATTTGCGGCTCAACAACTCTCCATGAGTATTACCGCAAGCGTTTAATAATTTGTCCCTCAGAGTTGTAACCACGAATCCATCGGAAGGAATGTTTGTGTCGTTATCTGAGAATTTGGAAAAACTCTCAAACGCCTGCGGCGTAGCAGGCAGAGAAGCAGAAGTCAGAAACTTGATGATTAAACTACTTAAACCACACGTGGACGAAATCTGCGTGGACAAACTTGAAAACGTCATCGCCCTAAAAAAAGGCAAAAAAACCGCGCCGAAAGTGATGCTTGCCGCGCACATGGATGAAGTCGGCTTAATGGTGAAAACCATCTCTAAAGAAGGGTTCCTGCAGTTTGCAAAAATGGGCGGAATAGACGACCGCATCCTCCTAGCCCAAAAAGTAATAGTGTACACTGAGAAAGGCGCTTTACAGGGCATAGTCGGCTCCAAACCGCCGCACATACAGAAAGAGGAAGAACGCAAAAAAATCGTAACATACGACGAATTGTTCATTGACGTTGGCGCGGAAAGCCGCGAAGCCGCCGCCAAAATGGGCGCCAAAGTCGGCGACGTAATAGGCTTCGATGTGAAATACGCGCGAATAGGCAAGGACACGGTCATCGGCAAAGCTTTTGACGACCGCGTCGGCTGCGCCGTAATGATAGAAACGCTCAAGCTGCTAGCAAAGACTGACTGCACCATTTACGCTGTGGGCACAGTTCAAGAAGAAGTGGGCTTAAGAGGCGCGGCAACAGCTGCCTTCGGCGTAGACCCAGACGTGGGCATAGCCTTAGACGTGACGGTGGCAGGCGACGTGCCAGGCGTAAGAGAATTCGATACAACGGTGAAAATGGGCAAAGGCCCAACGTTAACAGTGTCTGATTCAGGGTTGATAACTCACCCGAAAGTCTTGCGTTTGCTTCTTGATTCTGCTGAAGAAAACAAAATCGCCTATCAAGTGGAGGCGGGTTTGATGGGTTCCACTGATGCAGCGCGCATTTCCCTAACACGGCAAGGCGTTCCAAGCGGCACAATATCCATTCCAACACGATACATCCATAGCCCCGTGGGCATGCTTAGCCTGAAAGACGCGGAGAACTCGGCGAAGCTGGCAGCAGCGGCAATCCAGAAAATCCAAAAAACCTTCTAACACTGTTCAGCATTAACCTGTGTGGTTCTAGCATGGATGCACCTGAGAAATTCGAGTTTATGGAGCACACCGCTGATGTCTACGTGGCGGCGCACGGCGCGAACTTAGCTGAAGCCTTTGAAAACGCGGCGCTCGCAATGTTTGAGGTTATGACTGACACATCAAAAGTCACGGCGAACACAGAGGACTCGCTCACTGTTGAGGCTGAAGACGAGTACGCTCTTCTTTACAGTTGGCTTGAGGCGTTGCTGGTGAAGTTTGAAGTTAACGGCATGCTCTGCTCAAAATTTAAAATTTCAAGCTTAGCCGAAACTTCGGAAGGCTTCAAGCTCACGGCAACCGTGTGGGGCGAAAAATTCGACGCTGCGAAGCACGCGCAAAAAGTCGCCGTTAAAGCAGTCACATATCACCGCATGGAAATAATCAAAACTCTAGACAAGGTTACTTTAGAGTTTATTTTGGACATCTAAGCCAACTTCAGCTTTCGCAGTTCTTTCAGGATTACTTCCACTACCTTTTCTGGCGGCGTATCCAAAGCGTCACAGCTTGCTTCCACAAAAGGCACCTTTTTCTCCTTGAACAGCTGCAGAATCGGCTTAGTTTGCTCCTCGTAAACTTTAATCCTATTCTTTATCACTTCAGCCGTATCATCTGAACGCTGGTACAATGGCCCACCGCACTTGTCGCAAACTCCTTCAACTTTAGGCTTAAGGAACCGTACGTTGTAGACTGCGCCGCAATTCTTGCATATTCTCCGCGTGGACAAACGCTCCACAATTATCCAGTCTGGAACCAACAGCAAAATGATAACGTCCATTTTGACGATTTTCTCTAAGGTCTTAGCTTGCTCCACAGTGCGCGGGTAACCATCCAAAATGAAACCTTTCCCCTTCGGAATTTTGCTTAAGCGCTGTTTCAGCACTTCCACCACAATGTCATCGGGAACCAGTAGTCCCTTCTCCACGTAACCCTTAACCTTCTTGCCCAACTGGGAGTCTTCTTTCATGATGTCTCTGAACATGTCTCCCATGGCAATCACGTCAACGCCAAGCTTCGACTGAAGCCTCGACGCGTATGTGCCTTTTCCAGCGCCTGGTGCTCCAAAGATAATCGCGTTCAATTTCCCTTCGCTCCTGACTTTCTCTAACAAGAACGGAAATGTGTAATTAAGTTTTGTGTGTTCTGTGAAGGCTGCTGGATGGAAACGTTTATGGCAGTTAAACGCGATTTTAGCCTTATCCAAAGTGGTCGTGGTGTGAACGGTTGCACACGAAACAAATCGGAGAAAACCTGTTTCTAATAGACCTTGAAACAGGCGGGTTCAAAAACCTCATCGCCAGCTACGTCCTCAAAGGCGCCAAAACAATAATCGTGGAAACTGGACCCACATCTTCAATTATCAACCTGCTCGCTGGCTTGAAAGAAGCCGGCGTCAACGCTGAAGACGTAGCGTACGTGGCTCTCTCCCACGTGCATTTAGACCACGGCGGCGGCGCTGGCACCCTGCTGAAGAGCCTGCCCAACGCCAAAGTAATCGTTCACCCACGCGGCGCACCTCACCTAATCAACCCAGAGAAGCTTTGGCTGCAATCACAAAAAGTCTTGGGGCACGTGGCTGATATGTACGGCAAGCCTGAACCCGTTCCTGAAAACAAAATAATCGCTGCAACTGAAGGCATGACTATTGACGCAGGCAACAACATGCAGCTAAAGGTTGTGGAAACTCTTGGGCATGCCGCGCATAATCTGAGCTACCGCGAGCCGCTGAACAACGGCGTATTCACGGGAGACGCCGCGGGCATTTACCTCAGCGAGTTTGATGTGGTTATTCCAACCACGCCGCCGCCTTTCCGCTTAGACATTGCTTTAGCTTCACTAGATAAACTCATCAGCCTTAACCCCGAGTTTCTGTATTACAGTCATTTCGGAAAAGCATCTGACGCTGTGCAGCGTCTCAAAGGCTACGCGGCGCAAATCCAGTTGTGGGCAAGCATCACAGCGGAAGGCGTAAAGAATGGGCACAGCACAGAAACTATACGGGACAGGATACTTACAGAAGACACTACCATGCGTAAAATCGGTTCTTACCTTAAGGCGCATCCGATTTACATGAAAACCGCCGTCGGAAACAGCGTGCAAGGCTTTATTGATTTTGCAGCGAAACCTCCAATGTGACGTGCCGCGTTCAAAACTGTTTTATATTAAGCCTTCTCCTTTCTGTGTGAGGATAAAGCAAAATGGGCGAAAGCGAAAGTCGCTATCCGACAGAAAAGGTTCCTCTTGAAAAACTAGACAATTACACGTGGCGCATACCCCAATACAAGTCGGGAATGCGCGTTCCAGGCATGGTTTTCGCCAACGACAGTCTCATGGAGAAGATGCAGACTGATCGCACGCTTTGGCAATGCGCTAACGTTACGCATCTGCCTGGAATTTACAAGTATGCCGTGACGTTGCCTGACGGGCATGAAGGCTACGGTTTTCCCATAGGCGGCGTAGCCGCAACAGACTACGACGAAGGCGTAATCAGCCCGGGCGGAGTCGGCTACGACATCAACTGCGGCGTTCGCCTCTTAACCACAAACCTTTCCGAACAAGCCGTAAGACCGAAGCTTGCTCAGTTGGCGAGCACCATTTTTGAGAATGTGCCGTCGGGGCTTGGGAGCCGCCGCAAAGACTTCAAAATAACCTCAGGCGACTTGGACAGGCTGACTGTTGAAGGCGTACAGTGGATAATTGACAAAGGCTTGGGCTGGGCTGGTGATGCTGAACACTGTGAAGAACGCGGGTGCATGAAAAACGCGAATCCCAGCAAGGTTTCAGCCACAGCCAAAAACAGGGGACTAACCCAAATTGGCACGTTGGGCTCGGGAAACCATTTCCTAGAAATCCAGAAAGTGGATAAAATTTACAATCCGCGAACAGCCAAAACGTTCGGGATTACAGAGGAAGGGCAGGTTACGATTATGATTCACTGCGGTTCCAGAGGCTACGGTCACCAAGTGTGCTCCGACTACTTGCGGGTCATGGAGCACGCGGTGCAGAAGTACAAGATAACTTTGCCTGACAGGGAATTAGCATGCGCGCCTGGAAAAAGCAACGAAGCTGAAGACTATTTTCAAGCGATGGCTTGCGCCGTTAACTATGCCTTCTCGAACAGGCAAGCCATAATGCACTGGGTGCGGCAGAGTTTCCAGCAAGTTTACCGTGAAGACCCAGAAAAGTTCGGGTTGAAACTCGTTTACGATGTGGCGCATAACATTGCGAAAGTGGAGACGCATAAGGTTGACGGCGGGCAGAAGAAGGTTTGGGTTCACAGAAAAGGCGCCACACGAGCGTTTCCAGCGGGGCACGCGGAGATTACAGCTGATTACCGCTCTGAAGGCCAGCCAGTGCTTATTCCCGGAAGCATGGGAACGAGTTCGTGGGTTCTGGTGGGCGCTGAACGCGCTATGGATTTGTCTTTTGGTTCAACAGCGCATGGCGCAGGGCGAATGCTGAGTCGTTCCGCTGCTAAACGGCGTTACTGGGGTGGCGACGTGAAAACTGCTTTGGAGAAGCGCGGAATAGTTGTGCGGGCTGCGAGCTCTGAGGTTTTGGCTGAGGAAGCTGACGCTGCGTATAAGAACGTGGATGTTGTGGCTGACGTGAGCGACAAGCTGGGCATCGCCACGAAAGTTGCGAGGCTCGTGCCAATAGCGGTTATCAAAGGATAAGGGTGTTAGTGTAACGTAGCTGTGCTGGTTTGGCAAATCGTGATACGGCAAAGCTAAAAAGGAACGAAGCCACAATTAGCCTACGATTTTGGGGGAAACTGGACGGATGTTTAACGCAAAAGAGTTCATTGAAAACTCGTTGAA
>Ga0214474_1000327_pt1 | contig 24163 bp, 14 predicted proteins | sample RVTome_2_FD_187335 | JGI IMG/M metagenome (GOLD analysis project Ga0214474, IMG submission 187335) | Soil microbial communities from uranium-contaminated site in the Upper Colorado River Basin, Wyoming, United States - RVT95D214 HiSeq ... | reverse complement strand
GGATACGACCGGATTCATTATAAGCAGGTATTATAATAGAGATGAACTCTTTTCTCTCTTTCCTTCTCTCCAGTTTCTGCATTGATTCTTTATATCTCAACTCTCTATATCTTAATCACTACTGTCTCAACGTTGATTCAGTAAAACTGTGTAACATGTCGAAAATACTTACTTTAGAGTACATTTTAGCATTTTTCGATTTGAAATTGAATTTTCAAGAAAGCCAGTGTATGTGCTTGTTGCTATAGTCAAGAAACGCCTCAACCTGAATCTGAGTCTGTATACTATTCTACGGATTTTATCTGCTTTAGGTTTTCAATTAGGCGCATTGAGCATTCAGAAAAAATAGAGTCACGGCGACGGGATTTTTTTTATAAGCCGGCTGCCCAATCGCATTCCCGGTTCTTCTATGAAGCGGTATGTACAATAGGAGAGTACGGTCAACAAACTCAGGGTGAGCAGCAGGCAAGCTCCATATTGCAAAGTGGTTGGCACGTGGACGCCATAAATAATGCGGTAGACTGGGATGAGCGCAAAGACAAGGGTGGGGTGGTTTAGATAGATCGAGTAGCTGATTTTCCCATAAAAGCGCGTCATGCGATTGACGAATAACCCCAGAGGCGCGATCGACAGGCCTAACAGTAACCCGCTATATATCACACCCTGCCAATAAAGGCCATCAAACAAAACGGTTAACCGGCCCGATAGCAGAGCAGTGTATCCAAAGACGGCAGCGGCCACCCAAGCAACTGCCCAACTGCGCGGACGGAATTTGCCTTGAATAAATCGGTCATACAAGAAGAAAGCAACCATGCCAAGAGCAAAAATGGGCAACTGGCTGAGAAAGCTGAACTGGAGAAAGGATGCGCGCTGGAAGTCGGCAATCGGTAGATAAGTGACAAAAACGGCATAGCCAGATGCCACCGGCAATGTGAGGAAGAAAAAACCCAGAGACTTCCCGCAATTGTTGACGTAACGGTAAATGATTGGAAAGAGCAGGTAAAACACCATTTGTACGCTCAGAATCCAGCTCGCCCATACAAATCCCTCTTGTTTTCCGGGTACAAAGTTAAAGCCAAAGAACACGTTGAGTAGCACGTCTGTCCAGGAATGGGTTACACCGAACCAAAACTTGTCACGCACTAAGGAAATAACGATCCAAACATAAAAGAGCGGCGCAATCCGAAAAATTCGTCGCAGGTAAAAGCGCACGGTGAGCCGGGGTTCTTGTTTGCGGAACCGCATGGATAAGCACAGACAAAAGGCACTCACTATGAAGAAAATCGTCACACCGGTACCGCCCGTTAGCACAAAGGAGCTTGCCCACCGCGGTACAGATAGATTGGGCTGGGGGATGAGTGCCAGATGATAGAGCAGTATATAGAGTGCTGCCATCCCGCGCAATGCATCAATGGATTCAAGGCGTTCCCTTAACGGCTTAGGGGTTATTTGAGAAGCCGCGGTCATGACGTTATCTTACAGGAAACGTCAGTCCAAAGGAAATATTCTCGAAAACGTGCAGCTTATGATTAGAGCATGCTTTTTGATTTGCACTTGAACGGATTTCCTTACAGCATTTTAGGAAAAATATGTTTATAATATCCGAAATGTTTTATGTGGCGATTGACTGTATCAGGGCGGCGAACTATTACAAGAGAAATCTCAGTAGACGGAACAGCATAGGTACTTACGAGGAACAGAGGTTGGCGAGGATCATGAAGTTTAAATGGTCTTTGAGCCCAAACCGCTTTTTATTGCAAAACCGCTGATTGTCTCATGTGGAAGAAGCAATGCAATGTCTATAGAACAAGCACTTAAATTATGCCCCAAATTTGCGCTTGCGCATCAGGTAAAGTCTGACATTCATCACAAAGACTTCATTTTTCAGTTTCTCATTGAGAATAAGGTTTTTGAGACCCCTGAACATGCTGTTGCTTATTATTTCGATGACGGATTGCGATCTGCTAAAAAACTAAGAAATCTGCTCCAGGAAATATGCGGCTGGCAGGGTGAACCGATCAAGCTTTTTGAATTTGCCTCAGGGTATGGTTGTGTAACTCGCCATTTATCCAATATTTTACCCGAGGTGGCTGTTACCAGTTGCGACATTCACCCCGAGGCAATGCAGTTCATTTCTGAACAGCTTGGTGTTAACACAACCATCTCATCTTCTGTTCCGGCAAAGCTTAGTGTTCCTGATCAATATGATATCATTTTCGCTCTATCTTTCTTTTCTCATATGCCGAAAGCAACTTGGACGCAGTGGTTTAATGCACTTTTATCGAAAGTCAAGAAGGGCGGTTTTCTCATCTTTACGACTCACGGATGGCTCAGTCGCAAATATCTGGGATTTCCTGAATTCGACGCTGACGGCTTCTGGTTTGCTAAGAATAGTGAGCAAAAAGATCTCGATACATCTGAATATGGGCTAACGATGGTTACACCACTTTTTGTTTTTCAGCAGGCTGCTGCGAATTTAACCGGACGTATCATATTCTTTCGTGAAGGTTATTGGTGGGAACATCAAGATCTATACATTGTCAAGCATGAATCGTTTATCAGCAAGCCGGCAAAAATCCTCAACACAAGATATCGGTTCCTTACTCTTTTCAGAAAGATCAAGAATAGATAGGCATTGTTGATCTATGCAGTGCCCGATACTGAGACAGTCCCGAAATCTCCTGACGGTTTAGTGAATAGGTCTTTATTTCTTTGCGATAATAACGTTTTGGTCAAAACTTCGATGCTCATCATCATAAATAAAATTAACGAAAGAGAAATGTTTTGTCCAATGTTCCATTACATATTGTTTTGGTATGGCGGTTTCTCCATAAAATGACGCGGACAAGACCCCGCCACCACCGGTTGGGCTGTGACAAAATCTGCCATTATCATAGTCCGATAAACATTCCTTGATGTTCTGAAAAGAGGCAACTGCTCCGTATTGGAATTCCTTAACATCCTTGTTCTTCCTCAGGGCATCACATTCGATGAGAAAATGCCGGGGTCTTGTTGTTGCAATTACAATTCCACCAGGCTTCAAGATACGATTGAACTCCAGCAACCAGTCCATATGTGCTTTTTCTGACAGGTGAGAAAAAACAGAATATAAATATATGGCATCAAAGAAATTGTCAGGGAAATTGGTTGAAGGCATAACTTTAATAGATTCAAAGACGCATCGCAGATTGGAGTCCCTACAGATGGCTATAGCCTCTTTATAACAATCAACTCCCCAAAGTCCTTCTGCTTCAATATCCTTCAGAAAAAACCTGATAATTCTGCCCCAACCGCATCCAAAATCCAATATCCTATTGCAAGATTGAATATCTTTGTAATATTTGTTGATTATCTTCTTGAAGAGTTTGAATGCAAGGAAAGCCTGGTGTAAAGTTTCATAACCGCTGCGACCTGTAAAATTGACCTGTGTCCTCTCATCCGGCATGGTTGGCAGCAAAGACATTAAAGCTTGGTTAGTTATATGTGCATATCCTTCTGTCAACAACCAGAAATAGAATTCATCACTAACATTCTCAAACAACTTTTTTATTGATACAGCCGATAAATCTTGAAAAGTGGATAGTAAATACTCAACCTTACGTAGAAGCTCCACGTTGCTTGCTCGATGACTCCTATAACCCTCTTTATAATCGCTTGAGCCCTCCTTAAAAGCCCTTTCTCCTGTAAGATCCTTCCGCAAGATTTTCTCTCTCATTTCATCCACAGGATAATACTCTTGCAACTCCTCAAATGGCCTACCGGGACAAAAGTCATTCCATTGCTTCCGTAAGTAACTTTCCCATTTTTTGTAGAAGTCATCATCCAACTTGTAATTATGGAATACAAATTGCTGAACCTTACAAAATTCCCGGAAAAAGTCTTCTATTTTCTTTTCTGAAACGGCTTTGCCGATAACGCTTTCTGAATGCCTTCTATGATAATTCAGTTTTTTGGCCTCATAATGTACTTTCCCGTCCTTTATTGCATGGACTATGAAGTACCAATCTCCAGCGATGCGCATACTCTCGAGGGTTTTCCGGAACTCCTCATTGAACTCTAACCTCTTGAAGAGAACCGCACTGATGTTTAAAATGGTGTCCTTGACCCCAAGGCCGTCATTGATCTCGTCTGTTGCAGAAACCTGATAGCTCTTCTTCCATTTAGTTTGAGAAAGGGACGTCAGGTATTCGCAATTTACATAATCCCCGGTAACCCTATCTTGCTCATCTATTACGTGAGAATTAGCATATGCCAGCTTTACCTCAGGGTTTTGGAGGGCATGGAGTAGGGTTTCCAGAAATTGGGGCTCGCATATATCATCGGACTCAGCTATCCAGAGAATATCTGCTCTTGCCAGATCAATTCCCTTGAGCCACTGCCTGAAAGGAGATCCAGAGTTCTTCTCGTTTCTCACAATGCGGACATCGGCATAATCTGCGTATTTATTTAGTATCTCTATGCTGTTGTCAGTGGAGGCATCATCAAGGAGGATAACTTCGAAGTCTTTGAAGGTCTGGTTGAAAATACTGTCAAGCCGTTTCTGCAGGTGCCGCGCATAGTTATAGTTGGGGACGATTACCGAAACTGTTGGCTTTTTTTGAGCTACCTTACGGCATACAGACAGGACATGCGGCGTTGTATGCTCGAAGGTGAAGCGAGAGAGCACTTTCTCCCGGGCCCGGGCGCCTAACTGCTGCCTCAAGTCCTCACTCTTCATGAGAGCCACGACCTTCTCAGCCATGGCCTCCACATCCTCATAAGGAACAATAAACCCGGCATCATCCCCAACAAAATCGGGCATGCCACCAGCATCGGCAAAACAAACAATTGGTAGGCCACATTCAGCTGCCTCCAGGCCGACAAGACCGACAGGCTCCTCCCGTGACGATAAAAGAAAAACATCTCCGGCCTGCATGTACTCCCTCGGCTTGTCTTTGAGCCCCAGGAAAGTTACGTATTTGTCCAGACCTTCTTTTCTCAATGCGGTAATATAGTCAGCCCAAATGCCGTGACGGTTGTCGCGTTCCTTTTTATCAAAATCCCCTATCCAGTAGAAATGAAAATTGTCGAAGCCCTTTCTTCGGAGGGTACGGGCCACTTCGATGAACATGTCTGCTCCCTTGCGGAAAACCATGCCTAAGCCGCAGCCAAAAACGAGGAATTTTTCCTTCTCTAACCCAAGTCTTTTCCTTATTTTGTGCTTTTCCCTGTCGCCTGCAACCTGAATAGAACTCTCAGGACTGATACTCGAGTAGACTGTACTGATTTTCGATTTATCTACCCCATGGTTTTTCACCAGGTTTTCCCGGACAGCCCCAGAGATGGCGATGAAGTGTGCAGAATCTCTCAGGACATCGACGATCCAATCGGCGGCATATCGCTTGATGCTCATTTCCAGTTCGTGGAAATGCATGATTATCGGGGCATCCAACGATTTGAGCAGTCGGTATTCCCGGCCCGAGGCTACAGAGTTGCAGTAAATCAGACTTGGGGCACCGTTACAAAACGCTCTAAGATTCTGGACCAATTCCTCTTCAGGTATCCTTTTGTTTCTCATCTCGCTCAAGACAAGCGTGTCACTCAATTCTTTGAAGCGGTACAACAACTCTCCACCATCCAGGCACAATATTTTCAGGTCGACAAACGTGTGTTTTTTAAACCACGAAATTATGTTTAAAAGCACAGATTGGGCACCGGCTTTACATGCATCATGGGATACGAATAAAATCTTCCATCTGCCGGGCAATGATGTTGATCTTTTGGGGAGAGGGGAAAGGGCTTCCGCTGTGGCTTGCAAGTATGCATAACCATATCTCCGGTCAGGCTCAATATAGGCACTTTCAGCCCACTCATTCCAAGCATTGATAAATATCAACCTTTCTTCTGGATCGAAATTCTTGTTTGTATAGTCACAGAGTATCCTAAGCCATTCCTTATATGCATCGGGACTTGAATTTACGAGTACTGTGCCTCTCCCCGGTTTTCTCGCTTCGTTGTCCCAACTCGGACATATCCCACGAAACTTCTTGTATGGGGGTTTTATGTAATTCTTACTAAACTCGACAGCATTTCTATAGTCTAATAAGACCCCCTTAAAATTTGGATTTATAATTTTAAACTGATTTGCAATATCGCTTAAAGGAAATGTATTAGGCGGGAAGTCTATGACAGCATCAAAACCGATACTCTCCGGATCTACGTGCTCGAAAGAATGAGTTGCTGCCAAATAGATTTCACCAACTCCATTTTTGAGGCACCATCCTCTCCATCGTGCTGCTGTTTCTTTTGGACTCGGCAACAAGGCAGGTCTGTAAATAATTAATAAGGGCCTTGAGTTTATCCTTATGTAATTCTTATTCTTCAAGTATCCGGAAACGTACTTTATAAATTCGATATCATCTTCGGGTGAGTGCCTCTGAGCCATTAAAACTTCGTTCTCTTTACCATCCCATCTTCTGGTCCAATTCTCGTTGGCCCAGTTCAAACAAAATGGAAAGTCGAAGTTCCCCACGAATTCCTTTATGGGTCTTTCAAGTAGGGTTCTACCGTTAAACCAATAAAAATGAAAACAGAAACCATAAATACCATACTGTTTCGCTAACTCAACCTGCCTTTTCTGAACTTCGAAAACTCGCAAATCGTAGAAACCGAGTTCTCCAGGCAAACGCGGTTGATAGTGTCCGATAAATTGCGGCACTGCCCTCGCAACATTGGCCCACTCAGTGAATCCTTTACCCCACCACTCATCATTTTCTTTGATTGGATAAAACTGCGGGAGATAAAAAGCAATAAGCTTAATGTCAGTCTCTGGTATATCCGGATATGCAAGGGGAACATGGTCGCCAACTTTATTGGTGTTCATTTCAAACAAAAAGCTGAAATAATCTTCGCTCACCAGTTTTGCAGGAAGACTGAGCTTGGTCTGCTTCCTTACGTGGGCTTCCCTGTAGGTGACCTCATCAGAGAGTTTTTGTTCTATTTTTTTCCCCAAGGTTAACGGGTCGCTTATCTTTAAATAATAGAGAAATTTATTAAAATTTGTTTTTGTAAGGTTTTTGAAAACCTCTTTCGGGTTTGTTGTCAGTTTAAGAAGCAATTTTGCAAAAAGCCTTCTCTTTGTCCCCACGGGCAACAATCCATCTCCTATTTTCGAGCACTGATTCAGGAGTCTCCATCTATGACCTGATTGTACAATCTGGATATCTGACTCTCTCTCTCTTAAAACATTTTCAGAAATTGCCAAGCGCTGGTCTTTTTCCTCTTTTGAGGTCTCGCGGTCACCGGTATCCTTATTCAGATTTTTCAGGAATCCATAAGAGTTCATGAAAGCATTTAATAACAGCCTCGCAGAACGCCTTCTCCTGGAATCAGGAGGAAGCAGTCTATCCATTATCCTGTAATAGACCAATAACGCCTTCCATGCATGAGAATTATAAATATAGTTTAATGCTGTTTCCTTTTCTGCAAGGAGAGCTTCAATGGTTCTTATATACGGCCCCTTGTTTTTATCGGCAAGATGGGAACCATAACTGAGAATCCGTTTTGCGGAAACCTTATTGATATGTTTGGTCAGCACCTTCAAATAGGACTGCTCTATGAAATCATGATTCTTATTGCTTTGTGCTATTTGAAGTTCAGTGTCCCACTGATTATAGTCAGCTGTTGTTTGCTTTATGTGATAGAACGCGTGTTTCTCCCCTATCCGTATAAGCAGGTCCCAGTCTTCATAAATGTCGAGATTGCCGTCAAATCCGCCGGAGTCAATCAAAATTTCTCTCTCGAACAACAAACACATAAAGGGAATATAATTTTCGAAAATCAGGTAGTCGTAGTTAAAATCCTGAGAAAACACCATTTCTTTTCTTATGTCGACCAATTCCGATGTTCTGGGATTATATTCCTTATATGCCATGAGAGAATCGGTATAGGCTACTTTATAATTGACCTTCTTTAAGAGTGGAACAAGAATAGAGACATGTTCGGGATAGAACTCGTCATCGTCATCCAGAAAGCCGACATATTTGCCCCTCGCATTCTCTAACCCAATATTTCCGGCATGTGCCCTACCCGTGTTCTTTTCGAGCCTTATATAGTTTAACGATACATCCCCAAGGATGCTTTTGAGGCATTGCATATCGAGTTCACAGCCACCGTCATTCACAAGGACAACCTCACTGGGCCGGTAGGTTTGGGCCTCGATGCTTTTAAGAGCCTTTTTTAGAAGCTTTGGCCTGTCCTTCGTCCTGACAATTATAGAAACTAAGGGATCTTCTGCTCTGTCAGTCATAACGGCAAACCATATCAAAAGTTACCATAGTAGCACCTAAAAACCGCAGCCATCCAAAAAAAGATGACTCGACCACCATAACCTATTTTGAGAAATAAATTACTTTCTGTCGAGAGATTGTAAGCGGATATTTTTGTGAAAACAGATGCCTCCTTCATGACAACACTCATATTTGCGATAACATTTAATTATAACCTAATTCGTTATCAAATGCTTCATCTTCTATACGAAGCGGATAATGTATATGCCTTTTGAGTGTGTCGATAATTTCGGGATTTTGAATTCAATGCGGGAATCACCCTCTGCCATTTTAAAAAGATCCTTCTGGTCTTCGATCTCATTAAAGCAACTGCCCCATATCTGCAACTATATATTCCGATGGTGACTGTTCTTAAATGCCTCCACCATAATATGCACCCCCCTATGGTATTGTAGATGGGTTTGTCAATTGCAATGATTTATATCCCGGGAAAAAAATTTTTATGGACTTTTCGGATCAGATCCAAGAAGCGCTCATTTTTCAGGACTACGAGTCCCTTTCTCAATATATTATTCTGATGACTTGCGCCTACGGACGCTATCCCTCATCCTTCGATACTTCTCCAGCATTCGCCAGCCCAGGGTATTCCTCATAGCACTAACCAGAGCATCCCTTTCCTGGACCGCAATCCGCAGGGCCACGACCTCTGCTTCCTTTTCGCCAATTACAGAAGTAAGGGGACTCAATCGCGAATCCCTCTCCTTCATTTCACTGTTGAGGGCATCTATCTGGGAACCCTTCTCCTGTAATTCGGCAGAGAGGATATTTATCTGGAAGTCTAGGGTACTTATCTGAGCTTCTCTTTCTCTCACCTCGGCAGCCAGGGCATCTATCTGGGAACCCTTCTCCCGCAATTCGGCAGAGAGGATATTTATCTGGGAGTCTAGGGTACTTATCTGAGAGTCCTTCTCCCTCATGAGATTCTTGTGTGACTCAGACTCGTCTCTCAGCTCTTTCAGGCTTTGCCTATTATGAACGTACTCCGATATAATACCATGGATCCTCCTTGGGGTGATTTCTTTGATATGTCGGGAGAGTACCTTCAAATAGGCCTGCTGTAAAAAGATGGGGTCATTATTTCTCTGAGATATCTGCAAATCTATGCTCCACTGATTATAGTTAGAAGTGATTTGTCTAATATGATAAAATGGACATTTATTACCTATCCTTATCAGCAAATCCCAATCTTCATAAAGGTCAAAGGATTTCTCAAATCCCCCCGAATTGACCAGGGGTCTCCTATCAAAAAGCAAACACATGAGAGGGATATAATTCTCAAAGACTAACCTGTCATAATTGAAATCCTGTGAAAATGCTATCTCCTTTTTCACCTCATTATTGAATTCATGCGTATGAGGGTCATATCCTTTGTAAACCATGAGTGAGTCAGTATACGCAACCTCATAATCGTTATGCTCTAGGAACGAGACGAGGGTACCCAAATGTTCAGGATAAAACTCGTCATCATCATCAAGAAATCCCATATAATGACCTTTAGCATTTTCTATCCCGACATTCCCGGCATTTGCCCTGCCTGTATTCTTTTCGAGTCTTATGTAGTTAAGGGCTATATCACCAAGAATGCCCTTTAGTTCTTCGATATCAAGGTCACAACCGCCGTCATTTACAAGAACAACCTCTATCGGTCCATATGTCTGATCCGCGATGCTCTGTAATGCACTCTTCAATAGTTTTGGTCTGTCCTTAGTCCTGACGATTATGGATACTAAAGCATTTTTCTTTTCCATCTGTAATATCTCTTTTTTTGATACTTCTATTAATGCGTCCATCTTTCTAAATGCCTGTTATCAGTTCGCCTTATTTATACCCAGCCAATTCCTTGAAGAATCAAAAAGATTCTATGAAGGATGCTATTCCTATAAAAAAATGGTTTTAATAACACCCTTTCCTGCCTCTGCAAGGGCATCCTTTTTGGTTTGCTTGATATAAAATCGAGTAAAGCTCTTATAGCATCGTTCCCTCTGGAATAAACCAATGCGAGAGAGTAACTTATGATAATCCTCGATATTATCATATACAACGCTATATGAAAGGGATAGTACATCCATATCAAGATTAACGAATTTTTCAGCGTGTAATAAATTCTCCTCGACGGGTCTCTCTGATTTTCGCCTGTCCTGTGCACTGCCACACATAACGGGTCATATATGATTTTGTATCCGAGTAATTTGACTTTTATAGCAACAGCTATTTCATTATGATAAATAAAAAATTTACTCGGATAAAATCCTATCTCTTTGAAAATATCCTTTCTTATAGCAAACCCACAGCCAACAAAGGCAAATGATTCCTGATACACGTCCTTAGATGGGATATGCCATGTATTAAATCTCTTTCCGTCTTTATCAATAATTTTAAAAGCTACTATTGCTAAGCTTTTGTTATTTGTAAATAATTCCTTAACCCTTTTAATAGTATCAATCTCAACATGCGAATCGTCATCAAGAACAATGATAATATTACCTTTGGAAATTTCAAATCCTTTGTTATAACCCTCAATTCCATAGTTTCTATCAAGTAATATTGTCTTTACGCTGTCTCCAAGTTCAGAAAGGTATTCCCTTGTCCCATCTCTTGAACCATTATCAATAGCAATAATTTCAATATTACAATCAATCTCTTTACACTCGAGAAGTTTTTTGATAGTAAGTCGCGTTTCTGCGAGTCTGTTATAATTAAGAAGAACTATACTTATCAGTGTATCCATTTACCAGAAAGATTCCTGACAAGCTTCAACGCCTCAAGACAGGCAATATCCATATTCATGTACTGATATGCACCTAATCTGCCTGCAAAAAAAACGTTCTTCAATTTTTTCACCTCTTTAAGATATTTCTCGTAAATCCTATGATTTTTTGATGTAGGTATCGGATAGTAAGGCTCTCCATCACTGCAAGGATATTCATAGGAAACAGTAGTTGACACTGCCTTTTGCCCAATAAATTTTTTGTACTCTGTTATTCTTGTAAAATCATAATCATTTGGATAATTAACTACTGCACAGTCTTGAAATGAATCTGCTGGATAATTTCTAAAATCAAAATACAATGAGCGGTATTCAAGTCTTCCATGACAATAATTGAAATACTCATCAATAGGTCCTGTATAAATAAGTTTTTCGTATTTAATATCATCACAGACATCCCGATAAGCAGCCTGAAGCAGGAGACAAATATTAGAGTGAGAGAGCATCCTTTCAAAGAGCTTTCTATATCCATCGAGAGGGATGCCCTGATACCTGTCATTAAAATATCTATCGTCCCTATTGAATCGTATCGGTATCCTTTCACAGACAGATGCGTTAAGTTCATCAGCAGGGATTCCCCATTGTTTGAGCGTGTAATTCTCAAAAAATTTCTCATACAGATCAATCCCGATTTTCGATACAACAGAATCTTTTGAATTTGTTAACTTGTCCATTTTTATTTTAACGCTATCAAGATAGGCAGCCATCTGACTTGGACTAAGGTTAAGATTATAAAGATGGTTAATGGTATCCAGGTTTATAGGGAAAGGCACCAGCTTACCATCTATATATGCCCTTACTCTATGTTGATAACAGACCCATTTAGTAAACCGGGAAAGAAAATCCCATACCTCCTTATAATTTGAGTGAAAAATATGCGGACCATATTTATGTATCAGTATTCCATGCTCATCATATTCATCATAACAGTTGCCGCCAGCATGATTTCTTTGCTCTGCAATAAGCACCTTTTTACCGGCTTCGGCTAAAATTCGTGAAATAGTTATCCCGGTAATGCCTGCACCAACAATCAAGAAATCATATCTCATAATATTTTTTTACTTCTGTTACAATATTTAATATATATCTATTAAAGTTTTATATAATTATACTACCTTTTTACAAACAAATATATAGCTGTCAAAGTTTCTCCATCAGCTGCAAAAATTGACTTCGTTATAGAAAAGAGATGTGATGAAAAAGCACGTCCAGCTACTCCTTATAGCGCTTCAGCAAAGCCAGCCAGCCTTCTATTTAAATATACTAACTGTGAGAATTGCATTCATGTGTACCAGAATAAAATCTTGCCGCTTTGACGGGGTTTTTCAGCATATCTGCTTTCCTTTTTACGCAATGTTTAGGTTCCCGATCTTCTGATCTTTATACTAAGATAGGAGGCACTTTCAGCCGGATAATCTGTTATTCTTACGGCTTTTAAGAAAGCGTTCAATAAAAAAGATATTCAGCCCGACAGAAATCAATAAGAGTATAATCAGGGATAAAACCACAGTCTTTTTACTGGAAAATAACCTTTCTTTAAATCCCACCTTTTCGACATTGAAATTATTTCCGATGACACTGTTAGGGTGAGAATGCTGAATAATATATGCGTCTTTCTGTTTCTGAATGACATTGTTAAATATATCATTTGAAATACTTCCGCGGTCAATCAGAATACCTATTTTATGCTGACCATATATAGTATTACCAAAAACAATATTCTCAATAGATGGAAGAGCATCTATCCCGCTCGTATCATTTTCATAGTCACTTCCAGCAGAACCAAGAAGAACCCCGGAAAAATAAAAAACATTATTTTCATTCTTATTGTTATCTGTAATGCTGTTAAGACCGATAATATTTCTAAATCCGCTTCTAACGATCTTCACGCCGTCGCCGGCTGCTCCGGAAATGGTATTACGAACTACCAAGTTATACGCTGCATTATCAAGAGATATATTTGGAAGTTTAGAAACGGCTGAACCGTCAGCAAGACGTCCAAAATGTAAAACAGCATCGTGCTTAAGGTCATCATCAGATTGATATCTTCTGAAACCATTGCCGGCTATTGAATTTGATTCTACTATATTGCCCATTGAATAAAAATCAAGACATATCCCTTCTTTGTCATTACTGGCAATGTAATTCCCAACGACGACATTGCCATTCCCGCCGTCTATATATATCCCTGAAGACTGATTATCATGAATATAGGAAGCTTCTACAATATTTTTAAAAGGTACTTTATCTTTTTTAAAATAGAACTCTTTTGGATAAAAATAGTTATTGTCAAAGATATCTCTAATACCATATTCGGTGATGGCTGGAACGCTTGAGAAAACGACCCCGGCAGACCAATTTGAACTATTTCTTCCCCCGGATATATCGCAATGCATGATGTACACATGATTAGAAACATCCTGTAACATTATCCCGCCTCTCTTGTTTTCCTTAAAACGGCTGTTAGTGACATAAATAAAGCTGGAATTCCTACGTATAACCATCCCCCTATCATGACTGTTGAGCACTTCGATGTTATCAACAATGCATTTTTTTGCATTTATGAACATAATCCCGCATACTTTTGGCCCATCAATAATAAAACCTTTCAACCACACACTTCTGATATCCTTTCCTAAAATTGCAATACCTATGTTTTTTGAAATAAAACGGGTTGAGCAACCCTTGATTATTGTATAACTTCTGAGGTTGATGGTTTCATCAAGCAGTATTTCACTCTCTGTAAGCACAATCTCTACTTTACTATCCGCAGTAAGCCCATCTATAAACCTGTTAAGCTCATGCGCGGTTTTACCTTTAAAATAGACTGTATTATATCCATGCCCTATCGTTTCTATCTGCTTCCGTATCGAAGTCTTCAGATCACTGATAAACCTTCCTGTATCCATAACCTCTGTATACTTGACTGGCATATCCCCGGCGTAATTCAGAACCTTGGCTTTTTTCAGAATTGAATCCGTTGATGAGTAGTTAGTATCCCTTTGCAGCGGTGGCAGATTGTACTGGGAAATTATATCATCTGCAATTGCCTCCACCATAAATACAAACAACAATATAAGTAAAAATATATATATATGTTTTAATTTATCTTTCAACCTTATCATAAAGTAAATCTCATAAAGAATATTCCACCTAACACTATATAATCATATCGCATCCGGACATCTTCTCAAAGTAAAAATCTAATATAATGTCTTATACTTCTTGTCGAAATGTAAAGAAGATTTCTCCAGACATTTCGTCTATCCCTCTTTATCAACCAGTTTATTTCATTAATCTTTACGACTAATTCCTTAGACAGAAAAGATGGAATAAAAGACATACCCCTAATGTCTACATAAGCTCGTGTGTATCTCCTGTATCCAATTAACCCAGCGATAATAAGGAACAGCTTAGTTAATTTATTAGGTCTTATTAATGACGCAGTATCTATCCGTGCCCAATACCAGAAAGCACAGTTAAGGTAACGCGGCACCATGATTTCTTTTATTGATTCCATATATCCGTCTTCAAAAGGGAATTTTTTAAGGTCAAACCACTCGTTTTGATACACTAATATATCCTTTACCGGATGTGTACCTTTAAGTTCTTCCTCATTAACATTTTCTGGGAAATTAAATACTTTTTCCCCTTTTTTACCTTTATAAAAATCATCTATTGCGTCAAGGATAATTTCAGCGACAGGTGTGAAACCCTTCAATTCTGTGTGTATTGCCTGCAAACATTTCCTCCTGCCAAATCTGGCAACATCCCTTTTCCATGCATGTTTATTGAGTAAATACAGCATATTCCTTGCATCATAATATTGTTGCCATGTAATAGGTTTCTCCGCAGCAGAAAGATGCCAAATAACAGATTCTGCTACCCCAACTATTTTGTAGCCCATCTTCTTAATCCTTAGACACCAGTCAACATCGTCAAAATGGATGAAGAAGTCCTCCCAGAGACCTGCTTTTTTTGCCACATCTGCTCTTACAAGCATTGACGCAGCTGCCACATAGTCAACATCAAAAATTCCAGCAGCATTATTCATCTTTCTTGTCAGATGTCTGTTAAGAACAAGATGGCCGTTATGAAAATCAACATACGCACCAACTTCATTTGTTACCTCAGGATTGTCGAGTTGGCACATCTGTGAGCCTGCAATAGCAATGTCTTTGTCCTTTTGGAGGGTGGTTACAAGATGTTTAATCGCATCTTTTGAAACAACCACATCATTGTCAAGCAGCCAGTAATATTCATATCCTTCCTGTTCGAAGGCATATTGTAATCCTGTATTAAATCCCCCGGAGCCTCCTGTGTTTTCAGTTTTTTTTATAACAATAATGTCAGGAAAATGTTCCTTTAAATATTCTGCAGTCCCGTCCATACTTGCATTGTCTACTACAACAACATCAAAGTTTTTGTAGTCAATCTCTTTCAGTGATTTAAGAAGATTTGCAATATATTCCTTTTTGTTAAATGTAACAGCTATAATTAGTATTTTAGGTTCTTCCACATTAGCTCCTCTACAGTTTTATCGCAAAATCTTCATACCTGTCTGTTAGATTTGGATTATAATATTTATCCTGCAGGTCTTCTTTCATCCATCTATTTAAAAAAATATGCATCTCATCATCATATCGAATTCTATCATTATCAATCTTCAAGCACATGTATGGAACACACACAATCCTCTGGTTTGATTTGATTATTTCCATAAAAAAATTCATCGATGCCTGAAAATAACTTCCCTTTTCAGTAAAATAGTTGTTACCCCTTAGCGTATTAATCTTACATCCCCAGAATGCAGGGAAAATGGCAGAAACATTTCGCGGCACCGCCGCTACTGCACCATAACCGTGTTCAGAGTGAGGACTGCCTCTGTAATTAAATATAATCGCACCAGAACTGCTAATGGATAATCCGACATTAAAAATTTTATCGTTGAAGTCTAAATATTTACAACCAACCGCACTGACACCATCAATAGAAAGATACCCCAGCATATCAATCAATCCAGAAGACACAACACCCGCTGCGGTATCTTCACAGAAGAATACATATTCTTCCTGTTTTATATTCTTTAAAACAGCATTAATGTTTTCAACATCATAGTCAGTTGATATAAACTTGATGTTAAAAGAATCTATAACACTACTAAAAAGCTCCTTTACCCTGTTTGTTTCTCCTGTATTTCTGCCTACAGTGATAAAACATATCTTTTTGTCTAAAAAAAAATCTTCATCCCATACAATCCTGTAATGCCCTCTCCATAAATCAGGGTTTTCGAAAACTTCTTTTACAGGAAGATTTCTTCTTTTTAATGTATCCAACACAGCATTCACTCCTGCTCTGTATGCATATGACTTAGCGTTATGATTTGCAGCAACACTCTTTAAAGACTGCCTCCAACTATATAAAATAATTGGATGATGATAGATCTTATTGGTTTTTTCCGTTACTCTCAAACTAAGATCATAGTCCTGTGAACCTTCATATTCTTTTCTAAAACCTCCAACATCCTGAATTAGCTTTTTGTTGAATATTTCAAGGTGTGTAACATAATTGAATGAGAGTAGATATTCAGGTGACCAACCAGGCTTGAAAAAATGCATGTATCTCTTACCCTGAGGGGAAATCATGTCCCTATCGCTATAAAAATAATCAATCTCGTTGTCCTGAAGTAGATTTACAAAAGAAAAAAGCGCATCTGGATATAACTCATCATCTTGATCCATCGTAGCCACAAAATCACCGGCAGCAATTTGAAGTGCGTACTGAGATGTCTCTGCTATCCCTCTGCGACGGTCACTTATGTGAACCCTTATCCTTCTGTCCCTTAATTTCCCGAGAAGTTTTAAATACTCCCTATTATCAGAGAAATCATCCACTATACATAATTCCCAATGAGGATAGACCTGCCACAGAATAGAATCTACGGCCTGTTTAAATTCCCACGGGTCAGGATTATAGACAGGCATAATTATTGATATTCTGGGTTTTTTTCTAAACTTCTTAACTTTTTTATACAGATTTCTGAGCCCCTGAATACTGAATAAACGATTTCTAAGTAGCCATAACTCATATTCATTCCATTCTGAAAGGACATATCTTTTAAGAAAAACATCGCTTTCCTCATAAAGAAAGGTTGGAACCTTTAGTATGCGGGCCCTTAACCTTTTTATCCTTTCTATATTTTTTTTATTTAAGGCCTCTATAAACATTTGCTCGGTACTGATATAGGAAAGTCCATCATTTTTTAGAAGATTATATCTGGAATATATGTCATCCTCGAAAAAAACTTACCAATTTTATGTAGATAATTTTTGGGAGATCATTTCTTTTCTTGTGGATACTTTATATCCTACCATTTTAGATTCGTTGTAACTCAAATTTGCTTTTAAAAAAGCTTTCCACCAATGCTTAAATTCTTTTATCATAATTTAGATTTTATTAATTTAATTCCTGAATCGTAAATTTTTCTTCTCTTCGTCCCATAAGGAAGCAACTTTTCTCTAATCTTCCTAATTCTTATCAAAAACCGCCATCCTATGGTATCGCTTATTAAATCAATTGTATTTTCCAAATCTGCAATTCGAGAGCCTTTTCTTTCACAGTCCTCCCATATATATAACAAGAATTCAGGTGGTATGTTCCCTCTATATTTATTAATTATCTGAAGCCGCACCCTCTCATTGAGATTATAGTCTCTCCGATTAATCTGTAAATCCTTGCTCCACTGGTTATATTTTGCTGTAAGCTTTTTTATGTGATAAAAGGGATAAATCTGCCCTATCTTTATCAAGAAGTTCCAATCCTCATAAAGATCAAGGGTTTCATCAAGCCAAGTAGTGGAATCCAGTATTTCTCTATAAAATATTATAGAATTAAAAGGGATATAATTACTAAAAAGGAGGGCATTATATGAAAAGTCCTTAGAAAAGATATTTTTTTTAACATCTGCCATCCTTGTTTTTTCAGTTGAGAACTCATTGAATATCATCTCAGTATTGGTGTAAGCAACTTTATAGTGGGACTGGTTACTTAAAAATGATACAAGGGTCATTACATGTTCAGGATAAAACTCGTCATCATCATCGAGAAATCCTATATAATGACCTTTAGCATTTTCTATCCCGACATTCCCGGCATGTGCCCTGCCTGTATTCTTTTCGAGTCTTATGTAGTTAAGTGCTATATCACCAAGAATACCCTTCAGTTCTTCAATATCAAGGTCACAGCCGCCGTCGTTAACAAGGACGACCTCGACAGGTCTATACGTTTGAACAACAATACTCTGTAATGCCTTATTTAAAAGTTTCGGCCTGTCCTTTGTCCTGACAATTATAGAGACTAATCGGTTCTCTTTGTTCATTCGCTATTCAAAATACACTATTATGCACTATAATATCAGCATCAAAAAAACCTTTCAAGGAAAGATACCCTGATTTTATTAGACTAATATAGGAGGACGTATTGGAGTTTTATAGGCTTACAATTTCAGAGGCAAGAGATTTATTAGATAGAAAAGAAGTCTCAGTTAAAGATGTAGTCAACTCTGTCTATCAGAGAATAGATGCTGTTGAGGAGAAGGTAAAGGCATTTGTTACCATAACAAGAGATAGAGCCATGAAAATGGCTGACGAAGCACAAAAGAAGATTCATCTGGAGGGAAAACAAAGCAATACATCCATACTTGGAATTCCCATTGCCATCAAGGACAACATGTGCACAAAGGATATCCGCACAACCTGCGCATCTAAAATACTACATAATTTTGTACCACTGTATGAAAGTACTGTCACATCAAGGCTCATCGAGCATGGGTACATACTTATCGGGAAGACAAATATGGATGAGTTTGCAATGGGTTCATCAACAGAAAATTCAGGCTTTCATACTACAAGAAATCCATGGAGACTTGAGAGAATTCCAGGAGGTTCAAGCGGCGGTTCCGCTGCTGCTGTCGCTGCTGATGAATGCATTGCCGCACTCGGTTCAGATACAGGCGGGTCAATCAGGCAGCCTGCTGCTTTATGCGGGGTTGTCGGGTTAAAGCCAACTTATGGCCGGGTGTCAAGATATGGTCTTGTTGCCTTTGCCTCATCACTTGATCAGATAGGGCCGATTACAAAAGATGTAAGAGATTCTGCGATATTAATGAATGCTATCTCAGGCCATGACCCTCTTGACTCTACATCAGCGCCTGTTCATCTGCCTGATTTTACAGCAGTCCTCGGAAAGGATATAAAGGGAATGAGGCTCGGAATTCCAAATGAATATTTTATTGAAGGGATGGATGAAGAAGTTGAGTTATCAGTAAAAGAGGCTATAAAAAAACTTGAATCACTCGGCGCAATCCCTGTTGAGGTATCTCTACCGCATACAGGCTTTGCGGTTGCAACCTATTATGTCCTTGCGACCTCAGAGGCATCATCTAACCTTGCACGCTATGACGGCGTGAAATACGGCTTCAGAGCAGAGGGCAAGGATTTAATGGATATGTATATGAACACGAGGGCACAGGGATTTGGCGCTGAAGTCAAAAGGAGAATAATGCTCGGCACTTATGCCCTTTCATCCGGATACTACGAGGCATATTACAAGAAAGCCCAGCAGGTGAGGACTTTGATTAAAAGGGATTTTGAGGAAGCATTCAGAAAAGCCGATATTATTGTTACCCCAACATCACCAACTGCTGCATTTAAAATTGGCGAAAAGACCGCAGATCCTCTCCAGATGTATCTATCTGATATTTTTACTATATCAGTTAATTTGGCTGGAGTACCTGCTGTTTCTATACCTTGTGGATTTACATCAAACAATCTACCGATTGGTCTACAGCTGATCGGAAAAAATTTTGATGAAGAGTCTATCTTAAAAGTCGCATATGCCTATGAGCAGAGCACCGAATGGCACAGGGGGAGGCCAAACCTATGAAATACGAGGTGATAATCGGTCTTGAGGTTCATGCACAGATGTTGACAGACACAAAGATATTCTGCGGCTGTTCAACAAAGTTCGGCTCCGAACCGAATACCCAGACGTGTCCAGTATGTATTGGGATGCCAGGCGTGCTTCCTGTATTGAACAAAAAGGCCCTTGAGTTTACTATAAAAACCGGGTTAGCAATGAACTGCAAAATTTCTCAATATAGCAGGTTTGCAAGAAAGAACTACTTTTATCCCGACCTTCCAAAAGGATATCAGATAAGCCAGTACGAACTTCCGATATGCGAGCACGGATATACTGAAATAGTTGTCGACGGTAATATTAAAAAAATTGGTATTACAAGAATTCACATGGAAGAAGACGCAGGGAAGAACATCCATGAGGGTGCAGGTAGTTACAGTTTTGTGGATTTAAACAGGGCTGGTGTACCTCTTATGGAAATTGTCTCTGAACCGCATATCAGAAGCTCTGAGGAAGCAGTAGAGTATATGAAAAAACTCAGAACAATTCTAAGGTATCTCGGTGTGTGCGATGGAAATATGGAGCAGGGTTCTCTGCGATGTGATGCAAATGTATCCGTAAGGCCTGTTGGTCAAAAAGAATTTGGAGTTAAGGTTGAGATCAAGAATATCAATTCGTTCAAGTTCGTCGAGAAGGCACTTGATTATGAGATAAGGCGGCAGATAAAGGTTCTTGAAGAAGGCGGCAGGATAATCCAGGAGACGATGTTATGGGATTCTTCAACTGGTACAACACAATCAATGCGCTCGAAGGAAGAGGCGCATGATTATCGTTATTTTCCTGAGCCAGATCTGGTTCCTCTAACAGTTGATCAGAAATGGATTGATGAAATTAAATCATCTTTGCCGGAACTACCTGATATAAAGAGAAAGCGTTTTATTGAAGAATACACTCTGCCTGAATATGACGCTGATCTGCTTACTTCAGAGAGACCAGTTGCTGATTGGTTCGAAGAGGCGGTTAGGCTTGGCGGGCAACCAAAGGCTGTATCAAACTGGATCATGGGCGACTTAATGAAATTATTAAATGAAGGGAATAAATCTATCGAAGAATGTCCGTTGAAACCATTACAGCTCCTCGACATGTTAAAACTTGTAGAAAAGGGCACTATTAGCGGGAAGATAGCAAAGACAGTCTTCGAAGAAATGTATAAGAGTGGCAGGGGTGCAGATGTTATAGTTAAGGAAAAAGGTCTTGTGCAAATAAGTGATGTAGGGACGATAGAGAAGGTTGTTAATGATGTGATTGCAAAGAATCCAAAAGAGGTTGAACGCTATAAGGCAGGAGAGGAAAAACTCGTAGGTTTCTTTGTAGGTCAGGTAATGAAATTAACTAAAGGGAAAGCAAACCCTCAGATGGTGAATGAGTTACTAAAGAAAAAGCTCACATACCAACCTTGATTTTATGGTTGCTTTCCATTTAATCTTAATATGAAGTTTTTCCTCTTTATTGTCATTCCGGCTTGTCCGGAATCTTTCTTTCGCCTTCTGTTAAGGGTAGCGATTATCTCTTCAGAAGGATTCCCGACAAGCGGGAATGACATGAGAAGAAAAAATATCTCTTTAATTTTGAAGCAAAGCTTCGGTGATTTTTAAATATAAACTTATGGAGAGATGTCCGAGAGGCCGAAGGAGCACGACTGGAAATCGTGTGTACGCTAAACCCGTACCGTGGGTTCAAATCCCACTCTCTCCGCCACTTAAGACAGTTAAAAGTTATGAATTATGAGTTCGAATTAAAATACCCTGAATTTATCTGGGACTTTCAACCTCCAGCGTTAGCTGGATGTCTTTCTGCAGTCTGGGAGCGGCCCTTCGCAGCAGGTGGATGTGAACTCCGTCAGATCCGGAAGGAAGCAGCGGTAAGCATTTTTCCTGGGTGCCGCAGGTAGCCGCTCTCAGGCTGCAGAAAGACAGAAAAGCAGATAATACACTTATTAATAACTTTATACTTTGAGAGGATATGAGCTATTTAGTTTTAGCAAGAAAATGGAGACCTCAGGGGTTTGATGACCTTATCGGTCAGGAATCCATAATACGTCTTCTTAAAAATTCTATAGATCAGGGAAAAATTGCACATGCTTATCTCTTCTCCGGCCCAAGAGGGGTTGGTAAAACCTCTACAGCAAGGATACTCGCAAAGGCGCTGAACTGTAAAGATGGCCCAACATCTACTCCATGCGGTACATGTACATTTTGCACTTCGATAACAGACGGTTATTCTATGGACGTGATGGAAATAGATGGTGCATCGAACAACAGCGTTAATGATATAAGAGACCTCAGGGAAAGGGTGAAATATGTCCCTTCAGGTGGTAGATATAAGGTTTACATCATTGATGAAACTCATATGCTGTCTGATGCTGCATTTAATGCACTGTTAAAAACCCTTGAAGAACCACCACCTCATGTTATCTTTGTCCTTGCTACAACAGCCCCAAAAAAGATCCCCCCGACCGTACTTTCACGTTGTCAGCACCTGCCTTTCAGGAGGATACCCAAGCATAATATAAAGGAGAGGTTGAAAAAGATATCGGATGCTGAAGGTATTAACATATCTGGTCCTGCCATTGAAATGATTGCGAGAGCTGCAGACGGAAGCCTGCGAGATTCACTCACAATCCTGGATCAGATATCATCATTTTCATCTGATATAAAAGAGTCTGATGTTAAAAATCTTCTCGGAATAGCAGACTTTGGGCTTCTTTCTCAGCTCTCAGCGGCACTGATTGAAGGAAACAGAGAGGAGATACTGAAGATTTCAGGCGAGCTTGTGGAAAAGGGCACTGATACCAGATCTTTTACCAAAGAACTTGTTCAGTTTTTCAGGGATATGCTTGTTGCAAGTATTGTGAAAAAACCTGAGGAAATACTTGACCTGAGTAAAGAGGAAATGGACATTATCAAAGATATCTTGTTAAAGACATCTGAAGAGCAGCTTACCCTTATACTCGCAGAATTATTAAAGACAGAAATTGATATAAGAAATGCATCATCAGCAAGCCTTGCCTTTGAAATGTCCCTCATAAAGGCAAGTTTTCTGAGTGGTATTAAACCTCTGAAAGAGCTTATGGAAAATATAGAGACATATATAAAGTCGGGGTCGGAGATAGAAAACTCGAAGCCTCAGGCCAAAGGTTTTGAGGTCCGGAGGTTTGCGGAAGATACCAAACAAAAGGTCGTTGGAGGTAAAACAAAAAGTATCGAACAGAGTTTGCCGGATGAAAAAGTGAAGACTGTACCATCACCGGAGCCTGCTGTGCATGAATCTTTTGGGAAACAAGTAGAGAGTAAACCTCTAACAGATGAAATCATGGACAGAGTCATAAAAAAGATGGCGCCGCCGCTTGCCTCAAAAATATCAAAGGCAAATTTCAAATTTGTCGGAGATAAACTGGTTCTGACCCTTAATGGAGGAGATTCACTTTTTGCAGATTCTATTAAAAAGAATACAGCATTAATAGAGCAAATCTTCTCAGAAGAACTTGGAAGTAAAATTGAGATAGAAGTAGAAACTGCAAAGAAAAAGACAATCCGTAAAAAAGATTTGAAGGCAGAGGTCATGGCAGACCCGGCGATTAAAGAGGTCCTCGAACTTTTCGAGGGTAGGATCGTGGATGTGATTCCAATAACGGAAGATAAAAAATAGAAATCAAATGACAGATAGGCGGGGCATAGTATTTTCGCTCATTCTCGGTCGTATCGACCTCCGAGGTAAATTCTTTTTTCAAAAGAATTTAAATCCGCGAAAATACTATGCCCCGCCTATCTGTAAATGCAGAATTTTTATTACCCAAATTGAGCGATTTTAATCCCCCTCCCCCTTGAGGGGGGAGGTTTACCCGCCTCTGGCGGCGCCGAAGGCGACCAGGGGTTAGGGTGGGGGTGTTTGATAATAAATTCAACAAGTTCCATGATTATATTATTAGGAATCGCTCAACTTAGGTATTATATTAGGTATTATATATTGAAATAAATGGAGGATGACATGTCAAAAAAAATGCTTGGAGATATCATGCGTGAGGCTCAGAAGCTTCAGACTAAAATGGCAGAGATGCAGGAAGAGGCAAAGAAAAAGACTGTTGAGGCAACTG